>Ga0187827_10000472_pt1 | contig 63394 bp, 53 predicted proteins | sample ETNtaG_39_FD_167969 | JGI IMG/M metagenome (GOLD analysis project Ga0187827, IMG submission 167969) | Marine microbial and viral communities from oxygen minimum zone, Eastern Pacific Ocean - ETNP2014_SV_150_PacBio MetaG (Illumina Assembly) | ecosystem: Environmental > Aquatic > Marine > Hypoxic... | reverse complement strand
GAAAAGCTAAGAGCCGGAATTATTAAGAAACCACCACAAGAGATCACTACTGACTAGACACAGGGGGGTCAATTTTGAACTGCCGGAATCAAATCAAAGGGGGTCAGTTTTAAACTGCCGTTGACACTCTTCCTAAGGAGTAGTTCAATGTCTGATGCCCATCTCAAGGTAGCGCCTTATGAGTTGATGGAGCGCCTGCCCGAAACATTGTTGACGGGTTGCTACGATGTGCCGATGGTTGCGGGCAAGAATATCCTCTGGTGCTCGACTCTGCAGCTGGCGTGGGATCATCTGGGTGACTATATCGGCAGCGATCCCGATCTGGAGAAGTCGACTATCACTGCTGACAGTCTCAATATGCATTTGGTCAATGCAGATGAGATTGATGCGGGCAGCCACGTTGCCATGGCTGGTATTGGCAGGGAGAAGATTGTCGAGCGGATCCAGGCAGCGCTGATAGATAAGTTCGGGGAGGACGTTGACACATCGCTGCTACCGGATCCCGGTGCTGTCGGTCCAATCGATCTGTTAGCGTACGCGTTCCTGCTTAAGTCGATGGAATTTTCCACGCCCTTTTTTGACCTGGATGAGAGCATCTTTGTCAGCTCCGAAAGAACAGCTAGATCAGTTAAGACCTTCGGCTATGATCCGGGCAGAAATGATGGTGATGAGGCTGTGCTGCGACAGATCACCATACACCACTATGTCAGCAGGGATGAATTCATCATCGAGTTGCAGACAGAGATTGAGCAGGATCATCTGATCTTCGCACGCATACCGCCGGCTGCCACGCTTGAGGAGACGATCCGGTATGCTTGCCAACTGTTGACCTTCGGCGGGGATGCGGTCATGCCTTTCGACACGGACTATCCACTGACAATTCCCCGACTTGACTTTGATATCACCCGGGAATTCCATGAGTTCATTGGTATATATCTGCTCAATGAGAACTTCGAAGAGTTCGTTTTCCAGACCGTGGCACAGAATATTCGCTTCCGTTTGAATCGGGAGGGTGCACTGCTAAAAAGTGAGGCGGCCACCTTTCTGGTGGGCAGCTCTGAAGTGGAAACCGAGCCGCCAAGTTTCAACCTGTGTGCACCCCATCTGGTGTTGATGTTACGGGACGGCGCGCAGAATCCCTACTTCGCTCTCTGGCAGGACAATGGTGAACTGTGTGTACCGGCAGATAAATGAAAGGGCGTTCGAACTGCGTAAGACCGGTGCCATCGAGCCGAGAATCTGTCTGTGAATAGAATCTTCAAGTCAGTCGTCTTTACACTGTCCATGATCCTTTCTGGCTGTACCGATGCTGCCCCTCCGGTAGTCTTGGGCAGGGTTCCTGACGGTGGAATACAGCCGCAGTTAATCAGTGATCGAGAGGGAGGCGTTCGCCTCCTCTACTACAAGCACCTCAATAGCGATTCGAAACAGGGCCACCTCTATTACCGCAAGTACGTAGCTGTAAGCCAACGGTGGCTGAAACCGATCCAGGTCGCCACCACAGCATACCGCAATGCAGGTACCATCGGGCGCGCATCAATGGCATTGGATGATCGCGGTCGCCTGCATGTAAGCTGGTTCAGCATCAATCCCGCATCTTACTACTACAGCTGATCGAACCTGCAAAAAAGCCGGTTTGAAGCGGAGCGCTCATTGTTGACTGTGGATTTGAGCGAAGTGGAAGCGGCCGCAGATGTGGCGGTGTATCGAGACAGGGTCACGCTTAGCTGGCACGCAGGGCCACTTGACAGCGAACCCGCTCGGACCGTTTTTACTATGACCTCTGTCGACGGCGGTGAAACATTCAGCCATGCAACGGAAACAGGCGATACAGAGTTGGGCGCCTGTGCCTGTTGCAGTCTCGCTGCTGACTTCAGCAGCGAGGGAACGTTAATAGTTGGCTATCGAAGTGCCGTGAATGGTGAAGGACGCCATATGCAATTACTGAGCGTAGGTGACGGTACGACCGATACCAAGCTGATCCATCAGTGGCAACTCAATGCGTGCCCTGTGTCTACCAATTACTTGAGTCGAGACACGAACAAACGACATTGGATGGTTTTTGAAACACAGGGGAGTATCTACCAGGTTCTCTTGGCGGGGAAGGAGACGACTCCCACACTGGTCAGGGCTCCCCAGGAGAAGACACGACAGAAACATCCTGCCATGGCTTTTAACAGTGCTGGTGAGAGGGTCGTCGTGTGGGGTGAAGGGTTTGGCTTTTTCTCGGGCGGAGATTTAGCCCTGCAGCTGTTTAGTTCTGTCGGTGACCCCACTTCCTCAGTCGACACGAAGGGCCTTAACATACCGGACAATAGTTTTGCCTCTGTTACCGCACTTCAAGACGGATCATTTCTCGTCCTGTATTAGTCCCGTCTACTACCCACCACTGACAGTGATACGCTGATTAGTGATATAACGACCATCTTCCGAGCAGAGATGCACGACTGAAGCGGCTATATCGTCCGGTGTGCAGACGAAACCGAAGGGAGCATCGGCATCACGCAGGCGCATATCGTCGTTACCTGTAAGCAGGGAAATCAGTTTGCGTCCCATGTCGGTATCGACCAATCCGGGAGCGACTATGTTAACCCGCATGCCATTGGATCTCTCTTCCTGAGCCAGTGTATGGGCCAATGCCTCCATACCCGCCTTGCCGACACTATAGGTTCCCATGCGTGCCCCCATGCTCTGGGCAGCAACCGATGAAATCATAATGACATCGCTGCGCTCTGCTTCTCGCATGTGTGGAACGAGGGCGCGACACATATGGATGGGTCCCCACAGGTTCGCGCCGAGCAGAAGTTGCCATTGGGCGATGGTGGATTCGCTGATGGTCGGTCGATTCACGGCTGACGAACCGATACCGGCATTGTTTACCAGTATGTCGATTCCCGAAAAGTCGTCAATTGCCTTTTCGCACATCTGCTCGCAGGTGGCCTGATCGGAAACGTCTGCCTGGTAGATCTCAGCCTTGCGGCCGAGTTTCGCTACTTCCTCCGACACTTCTCGTGCAGCATCCTCATTGCTGGCGTAGTTAATGGCTACGTCCGCACCCTCCTGGGCACAGCGCAAGACGATCGCTCGTCCAATGCCCCGACTTCCCCCCGTCACTAACGCTGACCTGCCATCCAATTTACCCAAAATAGAATCTCCTCATTGTATTCTTGTCGGTGTTCCGGTATTGCCAGGCCCATACCTTAATCCATAATGCCTGGATGGCTCAAGACAACTATGTTCTCCACACAAGTGCCGATGGACGACTTGACGGGTATAAGTCGCGACACTACCATCATGCCAGACAGCAGGAAGCGATGCTGCGCGAAGGGCGAAAGTTGATCAAGCAGAAGGCTAACGGAAAGGTCATCCGCAATCAGGGAATCCCATGCTGACAAGTATGAATTATGCAGGTCTTACGTCTCACTTTGTTTCGACGCGAACGACACGGCGCGGAACCATAACTCATCCCTGGAAGCTCTCTTCGCCCCACAAAATAGTTGTTATCTTGAAGAAGATGCTACTCCTACTGACCTTGGTTGGCGCCTCTGTACATACGTTAGGTCAGGAAGGCAACGAGTCCGATGAGTGGATCAGCCTGTTCAACGGCCATGACCTGTCAAATTGGGTGGTTAAGTTTACCGGCCATGACCTTGGCAACAATTACCTGAATACCTTCAGGGTCGAAGACGGTATCCTAAAGGTGTCCTATGATAATTGGTCCGAATTCAAGGGTGAGTTCGGCCACCTTTTCTATAATGCGGTTTTCTCCCACTACCTGCTCAGGGTGGAATACCGTTTCACCGGAGATCAGGCATCCAATGGCGCCGGCTGGGCCTATCGCAACAATGGCATTATGCTGCACAGTCAGGTGCCTGCGACCATGACTCGAGACCAGGAGTTTCCCGCATCGATTGAAGTGCAGATACTGGGTGGTAACGGTCGCCGCCAGCGTCCTACAGCAAATGTGTGCTCGCCGGGGACCCACTTCGTGATGGATGGCAAACTGATTACACGGCACTGTACCAATTCAGGCTCCGAGACGTTTCACGGCGATCAATGGGTGAGCCTGGAAATTGAAGTGCGAGGGAACAGCTTAATCAAGCACAGGGTCAATGGGGTAGAGGTCTTCACCTATACCAATCCCCAGTTGGATGAAAACGACGACGATGCCCGCAGACTGGTCGATCAGGGTCAGTCTGTCGCCTTGAGCAAAGGCTATATCGCAATTCAGGCGGAAAGCCACCCCACCGAGTTTAGAAAAATCGAGATACTGCCGCTGTCGAAATGACCAGCGCTACGCTCTGCCTGCTTCCACAAGGTCGGCAGCGTAATGAGCGGCTCGCGCGCTGAACGCCATGTAACTCAGGGACGGATTCTGACAAGCGGACGACGCCATAAATGAACCGTCGGTTATGAATAGATTCGGAACGTCATGAGCCTGGCACCAGCCGTTTAGCACCGAGGTGGCAGGATCTCGACCCATTCTGGCACTGCCCATTTCATGAATTCGATTGCCCGGTTTGGTGAGAAATACCGGACCTGCAGCTATATTTGTACAGCCCGCTGCTTCAAGCATGGCAATGGCATCTTTGCGCGCCTCCTGCAGCATGGTGCGTTCGTTCTCTCCCATGCTGCAGTTGAAGACTGCCAGGGGATTACCCCATCTATCACGTCGTGACGGGTGCAGGGTCACGCGATTGTCAGGATTGGGAAGCTGCTCGCCAAATGCGCCAATGCCAATCCGCCAGGGGCCGGGGCGTCTATGGGACTCCTTGAATGCACGCCCGATACCGGGAATCCGGCCACCGGCGTTACCCGTTGGCGCGGACCAACCCTGAAAACCGAAGCCGCGCTTGTAGGGTTTGTCCTGCCGAGCGATGTTGGCGTAGCGTGGGATATAGATGCCACCCGGTCTGCGCCCGAAAACGGTCTTGTTGTCAAAGCCGCCGATCAGACCGCTGGCATTGGCACCGCTCACATGATCCATGAGATTCCTGCCCACCTGGCCGGAACGGTTGGCAAGACCGTCGGGGAACGCATCGGATCTCGACTGCAGCAGAATCAACGCCGAAGCAATGGTCGATGCATTGAGAAAAACAAGCCGAGCCGTGTAAAGTCTTTGCTCGTTGGTTTCGGCATCCACCACCCGTACGCCGCTCACTCGACCCGTCTGCGCGTTGTAGTCAACGGATTTGACGATGGCATTGTGAACGATGGTGCAGTTGCCACTGCGCGCCGCCGCCGGCAGCGTTGCATTAAGTGATGAAAAGTAGGCTTTGAACACACAGCCGTGATTACAGAGATCCCGCGCCTGACAATTGCTGCGACCCAGTGCGCGCTGTTCCTCCGTCACCTGAGTAATATGTCCCACTCGGGCGGGAATGACGTTACGACCCGGAAACGCGGCTTCGACTCTGGCTTTAAATTCTTTCTCCGCACAGGTCAGTTCGAAGGCCGGCTGGAAAATGCTGTCGGGTAGCTGCGGCAGACCTTCTGCGCTGCCTGAGATACCGGCAAAGCGCTCAACATGTTCATACCAGGGAGCGATGTCCTGGTAGCGGATCGGCCAATCGACGCCGATGCCTTCCAGCCTGTTGGCTGTAAAATCCTGGGGTCCAAGACGATACGTCTGGCGACTCCACATGATCGAGCGCCCGCCGGTATGGTAGCCGCGCAACCAGTCATAGCTGGTGCCCGTGGTCTCTTCATAGGGGTGTTCGTCGTCCTTTACCCAGAACTGCTTCGTGGTTGCCTTGATGGCATAGGCAACGCCGCCGTACTGTTTTGGATAATGCTTGGCTATTTCATCCTGCGGGATGCGGTCCAGATTGGGGCGCTGCCACGGCGCCATCTGGTCTGTGTAGTCTTTCTCCGGTTCGATTTTCCTGCCACGTTCCAGCACCAGAACTTTCAAACCGCGTTCACTGAGTTCCTTGGCACTCCAGCCACCGCTCATTCCGGAACCGACCACGATCGCATCAAAATCCGTCACTGTTTATCTCCGCTGTAATGTGCGGGCCGCGCAGGTCGGGCCGCGTAGGGTGGCACGCATAGTGGCACGCACATTGTGGCACGCATGAAGTGACGCATAGATCCTAGCGTTCCACACAGGGGTCCCATCGACCCGGGTTAGCCACCCACTTCCGCTCAAGCAGGGCACCTTCCTTGCTGGCAAAATAGGCCTGAGTGATAAGCCCCTTGAGATTTCGGTATCCGACGTGTGGTGAACCACTCTCAAACGCACGTCCGTCAAATTCACGTAAAGTCCTCTCCGCATCCGTTGAATTGGCAGTGACGAAATCAGGGCCCAGCGCCTCTTCAATGTCGGTTAGGACGGTGTGCATGAATTGCCTGGTGGCTGCATTTGCCCACTCGACCATGAATCCATCCAGAAAGCCCGGTACATCCGCATCGATCGCTCCCGGCGTTTCGGTTCTGGGAATGAGCAGATCGCTGATTCTGGAAACCAATGCCATTTCACGTTGGCTGAACAGTCGGCCGCGGGCCGCACTGGAATTCGTAGGCGTGACCTTTGCCATGCCACCGCAGGCAGCTAGCATAGAAGCCCCACCAACAGAAACAATCAGGCCCTGTAATATCTCTCGGCGTGTTTGCATAGGTTCGCTGCCCTCGATGGTCTGATTGGCTGGCTAAAACACCAGGTTGCGCAGGGCCTTAATGCTGGCTGCAACCGACGTCAGCCCGCCGCCGGCACGACCGCCGCCGGTACGCCGGCCGCCGGAGCGCCGGCCGCCAGGATTGTCATGTTCTACAAAATAGTGCTTAAACCCAGCCGTATTCCGGTAGCTGAACAGTTCAGCAAAATCGATGCTGCCACTTCCCACATCGACCATCCTACGGCTGGAATCCATGTCCTTAACATGCAGCATGGCAAAGCGTCCCGGGTGTTTCTTGAAGTAAGGAATGGGGTCTACACCGGCATACATAATCCAGAACAGATCCATCTCCATGGCTACCAGCTCTGGGTCCGTTTCCGCCAACAGGATATCGTAGGGGATCTGGCTGTCGGTGGCTGCAAATTCAAAGTTGTGATTGTGATAGCCCATCTGCAAGCCGGCACTCTTGCACGCTTCCCCGGCACGATTTAACAATTCCGCGTTTCGATGGTAGTGGTCGAGGGTGCGCTCATTGGGTGGAATGAATGGCACGACCATGTATTTCTGGCCGATGATGAGCGCTGTCTCGATTTCGGTCTCGAGATTATCCCGGATCATCGGCAACGGAATGTGGGTGGCGGGGGATGTCATGCCGAGCTGATCCAGAATCTGCCGGACTTCCTTCGAGGATTTGTCGAAATAGCCCGCGAATTCCATTTCGCTGTAGCCAAGCGCCGCGACCTTAGCCAGCGTACCGGTAAAGTCCTGTGCCATTTCACGGCGCAACGTATAGAGCTGAAGACCAATGTTTTTAAGGCGACGCGATGGTGCCGCGTGCAAACCCCAGGGAACTGCTGCCATGGACAAAGCCGCAGCGGCTTTGAGGAGGGTACGCCTGCTTTGCAGGATGTCGTTCATATGCATGGTGAACTCCCTCGCGCCTGTGGAGTCAAGGCAGGGTCACAATGTTTCAGGCATCTGAGCACGGTTAGTTCCGAGGACTTGTATGCTACCGGGTAATAGTGGTCCTTCGCATTCTCTTTGGTACTGAGTGGCGAATCAAGTAGCTGCTGCTTCATCGTAGGGGCCAGTCTGGCGGTAGGCACAAAGGAGCAGACCCTGATGCTGGTATGGTCGCTGACCGGCTTTTTTGCCGGATTTATCTACCCGGCCTGGTGCGCTATCTATCCAGATAATGAAGAGATCAATCTTCGCTGATCCATTGCTGGACGTTTTAGCGTTATAACGTTATGATGTTGTCCATTCAAGGACGGAGGGCAAATCGTGAGCAATCTATCCAAAAGGTCCACCGTCTATTTCGATCCTTCAATCCACCATGCATTGAAACTCAGGGCCGCATCCAGCCAATCGTCTCTCTCTGAGCTGGTGGACGAAGCTGTACGACTCCTCATGCGTGAGGATCAAGATGATCTCAGTGCCTTCGCAGATAGAGTCAATGAACCAGAGATGAGTTATGAGGCCCTACTCAACGATCTGAAGAAGCTTGGCAAAATATGACATCACGTTTAAGAGATCGGTGGCGAAGGATCTCCGCGGCATTCCCAATCAAGACGTAAAACGTATTCTGAGTCGGATCGATGATCTAGCGGAAAATCCGAGAGGGCAAGGCTGTCTAGAACTCTCCGGCCAAGATCGCTACAGAGTTCGATGGGGCTATTACCGGATTATTTATGAGATAGTCGATGACAGGCTGGTGGTGGTTGTTGTCAAAGTGGGGTCGGGCGTATACCAGGCTGGCTAACAACCTGAGATAGGCGCGCCAGCCCGCAACAATGCAGCATCACACCCGTCGCATGGAAGGAAGGACGGCACTTTCCATCAATGTTTGACTGCCATCGCGTCTGCCGCTGACCGGACCGCTGAGAATGAGTTTGTCGAGGCCAAGGTCCTGTAATCCCTGCAAACGTTCGATGCAGTGGTCGGGTGATCCAACGATGGCGAAGCGATCGATAAACTCATCGGTTAGAACGCCAGCTTGCGGCGAATCACCACGGGTGTGCTCGCGCATATCGTAAGCATCATGTATGGAGTTCAGTATCTGACGCTGATCAGCAGAGACCGGCCCCGATACCTGACCATGCATGACAGAGAATCGTGCAAACGTGGTCAGTCCACCCTTGACCATCTCTCTGGCGCGTTCCTGGTCCGTATCGCAAGCGCAATTCACATAGGCACCCAAGGCGATATCGCTTGGATCGAGACCTGCCTCGCCACGCGCTCGGCGTACCGTTTCAATGCCCCAGGCGATGCGTTCCGGCTCTGCGCCGAGTGTAAACATGACTCGATCAGCATGCCGGGCCGCGATGGCAATCACCATGGGTCCGGTTGCTGCAACCTCGACAGGAACTTTCTGCCCATCGCTCATCCACTCTATACTGCTGTCCTTGGGCGTATCCGACAATCCGAGATTCTCAACCGGTTCTGCCACGCTGGCCGGAATGTCAATCTCATCAAAAGGCACCGCGTCTCCATGCAGGTATATCTGCAGGTGACGCAGATACGTCTCGAACTGTGACAACCGAGCCGGTGCTCGCCCAAGATGAGCCAGAGCCGAGTCACCCCGACCGATACCCAGAACGGCGCGACCCTTTGACAGTCGCTGAATGCTGGAAATCGCCGAAGCGGTCACCGCCGCATATCGAGTCACCGAATTGGTTACACCCGGACCAATTCCGATCCGCGTAGTTGCGGCTGCTGCCATCGCCAGTGCAACGTAACAATCCCCTGACAGATTCTGTGAGTCGACCACCACCAACCCATCCCATCCAGCGTCTTCATTCTGACGTGCCACGTGTTGAATGCCTCTTGGTGAAGCATTCCCTAAAGTCCAAAGTTCCATCACAAAATCCCTCTAATTGATCAGTCTACTCCCACTGACACTCACCAAAGTCTTCCGACTTATTCAAGCGCGTTGTTTTGGGGTACATAGCAGAAGGGCTGCGGTCTCCTTTTCGTAGCGATCGGGCGTAGCGCCGAGCGCGCGGAGAGAGACCCAAAGGGGCTCTCGACCAAGTGAGGGCAGCTGGGAGAGTCGCTGCGCCGCGGAGAAAAGGAGACCGCAGCCCTTCTGCGGACAGACTTGATAAAATCTAAAGAAGATGTCAGCCGAGCTTCATCCATTGATTGCTACCATCCGCTAGATCAACCCCAGCCTCTCATACTGCCCCTCCGGCGAATCCATCTCCCGCATTGTTTGCTTCAGCAGTTCGACGTATTTCTCTTCCATCTCCGATCCTGCCAAGTTGCGCAGCTGGCCCGGGTCGTCTTCGATGTTGAAGAGCTGCGTGTCTTTAACGGTGCTCCACCTGTTCATGTGCCAACGGGTACGCAGCACCGCCAGGTCCGTGTAAGGCAGAAACTGCCCGAACTCCGCATCCTCAAAGAACTGCGCTCCCGGCACCTCATGGAAGTGATAGGACGTCGGACTCAGAAAATGCTGATATAGCGGACCGTTGTCCTCGCGCGCCGCGGCCCGCATGTAGGTGAAGCTGCCGTCGGTGACGTTTACCGGCATGCCGAACCAGCCGTACAAGGCCGCCTTGCGCTTGACGGGCGCATCCTTTTCAAGGACCTCCTTAAGGGACTCGCCGTGAATCGGGTGTTCAAAACTCACGTTAAAGAAATCCAGCAACGTCGGCATCATGTCAATGTTCTGGGTAAGCTGACTGCGCCTCTGTCCGGCGTGCAGATTGCCGGGCAGCTTGATGACCAGTGGGATGTTGCCGAGCTCATTCCAAACGTGCCAGCGATTCTTGCCGGTGCTGTCGTGCTCGCCGATCAGATGGCCATGGTCGGTGGTCAGAATAATGAGCGTGTCGTCGAAGCTGTTCTGCCGTTCCAATTCGTCGAAGAGCTTGCCCAGATATTCATCCGCCATGCTGACTGTACCAGCGTATTGCCTGCGCAGATGGGTGGTGGCCTCCTCACCCTCCTCCACCTCACGGTATGTCGTCCAGTCATAGCGCGGTCCCTTCCAGTCATCGCCATAGCGATCCACATATTCCCTGGGACAGTCAAACGGTTCGTGGGGATCGAACCCCTCTACCCACAGAACATAGTCGTCAGCGCCTTCATTACGCTGCAGCCAGTCGATGGCACCGGTGAATGTCTTTGGGGTTGAATAGTTTGCGGCACTGGTAAAAGCCTCGCGGTTCATATCATACTGGGCGCTCCAACGGCCCAGGTGTTCTGGTTCGGCCGGTGGTGTCGTCGCCGAACGCCAGCAGTCCCCTTCCTGGCCGCGGTGAAAGGCGTAGGTATCGAACTGGGTGTGATAGTCCTCGCCACCCACGTGGAAATAGTGATAGTGGTCGGTCTCCATATGGGATCGGATGCCGGCGCCTCTCAAGAGACGTGTGAAGGGAATGTCAAAGGGTTCGATGGGTCCCCAGTTTCGTTCCAGGAAATTCAGCCGGCCGGTGAGGATATCCCGCCGAGCCGGCATACAGGGGGCAGACCCAATCCAGTGGTTGTCGAATACCATACCCTTGTCAGCCAGGCGCACTATATTGGGTGATTGCATCCAGTCGTTGCCGTAGATGGGCAGGTAGTTGCGGTTCAAGCTGTCGAGAAGGACGAATATGACCTTCATTCTGATTCTCCCGTGGCGACGTGGTCCGGTAGAATGTACCATGAATGGCTGCGGGAACTCATCCTGTGGCGGCGCCGATAGAGTGTTTCGGATCAAGCCCTGATGGTTGGCAGTACACGTACCTCATATCACAGAGAGGCCAACATGAACAAATTGCCTAAGTCGGTAGAGGTCAGGGACGACACCATGCGGGAAGGATTACAGATCGAGAGCAAGGACATCTCTGTTGACGAGAAATTGAGACTCCTCGACGCGCTCGGAGAGACCGACATCAAGGTCATCTCCATCGGCTCCTTTGTCAGTCCGAAGTGGACCCCCCAAATGGCGTGCATCGACGAGATCGCGGAGCGATTTGAGCCGAAACCCGGCGTCACCTATACCGCCGCGGTCTTCAACCAGCAGGGCTTTGAACGGGCTGACAAGTATTACCCCAAGATCAACGTGCGGACGCGCGAATACATGACTCACGTCGAGGTGGGTGGGACATTCGCCATGCGTAACTACAACAGGACCGCGGAGCAAATGCTGCAGTCTGTTGACGGCACCGTTGAACGAGCCAAACAAGCCGGTGTCGAATCGGGAGGAATTGTCATTGGCAATCCCTTCGGTTCCAACTTTGAAGGGGATGTCCCCCTTGATCAGTCGTTGGCTGTTTTTGCGCAGGTGATCGACCGATGGCATGCGCAAGGTCTGAAGGTGGCGAGCTGCAGAATCCTCGATGATATGGGTGCATGTATGCCTGATCAACTGACTGAAATGCTGTCCGCTATCAGGTCGAGATGGCCGGAGATAACCGACTTCGGTCTTCATCTTCACAATCAGCGAGGCGTCACCAATATCTGTTATTACGAGGCCCTCAAGTTTGGCGTCACCCGATTCGATACATCGCTCGGCGGCCTGGGTGGCTGTCCCTATTGCGGTAACGGCAGAAGCGCTGGACACGTTCCAACGGAAGATTTCGTCTATATGTGCGAAGAGATGGGCGTCGACACCGGTCTTGACCTCGACAAATTGATAGAGGCTACCGCCATCGCCGAGGAAGTCGTCGGTCATCCGCTGTGGGGGCATGTCTCAAAGGCCGGGCCTCGGCCACGGGGTAAAACGCTCTACCCGAAAGACATGCCGTTCGTCGAGACGCTCGAGGAAGCCAGTCATTTCAGAAAGGGCCCATCCGTATACGCTCACCAGGTGAAGCCTTGGCGAGAAGACAGCGCACTAATGAAATCGTTGGATTAGTATCGGGCCTAGCAGAAACTCCGCATTAGATAGGTTCCTAACGGTACATCTACATCGTACCTCATGGGTCACGTATATCATTTTCAGCTTCTCCTGATCCAATGTTCGTACCTTAGGGCGTCTGCCCGAGCGCCAGTACAATTGGACAGCACTGTATTGTCGATTCGACAATCGATCTGTTGCAGCCCCGAGCCATATCCCGATAGTCAGCTTCTATCTCCATTCCACCCACGTCGAGCTTTCATACCGAACACTGACTGATGTCGGTTTTTTTCGGTGAGAACGGTGTTAATACTCCAAATACACCAAGTGAACTGCAGAGCCTTGATCGGAGCAATTGACGGGGGAAGAAGCAAGTGTCAACAAAAGCCAGTAAGGTGAGCATCTTTTTCTATGGATTCGGCAATCTATCACCTGCCATCAAGGGAAATTTCCTTGGTGCACCGATCTTCTATTACTACAACAACGTTCTTGGTCTTGAAGCATGGCTGGTCAGCTTAGCACTGGCACTGGCTCTCGTGATCGACGGTATTACGGACCCGCTGGTTGGCTACATGTCCGATCACACTCGGTCCAGGTTTGGGCGACGTCACCCGTATATCTACGCCAGTGTACTTCCAGGCGCGTTGTGTTACTTCTTCCTGATTATGGCCAACTTCGGCACGTCACAATCGGCAACGGCAAAAAGCAGTCCGGCTGGTTTGCTTGCACGTACCGATCTGCAGGACATTCACACCATGATAGACTATGCTCAGTTGCCGAAAATTGAATCAGTGCAGGTAAAGGAGACTCTATAATGAAGACAGACTCAAACCGCCGGGACTTTCTGACCACGACATTAGTTCTCGCTGGTGCTTCTACGGTTGGACAACTGGGGTTTGTCCGTGAGGTCGCCGCCAAGGAGAACAGCATCACCCAGTTGGCAAGCTTTCGAATAAATCCTGAAAAGGAAGCGGAAGCCTTGGCGTTTCTAAAAGAACTCACTGCAGCCGTTGAAGCCAAGGAACCGGGCGTGCTGGCATACATCGCTCACCGCTCGTCATCGGATCCGAATCTGCTAACGTTCTTCGAGATCTATGCGGACGAAGCGGCAGTTGCCAATCACGGCAAACAACCCCACCTTGCGGGAATGGGCAAGGCGTTTCGCGATGGAGTTTTCAGACCCTTTGCGGAAGGACGGGCCGTAAAAGTCGAACGACTCGACCGGGTAAGCGGCTTTTCGCGGTAGTAGCTGCAACTTATAGAGGTCGTTACCTACAGGAGTTGGCTCTTCAAGCAACGTGGACCCGTTCCTGCAAGCCAAGTGTCACGATGGCTCTGCCTGTGGACTGTTGCAGGTTCGTTGGTCGAAGCAAAGAAAACGCCAGCATGTCAACCAAACTCGTGCGCTGAGTTGCCCCGGACTTGGGAGACCTACCGATTAATCTATCGACTGAGCGATTTGAGCGCGCCACGGACTTCCTGCTTGCCAATGCGCGTCTGCTGGAACGTCGGCTCTACGATGTGCATTTCCGCGACGGACCCAAAGAAGCTGTCACCAGCTCTGTCGGAGCCTACCGGAATCGGGATGGCGGTCTTGGTTGGGGGCTCGAGCCGGATACGACTTCGCCGGAGAGCCAGCCGCTGTTCACCATCATGGGGCTTGAGAGCTTGCGCCAGGTGGGTGCACTCGATGCCATGCTGCTCCAGAACTCACTGCCATACTTTGAAAGCGTCCTGACGGACGAAGGCGGGATTCCATGGATGTTTCGGCCATCGGGTCGGTACCCGCGAGCGGATCACTTCGAGAACGTGAGTGAACGTGCGACGATTGCGGCGACGGCGCCCGTGTTGGCTCTCTGTATAGAATTTGGGGTAGTACGTCCGTGGATGAAGGTCGCTGAGACATTCGTGTGGCGCGAAATGGCGCGCCAAGGAGATGATCACGCTATGTGTGCGGCCTGCATGAAGCGGCGCGCCGCGTTCCTGGCACAGCGGACCAGCGAGGCACGTGGTGCGCGGGAGATCGAAGCGCTTCGTTTGCGGGTGTCCAGTGACGCGGTTCTCTGCACCGACCCAGCCGAAGCGGATTGGGGACTCTACGGACACCCGAGTTCAGTCAGCTATGCGCCATCGCCAGACAGTCTCTTGAGAGGGGCTTTTTCAATGCACCGCATCGACGAGGATCTGGATACGCTGATCGAGCGGCAGTGCACAGACGGTCGATGGGCGACCAACTACGGGATCAGTGAACGCACTCGCCTCGATTGGGATGGCATCTACACACTGGAGTCGCTGCTTACACTTCGCGCATACGGACGGATCGTCGATGAGTGAACCAGACCCCACCGGTTGCTTTCGATCCGCGAATCACTAATAATCAAGACCAGAAAAAGCGAGGGAACGATAATGAAATACACGCTTACCGGACTCCTCTTGATCACGGCTGTGGGCAGCAGTCCAGTACCAGGCGCGCAACCAACGATAACGGACTACGACTGGCCAACCTATGCCAGGAACCCGGATTCATCGAAATATGCGGATATCGACCAGATAAACAGAGATACCGTGGGCAAACTACGGGTCGTCTGGACCTGGGACTCACCGGACAATGAATTCCTCAAGGCTAACACCCGTTATGCGCACAGTGGTTTTAAGAGCACACCGATCAAGATTGGTAACGTACTCTATGTGAGTACCCCAATGGGACACGCGGCTGCAATAGATGCCACAACAGGTGAGCAAAAGTGGGTGTTCGATACCAAAACCTATGAGCACGGCAGACCCGCCAATATTGGGTTCAACCACCGCGGTGTCGCTTACCGGGAAGAGGGTGATAAACGGCGTATATTGATGGGGACCAATAACGCGTTTCTGTGGTCACTGGATGCTGATACCGGATTGCCGGACAAAAGCTTCGGCAAAGATGGCAAGGTAGATCTCACCGTTGGCCTCGGACGGGAAATAGATCGCTCGAAATATTCGAATGTTGCCGCCGTCACCATCGTCGGCGACACGGTGGTGATGGGAGCGGTTATCAGCGACATGCCACTGCTCGAGTGGTACAACGCGAAGCAAACCGATATGCCCCCTGGCCACATCCGCGGTTTTGATGTGAACACCGGCAGGCAGAAGTGGATATTCCACTCGATTCCCAAACCCGGTGAAGTAGGGAACGAAACCTGGGAGAACGACTCCTGGAAGGTCACAGGGTCAACCAATGTCTGGACGCTGATGAGCTCGGATCCTGAACTGGGATACGTCTATCTTCCATTTGGGGCTCCTACTAACGATTGGTATGGGGGGCATCGGCTGGGGGACAACCTGTTCGGCAACAGCATTGTCTGTCTGGATGCATCCAACGGCAAATTGGTCTGGTACTTCCAGGCGGTCCATCACGACCTGTGGGATTACGATCTACCGGCCGCACCAACTCTTGTGGATATCACTGTGGATGGCAAAGATATCAAGGCGCTCGCCCAGGTATCGAAACAGGGATTTCTGTATGTTCTGGATCGCGTAACCGGCAAGCCCGTTTGGCCCATTGAAGAGCGACCGGTACCCCAGAGCGATGTTCCGGGTGAGCGAACCGCAGCGACGCAACCTTTTCCAACACGACCTGCGCCGTTTGATGTACAGGGCCTAACCGTGGATGACTTGATCGATTTCACTCCCGAACTACGCGCCGAAGCTGTGGAGATGATCAGCAAATATAGAAACGAAGGAGTTTTCACACCGCCTTCATTGGGGGGCTCCATTCAGATGCCCGGTGATGGTGGTGGAGCCGAGTGGAATAGCGCTTCATTTGATCCGCACACATCGTTGCTGTACGTGTCTTCAATGAGTTCCGCCATCGTCTCCCAGTTGTTCGAGCCAAAGCCCGGCGTCACCGAGTACCGTTTCCTGCGCGGCGGCAATAGATTTCTGCGCGGACCAAAACGCCTGCCACTGACGAAGCCCCCCTACAGTCGTATCAGCGCTATCGATCTGAATACCGGTGACTACGCGTGGGTCGTGCCAAATGGGCAAGGCATGCGCCAGCGAATCATCGACATGGGTATACCCGATCCGGGGCCGGTGGGTGCGTTCGGCCACGCGAGTCCGTTAGTGACGAAATCTCTCCTCTTTGTCCCTGCATACGACGGCAAGCCTTTGCTGCGTGCCCTGGACAAAGCGACCGGCAAGACGGTTCATGAAACGGAACTGCCGTTGCGAGCCACGGGCCCGGCGATGACCTACATGGTCAATGGCAAACAGTATATCTCCATGGCGTCGATGGGTGGTGCCAAGGATTCCAAACTGGTCACCCTTGCCCTGCCGTGACTCGACTGCGGCTGCACGATTCTCCTGAGGAGGCAGTCAAGCGTTAGCTTTGCGATACATGTAGTTAGCACTATCCGGCAAGTAGTCCTACATCGACACGTGTTGCTTGCCACCCCAATTGTGTGATAGAAGAATCAGACAACGGCGCGTAATGGCCAGGAGTGACGGGGGCTGCAGTGACAGAGATTTTCGGTACTTGCGATCCGCAATTCAATCCCGTGAAAGATGCCTTCAGTAGGAATTTCGTAATCAACGAAGAGGTGGGGGCGGCCGTCTCCGTCTACATGCAGGGGGAGAAAGTCGTTGATCTGTGGGGCGGTTACGCGGACGAGCGCCAGAAGGTCGCGTGGCAGGAAGATACCCTCTGTGCATTCTATTCGACCGGCAAACCATTTGTGGCCACGAGCCTGCTGCGTCAAGTTGATGCCGGTAGGATCAAGCTGGATGATCCGGTATGCAGTGTCTGGCCGGAATTTGCCGCAGCGGGAAAGGAGCAGATCACGTTTCGCCAGCTACTGTGTCATCAATCCGGGGTGGTAGCGATAGGCAATAAGCTGCCGCGAGAAGCAGCTTACGATTGGGAACTCATGGTTGGTGAAATTGCAGCTCAACGTCCCTGGTGGGAGCCTGGCTCGCGCCATGTCTATCATACCCACACCTTTGGGTTTCTGGTTGGCGAAGCGGTTCGAAGGATAACCGGCCTGATGCCCGGAGATTACTTGCAGCAGGAAATTATGGGTCCGTTGGGAGACGAGTTGTACGTTGGCGTAGCGGATGAGGACTTGGGTCGCCTGGCTGTGATGGCTAGGGAAACTGATTTCAATATCCCCAACAGACCGACTGTATCGATCCTTGACAGAGAAATATCCGACGAAGAGAAGATGCTGGTCTATGCCGTCGCGAATCCGCCAGGTACACCTGACGGCGGCGAAGGACCGTTGCGGGGTTGGCAGAAAGCGCAGATTCCGGCTACCAACGGCCACGGTACGGCGCGTGCAATTGCACATTTCTATGCGGTGCAGGCGATGGGTGGAGAGATGGATGGCCTTCGCCTGTTGTCACCGGAACTGCTGACAGAGGCAACCAGTATCCAGTCCGAAGGGTACTGCCCGATACTTAAGAGGAATGTCAAGTTTGGTTTGGGCTTTCAGATTACGCAGCCCGACCGACCATTCGGTTCCAGTGAACACTCATTCGGTCACTACGGCAACGGCGGCTCCCTTGGATATGCGGATCCGGATGCCGGCGTGGGTTTCGCGTATGTGATGAATTACATTCCGAGACGTAAGCAGAACGCCAGGAGTCGCGATCTAACCGAAGCACTGGGTTCCTGCGTCTAACGACCATCCATCAGTCGCCTGGATTCACTGCCCGCACGGTCTGCCTCTGCAGTAATGATGATGCCCGACTCAGGCTGCCCTACCACAGACCGTACTTCTGCACTTCAGCACGACCCACTACCATATGATGCACTTCATCCGGCCCATCGGCGAAGCGTAAGTGACGTTGATTCGTGTACATACCCGGCAGTGGCGTCCACTGTGAAATGCCGGTCGCGCCGTGCATCTGGATTGCCTCATCGATGATCTGACACACTCTTTCGGGCACCATGGCTTTCACCGCACTGACATAGACTCTGGCTTCCTTGTTACCCAGTACGTCCATGGCCTTGGCCGCTTGCAGCACCATCAATCGCATTGAGTCGATGCTGATTCGGGCACGGGAAATAACTTCCAGATTCTTGCCCAGCTTGGCGATGGGTTTACCAAAGGCGATGCGGCTGCCGGCGCGCTTGACCATGAGTTCCAGTGCTTTCTCTGCCTGGCCGATCGAGCGCATGCAGTGATGGATACGACCTGGTCCGAGGCGGACCTGAGAAATCTCGAATCCACGACCTTCTCCCAGCAGTATGTTCCCCTTGGGAACGCGTGCATCCTTGAACAGGATGCGCATGTGGCCACGCGGTGCACCATCGCTGCCAAAGACTTCCATCGCTTCCACAATGTCAACACCCGGCGCATCCGTGGGCACCAGGATCTGCGACTGTTGCTTGCTGGGGGCTGCATTGGGACTGGTTTTGACCATCGTGATCATGACCTTACAGCGCGGGTCACCGGCTCCCGATATGTAGTATTTCTCACCGTTGATGACCCACTCGTCGCCATCCAGGACCGCACTCGTGCTGACGTTCTTTGCGTCCGATGAGGCCACGCCAGGTTCGGTCATGGCATAGGCGGAACGAATCTCGCCGTTCAGCAACGGCTTCAGCCATTTCTCTTTTTGCTCTTCGGTACCGACCCGTTCCAGCACTTCCATATTGCCTGTATCGGGCGCGCTGCAGTTCAGCGTTTCCGAAGCCAGGGTGAATTTCCCCAATTCGGCAGCAATATAGGCATAGTCGAGATTCTTCAGTCCTTCGCCCGTCTCAGCGTCCGGCAGGAAGAAGTTCCACAAACCGGCCTTTTTGGCTTTTTCCTTAGCGCCGTCGAGTAGCTCCAATTGGCGCGGGTGCCAGGACCAACGATCCTCTTTCTCTTTGTCGAGGGCATAGAATTCTTCGGTGATCGGCTCCACATTATCAGCGATGTGTTTTTTGACAGCATCCATCAGTGGCTGGGCTTGCTCTGACATGACCAGGTTGAACAGATCGCTTTCTAGATCAGGCATATCATCGTTCTCCGCGTTTGTAGCAAGGCGACTAGGAGGCTGTCCGAGAACTGCGACCGTCGCGAGGCTTGTCCGCAGTAGGTTAGTCTGTTCTCGGACAACCTCCTGGGCTGCACTTCCGGCAGCGATTGTACCATTTGCATTGACCAACCGGAGTGGCATTGGATATTGAGGGAGTGTAGTGATCGGGGTTGGCTGACTCATATGATGTGTGCTTTTGCGTGAAGCCATGGTTCATGTGTGGAACCGTTTCTTTGAGCCAAAGCGCGAAAAGCGGGGCAGCACCCTAGTCTGTTAGCACCTGTCAGTTTAGTCTATGCTCCCGTCTATTGGAGTTTACGTGGAGGATTCACGCAGATGGATCGTGACGATCACAAGATCATCGTTGACTTGACCGTCAAGGCCGAGCTGGCTTACCGAACTTACCTGCCTGCTAACTATTCAGATGAGGGGGACAGGAAACCACTGTTGCTGTTTCTCCACGGCGGCGGCGAACGCGGATCGGATCTCGATCTGTTGACCGCTACCGCCCTCCCAAAACATATTGAAGAAGGTCTGCAGCTGCCATTTGTCACCGTCTGTCCACAGTGCCCCGAAGGTGAATGGTGGGACCCGCAGCTGCTGGCTGTGCTGTTGGTTACGACTGGTTGCTGTCGCATCGAAGAACGTGATTTAGAGTATCCAGCTATGCCACGCGCGGCGCCAGCTCTCCTGCCAGATAACTTGGAAACTCGTCCCATGCATAATCGAAGTGTTGAAACTGGATTTCGGCAACCCCAAGTTCGGCGTACTCACTGAGCTGGTCAACCACTTCGTTGGTCAGCCCCGTAATAAAGCCACGACTCGACATCGTTTCCCTGTATGCTGCGGGAGACCCGCTCTGACCTACCTGTTTCATCTGATACTCGGTTATTCGATCCAACATGCCCTGGTCGTGTCCAATCAGGCCAAACGACGCCATCGAACGACGCAGCGAACCGGGATCCCGTCCGAGCGCGTGACACGATTGCTCCACCGCTTCGAGCTTCCTTCTATACACCGCGACCGGTAAGTTCATGCAATTCCATTCGGCGCCATATTTTGCAGCGATAGGTAACGTTCGTTTTCTACCGGCACCGCCGATGAGTATCGGTGTATCGGCGCCTTCGGTGGGTTTGGGTAGGCAGTTCGCTTCATTCAACTGGTAATAGTCACCCGCATAGCTCGCGGGACCTTCACCCCACAGCGCTTTGATGACCTCAATGCCCTCTTCGAGTCGATCAAAACGCTCTTTGAGGCCGGGAAAAGGAATGCCGTATGCATCGTGTTCCGGTTGGTACCAGCCGGAGCCTAATCCCAGTATGAAGCGACCCTCGCTCAATAGGTTGATCTGTGCTGCCATTCTGCCGAGGTCGACCGGAGAGCGGAAAGTAATCGGCGTGACAAGTGGTCCGAAACGAATCGACTTAGTCTCTCTTGCTGCGACTGCGAAGGATACATAGGCCTCCAACGAGTCTTCCTGCTTACCGAAAATATAGAAGTGATCCGACCGATACACCGCCGGAAAGCCCAATTGCTCGGCCGACTTTATGATGTGAATCCAGCGTTCCCAGGTGAGGCCATTTTGGCCTTCGACCATCAATCCTATCTGCATCCGGGCGTCTCCCTTCCTCGCGAAAACGGCGAGTGTATCATGTTGGGTACTTGCGCTTTCCACCAGTAGTCTCGATAGGTTTGGCTGTCGGCGAGCGAAGGTCTATTCATCGCGAGCGTGATCGAACTTGCTGAAAGGGGTGCTTGGCTGCTACCTCCTCGTCCAGTTCGACGCCCAGACCAGGCTTCGTCGGCGGGATGATGTAACCATCCTCCCACTGGATCGGCTCCTTCAGAATTTCAGCGTGGAAACCTCCAAATGTCTCGATACTCTCCTGAATCAGAAAGTTGGGGCTGCACGTATCCAGTTGGATATTGGCAGCCGCCTCTATGGGACCACAATACAAGTGAGGCGCGATCTGCGCGTAGTATGCTTCAGCCATCCCGGTTATCTTCTTGGCTTCGAGTATCCCTCCGACACGTCCCAGCGCCATTTGCAGAATTGCTGCGGCTTGCTTTTCCAGCAACTCGCGAAACTCGTACTTGGTTGCCAGTCGCTCGCCGGTAGCCACTGGAATACTGGTGAAGCCGGCAACTCGGGCCATCTCGTCCGTGTTCTCGGGGGGAACCGGCTCCTCAAACCACAGGGGATCGAATCTTTCAAGGCGCCTTGCCAACCGGATGGCGCCGGAAGTAGTGGTCTGCCCGTGGGTGCCGACCAGTATGTCACACTTGCTGCCTACAGCTTCACGCACGCGTCCAACGATTTCCTCGGCATTATCGAGCGCCTCCAACGAAGGCTCTCTGGGGTCAAAAGATGACCTAAGGTTGATAATGGGGTCGAACTTGACCGCGGTGAAGCCTTGTTCAACATAAGCAGCGGCTCTTATTGCAGCTTGTTCCGGGTCAGTGTGTGGCGAGCGGCTGGTGGTGTCGCCGGCTGCCGGATAAAGGTACGTGAAGGATCTGAGTCTGTCGTGGTATTGACCGCCGAGAAGATTATAGACCGGCTGGTTCAGCGCCTTACCGACGATGTCCCAACACGCCATTTCGATTGCGCTGAGCACTCCCATCACAGTGTGGTCCGGGTGCTGGTGATGCTGGAGACGTTCATAGCCCTCACCGTAGTAGATGATCCGCCACAACCTTTCAATCTTGAACGGGTCGGCGTCAATAACGTAGGTTCCACCAATGTCCTCGATCAGGGCGGCTATCGTGTTCGGGTGAAACTGTACGGAGTAAGCTTCACCGATACCCTCTATGCCATCATCGGTCGTGAGTTTCACGAATACCCAATTGCGTCCCCCGTGATGGGGAGGCGGTGTTCCCACGACGAATGTTTTGAGATCGATTATTTTCATGGACTGTCCTCCATTTTCGTTTTCATAGGGAAATGAACCTGGCCTCTTGATTAAGGCACAGAATCTAGGCCATGTGCAACGCAGCGGAGCCCTCGGGATGCGGTCTCAGATGATCTAACGATCTATGAATGGTGTAATGACTCGTTGACATTCCCTGCAATCGCGGCTAGTTTTTCCAGTCTTGCCAAGAATTGTGACAAGTGCCACCAGTTAAATCATCCAACAAAAAGAGAATCATATGAGTCAGGAACTTATCGTCGAAAAGAAGGATTGCATCGCCCGCGTAACCCTAAACCGCCCTGAGGTACTCAATGCGCTTTCGGCGTCCTTACGCAGAGAGATCGTTGCTGCTTTTAAGGAACTTACCCTTGATACACAGGTTCAGGTCATCATCCTCACCGGTGCCGGCCGGTCCTTCTGCGCAGGGCTGGATCTTAAGGAAATGGGTGGCGAGGTCCCGTCCGAAGGCGGACTCACCGGCAGGGATTTTTCAGACATACTGGCCGCCACTCCTCAACCGATAATCTGTGCAGTGAACGGCCATGTGATCACGGGTGGATTTGAGTTGGCCTTGATGTGCGACTTCATCATCGCCTCGGATACCGCAATGTTTGCAGACACACATGCCAGGCTTGGCATCGTTTCGGGATGGGGGTTGTCGCAGAAACTGCCGCGGCTGATCGGCATCAATAGAGCCAAGGAAATCTCGCTAACCGGCAATTACCTTGATGCGAATACCGCCTATGAGTGGGGCCTAGTTAACCGTGTGGTGCGCCCGGAGGACCTGCTGCCCACCTGTGAGGCCATGGCCAGGGACATTGCGACAACGGAACCGAACGCGCGCGCAACCATGCTTGGGATTATGGATGCAGGATGGAAGACGACGCTGGAAGAGGGCTATGAGATCGAACAGACGTCCCACAGTAATCGCAATAGCAGTGAGGGCAGTGCCGAGAAGATAGCAGCCCGGCGTGCCGCCATTCAAGCCAGAGGACGCGAGCAGAGCATTCCCAACACAGCCAGCTAGGCGCACAATTCTCACCAATATCCGGTTCAAACTTCCTACACTGAGGGAATCACGATGCCCGATTACGAATTCTTGCTCTACGACGTGGCCGAGAATACCTGCACCATCACGTTTAACCGCCCAGAGAAGCGCAACGCGCTGAACACCAAGTTGCTGGAAGAGCTTGACGATGCGCTGGATATTGCCGAGGCGAATGACGATGTCCGGGTGGTACTGTTCAAAGGGGCGGGCACAGCGTTCAGTGCGGGATATGACCTGCGTGACAATCCCTATACGGTACCCCCTGAGGGGCAGGATCGGTGGCGACTGAACGATGCGGTTCCCGCGTTACGCAAGATCAGCGAGCGTTATCTGAGAATCTGGTATTACCCCAAGGCGACCGTTGCGCAGGTGCAGGGACCCGCGATCGCGACAGGTTGCTACTTTCAGATGCTGTGTGATATCGCTTTCGCGGCGGACACGGCGACCTTCGGACACCAGGCGCAACGCGTTGGGGGGGTGACCAGTCTGCCCCTGTGGGTGTGGATGCTGGGAATGCGCCAGGCCAAGTACCTGCTGTTGACCGGCAGGTTGATAACAGCCAAGGAGGCGCAGAAGATCGGTCTGGTGACGCGCGTTTTTCCCGCTGACGAGTTGCAGGGAGAGGTGACGCGTCTCTGCCAAGACCTGGCATTGCGTAATCCATTGGGTTCGATGTGGCTTAAGGATGCAATCAACGCTGACTACGACATGATGGGTTTACGGGCGTCGTTCCCGATGCATTACTCGATGAATGCAGCGTCCCGCGTGCAGGAGCACAATCCGGGTGAGCTGTCCCTGGCCGACATCGTGTTTGGTGGAAACCGGCAGGAAGTGCCGGAGGGTGAACCCTAGTTCACGACTGTCTATCGGCTTCTTCTTTCTGCTTTGCCTCTGAATTTACATCCCCTTTGGATTTAGGGCGGTCGTGGCCAAAAGGCGTGCGGACCTATATCAAGCCCCCGGGAAAAGCCTTCCTAAAACAGGGGTGATTCTGCTTGTACTCGCCCGTATTTGAATGTTAGGGTTGAGCATCAATCTCGATCAGCGCAGAAACTCACGCCGCTGAACCGACAATAAGAAGAGCACAAAAGGGCAAAAATACAATGGAAATGTTGGAAGCACTAGAAGCCAGTGCCTACGCCATGTGGGTGAAGGAGTCATCTACTGCATATGTGGCGTTTCTGGCTTTTCACTCAATCGGCATGGCGTTTCTGGTAGGCATCAGCGGAGCGACCGCGATGCGGATTCTCGGAGTTGCCCGCAGTATGCCCCTTGAGCCGATGGCGGGCTTTTTCCCTCTCATGTATGCGGGTTTTTGGATCAACGCTGTAACGGGTACGGTGCTTCTCAGCCTGTACCCGACCAAGTTTCTCGTAGACGGGACCACCTATATAAAGCTTGCGGCCGTCGCGGCTGCCATGGTCATCATAGTAAAGCTTCAAGCCCATGTATTTGGTGGTGGTGAGGGTCTGGACACACCGGCCGGGTCGAAGAAGGCGAAGATGTTGGCGGTTGCATTGCTTGCCGCTTGGCTCATCGCCACGGTAGCCGGGCGGGTCATGGCATACTCCTTAACTACCAAGCTCCAAACTGCAGGCGCTGTCCTGGTAGTCGTGGTGCTGGCACTGACCATCGGGTATTTCGCTGGACGCAGGTTTGGCTGGATCGAATCATCATGACAGAACCCGTGACAGCGACCATCGAATAATCAAAAATGAGGTTACGCCGTGTTCGGATTACCTGAAACTTTTCTCGAGTTATGGTTCGTAGAAGATTTCATAGCCGCCTATAATTGGGTCTGGCCGCTATGCGAGATCCTGCATTTCATCGGGCTGATCTTCCTCGTCGGCATTGTGACCATTTTCGACCTGCGCCTGCTGGGTGTGGCGAAAAGCATGCCCATCAAACCGTTGCGACAGCTCATGCCCTGGGCCGTGTTCGGGTTTGGCCTGTGTGTGTTCACGGGACTCGTTTTCGTGACGGGTCTATGGGCCAATGTAAAGACCCATCCTATAGAGGCATTGGTGGTCGACCACTACCTTCAACTGAAGCTGATCTTCATTGCCCTCGCCGGGGTCAACCTGCTTGCCTTTTACAAGAGTGGCATATCCGAGGCAATCGATGCGGTGGGTCCTGGAGAGGACGCACCCCCGCAGGCCAAGTTCATCGCAACGGCCTCGTTGGTGCTTTGGGTTGGCGTTGTCTATTGGGGTCGCCTGGTCCCTTGGGGACTCTGAGGTGGATACCCGGGAGCGAAGCGAATTCCCCTTAGGAGGACGTCTGCATGTCTAAAGAGTGGCGTAATGTGGCGATCACGTTGGTTCTCACCGCAATCGTGTTGATCTTCACGACTTCTTTGATGATGTATTGAAGGTCGCAGGCGTTATGGCCTGTTGCTTCGATTGATCCTGACCGAACCGGCCTCACGTATTCATTGAATTGTTAGCCGAGCGGCAACTCACCCCAACCCTCTCGCCTGCGTATTGCTTCGAGCAATCCTGCAGTTCCCGTCATCATGTTGTCGCCGAGGGGAGCGCCAAGCAGGATTCTCAGGTTCGAGCCGGCCAGCAGGGCACGCCGGGGTCCGGTGGCAAGGATGATTTCGATCGAGTCGAAGCCAAGAGCCCTGCGCGAATAGGCGCCGTGGCCTCCCTCTGTCAGAATCTGTGCGTGCTCCAGTTGACCGTCTGCGAGTTCCTGCAGCAGCGAGTCCATCCCCGATAGACTGATGTCCTTGGTGTGGTATTCCACGAAGCCACACAGCTCATTCCCCTCGAAGCTGGCGGCAACGGTATGAGACGTGGCGACGTCGAGGACCAGCGCGCGCCGGCAATCCCGCACCCGGACATCCAGCGTGGCACCGAGTATGGCTGCCATGCCGCTATCCATGACGTAGATCGAGGGGCTGGGCAGCCGACGCGCTGCATCGCGCACGGCCTGCAGGCGGCTCATGTCCTCCGGGACGTCGCTGCCGTGGTACAGGAGCGCATCCGGCGAAGGCTGTGCGTCGAGAACCGGCACGTAGTGATTGTGGCGATAGTCGAGATGCGACACGCCCGGTGGCGCGACCCCGTGATCCTGCACGCATACCGCCACGATATCGAAGTCGAAGGCGACGCCGAATCCGTCGACGATGCTTTGGATTCGGTCAAGTTCCAGATCGGCGAGTGTAATGACCGTATAGTCTCCGGCCGTCACAAGCGAGCGACAGCGCTCTTCGTCGATCACCTCCAGACCGAGGGCGCGTACCCGGTCGAGATCGTGGGAGAGAGTCGATGCAGCCGCCTCGGATATCAGCACCTCCTCAGTGGCAGCGCGCTGTCTGATGGCCTGGGATACAGCCCCGCCGCCCATCTCGCTACCCGCGATCAGCAGCTTTCCGTGCGCAGCGAGGACCCGTTCCGCCGTCGTGCGCACGGGTGAACGCACGACGGCCTTGTAGTGCAGTTGCGAGGCTGTGTCGAAGTAGAGGACATCCATGGTTCCTGCACCGATGTCGATGGCGAGGATTCTGCTCATGATCTGCTACCTGTGATTCAGAACGATGGTTCGGCCTTTATTGGATCGTTAGTGACAATTGTCTGCGAGAAGTTCTGCCAACTGGATTGATTGGGTGTCCTAACGATTTGGATATGTCTGATGATGTCTCGGCTCCCCTGGAAAATTTGAACAGTGGCGGCCTGCCGAAATCATCACGCCGATCCGAGATGATCGCACGTAATCCAAAAAGCGTCAAAGTAAGTAGACGTTAAGATTGCAGGCTTGAATCACTCGCCGGACGACAGCTCCTCAATGCCTGCTGCCACGCGCTGAGCTTTCTCCTCATCCCACCACCATGCATCGACATAAGGGATGCGCCTGAGTTTATCGTTGCGCACTTCTCCGAACTTGTCCCAATAGACCAAACGGAATCCGGGCTGCGAGCCAAGCGGAATAAAGTAGAAGTTCCACATGATCACGCGATCAAGAGCGCGCGCCGCCGCATATAGTTTTTGCGCTGTATCCGCCGCGATGACCGAGTCGATCAAGCTATCGATAACCGGGCTGCGGACGCGCGTCCAATTCTGTCCGAAGTCCTGCCCTGCGGCGGCGCTGCCCAACCAATTGCGAAGCTGTATTCCCGGGGTGTTGCTTGGACCGTAACGGATGGTATTGCCGTCGAATTTTCCTGTTCGGCTTCGATAGAGCCAGTTTGAGATTTCGGGAGCGATGGCTGTAGTAGCGATGCCTATGCGATTGAGGCTTGTTGTGAGCGATAGGGCCTGACGGGTCGAATAGTAGGAAACGCCGATAAAGTCGAGGGTAAAGGGTTCCCCGGTCTCTATATTGCGCATGACTCCATCTTGTATTTCCCAACCGACCTCTTTGAAGAGGGCAAGTGCTCGACGCACATTCTTGCGTTGCAGGCCGAAGCCACTGCTTTCCGGCTGCCTGAACTCCTCGGTAAACACCCGTGCCGGTACTTGATCGCGCCAGGGCTCGAGAAGCTCGAGTTCGTCTTTGCCTGGCAGGCCTGTGTGCGCCATGGGTGAATTTTGAAAGAAGCTCACCCCCGTATCGTAGAAGTCGTAAAACAAGACACGGTTGGTCCATGTGAAGTCATACAGCAACCACAATGCCTCGCGTATGCGGATATCCCTCAGGTTGGGGCGTTCGACGTTCCAGAATATAGGCCACCATAGGCCCTCGACTCGAGACAGTGGTCTGAGTTCGCGCTTGAATAAACCGGCCCTGACCGCTGGAAAATCGTATTGCGTCGCCCAATTCTTGGAGACACCTTCCTCTCGAACATCGATGACGTTGCCCTTGTGCGCCTCTCCCATGACGCTCTCATCCTTGAAATAATCGAATTTCACCACGTCGAAATTGTACCGGCCCTTGTTAACCGGGATATCTCGCCCCCAGTAATCCTCCACTCGCTCATATTCGACAACACGTCCTACCTCAGCGCGCGCCAACCGATAGGGACCACTGCCGAGCGGGGGTATAACGGTGGTTTTCGAAATGTCGCGACTCTGCCAATAGTGCTTTGGTAAAATGTTGAAAATGCCAATCGTGAACGGCAGGGTGGGATTTATCTCGATCCCTTTCTTGCGTACGAAACAGAGTTCCCGATCGCCAAACGAAAACACATGGTCGATGTCCTCGAGTGCCGTTTTGAGCGCAACCGAGCCGTGCTCCGCGAACATCTCGAAGGTATACAATACATCGTCAACGGTGACGGGCCGGCCGTCGTGCCAGGTGGCATTATCCCGAAGCTTGAATGCTACCCATGCCACGTCAGGGCCCACCATTACGCCTTCGGCCAGTCGGCCGTAATAGCTAACCGGTTCGTCGATGGCGGGCTCAAGCAGGCGGTCGTATACGACTCCACCCGTTATGGAATATCCGGTTGCCAGGCGGCCCTTCTCGATTATGCTGTTGTAGTTGTCGAAGGTGCCCATTTCCGCCAAACGGATCGCACCGGCTTTAGGCGCATCGGGGTTGGTGTACTCGAAGTGCGTGAAATCCTCACCGTATTTTAGCGGTAATAGATGAGAGATGGCGTGAGCGTATTGTGGATTGCTGCATGGCGGCTCATCGGCTAGCGCCGCGGTGTTCGCCAACGCGACTGTCAGAACAACGCCGGCCAACTTACCACTCACTTTGGACGCCAGCCGGATGACACCCCTGCTGCTTCTCACACGACCTACGATCAGTCAGAAAGCAGAACTGGGACGTGCGAAACGCACATAGGTGTTTTGCCACGAAACTTCCCTCTAATTGACACCCAGTAAAGCAGGTCGCTAGCTGTATTCGGACCGGAGAGCGCATTAGCCCAGAAATTTCACAGACAAAAAGGTACTACGACTGAATATACGCAAACTCAACTTGAAACTCCAGCCCCCTTGAGCCGCAAAGCCCAGTCGAAGTTCCAGCGTCCGGCTGGCAGGTGCAACGATGGTTTTCTGCCTGCCGGTCAGGCAGATATATTCGCTGGATTATTGGCATCGTGACAGGTCAGATAGCCCGCTCCGTGCGCCCAATCTGCGTCGTTTGAATAGTCAAACGAAAATTGTGTAGATGTCAGGGCGGGAATAATTGAAGAGACTAAATATTCCTTTCTGCAATGCTGGTAGGGGCACACTTGGATCCCTGAGCACCGCATCAGAACGCACCCAATGTCCCGGAAATCTCTGCTCACGACCCCCTGGTTCGTGTTCGTCTTCCTCGTCCTGACGGGGGCTGATTTGTCGGTCGACGTATTGACTCGCGTACTTCAAGACCATGGATGCGAGCGTGATCATCGAGAAAAAGAGCGGCGGCTTTGCGTAGGATCACACAGAACGTCGGCACCGTCACGCTGGCGTCTTCGAGGTGGATGATGTCATCGACCCGTCTGACACCAGACGTGCAGGTCAAGGAAAAGCGATTCTGTATCGATGCGTGGTAGTCGAAAAGGACAGGCACGGTTGCCCGCGGATATTCATCCTGGAGACAACATCTTAGCCGCGGATTCAGTCTATCCTTAGAACCCGTGTTGCGTTCTCGACATGACGTGATCCTGCAGGTCCGGCGGGAGTTCTACGAAGACAGCAGAGAATCCCCAGACGCGCACGATAAGGGTTCTGTACTCCGGGTTGTCGGGGTCTTCCCTGGCCCTTTCGAGGATGTCGCGATTGATGATATTCATCTGCAGCGTGGCCGTGCCCCGCAGCGTAAGGAACGTGTCGACGAGGGTGACGAATTTCTCAAAGGATTCACTGTCTGCGACGGTTGAGGAATGCAGGGCCATGTCCAGAACGGAGCCGTGGGATGCCTTGGTAAGGTCCACCTTGGAGGTAGAATTCAGGACGGCGGTTGGGCCGCTCTTGTCCATGCCCACCGCGGGCGAAAAGCTGTTGGCCGTCAGGTCGCCCTGACGGCGCCCATCAGGGGAGGCACCGATGTTCCGTTTGCCGTGGATGCCGAAACACATCAGTCCGGCGGCGCGCTTGTTACCGGGACCGGGAGGGTTCTGCGCCCTTTCGTGGACGCCATCGCAGAAATATTCGGCGATATCCTTGGCAATCCGGTCCACGTAATCGTCGCCGTTGCCGAACTTGGGTGCCCGGTTGCGCAGCATCTGCCGCAGGCGCTCATATCCCTTGTAGTCAGCCTTGATGGCTTTGACAAATTCACTCCAGGTGAGCGTGCCGTCTTCGAAGATGAATTTCTTGATGGCGGCCAGGCCATCTGCGGTGTCCCCCACCTGAGCCAGGATGGACCCGGCAATGCTGTAGCGCATGGCCGAAGGCGATGCCTCTTCCAGGCAGTCTTCGATGCTGGCGGCAAAAAAGGGAGACGTGATGGGCGGGTTCGGCTGCCGGTCTTCCGGCATGAACTGGGCCAGGCGTTCTTTGAAATCGGCCATGACGTCTTCGAAGGTTTTGTACGGATGGTCTTCGGCAGCGAGCACCGTTTCGGTGAGCACAGGTAAGGAATCGTGTACCCGGAATGCAATGGTGCCTTTACCGCCCATAATCAGTTCGGAGCAACCGTCATTACAGTAATCGCGTGCTTCTTCAATGGGTATGCCGAGGCACAGCAGGGCGGGAAGGACGACTTCGTCGTTAAAGACAGCCAGAATATTGGCGCCCCTGGCCATGACTTGGCAGGATGCCCGGACCAGTTCCGCCGGCGAGCCGTCGAAGCATCGGACATTCAGCTTGGGTTCGGGGAGCATGAGTTTGGCGGACGCCTCCATGCACATGTGCGTGAGTTCGTTGCAGGCATCTTTGCCATCGGCAGTCTGCCCGGCAAGCGAGATATTGCGCAGGACGTCATTATTCACACCCCAGTTTTCGTCGCCAAAGTAGTTCAGCTTGATAAACAGACATTCCAGGAGTTCCTGTCCCGCTTCCCGGGTCAGTCTGCCGTTCGCTATGTCTTGTTTGTAGAATGGGTACATCCACTGGTCGAATCGGCCGATGCAGCCAACGCCCCCGAAAACACGGGTGAATTGAAAGAGCTGCAGTGCAGCCTGGAACGAGGTGGGTGGACCAAGGGTAAGTTCTCGGCAGATACCGGCAGTGGTTTCCAATTCCCGCCGGCGATCACTACTGGTTTGGTGCGCCGCCATCCCGGCAGCGAAGTCGGCGAATCTAACGACGTAGTCACAGGCAGCCTGGTAGGCAATCTCGACGGCCTCAAGGAATTGCTTTTTTTCGGGACTGGTTTCTTTCTGCCGTTTCTCACGGGCTCGATCGCGGATGCCAGGCAGACCCATGCGCAGGATAAGGGCATGGCCAGGAGGATAATGTGGATCGTAGTATCCCAGGTTCAACGCCTTGCGGTTTTCGACCCGGGTCAATCGGCAACCGACGATCAGTTCCTCGGCCTGAATGAAGGGGTCGCTCGCGTCGAGGAGCGCAGCAAAGTCCTTGGCGTGGCCGACCAATGTGTCTTCCCGGGACCCGGCGACGTTCTTCTGACCGACTCCTTCAAGGTGTGTTTTCTGCCAGTACATATCCCGGAGCCGGTAAATTCTGCTATCGGGGTCGAGGTCCAGGAATGCACTTCCTTCGACTTGCCTCACGGCTGCTTGAGCTTGCATGGGTACCTCTCGTAGATGAATTTGTGGGTACTTGGATTGAAGCTTGGCCGGTAAACAGGGGTCTGATCTACCATGAAATATACCATGGAACCGGACCGTATCTGCAGTCATTTCAGAAGCGTCGTTTCCACGTTCATCGAGTGCGACACAGTGACCTTGGCTATTGAGCATGCTTTTCGGATGTCTCCGAAGAGCTTGGTCTTCCAATATATAGACTGAATAACCATTGATTGGACTGATCAGTTGATCAGGCGTTGAAATGGACAACATATGGACGTATTATATGATTACTTGGAGTCAAATCCGCGTCGTCGAGGAGGTCCCCAGAGTGTTCAGAGCAGGTAAGTCGGCAGGTAGGAAGATACTGTCATCCATAGCGTGGGCCGGCACGCTCAATTGGAAGCTGGCACCCGGAACCGTGCTGCCACCGAGGCAGGATGAAGTCGTCGGTGCATCGGATCGGATCAAGCTTGCATGCAACTCGAATATCGTCGATCCGAGTCTTTACCACTATCTCGCCTAAAGGGTCACGAGCGGATCAGGCAGCCGTCACATACTGCCCCAAGAAGCACTAGGGCCCACGTCCCATCTCCTACATCGCATCTTAGTGTATCGACCCAACATGCCGTTCAAAAACGCCGGGCCTCGGTCGGCGACTGAGGCCCGGTATTCATGACCTGACTCAGGAGGCTGCTTTTGCCTTAGAGTCCTTAATCATGTTGATGTAAGGCGCAATAAACGGTGAAGGACTCTCGTCATCCACTTCAACGTTTACGATTGCAGGCAGATTTCTCTTCAGAGCTTCTTTCGCTGCCCGTCGCACGGCCGGCAGGATGTCCTCGTGATTGATGACTTTTTCACCGTAGCCACCCCACATGCCAGCCATGGCCTCATATTCACGCATATGGGCCAGTTGCACGTTGCATGGACCCTTCTCTTCCACCTCTTCCGCGCGCAGGTTTTTCTCCTCGATGTGAATCATGCCCCAGGACGAGTTGTTGGCAATGACGCACACCACGGGGATTCCCAATCGGGCCATGGTTTCCATTTCCATTGCATAGAAGCCGAAGCTGCCATCACCCGTGTACCACAGCACCGGTTTCCTGTTGGCAACCCAGGAGCCCACGACCAGACAGGGACCGGTACCGATAGTCCCGTTGGCGCCCGATGAGTGCATTTGACCTGGCCGGGTCGCGGTCGTAGTGCGACCGAACCAGACAGAGACCTCGCCACCGTCGCTGACGATGGTCCAATCCGAGGCGTCCTCCTCGAGGAACTGGCCTACGTCTCCTGCGGCCCGAGCAGGGTGTGTCGGTGTTTTCGTGCTGGTGTATTCAGCAGGTAGCTTTCCAGTGGTCCCGCCGGGCACGACTTTACCCGTCCACGGATCGTCAGCTTTCGGGTTGCGTTTGCCGGTGACCTTTTCGAGGATGTTCTTGGTAACCGCACCGGACGAACCGAGGATGCCAATGTCCGCTCGAACGTTGAAACCGATCTGTCGCATGTCCGTGTGGACCTGAATGACCTTTGCGTCCTTGGGAATGCCCCTTCCGGATCCCATCCTGAAGTCGAAGCGACAGCCGAGAGCCAGCACGACATCGGCTCCACCCATGGCATTGGTCCTCAGCAGCGGATTCTCCGCTTCGTTGCCGAATATGCCGCGGCACAGATTGCCGCTGACACCGACCGGCATCTTGAGGTAGTCGGACAGGTCTGCGATCGCACCCACATCATCGCCGAGTGACCAGCGCGCGCCATCGTCGACGATCACGGCAGGTCGTTCAGCACTGGCCAGCAGGTCCGCGGCTTCTTCGATGAGGGCATCGTCGCCACCGGACACCACATTCGCCTTGTAGTTTTCCGGGAAATTGATCTTTTCGTCGTCGACCTGTCGGCGCACGAGGTCCGTTGGCACCTCCAGGTAAACCGGTCCGGGCGCCCCGTCCAAGGCATGACGGAATGCCATGGATACGTAATATGGCAGGCGCTCGGTCGCGCTGACTTTCTTGGCCCACTTGCAGCAGGACTCCATCAGCAGCAGGGTATCCATGTCCTGGAGATCTCCCGCGTCGCGCATGGCCATGGACACTGCGCCGCCAATTTGCAGTACCGGCACATTCAACGACAGTGCTTCCATCATCCCGGCGGGCGTGTTGCCAACCCCGGGACCCGCAGTGGTGACCACTACAGCCGGCTTGCCCGAGGCCCGTGTGTAGGCGATCGCGGAATACACTGCCGCGCATTCGTGCCTTACGTCTATGATCTCGATGCCTGCGTCCCGCATACCGTAGAAAATCGGCATGACGTGTCCGCCGCACAACACGAATGCCTTCTCAATTCCCTCGTTTGCCAGTGCCCTGCCAACGATATGTCCACCGTCAACCATTGCCATGATCGATATCCTCCAATTGCATAGGTTAATTGTTCCTCGAATTGTTCGAGGAACGAGTGCACCGAATAATACAACAGCTTTTCTAACGAAGACCGAACCTGGATCAAGAAACGGGTGTCTTAACTGGGAGCACCTTATCGACACGCCCAGCGGCGGTTGTCAGGGCTCGTAGTGAGCGCGGCCATTGCCAGTGAACGCTCACAAGGTGGTCGAAAAAGCGCCTTTGAGCTAAGATCGCAGTCACCATCCAACAAAGAGCCTTCTCCAAGGAGGCCATCGTGAATCAGAGAGCCATCACCCTCATCGGGCTTGTTCTGACCGCATCCGCAGTCATTGCAGCCGACAGCGAGATCCCGAGAACCGCCAGCGGCAAGCCGGATCTCTCCGGCAACTACGACATCTCCAGCCTGACCCCATTTCAGAGGCCCAGGAAGTACGGCGAGCAGCTGTTTCTGACCCGCGAAGAGGCAGAGACCATCGCGAAAGGTGCAGCGGACTACCGCAGGCAAAGGGCCAGCAACAGCGATCCGAATCGAAAGGCACCACCACTCGGTGCCAATGTAGGGGATTACAACTATTTCTGGTATGAATTTGGCAAAGACGGCTTCGCCATCGACGGCAAGTTCCGCACTTCGATCCTCACGGACCCGTCGAACGGACGCATGCCGGCGCTCACCGACCATGGTAAGGCGCGACGGGTCGGGCTGCCAAGGTTCGCATGGCAGAACAAAGGCAACGCATGGTGGCTTGAAACGGGCGACACGCCCTACGACGGACCGGAGACGATGGTGCTCGGTATTCGCTGTATCTATCAACCGACTGCTTCCGTGCCGATCCGGCCGCTGCCATACAATAATCTCAAGACCATCGTGCAGACCGATGATCACGTCGTGATCCACATCGAGTGGATGCACTGGGCTCGCATCGTGCGCATCGACTCTGCACACCTGCCGGCGGAGATGCGCTCGCTGTCCGGTGACTCCATCGGTTGGTGGGAAGACGACGTGCTGGTTGTCGAGACCACCAACTTCCTTGCCTCACCGGGTGTGCCCCGCCAGGGACTTCGTGTCGTCGAGCGCCTCAGCCCAATCGACGCCAAGGGATTGCTCTATCAATTCACGGTTGAAGACCCGGACTACAAGGCTCCTTACAGCGGCGAGCTGTTGTGGCCGAAGACCGAGCAGCACGCCTACGAGTACGCGTGTCACGAGGGCAACTACGCCATGGGCACCATGCTGCGAGGCGCCAGGCTGCAGGAGAAGGAATGGTTGGCCAAGAAGAATGGCCTGAGCGGCCCCAAGAATCGTTGATAGACTGCTTTTAGTAAATAGCGGCCGTATTGGCTCGACGACCAGGAACACCGGCGCACATTGGACCCAGGAACTCCCTTATGCCAATTCAATCCCTACTCTGGGACTTCGGAGACACACTCTGTAATGAATTGTCTCTCTGGCAGGTTAGTCCCGCTTGGATGGCGATATACCGTAGCTTTGATGATGCTGACGGAATTGGCGCTGCATGGAATCGGGGCGATCTCGACACACCCGAAGTCGTGGCCGGGCTCGCAAAACGAATGTCGCTGACTGAGATCGAGATTCACGAACACTTGGCGAGAACAGATCTCTTCGAGTTCTTCCCATTTACGTATGCTTTCTTTCGCGCGCGCCACCTGCCTCAAGCAGTCGTCACCGTGAACCCTGCGGCATTTCGAGAGATGGCGCAGAAACTTGCGTTCGACCAGATTTGCGAGACCATAGTCGTGTCGGGCGAGGAGAGGAACGTTGACAAGGGGGCACTCTGTGAGATTGCACTACAACGCATGACGACTTCGTTCCCTAACGAGGATGCACTGTTGATCGATAACAAGCAGTCCAATATTGATGCGTGGGCAAGTCGTGGTGGACCGGGTTACCTTTACACCACTGATCGAGCATTTGAAAGAGATGTAGCCTTTGGAATCGACCGGCTCATTGGGCATTGACTTTACATGGTTCCAATCGCTTCCAACCGAATTGAGCGTACCCCCCTCCCACAATTCGTGCGTGATGAATTTTGAGATGATTGTGGCTCGAGATATCGTGTCACCCTCGCGGACCGGACGCTACTCACTCTCTGGCAAACTGGCCTCTGCGACTCTTGCGAAGAAACTCGCTCCGTATACCAACGCCTGATCGTTGAAGTCAAAGCTCGGGTTGTGCAGGGGATGACTGTCCTCGCCGTTGCCGACGAACAAGTAGCAGCCCGGCACCTTCTCCGCCATGAAGGAAAAATCTTCAGAGCCGGTGCCCGCGGCAGACTCTCGCACCACGTTCTCAGCACCGACCAATTGGTCACACACTTGCGCAGCGGTATTGGTGACGTCCGCATCGTTGACAACAGGATGGAACACCGTGCGGAAGTCAACTTCTGCGGCAGCACCATGGCTCGCGGCAACCCCCTGTGCCGATTGAATGATAAGTTGCTCGATCCGATCCATCAGTTCGATGGAGAATGTCCTGACCGTACCACTCAAGCGAGCGGTTGCAGGGATTACATTGTAGGCATCGCCGGCGTGTACCTGGGTAACGGACAGTACTGCGACTTGTGCAGGCCCTATTTTCCGAGACACTACGGATTGTAGGGACATGATCAATTCGCCTGCGACAACGACCGGATCCACGGACTGGTCGGGGAATGCCCCGTGTGCCCCCTTGCCCTCGATGTCGATATCGAAGAAAGCCCCTGCAGCATTCCGCGTACCTGGCGTCGCGCCAAACTTGCCAACTGGCACACCGGGAGCGTTGTGAAGGGCAAACACTGTGTCGCACGGAAACTGCTCAAACAGACCGTCTTCGATCATCGCCTTGGCTCCACCAATGCCCTCTTCCCCAGGCTGGAAAATGAAGTTTACCTGCCCGCGGAAATTCTGCGTCTCGGCCAGATACTTTGCAGCGCCCAACAACATGGTTGTGTGGCCGTCATGTCCGCATGCATGCATGCAGCCACTAGTTCCGGAACGATACGCAAAGGAATTGGCTTCCTTTATGGGCAAGGCATCCATGTCGGCACGTAGCCCCACCGATTGTGTCTCATTGCCGACTTTCAGAACACCCACTACCCCGGTTTTGCCCACCCCACGGAAAACGGAGATGCCAAACTCCTGCAGTTTCTCGGCTACAAACTCGGACGTACGCGCTTCCTCAAACCCCAATTCCGGATGTGCGTGGATGTCCCTGCGCCACATGGTCATTTCTTCCTCAATGGCAACTATCGCGTCGATGAGTGGCATGGTTTCTCTCCCAAAAAAGGACAATTCTGCCATTTTCCTGAGATCCTGCAAGTACGTCACCAGAACCACGCCTCGGTAGAGATGGCTAAGATCAAGTTCCCGGTGCATCCTCACCTGTTGCGAATGCATGTCAGACAGTCGATGGGTGGCACTGGGAGACTTAGTGTATCGCTCTGACAGAATTGACCATCCGATTGGTCACTTCTACTTCAGAGTAATCTTGCGACTCGCTGCTGTAAACAATGAACAAGAGCATCTGTTGATTCGTCAGCCACCACTGCCGATACAACGTTCCACTTTCAATGTGCTCATAATGGTAACCGCTCAAGTCACCCCACGATTGCCAATCAAGTAATATTGATGAGTCAACGTTGGTAAGATTCCGTAAGATTTCTTTGCTTACCATGGGAAGTCCAGGTAATGATCTGAGTCTCAAGGTTCCTTTTCCGCCTGAACGAAAAACACGGGTAGTCTCGCCCTGGCCGGAATCAGACGAAGAGTGACGCCAACCTGACGGCATTGAGATTTCAAATGAGCCCAGTTGGGTCGACGTGTTGCGGTCGCGCACGACTTTGATGTCCAGATGGCCCTTATCGAAATCTTTCACACCGATTCTATATGTGAACTTGCTCGAGCCCAGGTTCAGCGTTTGGCCGGTGACGTATTTTCCGTCCACCTTCATCTTCATAGCCGCGTATGTACCCAGCAGACGGACGGGTTTGTAGTCACTCGCAGTTCCTGCGGCAATGTGGCCATAGGATTGTCCGGCGATGCTCACTTCCGTGAAATCGCGTTTCGAGACGTTCTCAATACGAATCTCGGTTGTAGACGTACAGCCGGAACACACAATACAGCCGATAAGTACTGTACATACAATGGCTACTCTCATCGGATTCTCTCCTTTAGCTTGCGATGACCAGCACGAAACCGATCTTTACCTATCGCGAGATCAGCGTCGTCACCCAATGCGGCTCGGTTCCCGGTGGACGTATTGGACCCCCGTGCACATCTCGAAGAGTGAACGGGTGATGCATAAGGATGTCCTGTTTGCCGTCCTTGTTGAGGTCCACCAGCCAGGTGTATTCCCGGTCGTTCGGCACGACCACCGCCACCTCGTGAGACTGTTGGGAAAACAAGCCTGCCCCCGGGATGCCAGCAAAGACATTCAGGCCCCTGAAGGTATATTCGATGAGCAAGTCTGAACGACCGTCACCGGTCACGTCCCCGATGAGCAAATTGGTGTTGAAAGCTTTCGGCCAGATCATCTGTGTCTTTCGCTTTTCGTGGGTCCCTCCTCGAAGTAGGATGTCGAGGGACACCGACCCCGGCTCACGATGGCTGGGCGCACCGTCTAACGCGACCGTGCGGGTGGTGTTGGGTGTGTCGGCGTATGCACCGTCGTTCATTCGGTAGAACTCAAGATTCAGCCTGATGTCGTCACCCATGAACCCCTTCAAGTTCTTCCAGAGGCTGCCCTTAAGATGTTCGACGTCGATCGTTGTGATCATCAGATCGAGCTGGCCGTCGCCATCGAAGTCATGCCGGCCCATCCCAAGCTGGATGCTCCTCTTCGACTGAAACGTGGCCCCGATTTCTGGCGCGAACGCCGTACCACCATCCGGCGTCGGCGTGCCGAAGTGGACATCGTAGGACGACTGCTTTTTGGAGATCTTCCTTCCCGTAAGCGAGAAAACGACCAGGTCGCCAACGCCGTCATTGTTCAGGTCAGCTAACGAATACAACACTTTCCCCGTCATGTCGCCGGTGGTGAGGGAGTAGATCTTATCTGAATCGAATGCCACGCCGATTGTGAACGCCAGGGCCTTCGGTGAGAACAGCCCGCTCGCATCCTGCTGATGCACCTCGAAGTGGTTCCCGCTCCAGGAGACCAGATCGCTGCGACCATCCTGGTTGTAATCCATTTCGTAAGTGCGGCTCTGGCCCCAGGGGTCATATCGATATCCGTCTGCGCCGTAAATGCCGCTCATGTCCGTGGGCGGGCCGATCTTCACAGCATCGGCAAAGGTGCCGTCGCCCAACTGGACGATGACCCAGAACCCATCTACGTCCGGCACGACCAGATCATCGCGGCCGTCGCCGTTTACGTCACGGGTGATGTCTACGTGGGGGATTTCGTCTTTCCGTGGTGGGCGGAAACTGGAATTTACCGCCAGCAGCGTGCTTTCCGTACCCGATTCCGGATCGAACCGGTTCAGGCGACCATTCTCGTAGCTAATCAGCCTATCTCGCCCACCAATGTTGGCCACGTCCACGAACAGGACGCTTGGACGCAGCGTCGCCTCAAGCATCGCAGCCCAGTCCGTGCCGTCGAATCCGTACATGTGCAGCAGACGATTATCACTGGCATCAATGTGTATCACGGCGATTTCCGTCGTCTCGCTGCCGAGATAAGAACCAGGAATTACGGTCTGACGCCTGGCAATGCCTGTATCGATTTCGTAATGTTCGAACAACTGGTCCTCAGCATACGTCGGCACTGCTACCAGGAGTCCGCCAAGAACCAGAATAGACAACAGACTGACTACATTTCTTGGCTCGCATGCGGCCATGGCTGGGCTCCTATAGTTGATGGGAACAGCCTAGCCGTCCACGACTTAATGACACCTGAGGAAATCCTTTAGATTGTCTTAGGATTGCCATAATAGTCACAGGTGACCATCCGCACTCACGGATGATTGGCGGAGTTGGGTTTCATAGAGACCAGGGGTGTTTACATGCTCACACGAAGGGCAAGTAATACCATTATGATTCGCATAACCGCCATCGCTTCGACAGTCAAAATAATCAACAGGAATCTGTATAGCCGCAAAAACTGCTACACCGAGGGAAAACCAAAACAACAGTCTGCCAAAACCAAATAAAACACCAGCAATGCAAGCACCTAAACAGGCAATGGAACAAATAAGAAATACACCAGGTGCCGACGATCCTCCTGGAGCGGGCTGATAGTCAGCCGCAGAAAAGCTGCTCTTACATTCACCACATCTCATCGTGTATCTGTCATAACACATGTGACGACAGGTTCGCTGGATCCCTTGTCGACTAGCCTAACACTGCATTAGGGGGCCGATTCGCCACAAAGGTGGCCCAAGGGAACCAGAATGCTTGGAGTGCATGTTATGCGTGCGCTACGCCGAGGCCATGGCCGCCAACGCGAGAAAGGGGACAATATTCAGCGTCACCAACACTAATCGGTACTGCTGAAATACATGGAAAAACGTTGCCTTTGCTTGCTCTTTGGGCACGCCGAACATCTTCCCGCTGATCTCGCCGGTCCATTCGTGAAAGACGCTGAAGAACAATACCCAAGATCAGGATTCCGAAATTTATCACGGTACACCATCCGAAGAACGTCGTTAGCTGTTCTATTGAGTCCATTGTTTGTGCTCCACTATTTCCGTTGTCCTCACATTTTACTGCGTAGCTCACAGCTTTTCTTCGCTGCTGATGCATGGACTGGACACGTAGCGCACCCAGATCTACTCGCGGCAAAGAGGGAGGAGCCAGGTCGTTCTCAGGCGACGAGAACGGGTCGGTGGCCCAGGGGTATGGACAGGAACCTTTTTTTGGGCTGTCAGTCAAATACCACCTGCCTCCCGACATCAATCTCATGCAGCAGCCGGACGAAATCATCCAAGATGCAGTGCCGGCAACTTCCGGTCATGTTCTCAAGATCGCCTTAGTCGCGAGCGTATTGCTGCATCTGGTTGTACTCGCAGTATGGAAAATGCCTCCCAGCCCAGAGAGCACAGTGGCGAAGAGAACACTTCATATCTCTTTAACCTCGCAACCAAGCTTGAATCAACCGACAGGCGAGATCAGTCAGGCTATCGAGCAGCACCCACCCGTGCCCCCTTCTCTACCAAGCAAGGAAGAGCCGGAACTCGTTTCTGTTGACGAAGCCGGAAGTGAAGCGCAGAACGAGGAACAGCCGGCGCAACCTATTGCCACAGCGGCATGGGCTATGGTCAGAGCATACATTGCTCAAGAAGCAGCAAATACTCAGGACACAAAAAGCCAATCCTGTGATCTGGCACAGCGTGCCTCAAAAGTTCGTCGCTGCGCTGAAGATGATTCGAAGCGCTGGCGCGATTTCGACAGCAAACCATATGACGAGACCTTCGAAGTAGCATTTGCACCCCTTACGCGCGGCGACCAGCTTCATCGAGACAAGGCAGTTGTGGCGCGTCTAGTGAGGAAACAAGAGCTTCTCGATGAAATTGTCAAGTTGGAGGGATTCGAACCTGACGACATTGCACAGATGCGGCGAGAGATTCGTGAGGAAATCGACTATATAGAGAGTAGGTATGCGCGGGCTAACTTGTTCACAGTAATAAGGGTTGGTGCTGAAGTGGCAACGAACCTGTGGAAGGCAGTAAGAGACAGAAGGAACCGCAATTAACCGAGACAGTACCGGGTACTTCCTGGCCAAGAAGATTCCTGAATCCCTATGCCGGCAGGAAGCAAGAGCCGATTTCCATGGTGGTATCTGACCCGCGCCTGGTCCTCGACAAGCTCTTACTGCAGCTCCACCGACCCCAATCGCCAAATCACGTCATCTGAATAGCAAGCTAGTTCCATTCACTATATCCGATCGGATATACTATCGGCTATGGACCTGATACGACAATTGAGAACCAGCGCTAGCATGACACAGCAGCAACTGGCTGCACACGCAGCAACATCTCAGTCTACTATCGCTGCCTACGAATCCGGCACGAAGTCGCCGACGCTGCGAACGGTAGAGCGGTTTGCCGCTTCGCTCGGCCTGGAGTTGATAGCCGCATTCACGCCTCGCATGACCCGTGAAGATCATCGAAGCCTGGCCTTCCATCACGCCATTGCGGAGATAATACGAAACGACCCGGTGCCGGCGTTGTGCCGGGCTAAGGAGAATCTGAATCGACTGCGCAAACTCCACCCCGGCGCGGCATCACTGTTTGCACGATGGCATGCCTGGATGGATATGCCGGCGGAAGAATTAATAGCCAGAATGCTGGACCATGGCTTGATATCAAGAGACATGCGGCAGGTTTCCCCCTTCTCCGGATTGTTGAGTGCACCGGAACGGGCGCAGCTACTGCGGCGATTCCGGAAGGACCACTAGAGGTGAAAAAGGATCAATTCGAACATACGATCAGGGCCGCAGGCGCAATACTCGGCGTTAGCCAAGTACTCGTTATTGGCAGTCAGGCCATCCACGCTTCGACCGATGATAGAATTCCCGAGGCCGAGCGTTCGATCGAAGTGGATGTCTCCGTGCTCCAGGATAGGGACGGTTCGAAAGCGGATCTCATTGATGGTTCAATCGGTCAACTGTCGATGTTCCAGGACAACTTTGGGTATTACGCATAGGGCGTAACGCCAGCGAGCGCCATACTACCCACGGGTTGGAGAAAACGTTTGGTTCCTTACGTATCCCCGGCAACCAATGGGGTCACCGCGCTTTGCCTGGAGCCACACGATCTCTGGCTATCTAAGGCCATTGCAGGACGCCCCAGAGACACTGAATTCTGTGCAGCGTTGGTGCAACGAAATATAGTCAATGGGGCGACGTTGCGAGCGCGGCTAAGCAAGGTAAAAAGCCTGGACGCACCCAATAGAACGCGCATTATCGACCTCATCAGCACACTGGAGTAACTCAGCCAGTTCGCATCCGAATGAGGCCCAGCGGGCCCGTCGGGTCAAATGTGGATACCAGCAGAAGAACCAGTGCTATTTATCGACAAGGGATGGTGCTAATGACTACACTGAGTTTGTAGCTAACTCTTGAGATCGACATTGGCAGTACTAACCAATCAACGTGTGACCAGAGAAAAGTGGTCGGCCCTCTTTGCACTGATTGCTCTTCTCGTGACTCCCTCAGTGCCGGCGGATGATGGCCTGACACTGTTACCGCCTGAGTGGTACAAGGCACCCCAGACCGCGAGTCAACTCGGTATCGAGCGTTTTTCGGAAAGCCCGCTGCTGGCTGGTCGAGACCTGCCACCAGTCGGGCAGCGATTGCCGGAGGACCCACAGGTGATCGTGCCCTTTGGGGAGATTGGCAAGTACGGTGGCAAGGCTCGTATCACCCTTGGCGACGGGTGGACGTTCTTCAATTGGGAAGCGGCTCTGACGATCTCTCCCGACCTGCGCACCTTGCTTCCGAATCTGGCGCGAACATGGACGGTGAGTGCAGACGGGAGAACGATCACCATTCACCTGCGCCGGGGGCTCAAGTGGTCCGATGGCATGCCCCTCACCAGTGATGACTTTGTATTCACTTTCGACCACATCTGGATGGACCCGGAATTCTCCCCCGTCACTTCGCGGCTGGTTGTCGGGGGCACGATCGTCAAAGTTGACGACCTGAGCATACGCTACGTATTTGAGAAACCGAATCCGTTGTTCGTCAATCTGATCGCCCAGTACGGCAATTTCATGGTCGATCCCAAACACTACTATCGGAACTGGCATCCGGCTTTCGTGGACCGAGACGAGCTGAATGAACGCATCAAGGAGATGGGCTTTATTTCGTGGATGGCGTTCGTCGATGCCCAGCGCAACGCACGCATCGAAGAGAGTGTGGACGTCCCGACGCTAAGAGCGTATCGCGTTGTCAGTCGCACGCCGATAATGATGCGCTTTGAGCGCAACCCGTATTACCACAAAGTCGATCCGGCAGGACAGCAACTGCCATACATCGATGCCATCGACGCGGAGATTATCCTCGACAATTCAGAACTGGTGACGGCAAAAGCATCGGCGGGACAGCTCGATTTTGCAGCATTTGCGCTCAGAACTCAGGATATCCCGCTGCTCAAGCTGGGAGAACGACACGGGCAGGTCAAGGTCAATGTCTGGCGACGGCTGCACACCAGCGATGTCGTGATTCAGCCGAACTACAACTACGCCGACAAGCGCTTGCGGGAGCTGTATTGGGATAAGCGATTTCGACATGCCTTGTCGCACGCTATCAACCGTCAGGAAATGAATGAGATTATTTACTTTGGGCGCGGTGTCCCGCAACAGGTGACCGTCCATCCCTCCAGCGTCTTTTATGAACCTCGATTTGCCACTGCCTACACTAGGTACGATCCGGATCGTGCCAAGGCGTTGCTGGATGAAATCGGTGTGAGGGATATCAATAGTGACGGGCTGCGTGAGTACCCGGATGGTTCGGAGTTGATCATTACCATGGAGTTTCTTGATTTCGAAACACCAAAAGGGATCACCATGGAATTGGTGTCAGCTTACTGGCGAGCGGTGGGTGTCGATATGCGCCTCAAGCTTGTGGACCGGGCATTGCAGTCCGCCCGTGCCCAGGCTGGCGCCATGCAGATGACGCTCTGGCATGCGGACTTCAGCACTGACATTCTATTCCCGATTTTGCCCAGGTGGTGGGTCCCCATGTACACAGGCTGGGACAGCATCCTGTGGAATGACTGGGTACGCTATTTCCTCACCGATGGCCGCCTTGGCGAGGAGCCGCCGCCCGCCATGCAGGAGTTGCAGCGTTGGTCCGACGAGTTGCGATGGGCGACAGACCCGGCAGTGAGACTTGCAGCGGGCAAGAAGATACTAGCCTCGTCCGCAGAGAATTTATGGACGTTCGGGACGGTCGGTCTGGCACCTCACCCCGTAGTGATTTCAAGTCGTCTAAAAAACGTGATCCCAAATGGTATCTGGGGATGGGACAACCGGTGGACGTTGTCCTATCACCCTTCGACCTGGTATTTCCAGGAGAGCGATGACGTCGCGGTGGGTTCTGACGACTAAGTTCTCCGTTCTACATGCTCTGGAGATTTGATGCTTGCCTGACGACGGATCGTCTAACAACTCTGCTTAGTATGATGGCATCTTTGGTTCAGACAGATCGTTCATTTCCTACCGAACCCTAGAATAGCCGTTGGTGAAATGAAAAGCTGAAGATGTCGAAGCCGGTCAGGAGGTAGGGGAGCTTTTCTGCTATTATTGCAGCTCGCCCCCAAGGAGAGTACAACAATTGAGTAAGCCACCCACGAGTCAAGCCTCAACCCACAACATGAAAGAGAAGGCGCCCGCGAATCAACCCACTGCGGAACGTAGGCAGCCCCTCCGTGTCCACGTGGTTTGCGGGGATATTATGGTCGTGACGAATAGGATGGTCTTCGACCATGATGTCCAGTATGCGAATCGGAAGATTCTGGAGTGGATGGATGAGTATCAGGGATGCAAGCTGGTCGGCACGGTGTCCAGCGACTACAGCGACCTCGACAAATGGCTGAAACACGCACATATCCTCGTCAGCTACTGCTCTGGGCCCATAGCGGACGACCAAAACACGGAGGTGCTGCAGAAGTGGCTCGAAGCAGGTGGCAGAATGATCGGCATCCATGGCACCTCTGGCGGGTATGCGAGGAGAGTGAAAGAGGAGGACTTCTCCAACGCCCTGTTTGAAGGGGAAATCCATTCCAACGGCAATGGCCCAAGGAAATGGGTGAAAAAGTCCTTCCACGACACGCTTGGTGCATTCTTCATGGCCCATGCTCCTATTCACACATTTCCAGTGCAAGTTGCAGATGCTGAACACCCACTAAACGCCGGCATTCCCTCTAAGTTTGCAGTTGAGGATGAGTTATACCTGTTTGAATTGGAGGGTGAGCTCTCTGACTACAAAATTCTCCTCACCACGGACTACGATATCATGGGAGTGGATATGGTCCGCTCGAATTATGCCTACACCAAGGGCTACCCTTGGGATCCCAAGCGCAACATCCAAGAGCTGCAGGAGCTGTACGCAAAGAACGCGTCACCGAAGCAATCGGAAATGCTGGTCGACCGCGACCCAGGCGAGAGAAACGCTGCCCACCCAGCTTTGGGGAGCCCGGTCAAGCGGGTGTTGGCATATGAACGAAAAGTTGGAGATGGGGCGGTTTGTTACATGGGCCTCGGGCACTGTACGGTCAACACACCTGGCCGTCCTGGCTACAAAGGACCATGGGCGAATCCCACTTTCGAGCAGCTGGTGAAGAATGCCATCGCGTGGGCTGCAGCCTAAAGCAGAGCGGTAAACCGAATAGTGCGACCACAGCTGAAGCACACATCCCAAAGCCGATGCCTGAGGTCGGTGTGAGTCCGCAACTTTCGCTCTTCAGGACCCCAGCATTTCTGAGCCTGTGGTTTGTAGGAGCGATTGGCGCCACTGCACGATGGCTCGAGATGCTGGTGATCGGGATATTTGTCTTTGACGTGACAAGTTCACCATTTCTTGTTGCCCTGATGCTGCTGCTGCGGATGTTGCCCATGGGGTTGTTTGGTGTGTTTGGCGGGATTGTTGCCGATCGGTTTGACCGCAGACGGGTATTGATCGCGGTGATGAGCGTCATGACGACGCTGGCTGCTGTACTGGGCCTGCTGGCGGCGTACGATCTTATCAAGGTGTGGCTCGTCGGCCTGGGTGCATTTGCCTCCGGGCTGATCTGGGTGTCGGACTTTCCGGTGCGTCGAACATTGCTGAGTGAATTGGCGGGACCCGGCAGAACGGGCACGGCGATGAGCCTGGATATCATGTCCGGCTCAGGTTCGCGCATGATCGGCCCACTCTTGGGTGGTGGGATCTATGCCGGTTTTGGCCTGGGCGGCGCTTTTCTTGTAACCGCAGTCGCCTATGCGATCAGCGTGGTGGTCCTGTGGCGGCTCAAACATCGGGACGAAGGCACCGGCGCGGCGCATGACGGTGTTGTCACGACGATTATCGAGGGCTTTCGTGGACTCAGTCGCAATCCTACGCTGGTTGGGATATTTGCCGTCACGGTGGTTTTCAATATCTGGGGTTTTCCTTTTATGTCGATGCTCCCGGTTATCGGCAAAGATCTGCTGAATCTCGATCCGTTTGCGGTTGGGCTGCTGGCAAGCGCAGAAGGATTGGGCGCGTTCGTGGGTGCGATTGCCCTGGCAATTTTGGGTCGGGTTCGTTGGTTTCGCTATCTCTATTTTTTGGGTGTGCTGATATACATGCTTATGGCCCTGGGGTTTGCCAATTCGACCATTTGGTGGCTGTCCACCGCGTTTCTTGTCGCCACGGGCGGCGCCATCGCTGCCTTTGCTGCCATGCAGAGCGCACTTGTGCTGCTGAATTCCGATGATGATACCCGGCATCGAATGATGGGTGTGCTGTCAATGTGCATCGGCACCGGACTGATCGGCTTCCTGCACCTGGGCTTGCTCGCCGATTGGTTAGGCGCCTCGCTTGCGTGTTCCGTCATTGCTGTCGAGGGGATACTTGCCCTCTTTTTCGTGTTTCGCGCCTGGCCGGAGCTGTTGATGTGGCAGCCGGCGGCGTACTCTCGCGCCAGTGAAACCACTATGTAATGTCGGATCCGGCTGTCGGCAGGTTCCGTAAGATCGACCGCCACCAGACGTCCATACAGTTCTCCTCCAACGCGGTTTGAAACTGGTGAATTTGTACGGACTGTCTACGGCCCTCCGAGCCGTCTGTCACTGTTGAGAATTGGGGCCAGAAAGGCTGCCCAGGTGCGTTCTTATGGGAGATGCGGCGACAATTCGCCGTCGCAGAACTTCTGGTCGTCGGCTGATCTATACCGATAAACCACCGTATTGTGCTACATTAGCGTAAGTTGACGCATATCAATGCGTCGATCAGCCGGTTCTCTAGCATAGATAAACTGCAACATCACCAATTCAAAACCCCTGCATCTCCGCATTAACAGGCATAAGTCGTCAGTCCCGGAGGACCCGTTGACCATTCCAAATCACTTGACCAGATGCGTTGCGCGCGGTTTGGTCAGTGCATTGTTATGTCTGCCGGTCGTCGCGCAGGCGAGCTCGTCCATTGTTCTCGGTAGTTACAGTAGAGCCGCGAGTGCTGAGCAACGACGTTCCGACCTTGCGGAAACTCTGAATCGAACTCTGGTAGTTTCTCCGGTAACAGTCAATGGACGGGTCTATTACAGGGTCCAGACACGAAACACCGTTGATGTCGCGAACGCGAGAAACATCCTGGCAGAACTCAAGCGGCAGGGCTTTGCTGATGCATGGATAGATCATCACCCGGACGTACAGCCTGAGCAACTCCCGAGTAGGGTTTCGACGTTTAGCAGAACGCCCGAGAAACGGAATCGCAAAGTCCTCAAGAATGTCCTGTATGCTGCGGCGTCTTCTCCGCAGGCCATGGCAGTGGTTCCCTCACCGATAGCAGCACCTCCATCCCCCGCGAAACCGATACAACTTGCCCGCATCAGGGTGGATGACTTATCACAAGTTGCGAATACTCAATCGGCCGACAGCGATGAAGTTCCGGCAACAGACACCCCTATTGACCTGCCAAAATATGCAGATGCCAAGATTGTTGTGGATGGCAGCCTGGATGAACCGATCTGGTCGGAGGTCCCCGGCTACGACAATATGCGTGTCATCGAACCAGATACCTTGAAGCGCCCGGCGAACAGAACGATCAACAAGATCTTCTATACCGATGAAGGTCTCTACGTAGGGGTAATGGCAGAGCAGGACAAGGACACGCTGATCGTCCAGATGAGCTCGCGGGATAAGTTGCTGAACCGTGATGGGACCTCCCTGAGCATCGATCCTACTGGCGAGGGTAGCTACGGATTCTTTTTTGCCATAAACCTGGGCGGCTCCATGGAAGACGGGACCATACTGCCGGAGAGTCAATTCAGCAGGGAATGGGATGGCGCCTGGTACGGCAGCGCTGTAGAAACCGAATACGGTTATTCGACGGAGATGTTCATTCCCTGGTCCATAATGGCAATGCCCGATGTGACCGACCTGCGGGAGATGGGTATCTACGTCTCGCGCAAGGTAGCAAGCCTAGATGAACGCTGGGCATGGCCAACGATTCCGTTCACTCGCGGTCGGTTCATGTCCGTGTTGCAGCCGATCCAACTTAGGGATGTGAAACCGAGCAAGCAGTTGGCGTTCTATCCCTTCACGGCGTCGACCTACAACAATATTCGGGCTGAATCGGATTATCGCGTTGGTATGGATGTCTTCTGGCGGCCATCGACCAACATGCAGCTAACCGCAACCCTCAATCCGGACTTCGGTGCCGTCGAGTCAGATGACGTGGTGGTCAATCTGACCGCGTACGAAACGTTCTTCCCGGAAAAGAGGCTTTTCTTTCTCGAGGGTAGTGATGTTTTTGTCACCTCGCCGCGCTCCAACATCATGCGCATGAGTTCGAGTGGCGGCGCGCGCCGATCGGTAAGCACCTATATTCCCGAGCCGACGACGCTGGTTAACACGCGCCGCATCGGTGGCCCGGCGTCAACTCCCGAGATTCCGACCGGCGTAACAGTTTCCGGCGTGGAACTTGGCAAACCAACCGAGCTCCTTGGTGCGGCCAAGGCGACCGGGCAGTTCGGCGGACTCCGATACGGCGTGATGGGCGCGGCTGAAAACGACACGCACTTCTACGGTACGTTTGAAGACGGAACACCCACCAGGGTCCTGCAGGACGGGCGGGACTTTGCTGTCCTGCGACTGCTCTACGAGGATAGCCAGAAAGGGCGTCGATCGTTCGGCATGCTGTCAACCCTGGTCGCACACCCCACTCAGGATGCCATGACTCATGGCGTCGATGCACACTACGTCAGTCAGGGCGGCAATGTGAGGGTGGATGGTCAGTTGATGCACAGTGACGTAGCTGATCTCAAGGGCTATGGCGGCTTCCTGGACATTCGATACATTCAGAAGCGTGGGCTGTTCCACAGTCTGGCGCTCGACTATCTTGATAAAGACCTGGATGTTACCGATCTTGGATTTATCCGACGCAACGACGTTAAGGGTTTCCGCTACGGCATCAGCTACATGGGCTCGAATGTAGGCCCATTCAGAAGACTTGTCAGCTTTGTGAATGTCGGTCGAGACTTCAATGGCGAGGGCCAGGTCACCCGCACCGGGATCTTCGTTCGCAACAACCTGACGATGCACAATCAATCGGAGATCGGCTTGGGCTTTGCGTATTTTCCACGAGTGTGGGATGACCGCACCAGCGACGGAAACGGTTCCTATCGAATTGGCGAAAAGGCCATGATCGATTTAAGCTATGGTACCGACAGCAGCCTTCCTGTTAGTGCAAGTGTTGCCGTTGCCATGACAAAGGAAGACCTGGGTACGTAGTCATCCAATATGCGCGCCGGCATAACCTGGAAACCCGTGGATCGTATCTCGTTTGATCTCGACTTCGGTATCCGCAATCGTGACAAGTGGTTACTGCATTTAGCCGGCTCCACATTTGCCACCTATGAAGCAAAGGACCTGCAACCCAGAGTTGCTATGGATGTGTTTCTAACGGCGAAACAACAGTTGCGTTTCACCATGCAATGGGCGGGGATAAAAGCTCACGCTGTCGAGTTGTACGAACTCCTTGATGGTCAAGATGAACTCAGCTATGACAGCACAGTCAGCAGCGACGACTATGACTTCACCATCAGTCGTATTACCACGCAACTGAGATATCGTTGGGAAATAGCCCCCCTCTCCGATCTGTTCCTGGTCTATACCAGGGGCAGCAATCTACCCAACCAGGTGGATGATTCATTCGACAACCTGTTTCACGACAGCTTGACGGATCCTGTTGTGGATATGTTTGTAGCGAAGCTGCGGTACCGATTTAGCAGGTGATGTCCTGTAACGACGCACGTCCTCGGCAGGCGATCAGGGCACGACCCAGATGGGCGATGACCACGCCCTTTCCTGCGTGGTGGCTGCTAGGTCTGGTCTCGGTGGGACACCCGTTCGTATAGCATCTCGCGTCGACCAGCGGCAACTGGGATTTTCCAGGACCCGTACGTAATAGAACGCACTCAGAGTGGGCTTAAACTCGGGATCGGTCCACAGCGTCTTGAGTTCTCCTGCACCAACGTCTTCGGTCGCCGAACAGGTCGCGAGGTCGACACGGGCGCCGTTGTCGGGGCACCGACGCGTAGTGGGATCGACGGCGAGGCCATCGGAGCAGGCGACATCGAAGACTTTCTCATGGGCATTACCGTCTTCGTACCAACCCTTGATGACTTGCATACGCTGAAGCCTTCCCTGATTCGGATCGGCCAGCGCCCAGACGAGGAACTGTGGCGAAGCGCTGTGCGCCTTGAGGTCCCCGCCCTGAGGTACGGCCGAGCTCGGAAGCGGCGCACCCGGCGCAGCCGATGCCGCCGTACCCAGATCGTAGCCGCCGACGAAGCGCACCCGAATACGCGGGCCCGAAGTCCCGAAGGTCTCCTTGCTCCGTAAGGCGTCGAAGATCACGTCGCGCGTGTTGGCCTTCGCCCACACTCCGGTGACCCCCGATCCACCGTAGTATCGGGACGGGGTCTCCAGGTAACCACGCATGCCGTCGTCGGTGGACACAGGTATCGATCCGCGTCCCGGACTTATCGGCGGCTCTTCCTCACCGACGAATGTCGAGTCGAAGGACTGCTCCGAAAAGCCATGGGTATCGCTGGCTGCTACGACGCCGAAGTGGTATGGATTGAACCCCTGTTCCTCCTGCAGCATCAGACCGCGTTTCCAGGCGTCCCTGACGAAACTGCCCTGGGGCGTGATCTTGCCAAAGCCACCCAGTTTGTAGGGAGCGATTTCGAAGTCAGCCCATTCGTCGTTCGGCGACAGGAACGGGTGTGTGTCCGATGAGCCTTTGATCTGGGTAATCTCCACCAGAGGTTCGTTGCGCATGCGCTGTTCGGACCAGGTGGCGGTGAGAGGAGACCCATCAAAGGTGGCAAGCTCGAATCCACGCCCGCCGGAGATGTTCATGTTGTGGGGAATGGCGATGGCCTCCATGCCCTGGTCACGGTATCGGTCGAGCCAGTCCCACAGGACTTCGGGATTCAGGGTTTCGATACGACCGATCAGCGTATCGGGAGCCCTGCTTCCCCTGTAGATGATGTTGCGGTGCAGGTTATTGATTCCCGGCTTGTCGGTGAACTCATCCGGTGTGAATTCGAACGCTATAAAGGTAGTGAAGGTGCCGGGATCGTTGTGCCGTTCTGCAGCCATCTGCGTGTCTTTCCAGGCGCTGAGCACTACGTCCCCGGGAAGCCGCGACCGGTCGAAGGTGTAGGCGCCGCCGAAGTTGCGGTTGTCGACAATGCTGCGCACATCGAGTTCTTTCGCCATCGGATGATCTCTATCCGTCTTCATCCTCCACCAGACACCGAGAAAGAATGCGTGGTCGGTGACGGCGTAGAAGTCGAGGGGCTCGGAAATCACCACCTCGCGTCCGGATGCATGGGGAATGGGTTCCCCTTTGGCGAACCGGTAGGCATCGTCGGGGGAGGCGAGGGTGCCGAAAAAGAATGCGTCGTACGAATAGCGGGTATGGATGTGAAGATCACCGAAATAGGCCTGTTTCTGCGGCGACTGGTCGTGTTGATCCGCCACGGCAACTGCCGAAAGCGTTATGCATAAGAACAGGGCCGGGCCAGTGGTACCGTGTGACAGCTTCATGTTTGGCCTCACTTATTCGGCAGCATTAGTCAATCGGCACCTGCCGGAACTCCTCACACCAGTTTTACCAAGGTGCGCGCGAACTCGAACGTTTCACCGGCACGGGCACGATCGGTTGCCGTCATATCGATGCCTGTCAGGCGATCACGGCTGCCGGCGGGGCCGTCGACAAATCGGACGCTGGTGTCGTCGAGCGCGATGGATCCGTCGGCGTCGAGTTCGCGGCCAAGCAGTTCGGAGAACCGGGTCGCCACGCGGTCGGGATCGGTCGAAGAGATCTCCGCCGCAACCATGCCTGATACAACATCGGTACGACGATGCCATGGCCACGCCTGTCCTGCCCAGGCCCATGAATCCCAATCTTCCATCCAGTCGAATGAAGTGAGCACACCACCCGTATCACCCGGATGCAGATGGATGCCGCCACCTTTGACGCCATTGTGTTCGCGAATGGGCATGTCCATTACGATACGCACATTGGCGGCTTCGGCTCGAGCACGTGCCTTGCCGAGATCGTCTACCTGCAGGATCAGCATGTAACCGGCGGCCCCGCCCTGTTTATCCAGGAACTTTTGCGTGGGAGCCTCGGGCCGTTCCGGTTGCAGTATTTCGAGAAACGTGTTGCCGATGGCAAAGACACCGTTGAACATCCAGATCGGCGCGCCCGGTCTGTCGCGGTGTACGGGTGTGATATCAAGTGCGGACTCGACCTCTCTCTCGATGGGCCGGATGTCAGGGGCACATATCGCAATCTGGCGGATGCGGATTCGCTCTGGTGCTGGTGGCAAGTTATTCATTTGTTATCCCAATTCAATGATAGGTACCAGACAAAGCCTACCAAACCGCGTCGGTATGCGCGACTGGGCGGCATGCGCATCAGGTGGTTAGCTGGACGGATCCGACTTGGAGAAGCGAGATGGCGAGGCTTGAAAAGGTTCCAGTGCCGACAGATCCGGAATCTGCGTTCGGTACAATGCGACCTATGGCTCACTCATCCGTGCCAACGACCCCGACCTGGACCCACCGGGTGCCGGTAAATTGGGGCTAACACGCGCTAACGAATTCAGGATCGTGGCCGATGACAGTGGAGCTTAGCCGTTGGGCGGCTGCTGCAGTGTGATACCCGTTCAGGCCACGAGGCCGATGATGTCCGATTTCTTAAAGCGATACTGATTCCCTTCCTTGATAAACTTGATTTTGTTGTTGCGTATTCTTCTTCTGATAGTGGATTCCGAGACACCCAGAAACTCACAGACTTGCCGTAAAGTCAGAAGCTCGGAACCTGCAAACAGCTTCAGGGAGTCAGTTATATCAATGCCAATGACATGTCCTGACCTGTTGTAGCGAACAATTATGCCATCTTCATAGACCGACTTGTCTTCAACGTCATCGGTGAAGTCAATGGATAGAAAATCTATCGCCGCATCATGATAAATCTTCATTTCAGCACCTCGAAGTTTGTCATAACAGTTACCACTTCCAGTAAGCCATTGCCTTTGTCTACAGCAACCACTGCCAACGAATTGTCCTTCCGCCCTCGCACCTGCTTGAAAGCAATTACCTTATCTCGCGATTGCTTAATCGAACCATCGGGATCAGACAAGAGAATCTCTACTTCCCGTGGTGATATCCCCCTCTGCATCATTCTTTCCACAGCGTGTGAAGTGTATCTAATCGCCATGATCTGAGAATAGCACCAACCATAGATGATAGTCAATTTCTAGTCAAACGATAGTCATAACTTGTCACAGTGATGGGATATGAGATCTCGCGTCCAGGTTGCTTTCAAGAACTCAATCCCAAATAATCGAAGGCCAATTCCCCAATTAGAAGCAGAATAATGAGAAACATACCCGGACTGATTCTATTCGTCGTCCTTGTGACCCTGACGCAGCCAAGCAGATCTGAAGTCAGTTCCGGCGAGAATTTCGACTGGCCTTACTATGCCAGCGATCCCGGTTCCTCGAAATATGCACCCCTCGATCAGATCAACAAAAACACGATCAAGGACCTGCAAGTCACCTGGACCTGGAAGTCACCGGATAATGAATTTCTTGGCAACAAGACCGGGTATGCACCCCAGCCGTTCAAGAGCACGCCCTTAAAGATCGGACGAACGCTTTACATAAGCACGCCCATGGGATTTGTCGCCGCAATCGATGCGGTGACCGGTGTACAGAAATGGGTATTCGATACCAAAACTTACCAGCACGGTCGTCCCGCCAATATGGGCTTTAATCATCGCGGCGTCGGTTATTTTGAGAGGGGAAACAAGAGACGCGTTCTCATGGGAACCAACAACGCCTTTCTGTGGTCGTTGGATGCGGATACCGGGCTGCCTGATAAGACATTTGGTGCAAATGGCAAGGTTGATCTCACGGTTGGTTTAGGACGGCCAGTCGATCGGTCCAAGTACTCCAATACTGCGGCGGTCACCATCGTTGGTGATATCGTTGTGTTGGGCTCGGTCATCTCTGACATGCCATTGGTCGGATGGCTGACAAAAAAGCAAATCGACATGCCGCCCGGTCACATTCGCGGATTTGATATCCATAGCGGCGAACAGAAGTGGATATTTCACTCCATACCGCAACCAGGAGAGGTCGGCCATGACACCTGGGAGAACCAGTCCTGGAAAGTAACCGGATCAACCAATGCCTGGACCCTGATGAGCGCCGATCATGAACTGGGCTATGTCTATGTGCCATTCGGTGTATCGAGTAACGACTGGTATGGGGGGCAACGGTTGGGAGACAACCTGTTCGGCAACAGCATTGTGTGTCTTAACGCCAAGAATGGAGAATTGGTCTGGTACTTCCAGACAGTGCATCACGATCTGTGGGATTACGACTTGCCAGCGGCTCCCAATCTTGTCGACATCACCGTCGATGGCAAGCAAATAAAGGCGCTTGCCCAGGTCTCGAAGCAGGCGTTTGTCTACGTTCTCGATCGAGTGACCGGAGAACCCGTTTGGCCGATCGAAGAACGCCCCGTTCCTCAGAGTGATATGCCGGGCGAACGGGCAGCAGCCACACAACCCTTCCCAACCAAACCCGCTGCCTTCGACGTGCAGGGATTGAGCACCGATGATCTGATCGATTTCACCCCGGAAATGCGAGCTGAAGCCATCGAGTCTCTCAGCAAATACCGGAATGACGGTTTCTTTACGCCGCCGTCGATACGCGGTTCGATTGCGGTGCCCATGGATCCCGGTGGCGCCGAGTGGAGCGGCGCGGCTTTCGATCCCGACACATCCATGTTTTATATTCCGTCGATCACCGGTGCCATCACGATTACCCTGTATGAGACAGATCCGGAAGAAACCGAATTCCGCTATATCCGCGGCGGCAATCGATTCCTGCGGGGACCCAAGCGTCTGCCGCTGTTGAAACCACCTTACAGTCGTCTCAGCGCCATCAATCTGAATACCGGTGATTACGAGTGGGTCATCCCCAATGGCAACGGTATTCGCCAACGCATCATCGACCTGGGAATCCCCGATCCCGGACCTGTGGGTGCGCCGTTTGGGCACACACCGCCTCTACTGACCAAGTCACTGTTGTTCGTTGCACAATTTGACGATGGCAAGGCACTGTTACGGGCGCGCGATAAGGCAACCGGCGCTTTGGTCCATGAGATTGAGCTACCCATTCGGGCGACCGGTGCACCCATGACATACATGGTGAACGGAAGACAGTACATTGCCGTTGCTGCTGGTGGCCGCAAGGATGCTAGATTACTGACGCTGGCGCTGCCGTGAGGCGCGGACGGTAGACGTCTATCGTTCCAGATGGAGGTTTACCAATGGCTTGAACGGATCAAAGGACTCGTTCATGGTCCAGGCCATCGCCCGTAGTAGGATGATCCGAAAGTAGGGATCGTTGAATGCGAAGAAGTTATGGCCGGCGATGGTGGCGAAAACCTTACCCTTGCCTACCTCCTTGGTCCACATGACCGGCCACTTCTTGCTGTCCATTTCCTCGGGTTTAGGTGGACCGTCCTGTGGGTATCGATTTCTTGGGGCCGCTTCCGCAGTCACCAGCGTCGTGATACTGGTCGCGTCGCCGGTTAAAGGCCAATAGAGTTCATCATGGAGATCGAAGTTCTTTGGAAAACGTCTGAGGATGGGGGAGTTGATTCCCTCGGGCGTCACAGTCATGGAGACAACTGAGCCTGAAACGGTGGGCCGGACATTTCGAGTCCTGTCCCCGTACCCCCAAGCCAGTCCAATGCGCTTTGCCAATTCCACGCCTGTGCCTTCATAGACGGCGAAGTGTAGGAATATCAGACCGCCTCCCCGTTTCTGATGGGCGTCAATCATATCGTAATCCCAGATGGACCGTGGATCCCCTTCCGGTTCGGTACCGTCGTCAAATCCGGTGGCCCCGTCATGATGGGGCATCAAATAGAATACGACCAGATCGGCTTTGGCCCATTGCTCCTGAGTCGGGAAATAGTAGACGGGGGTGATCGTCAGGCGCGGGACGTGGGGCAGAAGATCGTAGCAGTAACGGTCCATGACCCAGGCGTACTCGTGGGCGTCTCGCCATTGGTCGTGAAATTGATCGATGCCCCACACCCAAAGAACGTTCAGGTCCCGAGAAGGCTCGGCCTGCTCAATTGGGCCCATGATGCGCGCGACCTCCGCCGAATCGCGTTGCTGCGGCTCCTGCCATGGCAATATGAGCTGCGAAACCGTTTGGCTATTGGCCTGATTTGCTGCCATCAGAGCCACGAGCCCAATGGCAAATATCCGATGCAGCGTACGAATCGTAATCATCGTTTACTCCCTTCGGCTGTCGGATAGTTTAATGCAGAAGGTGTGTCATTACATCGGCAAATGCCTCAACAAGAGAAGTGTGCCTGATTCGGCAGTCAGCACCTCTGCCGCGCTGTCAGCATCATGTCCCGGGCATCACATCCGGTCCCGTGGCCAAGCGGACACTGAGTCTTTGGATCTTCGAGTTACCACGTATAAACATTCGGGTGCGCTTCGGGTCGACGCAGGCCGGCATCGATGAATCAAAAAGACAATTCGCATCGCGGTGGCCACCGTTGAGGAGACCTGTATACCAAGAGCCTACAGGCGAAAGCTCGTTGCCGCCAACCTTGCTCAGTTGTGCTATCAATTGCTATCATATGGTAGCAATCAAAGGGGATTGAACATGACCCAGACTCAACTTGCTACCCGAATCGATGCAACCGTGAAAAAGGCTGTGGAAACAGTCTGCCAAATCAAAGGTTTAAAGATGAATCGTTTCATCGAAGAGGCATTGATCGACAAGCTTGAAGAAATTGATGATATCGAAGACCTGAAGAAAATCCGATTTGAAAAGTCCAGGCCGCTTGCTGACGTGCTTAAGGATTTGAAACTCGATGGCAAAATATGAGATCGAAGTATCTGCAACAGCAGAGAAGCAGCTTCGACGATTGAATCAGGCCGATCAGATTAGAATCCTGACACGGGTGACGGGCCTGTCAGACGAACCGCGACCCGTGGGTAGCCGTAAGTTACGTGGTTATGAGGATATTTATCGAATTCGAATCGGGGACTACAGAGTTCTGTACAGTGTCGAGGACGACAGGTTAATAATCATCGTTCTCAAAGTGGGGCATCGAAGAGGCGTTTACCGTTAGTCGATACGGCACCGGTGGTGAGCAGGTAGTCCCCGAGTCCCGGCCATGGTATGGTCTGTCAGTGGGTATCGCGGGGTGGGCATGTACTTGCAAATCGATGGGCAACATGACTCGCTCGTCAGTCTGTCGGCAATCACCAAACAGAATTTAGATTGAAGAAAACAGCTCTTCTCATCGTCGTCTTGAATTTGCACTTCCTGGTCATCGGATGCTCCGGTTCGGGCGGTTCAGGCGGTTCATCGGAACCGACACCAACACCCGCACCAACACCGACGCCAACACCCACACCGACCCCAACAGACGGACCCTCGGCCATCGTTATCAACGAGTTCCTGGCGTCCAACGATCAAGGACTCGAAGACGAGGATGGTGATACGTCTGACTGGATCGAACTTTACAATCCTGGCGAGGAAGCGGTCGAACTCGGTGGATGGGTGTTGTCCGACGGGCCCTCGAACCAATGGTCGTTCCCCGAGATTACCATCGGGGCCGGCGCCTACCTCGTGGTCTTTGCCTCAGGCAAGGATCGCAAACCTAGTCCGGTGACTGTTGTGGGTGGTGTGAGCAACCTGCATACCAGTTTCCAGTTGGAGCGAAACGGGGAGTATCTTGCGCTGCAGGACCCGGATGGAACTGCCTCGAGTCTTTTCGATCCGGAATACCCCACGCAGATCGCCGATGTCTCCTACGGCAGATATGGAAGCGGAGAAGCGTTCCGGTATTTCACCACACCGACACCGGGTCGAACCAATGGCGGCACGGTATATGAAGGAGTGGTAGCCGACACGTCGTTCAGCGTGGATCGCGGCTTCTATACCGATCCCTTTGAAGTGACGATTGCGACAGAAACCGTGAGTGCCACCATACGCTACACCCTCGACGGCTCTGCGCCTACGATCAGTCACGGATCGGTCTATGCGGCACCGATCGACATCAGCGGCACTGCGGTCCTGCGTGCCGCCGCCTTTAGATCCACCTGGTTACCCACCAACGTGGACACGCAGACTTACATCTTTGTCGATGATGTCATCACTCAATCCCCCGGTGGCGAAGCACCCGGACCCGACTGGCCAGGCGGCCTCGTCAACGGCCAGGTTTTGGACTATGGTATGGATGCGGGGGTGGTGTACGATTCGCGGTATGTGGACCTGATGGATGATGCGCTGCTGTCGGTTCCCTCGGTTTCGCTGGTAACCGACGTTTCGAATCTGTTCGACCCGGGAACGGGGATCTACGTCAACGCAATAGAGGATGGCCGGGAATGGGAGCGGCCCGCATCGGTGGAACTTATCAACCCCGACGGTTCTGACGGTTTCCAGGTAGAAGCGGGCCTGCGTATTCGCGGCGGGTTCAGCCGGCAAGACTTCAACCCCAAGCATGCGTTCCGTCTCTTCTTCAGGAGCGAATATGGCGACGACAAGCTTCGGTTCCCGCTGTTTGGGGACGAGGGGGCCGATCAGTTCGACAAGGTCGACCTGCGTACGGCCATGAATTACTCCTGGAGCATAGGCTCCAGTCGACTCAACACGATGGTCCGCGACGTGTTCAACCGGGATGCGCAAAGGGACATGGGCCAGCCATATACACGCAGCCGCTATTACCATCTCTACATCAACGGCGTCTACTGGGGTCTCTACCAGACTCAGGAACGTCCCGAGGCCCGTTATGCTGAAACCTACTTCGGAGGGGACAAGGACGACTACGATGTGGTGAAAGTGGACTCGGGATTGACGCTTGATGTCAATGATGTGCAGTCATACAGGCCCTATACGATGGTGGCAACAGACGGCAATCTCGCTGCATGGCACCGACTGTGGGAAGCGGCCAACGCCGGTTTCGATTCGGACGAATCTTACTATCGCGCACAGGGACTCAATGCCGACGGCACAGCGAACTCCTCTTATGAAGTCCTGCTCGACGTGGATAACCTTGCCGACTACATGCTGATCATCTTCTACGGCGGCAACATCGATTCGCCGATTACCAGATTCGGATCGGAAAACGTGCCGAACAACGTATATGCTATCTATAACAGGGCGAATCCCGACGGGTTTAGGTCCTTTATTCACGACGCAGAACACACCATGCTCGTTGGCGACCTCCACGGTTACGGTGATGAACTCTACACCGACCGCACTGGGCCGTTCCCTGCCGGTACCAACCGTGACTACTCCAACCCGCAATGGCTCCATCAGCAGCTTGCCGTTCATCCCGAATACCGGATGCGATTCGCGGACCGTGCCCATCGTGTCTTCTTTAATGACGGCGCCCTCACGCCGGCCGCATCGGAAGCGCGGTTGATGTCTCGCGCAAACGAAATCGACCTGGCCATCATCGCCGAATCTGCGCGTTGGGGGGATACCGCCGTGGACCCGGGAAGGACCAAGCACGATGACTGGCTGCCGGCCATCAACGATATCGTTGACATATGGATTCCCAATCGCACTGATATCGTCCTCGGACAACTTGAGAGCAAGCGCTGGTATCCCGAGGTCGACGCTCCCGTTTTCAGCATAAACGGCGCAAACCAGCATGGTGGAGACGTCTCGGCGGGCGACGTGTTGACGATGGTTAATCCGGGCGGATCCGGGACCATCTACTACACTCTCGATGGCTCCGATCCGCGTCTGCCGGGGACCTATGCGTGGAGTTACACGGCCGTCGTTGCGGAGAACGCCGCGAAACGAATCCTCGTTCCGGCGACTGAGGGCAGCCTCTACCAGGGCGGTCAGTTCACAGTCACGTTCTACAAGGCAACTATACCCATCTCGAGCGTGGATACCGCCTTTAGGCAAGTGATACGCAAGCCGGCCAATCAATCAAGCGTGGTCAGGCAAACAGCAGCCGTCGTCAACTTCCTCAACACGGGGCCGAGCGCTCACTACGCTAGTGACAGCCCGTTTCCCGGAACGACGATCGGCAGCGACGTGGACGATTTCGCCGTCGAGGTGTCTGGCGCGATCTATATCCCGGAAGCGGGCGAATGGACGTTTGGCGTCAACAGCGACGATGGTTTCTACCTGTCTGTTGGCGGCCGGGAGATGTCGTCGGGCGGGCGCGCTCCGGCCGACACGCTTGCCGTCTTCAGTTTCCCGGCGGCCGGTGCCTATCCCGTGTACCTGCTGTCCTACGATCGCGCCGGAGGCTCTGAGCTAGAGTTGTTCGCGGCGCAAGGGAGCTTCGGCTCCTGGAATGGGGCGGACTTCGATCTTGTGGGGGACACCGCCAACGGCGGACTTGAGGTGCTGGGCACCGCCTGGACCTCCCTGGACTTCGACGATTCGTCATGGATCCAGCGGCACTGGGGGCGTCGGCTACGAAACGGGTGCATCCTGTGCCGGAACGGCGACCTGCTATGACGACTTCTTTGACATCGACGTCGAGGCCGGTATGCATGACACGATCGGCTCCGTCTACATCCGCATTCCCTTCACGCTGTCCGCGGATGAACTGGACTCTGCTAACCTGCTGACACTGACGATGCGATACGACGACGGATTCATAGCCTACCTCAATGGGACCGAAGTGGCCCGCGCAAACGCGCCGCAGACACCGCAATGGGACTCCACAGCCACCGCCGTCAACGACGACAATGCAGCTATTCTGTTGAACGAATTCGACATTTCCGATCAAGTTGATGCCCTGGTGCGCGACAACATCCTGGCGATCCACGGTCTGAACGTCTCTGTCGGAAGCTCGGACTTCCTTTCGTCGGTGGAACTGGCGGTCGCAGAACTGACTGGGACATCGCCGGCCGATCCAGGCGCGAGTGTCTATACGGGCGGATCGTCTTTAAGTGAGACGGTGCACGTCTCCGCCCGGGTCCTCGTCGACGGCGAGTGGAGCGCGTTGAACGAGGCGACGTATGTGTTCCCTTAGCCTGGCTTGCCAGAACCCAACTCCGAGGAAACTGCTCTGAAAATAGGCCCTAGGACAACCGATGAGAACTACAATCATATCTACCAATATGCCGGGTCAGGTTGGCATGCTGCAGTGTGGCTCCATCACCACGTTGACCCGTGTGACTGGAGCTGGGCCGCATTGTCTACTGGCGCTAAACCAGCGACTGGTATACCAGCCGTTGAAATGTCTCCTGATAGTCATTGTCCGGCCAGACTTGCTTTCCGCCAGTGCCCAACACTTGCGTGAAGCAAAGCCCCATCAGCTCTTCGCTGGGATCGGCGAAATAGGTTGTGGCAGCAGCGCCGCCCCAACCGTAGATTCCCTTGGAGCGAATACGCGGTTTGGTATCTTCGCCGTGATAAACCGCGGCACCGAGACCGAAGTGAAAACCTCGTCCCAGCATGGGGATAGTCATGTCGCCGGTATGATTGGCGATCATCAGGTCCACTGTTTTTCGGCCGAGAATACGTTTACCGTCGAGTTCGCCGCCGTTCAACAGCATCTGACCAAAGCGAGCGTAATCGGTGATGGTAGTCAGCACCCCTCCTGCGTCACTACCTACGCCAAAGTTAACTCTGGGTCCAACGTGTTTTTCGCTGCTACCGGCCCAGAGTGTGTGAAAAGTCGCAGTGACGGTATAATCTGACTTTCCAAGATTGGAGTTTTGGATGAGCGGATTTATCCAAGGTCAGGCACGCACTCAATCAGCCTTGTTTCCAGAATACCTCGA
>Ga0187827_10000471_pt1 | contig 63494 bp, 58 predicted proteins | sample ETNtaG_39_FD_167969 | JGI IMG/M metagenome (GOLD analysis project Ga0187827, IMG submission 167969) | Marine microbial and viral communities from oxygen minimum zone, Eastern Pacific Ocean - ETNP2014_SV_150_PacBio MetaG (Illumina Assembly) | ecosystem: Environmental > Aquatic > Marine > Hypoxic... | reverse complement strand
TCCGTGCGCTCGCTCTGGCGCAACGCCTCGCCGAGGTTGTTGTGGAAATCGGCGGCGTCGGGTGCCAGTGCCACGGCTTTTTCGAAATGGGGAATGGCGCGCTCAGGCTTGCCCAACTCGGAGGCAACGATCCCCGCCATGTTCCAGACTAGCGGGTGCTGTGGAATGCCCTTGGTCAGCTCACCGACCAGCGGGCGCGCCTCGGCAAAGCGCTGCTCGCGCATCAGGCGCACGGCCTTATCCAGCTTTTTCTGATGTTTCTCGCGGGGCGTCATTGCGGCGCCGGTATAGCACCGATCGGGATGGCCGAGAAGTCGTGGACTTGTTCCCGAATTAGCCCTTTTTGCTAGCGCGTCCCGCGGGATGAGTTGATTGGCAGCCATCGACCCACGCTGCTCCTTGCGTGGTCTCTGGGCGATCTGCCAGCGCCCCGAGCGCCGCGATACCGCAGGCGCCGCTGCCCCATAGACGGGTGGCGGTGCGGTCACTGATTCCGCCAAGCGCATAGACTGGCAATCGGGCCTGACGGACGAGGTTGGCGAAGCGCACAGGACCGAGCGCGTGGGCGCCGGGATGGCTGGCGGTGGCGAAGACCGGTGAGATCAGGCAGGCAGTGGCGCCCGCGCGCGCCGCGCGCACCAGCGCGGCCCGATCATGGGCCGCTGCGGTTACCATGTCGCGCTGGCGCCGGGCCCGCGCGACCAGGCCTTGTGGCAGGTGCACCCCGGCGCCGAGCGAAGCTGCCAGCCGGGCATCGTCGCCGATCAACAAGGTGAGACGCTGGCGCCGGCAAAGCCGGGCGAGGGCCTTGGCAAGGTGCGCCCTGTCCGGTGCATCGTAGTCGCGTAGCAGCACGGCCGAGCCCGCCGGCAGGTGCGCCGCGGCGGTGAGTGGATCGGCCAGGCGCTTGCGATCTACGATGAGGATCAACGGCGGCAGGCCGCTGCCGTGTCGCGAATTGAGTCGCCGAGCCCAGTTTGCTACGGTCATGCGCAGCACACTAGAGCATGACCGCCCATGGACGATACGCCCACCGTCGACATTGTCGCCAATCTCGCCGCCGTGCGCGCCCACATTGCTGACGCGGCAGAGGCTGTGGGCCGCGCGCGCGACGCCGTGACCCTGGTCGCAGTTTCGAAGAACTTTCCGGCCGAAAGTATCGTTCCCGTCCTCGAGGCCGGACAACGCGTGCTCGGGGAAAACCGCGTGCAGGAGGCGCAGGGCAAGTGGCCGGGTCTGCGCGAGCGGTTCGCCGATGTCACGCTGCATCTCATCGGCCCCCTGCAAACCAACAAGGCGCGCGAGGCGGTCGCCCTGTTTGATGTCATCGAGACCGTCGATCGGGCCAAGCTGGCGAAAGCCTTGCGTCAAGAGATGGACCGGCAGGGCTGCGAGCCCGTCTGTTACGTGCAGGTCAACACCGGCGCCGAGCCGCAGAAGGCGGGTGTGCTGCCCGGTGCCGCCGCCGCCCTCATAGAGACCTGCCGCGAGAGCCACCAGTTACCCCTGCAGGGGCTCATGTGCTTGCCCCCCATCGGAGACGACCCGGCGCGCCATTTTGACCTGCTCGCACGCATCGCCGAAAACAACGCTCTGCCAATCCTTAGCATGGGTATGACCGCGGACTTCGAAACCGCCATCACGCACGGCGCCACTCATGTGCGCGTCGGCACCGCAATCTTCGGGCCACGGCCGCCTCGGCAGCTCTAGGAAAGAGATGGGCCGCACCTGCGGGTGTGTACCGACCGGTTGTCCAGCTAATCTTTCTTACCGCCTTGACGGTCACTTGAAAACGAGCTTTTGCGTCTACTTCATTAATCTTGTGCTATCGCCAATTTTTTACAGCCGTCTGCAACGCCATTAGCCAGTGCAGTTATCAGCGCCCCCCCGTATTGGTCACCACGGGTAGCATGCCGTCTTCCTTGAGCCATTCCAGAACCACATGGGATTGCACGTGCGAGACCGCGGGATGCGGCAAGAGGACTTCGCTGATCAGGTGGTTCATCTGGTCGAGATCGGCGGTGGCAACGCGCAGCAGAAAATCGGTCGGGCCGGTCAGTTTGCAGGCCTCCAGGATCAACGGATTGAGTTCCAGCAGACGCAGGAAGGCATTGATGTCGTCATGTTGATGGTTGGCAAGGGAGACCTGAATAAAGGCGGAGATGCCGAGCCCCACTTTGCGCCGCGACAGGCGGGCACGGTACGACTTGATGATGCCGAACTCTTCGAGCCGGCGGCGCCGGCGGGCGCATTGTGATGGCGATAGTGCTGTTGCCTCTGCTAGGTCATGGCTCGTCATGCGGCCATCGCGCTGCAGGGCCTGCAAAATCTTGCGGTCGAAATTGTCGAGTGCATCCATGGTGTCTGTCTCCGCATTCACCTAAGTATGCCATATTATGGCATGAAATGATGTTTTGTGCGCTTATTCTCGACTATATCTCATAGATCATCGTGAAATCGCGCATTAAAGGCAGCGCACCCGCTTCATAGTCATGGTTGGCATTGGCCATGGTCGACCTTTGCGGCTGACCGACTGATCACTTTTCATGTGTCTCAGGCAGAGGATTCGACGATGTTGCAGAAGGTGCCGACCATTCCCGACGGCCATGATATGTGTCTCGAAACCATCGTTGCGGCGGCGCGCGATGCCAACAACCAGGTAATGATCACTGATGCAATCTGGGACCGCGTGAGCGCCTCGCGGGCGCTCCTCGACGAGTTTGTTGATAGCGGCCGTATCATCTACGGGGTGACCACCAGCGTCGGTGGCTTCGTCAACTGGCTGGTGCCGCCGCATCTGGCCGAGCAGGTGCAAAACAACATCCTACGCAACGTGCAGTCCAATGTTGGTGATGATCTCGACGACGTCTATGTGCGCGCCGCCATGCTGGCGCGCATCAATTCGCTCGCGCGCGGTAATTCGGCGATCTCGCTCGAGAATCTCGAAAAATATGTCGCCATGTACAATCGCGGCATCGTTCCCTGCATCCCGGAAAAAGGCTCGCTCGGCACCAGCGGCGATCTCGGCCCCTTGGCCTGCATCGCTTTAGTCGGCACCGGGCAATGGCGGGCGCGTTACCAGGGGCAGGCCATGCCCGGTGCCGAGGCATTGCGGCGCGCCAACATCGAGCCCATGACCCTATCCTACAAGGAAGGCCTGGCGCTGATCAACGGCACCTCGGTGATGACCGCGCTGGCCGCCTGCCACGTGGTCGCCGCCAAAAATTTGATCAAGGCGCATACCCTCGCTGCCTGCCTGACGCTGGAGGTGCTGAAGGCCAAGATCATGCCCTTCCATCCCGCGGCCCACAGGCAAAAGCCCCATCCTGGCCAGATCCGCATCGCCGACGCCATCTACACGACCTTAGCCGACAGTAAGATGATCGTTCAGGATCGTCAGGTGGAGGCTTGGTTGCGCAAGATGGCGAGTGACGAGCCGCGCGGCCTCGACGAGCAGATCGAGGACGCCTATTCGATACGCGCCACGCCGCAAGTGCTGGGTCCGGTGCTCGATACCACCCTGTTCGTCGAGCAGACCGTGACCACCGAACTCAATTCGTCGAACGACAATCCGCTGATCGTTGTCGAGGAGGGTGAGGCCATCCATAACGCCAATTTCCACGGCCAGTACATTTCCAATGCCATGGACCAGCTGGCAATCGTGCTCGTCACCCTGTGCAATCTGTCAGAGCGGCGCAACAACCGGCTACTGCATCCCAGCCTCAACGGCGATTTGCCACCCTTCCTCTGCGCCAGCAATCCGGGCATGAGCCAAGGCCTCATGGGCGGCCAGTTCATGGCTACCTCGCTGACCGCAGAACTGCGTCATACCGCGGCGCCGATCTCGATCCAGTCATTGCCGTCGACCGGCGATTTCCAGGACCACGTGTCGTTCGGTCTGGTCGCCGCGCGGCGCACGCGCGATACTCTCGCCGATGCCCGCCGCATCGTTGCCTATGAGTTGATCTGCGCCGCCCAGGCAGCCGATATCCGCGGCATCGACGGGCTCAGCTCGTCGACGCGGATGCTATACGGGATGGTGCGTGAGCACGTCCCCTATCTCGATCACGATGAGCCGCTAACCGACTACATCGAGGCTGTGGCAGCGTTGTTCGAGAGCGGTGCGCTGCTCGATGCGCTGCCCGAAGAGTGCGATGGCTACGACTGGTAGGAGCGCGCAGCCATGAGCAGCCAAGCGGCACGGGCAGTGGTGCTCGACACTGAGCAGTCGCTGCGGACCTATTCGCGCAAGACCCGCAAGAGCGCTGCGGCCCATGTTCGTGCCGATAAGTTACTGCCCGGCGGCACCTCGCGCCAGGCTGGCTATTGGGCGCCCTATCCGCTGACCTTCAAGCGCGCAGAGGGCCCCTTTCTCTGGGATATCGACGGTAACCGCTACTTCGATCTGATCAACAATTACACCGCCATGGTGCACGGCCATAGCTATCCGCCGATCGTCGAAGCGGCACGGCGCCATGCCGGGCGAGGCACCGGCTGGGTCGGCGGCAATCTCGAACAGCTCGAACTCGCCGAGGAAATCGTCGGGCGGGTGGCCGCGGTGGAACAGGTGCGCTTCACCAATTCAGGCACCGAAGCAGGCGCGCTGGCCTTCAATATAGCGCGAAAGTTGACCGGGCGGGAGAAGCTGCTGATGGCGCGCTACGGCTATCACGGCTCGCTGCTGGAATTTGAAACGGGCTCGTTTGGCCGTGAAGGGTCAGTGACGTTGTTGGCCGACTACAATGACTTGGCCGCATTCGAGCGCGTTATCGAGGAGCACGGTAATGAGATCGCGGCCGTTTTTCTCGAGCCGGTGCTGGGGTCGGGTGGTGTGGTGAGCGGTGATGCGCTGTTCCTGCACGGCGTGCAGGCGGCGGCACGCCAAGTCGGGGCGCTGCTCGTGCTTGATGAGGTGCTGACGTTGCGCTTCGCCCTTGGTGGCGTTCAAGGGCAGGTCGGGCTCACCCCCGATCTCACCATGTTCGGCAAGCTGATCGGCGGCGGCTATCCGGTCGGCGCCATCGGCGGGGCGCGGGATCTGCTAAAGATTTTCGCCCCCTCGGACCTGAAGCTGTTCCATACCGGCACCTTCAATGCCAATCCGGTAACCATGGCCGCCGGTTTTGTCTCACTCAACCACCTGACCGGCGAGCGCATCGACGCTATGGCGGGCGCTGCCAAGACATTGAAGTCCGGGCTTGCGCGCGCGGCGACAAAGGCCGGCCTGCCGCTCTCGATCAACCATCACGGCTCTTGCCTGAACCTTTATTTCAGCGAGCGCGCGCCGCGATCGTCGGTCGTCCGCGAGGATGGGCAGCTGCTTGGCGCCTTCCACATCGTGGCGATGAACCACGGCTTGTTCCTGGCGCCGCGCGGCATGATCGCACTGTCAACGGTCATGACTTCCGCTTACTTGGCCGAAATCCTGGAGCGGGCCGAGGCGGCGATGGCCGAGTTGGGGCAAACGGCGTAGCGCGGCCCCGCGCGCATCGCCACCATCAGGATCGCACCGCCCTAGAGCATATGACCGCCGCGTTTTGCCTTGGTCGCCAGATAACGGGAATTGTGGGCGTTGGCAGGAAAGCTGTGCGGCACGCGTTTTGCCACAGTCACGCCGCAGCGCTCCAGGCCCGCGATCTTGTCGGGATTGTTGGTCAGCAGACGCACCCGCTCGATACCGAGCTGGCCTAGCATCTCGGCCGCCACCCGGTAGTGGCGCTCGTCGGCGTCGAAGCCGAGTTGTTCGTTGGCCTCGAAGGTATCCAGGCCGTCGTCCTGCAGTTCGTAAGCGCGCAGCTTGTTGACTAGGCCGATGCCGCGGCCTTCCTGGGTCAGATAAAGCAGCACGCCGCCGCCGTTCTCGGCAATGAAGCTGATGGCGCCGCGCAACTGGTCACCGCAGTCGCAGCGCAGGCTGCCTACCAGATCACCGGTAAAGCACTGGGAGTGGATGCGCACCAGCACCGGGGTGTCCGGCGCCGGTGCGCCGATCATCATAGCCAGGTGCTCGCTGCCGCCATCGGCCGGGCGGAAGGCGACGATGGTGGTGTCCGGGGCATCGGCCAGGGGCACCTTGGCGGCGCTGACGCGGTTGAGCATGCCTGAGGCAGTGCTGCCGTAACGCTGGATATCCGCGGCGCTCACCGCCAGCAGACGCTTGGTGGCGCTGGCCTCGGCGGCATCGAGATGCCCGGTCAGGATCGCCGGCAGCAGGCTTGCGAGCTTAGCGAGGCGGATCGCGGCTAAATCGCGTGGCCCGGCTGTGGCGAGGGCAAGTCCAACGGCGCGCGCGCCGCTGGGATCGCCCGGCGCGGTGGTTGGGTCAGAAAGGTCGTGCACCTGCGCCGGGTCAACGGCGTCCGGCAGGGTCAGCGCCACGCCGGGCTCGTCATCCCGGGCCAATCCGAGAACTCTGGCGCGCTGTGCCGTCAGCACTAGTCTCACCGGACCTTGCGAGGCCTTGGCGAGACGGCGCAGGCGGGCAGCGTTGGCATATTCGCTCGACAGCACCAGCGAGGTGCCATCAGCGTCCTGCAATAGCACCATGCCACCGCGGCGCAGGTCGCCGATGGCGCGGTCCACGGCGATCACCGCGTGCGGCGTCTCGGCTTCGATCGGTTCGAAGGATGTCTCGTCCACGTCGTTCCCCTAGGATAGCATCATGCCGCCGCCGCGCTTTCATATATAGGCGTCCCGGACGCGGCACCAGTCCCGGCTACCGCAGGGCTCATTGACGCGGCCTGTACCGCGGCTAAACTTGCGGCAAAGACGGGGGCGAAACGTCCGGAGCATGCCATGGCTAAGGCTATGTGGAACGGTACGGTGTTGGCCGAGAGCGATCGCTTCGAGATCGTCGAGGGGAATTGTCTATTGCCCACCCGAGACCATCATGCGGGAGTTTTTCGTGGACAGCGACCACACCAGTTGATGTCCCTGGAAGGGCGAGGAGCCCTATTATTATGTGCGTGAAAACGGTGAAGAGAACCGAGGCGACGCCTATTACTATCTCGAAACCAAGACGGTGGCGGACAATATCGGCGGCCATATCGCCTTTTGGCACGGCGTGACGGTCGAGCAATAGACCGCGCCAAGAAATCTGACTAGGGAGCGGGCCCGTGGCGGAGCCTGAGCGTTGATGGAGCCGACCGGGGCGGAAAAGCGCATCTTGCTTGTCGAGGACGATGAACCCTTACGAGAGTCGCTGGCAGAGCAGCTGCACTTGCATCAGGAGTTTGAGGCTGTCGAGGCAAAAACCGCGGCCGAGGCGCTGGAGCTGACCGAGGCGCAGCGCTTCGATCTTATTCTGCTCGACATCGGCCTGCCGGACATGGATGGGCGCGAGGCCTGCCGCCTGATACGCCGGGCCGGGCACAAGACACCGATCATCATGCTGACGGGTGCAGATTCGGAGGCCGACACGATCCTCGGCCTCGATGCCGGTGCCAACGACTACATCACCAAGCCGCTCCGCCTCGGCGTTCTGCTGGCGCGTATCCGTGCCCAGTTGCGCCGTCACGAGCTGACCGATGACACGGCTTTCACCGTCGGCCCCTATGACTTCCAGCCCGGCAACAAGATGCTGGTAAAGGCCAACGGCAAGTGCAAGGTCCGCCTGACCGAGAAGGAGACGGCGATCCTTAAGTTTCTCCACCGCGCCGGCGACAAGGTGATTGGTCGCGACGTACTATTGGACGAGGTCTGGGGCTATAACGCGGCGGTCGCCACTCATACGCTGGAGACCCACATCTACCGTCTGCGCCAGAAGATCGAGACCGACCCGTCGAATGCGCAGATTCTGCTGACCGAAACCGGGGGCTATCGGCTGGCGCGCTGAGCCGCGCCCATCAGCCAGACGGCTAGGGCGAGCGCCGCCAGGGTTACAGCGCCAAATACAGGGCCGACGGCGCTCCAGTCATCGCCCATCAGCAGCAACGGCGGCAGCGCCAGCGGGCCGGCGAGCACGCCGAGATTGCGCCCAGCCATGAGAACGCCAAAGCTGCGCGCCATATCGAGTCCGGGTCCGGCGAGGCGGGCCGGCAGCGCGAACAGGCAGACCGTGACGAGACCGGTGCTGGCGCCATAGGAGAATAGCGACAGCAGACCGGTCCAGTCGGTGCCGGTGATCGGCACCAGCAGCCAGGTTGCCGCCTGTACTGCCAGCGCCGGCAGTAGCAACCGGGCGATTGCTACGCCGCGCCCTAGCAGGGCGCCGCCGAGCTGGTTGAACACGAGCACAATGGCAGGAGAGACCCCATAGCCCAGCACCACGGCGCCGATCGCCAGCTCGTGCGCCTCGACCAAAAACGACGGTAGCCATGTCATGTATGCCATGTACTGTATCGACCAGAGCGTAAAGAGCAGGGCGGCGGCGCGGATTGCCAGCCGGCGCGCGGGCGACGCGGGCGCCTCGTCCCGCGCCGCCGCGGCGGCCGTCTCAGGCGCGATTCGGCCGAGCCGCCGGGCCCAAACCGCAAGCAGCACGGCGGCGCCGAGCGAAAGCGCCCACAAGGCCTGCCAGTCGGCCTCCGTCGGCAGCGCCACGGCAACGGCGGTCAGCTGCCCGACCGGCATCCAGGCGGCGTAGAGTGCCATGACCGTAGCACGCTGGCCTGGTGCGGCGTGGCCGTTGGCGATCACCGCACCCGCCACGGCCAAGATGGCATAGCCAATCCCTTCGAGGGCACGGGCGAAAAGCATCGTGGCGCCGGTTTCAGGCCAGGCTAGGCCGAGTAGGCTGCCGGCCACAATCGTGCCGAAGGCTGTCATCACCAGCGTTCCGCCGTGGCCATGCGAGAGGCCACGGCCGACCGCGGCTGAGAGTACCAGGCCCGCCAGCGCGAAGACTGACATCAAAGCGCCGCCGAGCAGCTTGCTGTAGCCGAAGCTCTCGGTTATCGCTGGGAGTGCTAGCGGCAGCTTGAAATGGCAATAGGCAGCCAGCCAACCGATGGCTAGGCCGAAAATAACGCCTTCCCAGCGTGTTCGACTCACGGGTCTAGGTCGACGATGACCGGGGCGTGGTCAGACGGTCTCGGCCAGCCGCGGACGCGTCTAAGAATATAGCCGCCGGTGAGCGTCGGCGCTAGCTTCGGGCTCACCCAGATATGGTCGAGCCGACGGCCGCGGTCGGCCGCCTCCCAGTCACGCGCACGATAGCTCCACCAGCTGTAGAGTTTTTCCTCGGGTGGTACGAAGCGGCGCACCGCATCGACCCATTTGCGCGACGCGCCCAATGCATCTAGCCTCTCGATCTCGACCGGCGTGTGGCTGATGGTGCGCAGTAACTGCTTGTGCGACCAGACATCGGTTTTCAGCGGCGCAATATTTAGATCACCGAGCAGGATCTGCCGCGCCGGCTGGCGCGTGTCACGGAACCAGGTGCTCACTTCGTCGAGAAAGCCAAGTTTGTGCGCAAATTTCGGGTTCTTCTCTGTGTCCGGAATGTCGCCGCCCGCGGGAATATAAAAATTGTGTAGGACAATATTGCCGAGCAAACGAATCGAGAGGTGTCGCGATTCCGCCTTGCCCCACCATTCGCGTCGCGTCGGCCTGTCGAATGGTAAGCGGGAGAGAATGGCGACGCCGTGATAGCCCTTCTGTCCGTAGATGGCACGGTGTTCGTAGCCGAGATCGGCCAGATCATCATGTGGGAACAGTTCGTCGGCGACCTTTATCTCCTGCAGACAGAGCACGTCTGGCGCCGTTTCCTCGGTCAGCTGCACGACACCGTTAAGGCGCAGGCGTACGGAATTGACGTTCCAACTCACGATCCTCACGTCAACGCTCCCGGCACGCGGCACCAAAGGCCGTGAACAGAGCTTGCGACGCAGCGCTTTCCCAATAGCGCCATTCGGGATGCCATTGTACTGCGAGTGCCATCGTCTCGGCGTCTTCAATGCGCACGGCCTCGATCAGTCCGTCAAGCGCTATCGCTTCTATCACGAGGCCATTGCCGAGGCGATCGATGCCTTGCGAATGGACCGAATTGACGATGATCGTCTCTTCTCCGATGAGCCCATGGAGATGCCCGTCCTTGACCAGGCGAACGGGATGGGCAGGGCCGTACTGGATGTCGAGCGGCTGGCTCTCGTCGGCCCGGTGATCGTCGCGCCCTGGCATGTCGTGTACGGATTGGTGCAACGTGCCTCCGAGGGCGACGTTGAGTTCCTGGCAGCCGCGGCAGACGGCGAGTATGGGCAGGCCGGCGTCAAGCGCGGCGCGGATCAGAGGCAAGGTGGTGGCGTCGCGGCGCGCATCGTGCAGCGTTCCGGCGGCACTCGCTGGGCCGTCATAGTGGTGTGGCTCGACATTCGAGGCGCTGCCCGTGACGAACAGGCCATCGAGGCGGTCACAAAGCTCGGCGAAATCGGTATTGGGGCCAAAGGCGGGCAGCACCACCGGAATCGTGCCGGCTGCGCCGGCCACGGCAGCGAGATAGTTGTCGCCGGCGACATGGAAATTGTGCGGGCTCACATGCTTGACGCAGGCGGTTATGCCGACCAGGGGGGAAGGATCGCTCATGCGGCCTCGCTATCACGCCCACGCGGGCTACGGCAACAGCCCGCGCTCGCGATAAGCTGCCTCGGTCCCTGGATGGGTCGCCACGCCGCTCCGCCGATGCGGCGCGGTGACGCTCAATACTAGGGTCTCGGCAGTAGCGGGAAAGCTCAGCAGCAGCGCGGTCAGCGCCGCCGCCCTCACGGCAGCTGGCCGATGCGGAAATCTGGTTTGCGGGCGCTGGCGGGGAAATAGAACCAGTCGCGATCGAAGTTTTCGCCAACCACGGCATCGGTCAGGGTGACGATAGTGAGGAAGCCCTGAGCGTCGCGCACCTCCCATTGGCGCAGCGTCATCGGCGTTTCGTCGAACACCAACGTGACCGAGCCGGCGCCGGGGTCCTCGGCGTCCGCCAGCGTGAGCTTGAGCAGGCCGCTGCCGCGCGCCAGTTCGCGCACCTCGACGCCTTCGCCGAAGCGTACCTCTTCATCCAACAAGAATCGGAACGGCCCAGAATTCGCTGGAATATGGGTGACCTGGTCAAGCTCGGCGTCAAAATAGACTAGCCAGTTGCCCGTCGCCACCATCAGCACCTCGGTCGGTGCCGCATATTCAATGCGCACCAGACCCGGGCGCCAGAGCCACATGATGCCGCTGTCGAGAGTGCCGTCGGCGTTCGCCTGCAGAAAATTGGCGCGCAGAGTGGTCATCGATTCGAGATAGGCTTCGATGCGCTCGACCTCTTCACGGTCGCCAGCCGGCCAGATCTCGGGCGCCGCGGCCTCTCCCGCGCCAGCGGCGAGTACGACCAAGATGGCGGTGAGAAAGCGCGTAACCATAGACATCATGTGTGCCCCGTCAGTGCACCGCGCAAGACCTTACGAAGATGTGTCGAAGTCGCTTGCCTCGATCAGCGCGATCAGCTCGAGGCCATGTTCTGAGAGCGTGGCGCGAGCGCCCTCCAGGCGATCAACCACGGTGACGGCGAGCGAAACCTCGCCACCAACCTCGCGCACAGCCTCGGCGGCCTTGAGCGCCGAACCGCCGGTGGTGGTCACGTCCTCGACCACGACGACCTTGGCGCCGGGCTCAAGCTCGCGCTCGACCAAACGCCGCGTGCCATGGCCTTTCGGCTCCTTGCGCACGCAAAAGCCGTCGAGCGCGTGCCCGCGCTCGCGCGCTCGCAGGACCGCTGCCATGACCACCGGCAGGGCCCCCATCTCAAGGCCGGCCACATAATCCACCTCGCGGTTCTCGATGGCGTCGAGCAGCACATCGCCGATGATCGTCGCGCCCTCGCCATCGAAGGTGGTTGGCTTCATGTCGAAATAGAACCGGCTAGTGGCGCCCGAGGTGAGCGTCATCTCCTTGCCCGTGATCAGAGACCGCTCCCCCACGATCTCGATCAGTCGCGCCTTCACATCCATCTTCATGTTGTTTCCGTCCATTTGCGCCACACTGCGCGCTGTGTAGCACAGTGACAGCAGCCTACGCATCGGCGGATAGGCTAGCCTGGACCGCAGCTTTGAGCAGAACAAGATCGCCGTTAGAGGCGAACCAGACGTCAATCCACGGGTGTCGCCTGATTTCGGCTCACGAATGTGATCCCTATGTCCCTGTCAGTGCTTTGCTTTCGATGGCGTCCCAGATGGCAGCGGCAAGGTCGTTGCCGTCGAAGCGCGAGATCTCTTGGATGCCGGTGGGCGAAGTAACATTGAGCTCGGTCAGCCAATCGCCGATCACGTCGATGCCGGTGAAGATCAGGCCGCGTTTTTTCAGCGCCGGGCCGATGGCAGCGCATATTTCCTGCTCGCGGGGCGTCAGCGCTGTTGCTTCCGCTCTGCCGCCCACATGCAGGTTGGAGCGTGCCTCACCCTCCGGCGGCACCCGGTTCACCGCGCCCACGGCCTCGCCGTCGACAAGAATGATGCGTTTGTCCCCAGCGCGCACCTCCGGCAAGTAGAGCTGCACCACGACGGGCTCCCGGTAGAGATCGGTGAGCAGCTCCAGAAGCGCGTTCAGGTTCTCGTCGCCCTTGCTGATATGGAAGACACCGGTGCCGCCGTTGCCGTAAAGCGGCTTGATGACAATGTCCTCGTGGCGGGCGCGAAAAGCGTCGATCTCACTGCGGTCCAAGGTGATGAGCGTTGGTGGCATCAGGCCTTCGAACTCTGTTACGAAAAGCTTTTCCGGTGCATTTCGCACATGCGCCGGATCGTTCACCACGAGCGTGTTGGGGTGTATGCGCTCAAGTAGATGGGTGGCTGTAATGTAGGCCATGTCGAAGGGCGGGTCTTGGCGCATTAGCACCACGTCGACGTCAATGAGGTCGATGGTGCGCGCCTCGCCGAGTGTAAAATGGTTGTTGTAGGCGCGGCGCACATCAAGTGGATGTGTCTGAGCCACCACGCGGCCTTCGCGCAGGCTGAGAGCGCGCGGAAGATAATGTAGCAGGCTGTGGCCGCGCGCTGTTGCCTCGAGCGCCAAGGCGAAGGTCGAATCGGCATCGATATCGATCCCCTCAAGGGGATCCATCTGGATAGCGACCGTGAGGCTCATTCGGTAGCGGCGGCGGAGCGCGAGGGATCGTCCTTCATCACCACATGCGCGACCACCCTTCGCACATAAGGCATGTCGCGGGCATGCGCGAGCACCTGCTCGAGCTCGTCCTGGCTCTGGCCGATGCCGAGCAGGTAGATGCTGCCGCCGACGGTGACGATGGTGTAGTTGACGTCATAGATCTCAGTATCGCCTAGCATACGGACGCGCAGGCGCATGCTAATCCAGCGATCACGCACGATCTCCAGCGCGTCGAGCTCGCCGACGCGGACCTCGTTGATCACCGTGGCTACGCCGTCGACTTTCCAGGCGATCAACGCCGCCTGGTCAACAAGCTGCTGGGTCTTCACTTGGCCGGTCAACAACACTCGAGCTTCCATCACATCGACGTTGACCTTGCGATAAAGGTCATCGATATGGGCCTGGAACAGTGCTTCCGAGATTTGCAAGTTGATGCCCGCATCGTCAACTGCGTCGCCGGCTGAGCGCTCCTGGGCGATAACCACGCCGGTGGCGGTGGTGGCACTAATGCCCACGCCGAGCGGACTACAAGCACCTTGCATGAGCGCCGCCAGCAGCACCAAGAACAGGCCGACGCGATACGCCGGGCGTTGGGAAGGTATAGGGGCCATAGAAATTACACGCTCAGCTAAGGTTCAACCAACATCACGTCGAAGCGGCCACAGAGTGCCGCGAAGCGTGGGTGCCGCGCAAGGAACATTTCCGCCGCGGGTACAATGCGGTGGTGCCAACCCTTGACCGCACCGCGGTAGGGCACAAAATCGATCTCGCCAACCAGCGTGGCTAAAGCGCAACGCCCGACGGCGTGCTTCACGGCTCCGCGCTATCGCCTTGCCGGCGCAGCGTCACGGCGCGGGCATAGAGTTGGCGCCGCGGCAAGCCTGTCGTTGCCGCCACTTTCGCTGCCGCGTCCGAGGCTGAGGCGTTAGTCAGCGCCTTGCGTAGGCGGGCATCTACTTCGCCGGCATCCGTGGTGACGCCGGCGTTCTCGGGCGGGGCAATCACAAGTACTGTCTCGCCTTTGGGTGGGGCGTCGGCGAAGCGGGAGGCGAGCTTGGACAAAGGCTCGCGCAGCATAGTTTCATGGAGTTTGGTCAATTCCCGCGCCAAGGCCGCCTGCCTATCGCCGAGCGCCTCGACAAGTGCCGTGCAGGTCGCGGCGAGGCGGCGCGGCGATTCGAGTAGCACCAGCGTTGCCGACACCTCGGCGAGCCCGGCGAAGAAAGCCCGGCGTGCCCCGGCTTTCGCTGGTGGAAAGCCGGCATAGAAAAAGCGGTCCGTTGGCAGGCCCGAAGCAGTCAACGCCGCCAGCACCGACGAGGGGCCTGGGATTGGGATCACGGACACGCCTGCCGCTGCGGCCTCGGCGACCAGGCGGTAGCCGGGATCGGAGATCAACGGCGTACCGGCATCGCTGATCAGCGCCACGGCCTCACCGCCGGCAAGTCTGGCAAGCAGGCTGGGCAGGGCACGCCGGGCATTATGCTCGTGATAGGGCGTCAGGTGGGTCGAGATTCCGTGGGCCTGCAGCAGGCGCCCGCTGCGGCGCGTATCCTCGCAGGCCACCACATCGGCGTCCGCTAGCACATCGAGGGCACGCAAGGTAATGTCACGCAGGTTGCCGATCGGTGTTGCTACGAGATAGAGACCCGGCGGCAGTTTACTTGGCCGGCCAGCGGAGCTACCGTCATTTGATGAGGCAGTTTCAGACACTGTGGCTCCCCGCCCTCGTCGCGGCTGCATCGTTGAGCTTGCTCGCCGCCTGTGCTGACACCGTAACGCCGCTGCTTGAGATCATGCAAGGTGAGCCGCCGTCGACCGAAGATGAGGTCGTTCCCGTGGTGCCGGCTACTCAGGTTGATCTCGAGCCCCTCAACCTGCCAGCACCAGAGACGCCGTTGACCGAAGACGAGATCCTGCCCGTGGTGCCGGCTATCGAGGTTGATCTCGAGCCCCTCAACCTGCTGGCGCCTGAGATGCAGCCACCGCAGGTCGTGGATCGAGAGCCGGGCGCAGTGCGCGTCGCCATTCTGCTCCCTTTGAGCGGGCCGGGAGCAGGCGTTGGCCTGGCGTTTCTCAAAGCGGCGCAGCTGGCGCTGTTTGACCATGCGGGCGACGACTTTGTGCTCATGCCCAAGGATACCGCCGGTACCAACTTCGGTGCCGAGCAGGCCATGCGCGAGGCGCTTGTCGACAGTGCCGATATCGTGCTCGGGCCGCTGACCGCCTCCTCGGTGCGCGCAGTCAGCCAATTGGCACAAAGCCGCAGCGTGCCTATTCTCGCCTTCACTAATGATAGCTCGGTGGCACGCGCGAACGTCTATGTACTTGGCATCACCCCGGCACAGGAGGTCGAACGCATCGTCGGCTATGCCGCCAGCAATGGCTATGCGCGTATCGCGGCCCTGGTGTCAGAAGACGAATATGGCACGGCAGTGCAACAGAGCCTGATACAGTCGGCTGCGCGGCACGTCGCAGACGTGGGCCAGGTGGAGTATTTCGTGCCCGGCCAGGTCAGCGCCGGCGAAAGTGTGCCAGTGCGCAGCCTGGTCTCGAGCGGCGGTTTCGATACGTTGCTGATTGCAGCGGGTGGGCGCGAGTTGCGTCTATTGGCGCCGCTCTTCCCCTATTATGACCTTGACCCGGACGAGGTGCGCTTTCTCGGCACGAGCTTGTGGGGGATTGACCAGGCGGTGATCGGCGAACCGGCCCTGATTGACGGCTGGTTCGCGGCGGCGCCCGATGACGATTTTGCGGGCTTTGCCGCGCGCTACCACCGCGCTTATGGGCGCAAGCCGCCGCGCCGGGCCTCGCTCGCCTACGACGCGCTGGCGCTCACCGCGCTGCTCGCCAATGCGCCAGGCGGGGCTGATTTCAGCCGCGAGACTCTGACCAACGACGAAGGCTTCGTCGGCATCGACGGCCTCTTCCGCCTGCGCGAAGATGGCTATGGTGAGCGTGCGCTGGCGGTTTACCGCGTTACCGCGCGAGGCTTTGAGGTCATCGACCCCGCGCCGACGGCGCTGGGCGGAGCAGTGTTTTAAGAAATTACAAAGGTAACTACTTCCATGTGGGTGGCCTGCGCTTTGGATCGATGATTGCCATTCACGTAACCACTGGTGAGGCAACGGGTTGCTGACTGCCACAGGGTGGCCCTCTGCGGCCTCGGTCTCACCAGCGGATGTGTTGTTCGCTCACCATCAATCCAAGGTGCTTACGGCAGGTCTCTTTCGGCGGCGTTATGTTTTCTCCTGCCATGCGCACAAATTCCGGATCGGGCAGTTGGGGCAATTCGGCTTACGCGCCTTGCAGCGATAGCGGCCGTGCAGGATAAGCCAGTGGTGGGCGTGCTGCTGAAAGCGCTTCGGCACCGCCTTCATCAGCTTCTCTTCGACCGCCAGTGGCGTTTTCCCCGGTGCCAGCCCGGTGCGATTGGCGACGCGGAAGACGTGGGTGTCGACGGCGATGGTAGGCTCGCCGAAGGCGGTGTTGAGCACCACGTTCGCTGTCTTGCGCCCGACACCGGGTAGCGCTTCGAGGGCGGTCCGGTCGCGTGGCACCCGACCGTCGTGCTCAGCGATCAGTTTTTGGCTCAATGCGATCATGTTCTTCGCCTTGTTGCGGAAGAGGCCGATGGTCTTGATCATCTCGCGCGCCTTGGCCTCGCCGAGCGCCACCATGGCTGTGGGCGTGTCGGCGACGGCGAATAATGGCCCGGTCACTTTGTTGACCCCGACATCAGTCGCCTGGGCTGACAGCATCACGGCTACCAGCAGCGTATACGGATTTGTCGAGACCAATTCTGTCTGCGGCGCCGGGTCTAGGGCGGACAAACGCTCGAACATCTCCTCGCGCTGGGTGGGTCGCATTAGCGTGACCTCCTGGACGGGTTTTTGATAAGACATGGCCGCGGTTCTATCATCGAGCAATGGAAGCACGCCGCAATCCTGATGCTCAGCCAGCAAATGCAACGCAGCCCGTGCTGTTTGACGCTGTGGTGCGCCCGCACCGCTGGCTGAGCGGGCTCGGCTTCGCCGTGCTCATGGCGACGGTCGGGGTGGTTATCTTCGATGAGCACCCTGGCGTTGCCGAGTTTGTTGTTCTTGCGACGATGCTGGGCGTCTTGGTGCTGATAGGCGGTCAGTCCAATAAACCGAGGACCTCCGCCATTCCGTAAAGACCCGGCGCCCGGTCGCGTGTCCAGAGCGCGGCGCGGACAGCGCCATTGGCGAAGATATCGCGGGAGCCCGCGCGGTGGCCAAGCTCCACACGCTCGCCTTCGGCGGCGAAGATCGCGCAGTGGTCACCCACCACGTCGCCGCCGCGTAAGGCCGCAAAGCCAATATCGCCGGATCGCCTGGCGCCCGTGATGCCATTGCGCCCGCGCGCCGAAACTGCGTTGAGATCGACGCCACGCCCCGCCGCGGCGGCACGGCCGAGGCCCAGCGCTGTACCCGACGGCGCATCAACCTTGTGGCGGTGATGCATCTCGACGATCTCGATGTCGTAGTCGTCACCTAGCACGGCCGCGGCGCGCCGGGTCAGGGCAAAAAGTAGATTGACACCCACACTCATATTCGGCGCCCAGACGAGGCAAGCTGTCTCTGCTGCTACTTGCAATGCGGCGGTCTCGGCGTCGTCAAGCCCAGTGGTGCCGATGACATGCGCAGTACCGCTCTCCGCCGCTAGCGCTACATGCGCCGCCGTTGCCGCCGGGCTGGAAAACTCGATCACCACGTCGGACGCGACGAACATGGCAGCGGCATCCTCGCCGATCGCCACGCCCCTTTCGCCGATCCCGGCCAAGCTGCCCGTATCTTGCCCGATCGCGGCGTGCCCGCTCCGCTCAATCGCCGTCACCAGTCGACAGCCCTCGCACGCGTCGATGCGCCGCACCAAAGCCCGCCCCATCCGCCCCGCCGCGCCGACCAGACCGACCGATAACTCACTCATGGCGTCCCCCGTCACTTCGATTCCAACCCTACTCCCGAATATCGTCCCACAGCTCCTTCACCTTACTGAAGAAGCCTGCGGTCTCGGGGTGGGTGTGCTCGTTGGCGGTGTCTTCGAATTGACGTAGCAGTGCGCGTTGCTCTTCGTTGAGGTTGACCGGGGTCTCGGTCATGGTCTGTACGAAGAGGTCGCCTGTGCTCTGGCCGCGCATGGCCGGCATGCCTTTGCCGCGCAGGCGGAACTGGTGACCGGTCTGGGTGCCCTCGGGCACGGTAATGCGGGCGTTGCCGCCGTCGACTGTCGGCACCTCTATGGAGCCGCCGAGCGCGGCCCGGGTCATGGGCAGGGGCACGCGGCAATAGAGGTTGCCGCCTTCGCGCTGGAATAGGGAGTGCGCGGCGATGGCGATAAAGATATAAAGATCGCCAGGCGGGCTCCCGCGCACGCCAGCCTCGCCCTCGCCGGCCAGGCGGATACGTGTGCCGTCTTCGACGCCGGCCGGAATGTTGACCTGCAGCTCCTTGTCGCGGCTGGTGCGGCCGCTGCCGCGGCAGGTCACGCAGGGACTCTCGATCACGCGGCCTACGCCCTGGCATCTCGGGCAGGCGCGCTCGATGGTGAAAAAGCCCTGCTGGGCACGCACCTTGCCGTCGCCGCCGCAGCCCGAACAGGTAACCGGTTGGGTACCAGCGGCGGCACCACCGCCAGAACAGTCCTCGCAGGTCACGGATGTGGTGGTGCGGATGTTGGTCTGGCGGCCGTGGAAGGCGTCTTCCAGCGAGATCTCGAGGTTGTAGCGCAGATCAGCACCGCGCTGCCCACTGGTGCCGCCGCTGCGCCGGCCGCCCATGAAGTCGCCGAACAGGTCGTCGAAGACATCGGCGAAGCTCGAGCCGCTAAACCCGAAGCCGCCGCCGGGCCCGTTGCCGCCTTCGAACGCGGCGTGGCCGAAGCGGTCGTAGGCGGCGCGCTTGTCGGCGTCCTTCAGGACCTCATAAGCCTCCGAGACTTCCTTGAAAGCGCGCTCGGCTTCCGGATCGGCGGGATTGCGATCCGGGTGGTATTTCATGGCGAGCTTGCGGTACGCTTTCTTGAGCTCGGCTTCGCCCGCCTGGCGGTCAACGCTGAGCGTCTCGTAGTAATCGCGCTTGTCCATGACAGCCTCGGATCACGCTCCAAGGCGTCGCTTAGCCATCGCTCTTCTTGTCGTCCTCGACTTCCTCGAAGTCGGCATCGACCACAGTCTCGTCGCTGTCGCTGTCGCCGCCACCGGGCCCCCCGCCTGCAGCCGCCTCAGCCTGGGAGGCTTGGTACATGGCTTCGCCGAGCTTCATGGAGACCTGCTGCAAGGTATCGGTTTTGGATTTGATGTCTTCGACATCCTCGCTTTCGAGAACCCCGCGCAAGTCGGCGACAGCGCTCTCAATCGCGGTCTTGTCTTCGTCGGACACCTTGTCACCATGGTCGCCCAGCGTCTTCTCGGTGGCGTGGATCACGGCATCGGCCTGGTTGCGCGTGTCGATCAGCTCGCGGCGCTCCTTGTCCTCTCCGGCATGCTCCTCCGCCTCGTGCACCATGCGGTCGATGTCGTCATCCGAAAGACCGCCCGAGGCCTCGATACGAATTTGCTGCTCCTTGCCAGTGCCCTTGTCCTTGGCCGAGACATTGACAATGCCGTTGGCGTCAATGTCGAAGGTGACTTCGATCTGCGGCACACCGCGTGGCGCTGGGGGAATGCCGACCAGGTCAAACTGGCCGAGCAGCTTGTTGTCGGCCGCGATCTGGCGCTCGCCCTGAAAGACGCGGATGGTGACCGCGCCTTGGTTGTCCTCGGCGGTTGAGAAGGTCTGCCCCTTCTTGGTCGGAATAGTGGTGTTGCGGTCGATCAACGGCGTGAAGACACCGCCAAGGGTCTCGATACCGAGTGACAGCGGCGTGACGTCGAGCAGCAGCACGTCCGTGACATCACCAGCCAGCACCGCGCCCTGGATGGCGGCACCGGTGGCAACCACCTCGTCCGGGTTGACACCCTGGTGGGGCTCGCGTCCGAAGAAGGTCTGCACGGTCTCGATCACTTTTGGCATGCGCGTCATGCCGCCAACCAGCACCACATCATCGATCTCGGCCGCCGTCAGGCCGGCGTCATCGAGTGCCGCCTTGCAGGGGCTGATGGTGCGCTGGATGAAGCTATCGACCAGCGCCTCCAACTTGGCCCGGGTGAGCTTCATGGTGAGATGCTTCGGTCCGGAGGCGTCCGCCGTGATGAAGGGGAGGTTGATCTCGGTTTGTGTAGTACTGGAAAGCTCGATCTTGGCCTTCTCGGCGGCCTCGCGCAGGCGTTGCACCGCGAGCTTGTCGCCGCGCAGGTCGATGCCGGCCTCCTTTTTGAACTCGTCCGCCAAGTAGTCGACAATACGCAGGTCGAAGTCCTCCCCGCCGAGGAAGGTGTCGCCGTTGGTCGACTTCACCTCAAAGACGCCGTCGCCGATCTCGAGGATGGAGACGTCGAAGGTGCCGCCGCCCAGGTCATAGACCGCGATCACGCCCGCGCCGCGCTTCTCGAGCCCGTAAGCGAGCGAGGCAGCGGTAGGCTCGTTGATAATGCGCAGCACCTCGAGCCCGGCGATCTGGCCGGCGTCCTTAGTCGCCTGGCGCTGGGCATCGTTGAAATAGGCGGGAACCGTGATTACCGCTTTGCTGACCGTCTCGCCGAGATAGCGCTCGGCGGTCTCCTTCATCTTCTGCAGCACCATGGCGCTGATCTGGCTCGGGGCGTAGCCCTTGCCGCGCGCCTCGACCCAGGCATCGCCGTTGTCCGCCTTGATAATCTTGTAGGGGACCATGTCGGCGTCCTTTTTCGCCATCGGGTCTTCGAAGTTGCGCCCGATAAGGCGCTTGATGGCGAAAAGGGTGTTTTCCGGGTTGGTCACGCCTTGGCGTTTGGCCGACTGGCCGACCAGACGCTCGTCCTCGGTGAAGGCTACCATCGACGGTGTGGTCCGGGTGCCTTCGGCGTTCTCGATCACCTTGGCTTCCTTGCCTTCCATGATGGCAACGCAGGAGTTCGTGGTGCCAAGGTCGATACCGATGATCTTGCTCATATTTTTTCTCTTTCGAAAAGCAGGCGGATCTGCTCCGGCCTCGTCGAGCACCGGACGGCCCGATCGTATTGATACTGCACCGTGCGTCTCACTTGCGCACTAGCAGGCGGCGACGGAAGGTATATGGGAGTGTCAGGGGGGCACTGCAAGCGTTTGCGATCAAGCTTCCGTATCGATGCTGCCGTCGGCCGGTCGCTTGGCCACGCCGACCCGTGCGGGGCGTAGCAGGCGGTCATGAATGCGATAGCCGCGCTGGACCACCTGAACCACCGTTCCCGGCTCCCTGTCGGGCGATTCCACCTCGAACATGGCTTCGTGAAAATTGGGGTCGAATTTATCGTCCTGGGGATCGATACAGGTGATGCCGTATCGCTCCAGCGCCGTGTCCAGACTGCGCAGCGTCAACTCGATACCTTCGAACACTGACGTCGGGTCGCTGTCGCCGGCACTGCCCACGGCGCGGTTTAGGTCATCGGCGATGGCGACGATGTCGCGGGCAAAGGCGGTGATGGCATATTTGCTGGCATCCTCGCGCTCGCGCTCCGCTCGCCGGCGCACGTTCTCGGTCTCGGCCAGCGCGCGCATCAGGCGGTCTTCGAGCGCCGCCGTCTCGCCGCGCAGCGTCTCCAGCTCGCTGACCTCGTCTGCTTCCTCGGCAACGGGCGTCTCTGCTCCGGTCTCCTCGGGCGTTTCGTCTTCGGGCTGGGTCGGTGTTTCTGGCATGTTGGCAAGTCCGTTTCGCTTGGGTGTGTTGGTTCAACCCATCAGGCGGCTGATCGCGCGGGCGGTGTAGTCCACCATGGGAATGATGCGGGCGTAATTAATGCGCGTCGGCCCGATGACGCCGATGGCTCCGAGGCACCCGGGCTCGCTACCGCCTCCACGGTGCAGGGGTGCGATCACCATCGAACAGCCGGCAAGATTGAAAAGCTCGTTCTCGGAGCCGATGAAAACGTGCACAGCTTGGCCGCTCAAGGTCGAATCGATGACCTGCAGCATGCCTTCGTGGCGCTCCAGGTCCCCGAATAATTTGCTGATGCGCTCAAGGTCAGCAATGGCCTGCGCGTCCTCGAACAGCTTGGCGCGCCCGCGCAGGATCAGCGTTGGCGCGCCCGCCTGCTCGGTAAGCGTGCCGAGTCCGGCTGCGACGATACGCTCGCCGAGGCTGTCGAGCGCGGCCCGATGCTCGGCGAGTTCCGCCTCTATAACGCCACGCGCTGCGCTAAACGTGCGCCCGTCCAGCCGCATATTGATGTAATTCGCAGCCTCGGTCAGCGATGACGGTGTGAAACCGCCGGGCACCTCGATGATGCGGTTCTCCACCAGGCCGTTGGCGAGCACGATGATGGCAAGCGCCTGGCCCTCGGCAAGGCGGATGAACTCCATATGCTTGACCGGCGCCTCGCTTTTTGGTGCCAGAACTAGGCCGGTGGCGCTGGAAAGTCCGGATAGCATCTCGGTGGCCTGTCCCAGCACCTCGGACAGCTTGCGTCCCGCGCCCGCGCATTGAGCGTCGATGCTGATGCGCTCTTCGGAGGTGAGGTCGCCGATCTGCAGTAGCCCGTCGACATAAAGCCTTAGACCCTGGTCGGTCGGCATGCGCCCGGCGGAAGTATGCGGTGCATACAGCAGGCCGAGATTCTCTAGGTCCGCCATGACATTACGGATTGTCGCCGGTGACAGGCGCAAGGGCAGGCGCCGAGAGAGCGTGCGCGAGCCGACGGGCTCGCCGCCTTCGAAGAAGGCTTCGACAATTTCGGCGAAAATGAGACGCGAGCGCTCGTTGAGCTCGGTGATCATGGGTTGACTAGACCTGAAAGTCCCCGTTGCCGTAGCGTTGGCGGAGAATGTAGTAAGCGCTCCCGGGAGCGTCAACGCGGTGGACGGAAATAGCCCCTGTCAGTAGATTGCTTCTATGTCCGAAAACATCCCTCAAGACCCCGTCACGCGGCCTTCCGGCCGCGCCGTCGATGCTCTTCGCGCGGTGACGCTCGAGCCCGGATTCAGCAAGCATGCCGAAGGCTCTTGCCTGATCCGCTTTGGCGACACGCATGTGCTCTGCGCCGCCACGGTCGAGGACCGGGTGCCTCCTTTCTTGCGCAATACGGGGCGCGGCTGGGTGACGGCGGAATACGGTATGCTGCCGCGCTCTACCAATACTCGCACTGATCGCGAGGCGGCGCGCGGCAAGCAGTCGGGCCGCACTTTGGAGATCCAACGCCTGATTGGGCGCAGCCTGCGCGCCGTCACTAGGCTCGACGGCTTCGGTGAACGCCAGGTGCGGGTCGATTGCGACGTCATCCAGGCCGACGGCGGCACGCGCACAGCGGCGATCACAGGTGCCTGGGTGGCGCTGCATCTCGCCTTCGACTATCTCGCCGGTCACAGCCTGATCGAGGCCAACCCACTCAGTGATCAGGTGGCGGCGATCTCGGCCGGGCTGTACGGTGGCATAGCGGTGGTCGATCTCGACTATGCCGAGGACTCGACGGCCGACGCCGACGCTAATTTTGTGCTTACAGCCGGTGGCGGTATCGTCGAAGTGCAGGCGACCGCAGAGTCGGAACCGTTCCGCCAAGAACAACTTGATGCTTTGCTTGGTCTCTCCCGTAACGCCACTAAAACGCTGTTCGATTTGCAGCAAAAAGCGTTAGAGGATGCCGCGTCGGCTTGAGGCTGAGCGGTTGGTTGTGGCCAGCCATAACCCAGGTAAGGTCAAAGAGATCAATGCCTTGCTGGAGCCCTTCGCGATCTCGGCCGTTTCGGCCGGTGACCTGGGTCTGCCAGAGCCAGAGGAGACTGGCGACAGCTTCCTCGCCAATGCCGAGCTCAAGGCGCGGGCGGCGGCTGCAGCCTCGGGCCTGCCGGCCTTGGCCGATGATTCCGGCCTGGCCGTGGCCGTGCTCGGTGGTGCGCCGGGAATCTTCTCTGCCCGCTGGGGCGGGCCGTCGAAGGACTTTGCGGCCGCCATGGCACGACTGGAACGGGCGCTCGGCGGCATCAGCGGCGGCCGCGCGCGGTTCGTCTGCGTCTTGGCACTCTGTTGGCCGGACGGCCATTGTATGAGTTTTACCGGCATGGTGACCGGTTCTCTGACCTTCCCACCCCGTGGACACGGCGGCTTCGGCTACGACCCAGTTTTCATCGCTGACGGTCGCGACATCACCTTCGGCGAGATGGACCCGGCCGAAAAGGACCGTATTAGCCACCGCGCCGACGCCTTCGCCAAGCTCACCTCAGCCTGCCTGAGGGGCTGACATGGCAGATACGCTGGCGGTCTATGTCCACTGGCCGTTCTGCCTCACCAAATGCCCCTATTGCGACTTCAACAGCCACGTCGGCGATGTCATCGACCAGGTGCGCTGGCGCGAGGCCTATCTGACCGAGATTGCTGAGATCTCCGCGCGCACGCCGGGACGCGTGGTCGAGAGCATCTTCTTCGGTGGCGGCACGCCATCGCTGATGTCAACGGAGACGGTGGCTGCAGTGATCGCGGCCGTGGCGTCGAACTGGCGACTTGCAAGGGATGCTGAGATTACCCTGGAGGCTAATCCCAGCTCTGTCGAGACCGCACGCCTCGCGGCGGTGGCCGCTGCTGGGGTCAACCGTATATCGCTCGGGGTGCAGGCGCTCGACGATGCGGCCCTGGCTTTTCTGGGACGTCTGCACTCTACCGGGGAGGCGCTCGCGGCGGTGCAGGTGGCAAAATTGCACTTCAAGCGTGTATCGATCGATCTGATCTATGGCCGACCGGGCCAGACCGTCGCAGCATGGGTGGGCGAGTTGCGCCAAGCGCTGGAGCATGCGGGCGGGCATATCTCGGCATATCAGCTCACTGTCGAGAAAGGCACACCCTTCTTCATCGCCGAGCGTGATGGCGCCTTAACCATGCCCAATGAGGCAACTCAGGAAACGCTCTACGCGGTTACCGGCGAGACGTTGGGCGATGCCGGTTACCAGGCGTACGAGATATCTAACTACGCCCTTGCCGGAGAGGCCTGTCGGCACAATCTTTGCATCTGGCGGTATGGCGACTATGTGGGCATTGGTCCCGGCGCCCATGGCCGGCTGACCATCGGCGGCAGGACCTACGCCAGCGAGGCAACATCAAACCCGGCCGGCTGGTTGGACGCCGTAGAAACCAAAGGTCATGGCCGTCGGCGCTGCGCTGCGCTGTCAGCCAAGACCGTGGCCGAGGAGATACTTTTGATGGGCTTGCGGATCGACGACGGCATCTCTCAAAAGACCATGTGGGAACGCACCGGACAGGATCTCGCTGCCTGGGTTGATGGGGACACGGCGCGGCAGTTGCGTGACGGTGGCTTGTTGGTTTGGGATTCTGACGGTTTACGTCTGACTGCCGCAGGCCGGCCTTTGTTAGATGGTATTCTGGCGCGCCTTCTGGCTTAGGCCCTGTACTACATGCACCATCATGGCGGTGCCGATGATCGGAGCCAGCAGATTGAGCAGCGGAATCCAGAACAGAAGGGCGACCGTGATGCCTGCGGTCCACAAGGGCATGCGGTGGCGGCGGCGGAAATCCGCTGCCTCGAGCCGTGGCATGCGGCGCAGCGCGACCACCTCGAAATACTCACGCGACAATAAATAGCCGCTGACCGCGAAGAAAATCAGCAGATTGAGTCCAGGCAAAAAGGCATAGAGAGGTAGACAAACCAAATTCACCACCATGGTCCAGATCACTAGACGGACGGCTGCCCAAATGGACTGCCCGAGCGAAGCACCGGGTGCCGTACCGAGGCCGGGATAGTGTTGGGCCTCAACAGCATTCGCCGCCTCCTCTTGGAAGAGCGAGGCGACGAGCGTCGCGATGGGGGCGAACAGCACCAGGGTAATTACGATGCCGACCGTGCTCCCGAGGATGCCGATCAACCAGTTGATCCAAGCTTCCCCGACCGTCAACCAGGTATCGATAGCGAAGCCGACGGCAAACCAGAGCACGGCAAAGACCGTCACCGTGCAGGCGAAGGTTTTGGCCACGACCCAGCGCAGACTGCGGTCCGGCAGTTGGGCGATGGCCTTGCTCAATGCGCCAATCATGCCCGCCGGTATACGGCTCTCGGGCTTAGCCGGGCAAGTGAGACTCGGATTCCCAGTGCCGGACACCTATAGTTCGGCTATGGCCGATCGGTCGGAACGAAAAGAGCGACTGGTAGCCGCGCTGAGTGACATGTTTTGTACCCACGGTTACGGTGGTGCCAGTGTGGCCGTGCTAGTGCGCGCAGCCGGTTTGAGCAAGGCGAGCCTTTACCACCACTTTCCCGGGGGTAAGGAAGCTAGGCTTGAAGTCGGAATGCTCGCCCCTCTGGCCGGTGAAAGCCCTTTGCCTGAGCGTGTGGATGCCATGATGGTGGCGGTTGCGAGCTGAGCATTTTCGGCCAGTTCAGCCAAGTCGGTACCGACCACCCCTAGCGGCGCCGGTGGTTGCGTTCTATGGACGCTGGATCGCTTCGCTCGCAGATGCCCTGAGCGAAAACGGAGTCGAGAGCGAGGAGGCGGTGCGTCGGGCCGCCGATGCGGTGATGATGGTCGAGGGCGCGGTGCTACTTTCGCGCGCACTCGCTGACCCGGGTCCGCTGCACCGCGTGCGGCGGCATCTGCCGAGCGCCACCGCCGAGGGTGGCTAGGCAGGCGCGCCTGGGTATACTGCGAGGCCAGTCCGATTCTTCCCATCTCCAAGAGGCCCCGTATGGTGCAAACCGAAATCGATGTGCTCGGCATCGGTAACGCGATCGTCGATGTTCTCAGCCACGCCGAGGACAGCTTTCTCGATAGCCACGGTCTGACCAAAGGCGCTATGGCGCTGATCGATCCAGACCAAGTCAAGATGCTTTACGATGCCATGGGTTCCGGTGTCGAGATATCGGGCGGCTCGGCCGCCAACACCATTGCTGGGCTCGCCTCTTTCGGCGGTCGCGGGGCCTTCATTGGTAAGGTGCGCGACGACCAGCTCGGCGAGGTTTTCGCGCACGACATCCGCGCTCTCGGCGTGCGTTTTGATACCAGGCCGACCAGTGACGGGGCGAGCACCGCGCGCTGCCTGATCCTGGTCACGCCAGATGCCCAGCGTACTCTCAACACCTTCCTAGGCGCCTGCGTCGAACTGAGGCCGGAGGATATCGACGCGGACCTCGTCGAGGCCTCGGCCGTGACCTACCTCGAAGGCTATCTCTGGGATCCGCCGCGGGCCAAGAACGCCTTCCGCAAGGCCGTCGAGATCGCCCATAATGCGGGACGCAAAGTGGCGCTGACGCTTTCGGATTCGTTCTGCGTCGACCGCTATCGCGACGAGTTCTGCGCTTTGGTTGCTGGTGGCGCTGATATTGTTTTTGCCAACGAGACCGAGCTGCTCTCGCTTTACGGGGTGGACACGTTCGACGAGGGCCTACGGGCGATCCGCGAGAATTGTGAGGTGGCGGTGCTGACGCGCAGCGAGAAAGGCTCGGTGATTGTCGACCACGAGGAGGTGCACGTGATCGACGCTACGCCGGTCGAGCACGTGGTCGACACCACAGGTGCTGGCGACCTCTTTGCCGCCGGCTTCCTCTACGGCTACACCCGCGGCGACGGGCTCGCCGAATGCGGACGCCTGGGCTCGCTCGCTGCGGCCGAGATCATCAGCCACTTCGGTGCCCGCCCAGACGTCGCGCTCTCGACATTGGTGTGACGATGATGGCGCCGACTTGGCGGGAGACGCTTGCGTCTTTCAAAGAGCGACCCGTCGTCACCATGCTCTTCCTCGGCTACGCTGCCGGCGTGCCGTTGATCATCGTGCTCTCGACGACCGGCTATTGGCTGCGCGAGATGGGCGTCAGCCGCACCTCGATCGGTTTCCTAGTCTGGGCGAGTCTTCCCTGGGCTCTGAAGGTCTTTTGGGCGCCGTTGGTCGATCGTATACCGCTCCCGTTTCTAACTGCTTGGCTCGGCAAACGACGGTCCTACATGCTTCTGTCGCAAATAGGTATCGTTTGCGGCATGATTGGCATTGTTCTGCTCGACCCCCAAGCATCGACCGCCTTCAAAGCTGGGGTGCTGCCGGTCTTCGGCGGCATGTCGAACGCCGAGGTCACTCCACCGGGAACCAATGTTGTTCTGGCAATGGCAATCTTGCTCTTTGTTATCGCTGTCTCATCGGCCACACAGGACATCGTTGTCGACGCGTTCCGCATAGAATCCGCACCGGACGATCGGCAGGGTGTTATGGCCGCCGCTTATCAATACGGTTACCGGATCGCCATGTTCGCGGCCGGGGCGGGCGCCCTGTACATCGCTTATGCCGCAGATTGGGTGACGGCTTATTTTGTGATCGCGATTTCAATGGGGATCGGCATGGCGACGGTGCTGGCGATTCGGGAGCCACCACATGAGGCCGTTGAGCGCGAGCACGACCATGAGACCGCCCTTAGTGAACGAGTTGCCGCTTTGGGACATCTGCATGGGCGCAGGAAGCACATGGCCGCGTGGTTCTCGTCCGCCGTGATCAGCCCGCTAGCAGAGTTTTTTCGCCGCAACGGCTGGATGGCGATCGTTGTGCTGGCGCTTATCGGATCGTTTCGGCTGTCGGACTTGACGCTCGGCGCGATGGCCAACCCGTTTTACGTCGATATTGGGTTCTCTAAGCTCGATATTGCGAATATTGGCAAGACCTTCGGCCTGTTCGTGACGCTGGTCGGCATTGCCCTTGGCGGTGTCACGGTGGTGCGTTTCGGTATCATGCCAATGTTGTTGCTTACTGCCGTCCTGCTGACGATCACCAATCTCCTTTTCGCAGCTATGGCAATGGTCGGGCCGGAGCTGTGGATGCTCGCCATCACCATCAGTGCTGACAATCTTGCTGGCGGCATGTCAGGCACGGTTTTCATCGCCTATCTTTCGGCACTCACCAATCGCGCTTATACGGCGACACAATATGCGCTCTTTACCTCGCTGATGAGCCTTTTCGGCAAGTTTGTGGCGGGGTTCTCCGGTGTCGTAGTCGATGCTACCGATTATGTGACGTTCTTCATCTACGCATCCATTCTTGGTGTTCCCTCAATCCTGCTGATCATTTTTATTCGCATCCGCGGGCGTGAAGGCATGCCGGCGTTTGAGCGCCTACCGACTGGAGCTATGGTGCCCTAGCTAAAAATAGGATACTGCCACGCTTATCAGTGTGCTGAAGAAGATTAAGGATTAGGAATCGCGCGACGGGCTAATTCTGCCGAGTGTGTGGGTAGTGCATCAAGATACCAGTTATTGCTAACAAGCAATGCTACGCACACCATTGAGTTCGACGACTATATCTCCCAGGCGGCCTTGTCGTATGTGCTGTCGCTTACCGAGCAGGGATGCTTGGCCGCCGATGGCGGCTTCGCCGAAGACCTCAACGTGCACACTGGCAAGGTCACCCCTTCTACCGTGGCCGCGAATATCTCTTACGACTATGTGGTCCTGAGACAGTGCTTGGCTAAGCGTCTTCGTATTCTAACGCATATCCGGCCGAGCGCACGGTACGGATCAGGTCGCGCTCGTTCTCGCTGTTGAGTGCCTTGCGCAGACGCCGGATATGGACATCTACGGTGCGCGGCTCAACCGAGATGTCAGGTCCCCAGACCGCATCCAGTAGGCGCTCGCGCGAGAACACCCGGCGCGGCTTTTCGAGAAAATGCCTGAGCAGACGAAATTCGGTGGGGCCTAAATGGATGGTGCGGCCGGCACGACGCACGCGGTAGGTGTCGAGCTCCATCTCTATGTCGGCGTAAGTCAGCCTGTCCTGCGACAATGCTGGGCGTGTGCGGCGTAGCACGGCACGCACGCGGGCGATGACTTCGGACGGCGAGAACGGCTTGGTGACATAGTCGTCGGCGCCACTGTCGAGGGCGCGTACGCGATCGTCCTCTTCGGCGCGCGCGGTCAGCATGATGATCGGCAGCTGCTGGAGGTTGGGATCGCGGCGCAGCTGGCGGCAAACCTCAAGGCCCGAGACCGAGGGCAGCATCCAGTCGAGGATGACCAGATCGGGAGGCCGCTCCCTGATCATCAACAGCGCCTCCTCGCCATCGCCCGTCTCGCGCACCTCGAAGCCTTCGCGCTTAAGGTTGTAGCTGAGCAATTCGACGATTGAGGGCTCGTCTTCGACCAGAAGAATGCTGGGCCGCATTGATTTGCTTCCCATCTATTCCAAGGTGCCGTCCAACTCCACCGGCGCGCAGGCGACGAATGTCGCGGTGGTGTCTGCCTTGGGGCGATCGCCGAATCTGTGGTCGCCGGTCAGGCGGTAGTTGATCATTTCGGCAATATTGGTCGCGTGGTCGCCAATGCGCTCGAGGTTCTTAGCCGCAAACAGCATATGTGTGCATGGCGTGATGTTGCGCGCATCCTCCATCATGTAGGTCAGTAGCTGGCGGAACAGGCCATTGTACATTTCGTCCACGTCCTGGTCATTGCGCCAGACTCGCTCGGCCCCTTCCAGGTCCTGGTCGACATATGCGTCGAGCACCTGCCCGACCATGGCTCTGACTTTTTCGGCCATGTTGGGGATCATCCAAGCCGACGGTATCTCGCGCGCCTGTGAGAGAGCAATACCGCGCTTGGCTATATTCTTGGCGAGATCGCCCATGCGCTCGAGGTCGCTGGCCACCCGCAACGCACCGATGACTGAGCGCAAGTCCACCGCCATGGGCTGGCGCAGCGCCAGCATCTTGGTGACTTGGCGCTCCACAGCGAGCTCGAACTCGTCGATGCTATCGTCGGTTTCGATAATGCGGCCGAGGCGCTCACTATCACGCTCCATCATGGCGGCGACCGTGTCGCCGATCTGGCGCTCGACCATGCCCCCCATCTGCAGCACTGTATCGGTCAGCTGCCGCAGCTCGTCGTCATAGGCATGGACCGTATGTTCGCCGTTCATGTCTTTCTCCTCACCCTCAGCCGAAGCGGCCCGTGATGTAGTCCTGGGTGCGCTGCTCGGCCGGATTGGTGTAGACCTGCTCGGTGTCGCCGAACTCCACCAGCTTGCCAAGATGAAAGAAGGCGGTGCGCTGGGAGACGCGCGCGGCCTGCTGCATGTTGTGGGTCACGATGACAATGCTGTACTGGGAGCGCAAGTCGTCGATCAGTTCCTCGATCTTGGCAGTGGCGATAGGATCGAGTGCTGAGCAGGGTTCATCCATCAGGATCACCTCCGGATTGATGGCGATGGCGCGGGCGATGCAGAGGCGCTGCTGCTGGCCGCCTGAGATCCCGGTGCCGCTTTGGCTCAGACGATCCTTAACCTCGTCCCACAGCCCGGCGCGGTACAGGCTCGATTCGACGATCTCGTCGAGCGCTGTGCGTGACGAGGCCATGCCATGAATGCGTGGGCCATAGGCCACATTCTCGTAAATCGATTTGGGAAACGGATTGGGTTTCTGAAAGACCATGCCGACACGAGTGCGCAGACGTGCCACGTCGATGCTCGGCGCATAGATATCTTGTCCGTCGATGGTGACGCTGCCGCTAACACGACAGGATGGGATAGTGTCGTTGGTGCGGTTGAAACAGCGCAGAAAGGTGGATTTGCCGCACCCCGAGGGGCCGATGAAGGCGGTGACCTCGTGGTTGTTGATAGTGATATCGACATGGTTCAGCGCCAGTTTGTCGCCGTAAAATACATCAACGCCTTGCGCTACGATCTTTACAGCCGGCGTGGCGGCGCCGTGCAGGGGCGCATCTGTGGTGACTGACATGGCTACCATCGCTTCTCGAATCTCTGGCGGATCAGGACCGCACTGGTATTCATCAGGATGAGGAAGGCGAGCAGTACCATGATGGCAGCCGAGGTTTTCTCGACGAAACCGCGTTCGGGGCTATCGGCCCAGATATAAATCTGCACGGGCAGCGCGGTAGCGGGGTCGAGCGGTCCGTCGGGCACGTCGACGATGAAGGCAACCATGCCGATCATCAACAGCGGTGCCGTCTCTCCGAGCGCACGCGCCATGCCGATAATGGTGCCCGTCATAATGCCCGGCATTGCCAACGGCAGCACATGGTGCAGCACGACTTGCATCGGCGAGGCACCAACGCTCAGCGCCGCGTCGCGCGTCGAGGGCGGCACGGACATTAGGGCAGCGCGGGAGGCGATGATCACTGTCGGAAGGGTCATCAAGGCGAGAACCATGCCGCCGACCAATGGCGCCGAGCGCGGCATGCCAAAAACATTGAGGAATACCGCCAGGCCGAGTAGGCCGAAAACGATTGATGGCACCGCGGCGAGGTTGTTGATGTTGACCTCGATCAGATCGGTCCATCGATTGCGCGCCGCGAATTCCTCCAGATAGACGGCAGTCATGACGCCGAGTGGCACCGATAACAGCAGGCAGGTCAGGATTGTCCACAGCGAGCCCATGGTCGCGCTGCCAATACCCGCCAGCTCAGGCTCGCGCGAATCGCCCGACGTAAAGAAGCCGAGTGCGAAGCTGCTTTTCAGGCGCCCCTCCTCGGCAAGGGCGTCGAGCCAGGCAAGCTGTTTGTCCGACAGCGCGCGTTGCGTCTCGGGTATATCGCGCGAGATATGCCCTTTGCGCAGCATGTCGACATCATCCGAGACGAGCAGCGACCGCGTTTGGCTGCTGCCGATCAGACCTGGGTTCGTGATCACCATTCCGCGCAGCTCGCGCGCCGCTCCATCGCTCAGCAGGCGGGTCAGAGCGCGCTTATCGCGGCGCCCAGAGACTTCGGGGAAAAGCGCGCTCAGGGAGCGCTTAGCAATAGCGCCGTAGTTGCCCTTGGCCAGAATTTTGGGATCGCCGCTCGCCTCGGGATCGATCAGGGCCGGATCGAAAAACACGTCAACCACGACGCGGCTTTGGAAGAAGGCGGTGTGGCCCTTCGCGACAATCGTGACCAACAGCACTCCGAGCGCCAGCACGGCTAAGGCGATGCCGAGCAGGCCGTAAAAGCGAAACCGCGTCTCGGCCGCATGTCGGTGGCGCAGGCGCCTTTCGTCGAGCTTAAAGGTCACCCTAACCTCCTGTCCGAGAGTTTCGATCTGGTCTCCGCCCTGGGCCACTATTCATAGATCTCCCGATAGCGACGCACCACTCTCAGCGCAACGACATTGAGCGCCAGGGTCACTAGCAGAAGCACTAGCCCGAGGGCGAAGGCCGCGAGGGTCTTGGCACTGTCGAATTCCTGGTCCCCGACCAGCAGGGTAACAATCTGTACTGTCACCGTGGTCACTGCCTGTAGGGGGTTCGCGGTCATATTGGCGGCTAGGCCCGCAGCCATCACTACGATCATGGTCTCGCCGATGGCGCGCGATATGGCGAGTAGGATGGCTGCGACCACACCCGGGAGGGCAGCCGGCAGCACCACGCGCTTGATGGTCTCAGACGGCGTCGCACCGAGGGCCAAGGAGCCGTCACGCATGGTCTGTGGCACCGCGTTTATGACATCATCTGATAGTGATGAGACGAAAGGGATGATCATGATTCCCATCACTAGACCGGCTGCCAGCGCGCTTTCCGAGGCGACGTCAAGACCGATACCGGCTCCTACCTCGCGTAGCATCGGGGTTACGGTGATGGCGGCAAAGAAGCCGTAGACCACGGTCGGCACGCCCGCCAGCACCTCAAGCACGGGCTTGGTGATGGCGCGCAAGCGCGGGCTGGCATATTCGGAGAGATAGATTGCCGACATGAGGCCTATGGGCGCGGCAACCAGCATAGCTATCACCGTAACCAGAAGCGTGCCGACGAAGAGCGGGATGGCGCCAAAGCTCCCCGTAGCCCCGACCTGATCGGCCCGGATTGCGGTCTGCGGGCTCCATTGCAGACCGAATAGGAAGTCGTAGATCGGCACTTTGGCGAAAAAACGTATCGATTCGAAGAGAAGGGACAAGACGATGCCGATGGTCGTAAAAATGGCGACTGTCGAGCTGATGATGAGCAGGATCGAGAGGGCGCGCTCGACGGCGTCACGGGCGTGAAACGCACTCGTGATGCGACGACGGGCATAAAGCAGGCCTAGGAATGCCACCGCCAGAGCTACGATGGTGAGCGCGGCCGTAGCGATGGCCCGGTAGCGCACCAGATTGTCGGCGGCCGCTTGAACTGCCGGCTTGATGTTGCCGCCAGTGTTGAGCCCATTGGCCAGATTGTGAATGTCGTTGAGCAGTAGCCCCTTTGCGTCGGCCGGCATTCCCGTATAGCTCTCTGGCAGGTCGCCGACCACGAGGAAGTCTGCCACATGGCTTTCCAGCACGGCCCACACCACGATCGTGAGCAGCGCCGGAACGCTACACCAGATCGCGACATAGGCCCCGTGATAGCTGGGTAGCGAATGCAGCCGACGTAATTCGCCGCCCACTGCCATCACGGCGCGCTGCCTGCCCAGGTAAAAGGCCAGGGCGCTGAGGCCCAGCAAGACGAAGAGCAGTATCGTCAGCGACATCTCGGCGACACTTTCGACAGCGGTCTTAGAGGCTCAGCGGTGCTAGGGCCAAGGCCTTCTCGCGGGCCCGTTGGCGGTCCTTGTTCGACAACGGGATCAAGCCCTTGTCGGCCAGGTAGCCGTCCTCGCTCCAAGCCCGCTCCGCGGTGAACTCCTCGACATATTCGACGATGCCCGGGATGACGCCAACATGGGCATCCTTGACGTAAAAGAACAGTGATCGCGATATAGGATAGTAGCCGTCGGAGATTGCCTTGAAGGTGGGCTCAATATTGCCGACAAGGCTGCCTTGCACTCGATCGGTATTCTGATGGAGAAAGCTGAAGCCGAACAAACCGAAGATATCCGGATTAGCGATTAGCTTCTGAATGATGAGCATATCATTCTCACCGGCCTCGACATAGGCACCGTCCTCGCGGATGCCGTGGCAGATCCCTTTGTAGCGGTTCTTGTCTTTCGCCCTAAGTATCTTGATCCCCGCAAATGTCTTACAGCCGCGTTCCAGAGCCAGTTCGGCAAAGGCGTCGCGCGTGCCAGAGGTTGGTGGCGGACCGAGCACCTCGATGGCGACGTTTGGCAGGGACGGGTCAATCTCACTCCAGGTCTGGTGTGGGTTCGCTATGAGTTCGCTACCGTCCTTGTTCGCTGGGACATCTTTGGCCAGGGCAAGAAACAGTTGTCGCAAGGTGATCGACATCAGCGCCGACTCCTTGGAGTTTGCCAGCACGATGCCATCATAGCCGATCATCACTTCGGTAATATCGGCCACGCCGTTTTTGGCGCAAAGATCCACCTCAGACTGTTTGATACGTCGCGAGGCGTTGGTGAGGTCCGGGTGCTCTACGCCGAGGCCGGCGCAAAACAGCTTCAAGCCGGCGCCCGAGCCTGTGCTCTCGACCACTGGTGTCTTGAAATTGCTGCTGTTGCCGAACCGCTCGGCTACCGTAGTCGCAAAGGGGAACACGGTCGAGGAGCCGACAATACGGATCTGGTAGCGGGCGTCGGCGGCAGTGGACGCAACCATGGTTGCAACAGCCACGAGAGCGAAAAACTTGAGGGACACCGTCCAATCTCCTTTAGGTGGTACGCCCGTTTTCGGAGTCTGCGAATTCGGGACGAAGCGCGCACCTCACCTTATGGATGCCAAGCACCAGACGTATGACAGAAAGATGATAGTTTTATTTCAGTCGCCGGGAGAATCGTCGCTACTGCAATCGAGGCAGACTGAGAAGCGACTGCCGACTCCTGGCGTGCTCTCGATTCGCAAGGCGCCGCGGTGGCGGGCGACGATATGTTTGACAATCGCGAGACCCAGGCCTGTGCCGCCCAACTGGCGCGAGCGCGCCTTGTCAACACGGTAGAATCGTTCGGTCAGGCGCGAAATATGTTCCGCGGGAATTCCCTGGCCACTGTCACTCACGCTGATCACCACTGCGCTGTCGCGTGGGCGCCAATCCTCCCCGGCATCGGTGGCCTTGGCGTGCCTTGCTTCGATGCACACCGTAGTATTTTCGCTGCCGTATTTGATCGCGTTGTCGATAAGGTTCTCGAAGACCTGCTGCAATTCTTCCTCGTCGGCGGCAACTTGCACCAACCCGTCGGCGATCCGCAGATCGAGTGTTACGCCTCTGCTATGCGCCTTCAGGGTCAGCGCCGATGACGCTAGTTTGAGTATCTCGCCGACGTCTGTCCGGTCCTGCGGCAGGCGATGCTCGGCCATCTCGATTCGTGACAGGCCCAGGAGATCGTCGACCAGACCGCGGATACGATCAGAGTGCTCGCGGATCATGACTAGAAACTGATGGCGGTCGCCCTCGGGAATCGGCTCAAACAGGGTATTAACGGAACCGATGATGGTGGTGAGCGGTGTGCGGATCTCGTGGCTGGCATTGGCCACAAAATCCGCGCGTAGGCGATGCACGCGCTCAAGCTCGCTGACGTCGTGCAGGGCGAGCGCCACGGCACTGCCGCGAGGTACCGCCCTTTCCATGATTTGCAGGTGGCCGAGGAAGTGGCGCGGCGGATCATTCCCGAACTCAAACGAGAATTCCGCCACCGGCTCGCCGGCGAAGACGCGGTCGGCAGCAGCCATCACTGCCGGCACGCGCAGGATCGCGGCAAGGCTGCGTCCGTTTAGGTCTTCGCCCAATAGGGCCTCCGCCGCGGCATTGGCGTGGACCGCGGTGCGACCGGCATCGAGCAGCACGAGCGGGTCCGCGACCGCATCGAGCATACCGATCGCGCCGCGTTCCGACTCGGCTGTGCGTGCGTCCAGCGCCTCCCAGGTGCGTGCTAGCTGCGCAAGTGCCGTAGACAGACGGTCCCCCGCTCCGGTCCACCAGAGCTGTGGTGGCTTCCCTACCTCGCCGCGCACAAGTCGCTCCAGATGTTTCGCGAGGGCGTTAGTGCCGCGTAGCGCCGGCATGGCCACCAGACCAAGGCCTATAGTGCTGGCCGCGAACATGATAAAAGCCTGGTGCATCACCAAGGCGCCGGCGGCGGTAGCCAGCATTAGAACCAGCGCGGTCGGGAAAGCGAGTACGGCAAGCAGCGTTAGGGTGCGCACCGAAATTCCTTTCCTTGTTGACCCCTCTTACGGTGCCGAGCGGGCCTGTTCGCGGACGGAGTCATGAGCGGCGAACTTCGTCATGTTGACTATATCGGCGACCGTGGCCCCGATTTGTACGATTTGCGCCGGCTTTTCCAAGCCCATCAACAGTGGGCCGACCAGCGTCGCTCCGCCCAGTTCCTGGAGCAGTTTCGATGCAATATTGGCGCTGTGCAAGTCAGGCATTACCAACACGTTTGCCGGCTCGGATAGGCGGCAGAACGGATAAAGTGCGCGCAGGTTCTCGTTTAGGGCAACATCCGCGGAGACCTCGCCTTCGTACTCAAAATCGACGTTGCGCGAATTGAGAATCTCGATGGCTTCGCGCACACGTACCGCCGCATCGAGTGGGGGATTACCGAAATTGGAGCATGACAGCAACGCAACTCGAGGCTCGTGGCCCATGGCGCGAGCCTCTACTGCACCTTGGCAGGCGATGTTGGCAAGCATCTCGGAGCTTGGTAGCTCATGTACTGTCGAATCGGCGATGAAGACCGTGCGCTTCGGCGCGACCACGATGGACAGTCCAAACAGCACCTGTCCGGGTCGGGGATCAAGCACGCGGCGAATGTCCGCATAGGCGACGTGGTAGTTGCGCGTGACACCGGTGATCATGGCGTCGCTATGGCCATGGGCGATCATGCATGCAGCGAAGACGTTGCGGTCCTGGTTGACCATGCGCTGGCAATCGCGAAACAGAAAGCCCTGCCGCTGCAGCCGCTTGTACAGGGATTCGGCGTAGAGTTTGTTGTGCTGGCTGAAACGTGCGTTGTGGATCTCCATCTCTTTCGGCTGGCTCAGCCCGATACGCGCCATGGTCTCGTTGACCTGGTCCTCGCGGCCGATCAGCACCGGTGAACCGAAACCGCTCGCATGCCATTGTAGGGCGGCGCGGATCACCTGCTCCTCCTCACCCTCGGCGAAGACCACGCGCTGCGGTGAGGCCTTTACCCGCTCCTGGACCATGTGAATGTGCGTCGCCGTGGGGTCGAGCCGCGCCTCGAGGGCGCGAGCGTAGCCGTCGAAATCGGTAATCGGTCGGTTGGCCACGCCGCTTTCCACCGCAGCCTTCGCCACGGCCAGGGGCACCGCCACGATGAGACGCGGGTCGAAAGGCTTCGGTATGACATATTCGGGCCCGTAGCGTAGGCCCTCGGCGGCATATGCAGCCGCCACTTCGTCAGGGACGTCTTCGCGGGCAAGTTCCGCCAGTGCCTGGGCTGCGGCGCTCTTCATCGCTTCGTTGATGGTGGTTGCGCGGACATCGAGTGCGCCGCGGAAGAGATAGGGAAAGCCAAGCACGTTGTTGATCTGGTTCGGGTAGTCCGAGCGGCCCGTGGCCATGATCGCATCGTTGCGAATCTCGGCCACTTCCTCAGGCGTGATCTCGGGATCCGGGTTGGCCATGGCGAAGATGATGGGCTTGTCCGCCATCGAGCGTACCATGTCGGCCGTCATCGCCCCCTTAGCCGACAGGCCAAAGAAAGCGTCGGCTCCTTCCAGGGTTTCGGCCAGCGTGCGCATCGGCGTATCGATCGCGTGCGCTGATTTCCACTGGTTCATGCCCGTCTCGCGTCCCTTGTAGATCACGCCACGAGTGTCGCAGATAAAGGCGTTCTCGTGGGGCAGGCCCATAGCCTTGAGAAGTTCGACGCAGGCAATTCCAGCGGCGCCGGCTCCATTGATCACGAGGCGGGTATTCTTCATGTCGCGCCCGGTCAGGTGCAAGGCGTTGATCAGACCAGCGGCGGCGATGATCGCCGTGCCGTGCTGGTCGTCATGGAAGACCGGAATGTCCATGCATTCGCGTAGGCGCTGCTCGATGATGAAACATTCTGGCGCCTTGATGTCCTCGAGGTTTATGCCACCCCACGACTTACCGAGGAAACGCACGCAGTTGACGAATTCGTCGACGTCCTCGGTATCCACCTCCACGTCGACACCGTCGATGTCAGCAAAGCGCTTGAACAGAACGGCCTTGCCTTCCATCACCGGCTTCGATGCCAGGGCGCCAATATTGCCCAACCCCAGGACCGCGGTGCCGTTGGAGATCACCGCGACCATGTTGCCGCGTGCCGTGTAGTCATAGGAGACTGCGGGATCCTTTTCTATTTCCAGACAAGGCACCGCCACGCCCGGCGAATAGGCCAGAGATAGTTCGCGCGCCGTAGTCAGCGGCTTGGTCGCCGTGATCTCCAGTTTTCCCGGTTTGCCTTTAGCGTGAAAAGCCAGCGCCTCGGCATCGCTGGCGTGGAAAGGTGAGGTGGGTTCCGGCATGAGAGGCTTAGTCCCTGACTGGACAGTGAGAATATCTGCGCGCTCAATTTAGAGCCCTTTCCCGGCTATTGGAACCGGTTCCTTATGCGCGAAAGGCGCTCTAGAGTGCACCCCGGGCGACAACGGTACGGGCGATATCTCATGGCGGCGAAAACGGAGACGAGCGGCAAGGTTGCCAAGCCGACGCCGATGATGGCGCAGTATTTGGAGATCAAGCGCCAGCACCCTGGCGCCTTGCTGTTCTACCGCATGGGCGACTTCTACGAGATGTTCTTCGACGACGCGGTGGCAGCTGCCACCGCGCTCGGCATCACACTGACGCGGCGCGGTAAGCACGATGGCGCCGATATCCCCATGTGCGGCGTTCCAGTGCATAGCCACGAGGGCTATCTCGAACGGCTCATCCGGGCCGGCTTCAAGGTCGCCATCTGCGAGCAGACCGAAGACCCGGCTGTTGCGCGCAAGCGCGGCGGCAAGGCTCTGGTGGCTCGCGACGTGGTGCGTCTGGTGACGCCGGGCACGCTGACCGAGGACAGCTTGCTCAAAGCCCGGGCCCACAACCATCTAGCTGCGGTGGCGCGGGCCGGCGGCAATCTCGGCTTGGCTTGGCTCGACATGTCGACTGGCGATTTCACCGTAGCGCAGCCTGGCTTGGATGAGTTGCCGGCGTTGCTTGTGCAAGTGGACCCGGGCGAACTATTGGTTCCTGAGCCGCTCGTGGAGGAGCCGTATCTCGCCGAGTATGGATCGCTGCTCACGCCACTCGTCGCCTCGAGCTTCGCGTCGACTGCCGGCGAACGTCGGCTGTGCGAGACCTATGGCGTGGCATCGCTGGAAGCGTTCGGCAGCTTCAGCCGTGCCGAGATCGGTGCTGCCGGCGCTGTCATCGACTATGTGCTGTTGACCCAGAAGGGACGCTTGCCAAGGCTGGCCCGGCCAAAGTGCCAGGAGGCCCAGGCCGTGATGGCGATTGATGGTGCCACGCGGCGGAATCTCGAAGTGCTGGAAGCGAGTGGTGGCGGTCGGCGCGGCTCGCTGCTCGGCGTGGTCGACCGCACTGCCACAGGCGCCGGCGGCCGCTTGCTGGCAGCACGGTTGGCGGCACCGCTCACCGACATTGCCGGGATCGGCCGCCGGCTCGACATGGTGCAGGCCTTGGTCGAGGCTTCGGGATTGCGCGGTAAGTTGGGTGGGGCACTGGCCAGCTGCCCGGATATTGAGCGTCCGCTCGGCCGTCTCTCCCTTGAGCGCGGCGGGCCACGCGATCTCGCCGCCATACGCGATGGCTTGGAATGCGCCATCGCCTTGCGCCACTTGCTTCATGAGGACGTGGGCGACCTTACTCCGCTACCGGAGGACCTAGTGGCGGCTGCAACGGCACTTGGCGAGCATAATTTGCTGATCGGTCGCCTGGGCCAGGCCCTTGCCGCGGACCTGCCACTGCTAACACGAGACGGCAACTTTATTGCCGCAGGCTATACCGCTGTTCTCGATGAGCAGCGCACTCTGCGAGATGAAAGCCGGCGCCTGATCACGGCCCTACAGGCGCGCTATCGCGACGAGACAGGTATTGGCACACTCAAGATACGTCACAATAATGTGCTCGGCTATTTTATCGAGGTGGGGACCAATCACAGAGAGCCCTTGCTCGGCGATGAGCGTTTTGTGCATCGCCAGAGCATGGCGAGCGCCGTGCGCTTCACCTCCGGAGAGCTTGCCGATCTCGATGACAAAATCGCCCGCGCCGGCGAACGCGCGCTGGCCCTTGAGCTGGAGTTATTCGAGGACTTGCGCCATGAAGTGAGCTCGCAGGCGAACCAGATTGCTGCTGCGGCACGCGCTATCGCCGAAATCGATGTTGCAACCGCGTTGGCGGAGGTGGCCGTGGCACGAGACTACTGCCGGCCCCACGTCGATGACAGCCTTGCCTTCCATATCGACAACGGTCGCCACTCGGTGGTGGAGGCGATCTTGGGCGAGGGAGATACGGCAACTTTTGTCGCGAACGATTGTGATCTAGGGGAAGATGGTCGGCTGTGGCTTTTGAGCGGACCCAACATGGCCGGAAAGAGCACCTTTCTGCGCCAAAATGCGCTTATCGCTCTTCTTGCTCAGGCTGGCTCGTTCGTTCCGGCTTCCGCGGCGCATATCGGTGTCGTCGATCGGCTCTTCAGCCGGGTCGGTGCATCGGACGACCTGGCGCGCGGCCGCTCTACCTTCATGGTCGAGATGATAGAGACCGCAGCCATCCTCAACCAGGCGGGCGAGCGAGCGTTGGTCATCCTCGATGAGATTGGCCGCGGCACCGCGACCTATGATGGCTTGTCTATCGCCTGGGCCACCATCGAGCATCTGCATGATAACAATGCCTGCCGCGGCCTCTTCGCGACCCATTACCACGAGCTGACTAATCTTTCGGTTCGTCTTGACTGGCTTTCCTGCCACACCATGCGGGCGCGCGAATGGGAAGGCGAGGTTGTCTTCCTCTACGAAGTCGGTCCAGGTGCGGCCGATCGCTCCTACGGCATTCACGTTGCTCGCTTGGCCGGGCTGCCCGAGCCTGTGGTGGCACGGGCGCGCGACGTGCTGGCGCTTCTGGAAAGCGATGAAACCCGAAGCGCCGCGGCTAGGCTGGCGGATGAGCTCCCACTATTTGCTGCGAACCGGCCGCCCACGACAGCGCCACGATCGCCAGTGATGGAGGCGCTTGCCGGGCTCGAACTCGATGATCTCAGCCCGCGCCAGGCGTTGGAACTGCTCTACCACCTCAAGTCCCTGGTGGATGGCGAGGATTAGTCTCGACTGGTATAAGGGGGCAGATGCCGAGGCTTCGAAACAAGCGCGAAATTATCGATCATCAGGCCCTGGGCGCTGCGCTCAAGGCTGCGGCCGAGCGCGCCGATGTGCTAGCGCTGCTCAAACAGGCGCTGGAAGCGGGCCGCGCGGAGATCCGGCGCCGCTTCGAGGCGAGAGCCGACGGGCCGCTGGCCGCGACAGCCACGGCCTTTCTGGTCGACCAACTCATCGCCGACATTCACACCCATGTCGCCGATATTGTCTACCCGGAGCCCAACCCGACGGCAGCGGACCGCTTGGCGCTGGTCGCCGTGGGCGGTTACGGCCGCGGCGAGATGGCGCCCTATTCCGATATCGATCTGCTTTTTCTGCTGCCCTACAAGCAGACTCCGCGCGGGGAGCAGGTCGTAGAATACATGCTCTATCTGCTCTGGGACCTCGGGCTCAAGGTGGGTCAAGCCACCCGCTCGATCGACGAGTGCATCGCGCGCGCTAATACTGATCTCACCATTCGGACAGCGATGCTCGAATCCCACTTCATCCACGGCGACCAACCGCTTTATCTTGAGCTACGTAAGCGCTTTGCCGAAGATGTCGTAAAAGGTTCCGGCCCCGCTTTCGTTGCTGCCAAGCTTGCGGAGCGCGACGAGCGCCATCAGCGCATGGGTGATTCCCGCTACGTAGTCGAGCCCAATATCAAGGAGGGCAAGGGGGGGCTGCGCGATCTGCACACGCTTTTCTGGATTGCCAAATATCTCTATGGCGTCGCCGATGTTGACGAGCTTGTGACGCGCGGCGTCCTCACCGCGGCCGAGCTACGCATGTTCCAGCGGGCGCACCGCTTTCTCTGGACCGTGCGCTGCTACATGCACTACCTAATGAAACGGCCTGAGGAGCGCCTTACCTTTGACCTGCAGCCGGAACTGGCGGCGGTTATGCGCTACAGTCGTCGCGAAGGCAGCGAGACGGTCGAGCGCTTCATGAAGCACTACTATCTGCTCGCCAAGACCGTCGGCGACCTCACACGGATATTCTGCGCCGCCTTCGAAGCGGAGAATGCGCCGAAGCCACGGCAATGGTTGTCGCACTTCGCGAGTCGCGCGCGCGATCTCGAAGGTTTTAGACTTGAGAATGGGCGTCTGTCGGTGCTCTCGAATGATGTTTTCGAGGTCGAGCCAGCGCGCATGATACGCCTCTTTCATCTCGCGCAGGCCCGCGATTTGGACATCCACCCACACGCCTTGATGCTGATCACCCGTAGCCTCTCGCGCATCGATGCGAAGCTTCGTGCGAACAAAGAGACGAACCGGCTTTTTGTCGAGATTCTAACCTCCGAAAAGGATCCAGAGATCACGCTGAGGCGCATGAACGAGGCAGGCGTGCTGGGCCGTTTCATTCCTGCCTTCCGCCGCGTCGTGGCGCAAACACAGCATGACATGTACCATGTCTATACGGTCGACGAGCACACTATTTTTGCCATTGGCATTCTCTCTCGTATAGAGCTCGGAGAGCTTGGTGATGAGCTGCCGCTTGCCACCGAGATCGTGCATAAGGTGCTATCTCGCAAGGTTCTATATCTTGCTATCTTCCTGCACGATATTGGTAAGGGACGCGGCGGGAATCATTCTGAGATCGGTGCGCGGGTCGCACGAAAACTAGCACCGCGCCTTGGATATACGGCAGAAGAGACGGAATCTGTAGCGTGGTTAGTTGAACATCATCTACTCTGCTCTATATCTGCATTCAACCGTGACATTTCAGATCCGAAGACGGTGGCTGACTTCATTGAGATCGTGCGCTCACCGGAACGATTGCGTATGCTTTTGGTGTTGACCGTGGCAGATATCCGTGCTGTCGGACCCAATGTCTGGAACGGCTGGAAGGGCCAATTGTTGCGTGGGCTCTACTACCGAGCCGAAGCTGCGATGACCGGCGGCGACTCTTTGGCCGACCAGGCTGATCGCCTGTCTATGGCACAAGATGCTTTCCGAGATGCGGTCTCCGATTGGGCGCAAGAGGACGTACAGTCCTTCGTAGATCGCGCCTACCCCTCCTATTGGCTCAACTTCAATACCGAGGTGCACAAGCGCCACGCGGAGATGATTCGTGATGCCGATCGGGATGGTCAAACATTGGCGGTGAATACCCGGGTCGACAAGTTCCGCTCGGTCACTGAGGTCACGATATACGCGCCGGACCATCCTGGGCTGTTCGCGGGTGTAGCCGGTGCCATGACCGTTACCGGAGCATCGATCGTCGATGCGCGTATTTTCACCACCACCGACGGCATGGTGCTCGACACGCTGTGGGTGCAAAGCGAGGCGGGCAAGGCCGTCGACCAGCCGGAACGGCTGTTGAAACTGGCGGGAACGGTCGAGATGACCTTGGCGGCCGACTTCAAGCCAGCCATCCGCCTCGAAGAGCGCGAGCGCAGTGATCGCGCTCATCGCACCGCCATCTTCAAGGTCCAACCTCGTGTTTTGGTCGACAACTCGGCCTCCGTGACGCACACCTTGCTGGAGGTCAATGCTCGCGATCGGGTTGGCCTGCTCTACGACATCAGCCGAGCCCTGACTGAACTGCGCCTCTCGATCGGCAGTGCGCGCATCAACACCTATGGCGAGGTCGCGGTCGACGTTTTCTACGTCAAGGACGTCTTCGGCATGAAGATCCACGACGAAGCGCGTATCGAGGCAATCCGGACTGGCCTGATCGAGGCCATCGACAGTGGCGAAGCGGTGGCGTGCGACGGCGGTTCCGCGGGCGTGGCCGCGGAATAGCCCGATAGATCATGGCGCTGCTTCGTTTTGCTGCGACGGTCGGCGGGTACACCTTGATTTCGCGCGTCCTAGGATTTCTGCGCGATATTCTAATCGCCCGGTACATTGGCGTCGGCCTTGTCGCGGACGCATTTTTTGTCGCCTTCAAACTGCCCAACCTGTTTCGCCGACTGTTCGCCGAGGGAGCCTTCAATCTCGCCTTCGTGCCTTTGTTCGCAGGCCGCATGGAAGCAGACGGCAAGCGGGCGGCACTCCGTTTCGCCGAGCAAGCTTTGGCAGTACTGTTTTGGGTCTTGGTGCTGTTTACGGTTGCGGCCGAGATCGCCATGCCATGGTTGTTACAGCTTTTTGCGCCCGGCTTTGTTGATGAGCCGGATAAGTATGCGCTAACCGTTCAGCTGGCGCGTCTGACCTTCCCCTATCTGTTGCTTATCTCTCTGGTTTCGCTACTCGGCGCTATGCTCAACAGCGTCGAGCGGTTCGCCGCCGCCGCGGCGGCGCCGATTCTACTAAATTTGTGTCTAATCGCCAGCTTGCTGTTTTTTGCCGAGCGCCTTGAGACGCCCGGGCACGCGTTGGCCTGGGCGGTCTCGGTCGCGGGCATGGCGCAGCTTTTATGGATGGCCTGGAACTGCCAGCGCGCCGGTCTCTTGCCAGCGCTGCGTATGCCGCGCCTCAGTCCAGATGTGCGGCGACTGCTGGTGTTGATCGCGCCGGCGGCGCTTGGCGCCGGCGTGCAGCAGCTTAATCTGATTGTCGACATCATCATCGCCTCTCTTTTGCCGACAGGCTCGGTCTCCTACCTCTATTACGCCGACCGCATCGTGCAGCTACCGCTCGGGGTCGTCGGCGTGGCGATGGGAACTGTGCTGCTGCCGACCTTAAGTAGAGCTGTCGGCGCGGGCGATGAGGGTGTCGCCCACGAGCGCCAGAACCGGGCGCTGGAGTTTGCCCTGCTGCTGACCTTGCCGGCTGCCGCGGCGCTCGCGGTGATTGCGATGCCGGTGATCAGCGTCTTGTTCGAGCGCGGCGCCTTCACGGTGGCGGCAACCTCGGCGACGGCTGGAGCGCTTGCGGCCTACGCCTTGGGGCTACCTGCCTTCGTGCTGGTGAAGGTGCTAGTGCCCGGCTACTTCGCCCGCCAGGACACGCGCACGCCGCTTGCCGTTGCCGCTGTTTGCCTGGTGGTGAATGTGGTGCTCAATCTGTTGCTCATGGGCCCGTTTGCCCATGTCGGCATCGCGCTCGCCAGCTCGCTCTCCTCCTGGCTCAACGCCGGGCTGCTTGCGGTCGGATTATTTTTGCGCGGCCATTTGCGCTTTGATGCCCGCCTGCGTGCTCGCCTGCCCCGCATGTTGCTTGCAGCGGTGGCGATGGCGGCCCTGCTCTGGGTGGCCGCGACGGTACTGACACCCTGGTTGCAGATGGGGCTGGCCGTGGAGGTTGCGGTACTTGCCGCTCTGGTGGCGCTGGGGTTGGCTTGTTTCGGTCTTCTCGCGCATCTGCTCGGTGCCGCTCGCGCTGGCGAGCTGCGCGCTGCACTCAAGCGCTGATGCGGTTGCGCCTGGCCTGCTCGTAGACCGCAGCGAAAGTCGCTCCGGCGACGATGATGACGACGATATTCACAGCCAGGTTCAGGGCTAGAATCAAAACCATCATGGGCGCCGCACTGGCGATGCCGGCCAGGATCGTCTGGATCATTTCCATGATAAATACTAGCGCCATGAAAGCCATAAACAGGGCGATAAACACGGCGAAGACTCGCCACCAGTCGAGTTGCAGCACGGCCCGCCAGCTCGCCGCCATCGCCGAGAGCGCACCAAGGCCGCTTTCCATAATGATGAACGGGGTCAGGCAAAAGCCGACCGCAATGACGATGCCCGGTACTACCAGCATCATCAGGCCCGCGACGACGCTGATGAGGTAAAGCACGGCAAAGCCCGCCAAGGCGCCGGCGCGCCGAAACCCGAGATACAGCATTCCCGTATGCACAGGCTGGCCGCGGATCAGCGCCAGCATGAAGGCGCATAATCCGCCATAGAAGATCGCCATGGTTATGCCTAAGGTCAGCCCAAGTGACATCATGGCGATTTGACCTTCGCCAGACTGTAGGTACCTCAGCAGGTCGTCGGTTTCACGGCCGATGCTGAGGAGCAGAAAGAGCGGCATGAACACTAGCACTGGCAAGACATTGTAAAGTATCGAGACAACAATTGTTGGCTGTGGCGCCTTACGATAAGCAGTAAAGCCAATTGTCAACGCTGCGGTGATATCGAGCGCGATCGTCGCGCGCGGCGACACTGGGACAGGCGCAACAGATATATCGTCAAAGAGATGCGCCAGCGCCGGCACACTGGCGGCCGGCACCCAGTCATTCATACCTGCCTGCCAGACCAGCGTCCTGCCGTCGATCTCACCGCGCGCCGCCATCTCCGCAAGGGCCTCGGTGCTGTGCGGCCCCCGGGGCTCGTCGTCGAGAAGAACGTGGTAGGGCATCGCAGGCATGCTATTCCTCGCCAGCTTTTGTTTGCGCGTAGATCGAGGCCATGATCAGGCCGAAGCCAAGGTTCATCAGCAGTATCGTCAGAATCGTGAGTGTAAGCATTGGTGTCATGGCGATAAGAATTTTCATCATGTCGGCCGGCTTTTCGTTGCCTCCAATAAGCTCCGCCATGATTGCCGCCATGCCTGCGCCGCCGATTAGCGACACGATGGATATGAGAACGAACATGGTGCCGATGGTGACCAGAAAGGCGAAGAACACGCGCCACCAACCGAGCTGCAACACGCCGCGGTAGCTGGCCCCGAGCGATGTCGCAGGCCCGAGACGTGAATCGACTACGAAGAAGGGCCACAGCATCATCGCGAACAGCAGAAAGATTCCGGGCAGGATCAGCAGCACGAAGCCGGCGCTGACCATCACCGCGAAGAAGATAATGCCGAAAAAGAGCGGCAAGATTCGGGGAAAGCCCGCAAACAGGTGTTTTATGCGGGCTGGGCGCTGGTAGATCATCTCCGTGAGCACCCCCACCAAGCCGCCGGAGAATGCAATCGTGGCGATCATGATCACTCCGAAGATGATGAGAAACTGGTCGAGTGGCAGCTCCACCAAACCGGCGCCTAGATTGGCGCCGGCCTTTAGAATTTCTGATCCGGCGAAACTGAACATGGCGCCGACGCTAATCGCGACTAGGATGACGATGTAGAAAAACATCAAGATCAGCGCCCTGAACGGCTGATGGGTGAAGGCGGCGAAGGCTTGGCCGAAGGTGGCGCCGATGGCGAGGCGTCCCCCGCTTGCTGGCAGTGGCTCCATTGCCAGCGGCGTCTCGGTTGTCGGTTCGGGTGGTGGTCCTGCGGTAAGCGGCGGCGGTGGCACAGTGGGGCCGGCAATGGGTGCGGCAAGCTCGGGCACGGATTCCGCCGGCTGCCAATCGGCCATGCCGACCGTCCAGACCAGAGTCGCCTGGTCAATCTCGCCATGCTCGATCATTCTGGCGACGCTGGATGCCTCGTATGGCCCCTTTTGCTCGCCCTCGATCAGAACGTGATAGGTCATATCCGTTCCCCGTTTGTCCGCGTCACCCGGCTCATCAACCTAGAGCAGGTGCGCCGCAAAGAAAATCCTCTGCCCGGCAAGTGTTGCGTGAGCGTTGCGCATTGGCCATAACCGGTGGTTATGGCTTTGTTGTTCCTAAGCGATTTCGACAACCCCGTAGCCTGGCGCCAAGCGCTGGCCAGCGTGTCGCCGGAGCTTGAGTTTCGTATCTGGCCTGAGGTTGGCAATGTGAGCGAGATTGAGATAGCGCTAGTCTGGCAGCCGCCGGCGGGTCTCTTGGCAAGCCTGCCCCGCCTGCGGCTGATCCAGTCGCTCGGCGCTGGTATCGATCATCTGCTCGCCGATCCCGAGCTGCCACGCGAAGTGCCGATCGCGCGCCTCGTGGACCCGTCGCTGTCGCGCCAGATGGTGGTCTACGTGCTACTCGCGGCGCTCGACCATCATCGTGATATGGGGGCCTATCGCGCTGCGCAGGCACGGAGCGAATGGCAGCCCGTACTGCCCCAGGATCCCACCGCCTGCCGGGTGGGCGTGATGGGCCAAGGTGCGATCGGCGGTGCTGCCGCACAAGCCTTCGCGGCGCTCGGGTTCGACGTGGCGGGGTGGTCACGCTCGGCCAAGACGATTCTCGGCGTTGCCGGCTTTCATGGCGCGGACGGGTTGGGAATCTTTTTGGCGCGCAGTGACATTCTCATTTGTCTGCTGCCGCTGACGGACGATACCGCCGGCATCCTCGATGCCCGGCTGTTCGCGCAGCTGCCGCAAGGCGCCTATGTGGTCAATGTCGCGCGTGGTGCCCATCTGGTTGAGGCGGACCTGCTAGCGGCGATCGACAGCGGCCATCTGTCGGGCGCCTGGCTCGACGTATTCCGCATCGAGCCCCTGCCAGGTGACAGTCCTTTGTGGGGGCACCCGGCGATCACGCTCACACCTCATATCGGTGGTTGGGTGCTGCCTGCCTCGGCGGTGGTGACCGTTGTCGAGAACTTGCGCCGCGTCCGCGCAGGGGAGCCAATCGAGAACGCTTTGGGTCTCAACCGCGGTTACTGATCCGTTTCCACCGGCGGAGCTTGGGCCTCGGTCACCTCATCCTCTTCGTCGCCTATCACGATGGTGATAATACGCCCGCCGCGGCTGGGGATTTTGTTGCTGGAGATGCGGATGCCGCGCACGTCTCGCACCGTGTGGTCGAAGTGCTTCTCCAGGTTCTCGATACGCTTGTGGAGGCGGCCTAGATCGTCCACCAGCTTCAGAACCTCTTCCTGGATCACACCGGTCTGCCTGCGCGTATGCGCGTCCTTGCGCACCGTACGCACCATGTTGAACGTTACCATCAGGATCGTCGGCGAAACAATCCAGACGCGCCGGCGGTAGAAGCGCTCGACGATATCGGGGGAATTAGCGTAGAGCTTTAGCGTAGACTGTTTCGACAGGCAGGAACATGGGCGCCGATTCAGCGGTCTCGCCGGGCACAATGTAACGCTCGGCGATATCGATGATGTGCTTGCCGACGGCGTCGCGAAAGGCACGCGGTCCGGCCATGCCCTTGACGCCTGCCAGGCACAGTAATAGGTGAGGGGATGGTCAAATTGGAGATCATCGTTGCGCCCGATCCGCGCCTCAAGGCCGCGTGCGAGCCCGTTACCGTGGTGGATGACGAGGTGCGCCGGCTCATGGATGACATGCTGGAGGCCATGTACGAGGCGCCTGGCATTGGGCTTGCTGCGCCCCAGGTAGGTGTGACCAGGCGTGTCATCGTGGTTGATGTCTCGGGCGAGGACGACGGGCGGCAACCGCTGCGGATGGCCAATCCGCGACTGCTCGCCGCCTCGGAGAAGACTGCGGTCTATGAGGAAGGTTGCCTGTCGTTTCCGGAGCAGTTCGCCGACGTGCGCCGGCCCGAGCACGCCACAGTCGCCTATCTCGATGAGACCGGCACCGAGCGGCAGCTCGAGATGGAGGGCATTCTGGCAACCTGCGTGCAGCATGAGATTGACCATCTCGATGGCATTCTCTTCGTTGACCACCTGACCAGCCTTAAACGCGGCATGATCGTGCGCCGCTTGGCCAAGGCGAAGTGCGTCAAGCCCGCCGGCCGCGTCCGGGCCTGAACCCTCATGCGTCTGATCTTCATGGGCACGCCGGCCTTCGCGGTGCCGGCGCTCGCGGCGCTGATTGCGGCCGGCCATGAAATTGCCGCGGTCTATACCCAGCCGCCGCGCGCCGCCGGCCGTGGCAAGACGCCACGAGCTGGCGCGGTACAGACGCACGCGGAGGCCGCCGGCATCTCCGTGCGTTATCCGGCCACGCTTAAGGATGGCGAAGCGCAAGCGGCCTTTGCCGCACTCGCAGCGGACGCGGCCGTGGTGGTGGCCTATGGGCTGATCCTGCCACAACCGGTTCTGGAGGCGCCTTGGCATGGCTGCCTAAACGTGCACGCCTCCTTACTGCCGCGCTGGCGCGGGGCGGCGCCAATCCAGCGCGCCATCCTCGCCGGGGATGCCGAGACGGGCATCACCATCATGCGCCTCGACGAAGGGCTCGATACGGGGCCGATGCTGCTCAGCCGTCGCCTTGCCATCGGCTACCACGATGCGGGCGCCTTGCACGATCGCCTTGCTGTGCTCGGCGGTGAGGCGATCGTGACGGCTTTGGGGGCACTTGCCGACGGCAGCGCGGTCGAGACCAGGCAGTCTGAAGCGGGCGTGACCTATGCTGCCAAGCTGACACCGGAGGATGAGCCGCTCGATTGGTGCAAGCCAACTGCTGCAGTGATGCGGCAGATCTGTGCGCTGGCGCCGCGTCCCGGGGCGCATTTCCTGCTTGACGGCGAGCGCTGGAAGGCTCTCTCGGCTGAGGTTGCTAAAGGTTCGGGTGCGCCGGGCAAGGTGCTTGATGATTGCCTGACCGTCGGCTGTGGCGAAGGGGCGCTTCGTTTGTTGCGTGTGCAGCGACCGGGCCGTAAGGCGATGCCGGTCGCTGATGCGCTCAGGGGGCGTGCTATCCCCGCCGGGACCCAGCTAGGCTGATGCCTCGCTTCCGCATGCTGTTGGAATATGACGGTGAGCCTTTTGTCGGCTGGCAGCGCCAGGACAACGGGCCTTCTGTGCAGGCGGCCCTGGAAGATGCCATAGATGGCTTTTGCGGCGAGAGTGTCGCGGTGACCGCCGCCGGGCGGACCGATGCAGGCGTACACGCGCTCGGCCAGGTATGCCACTTCGATCTTGTGCGCGACGCAACGCCGAATACGGTGCGCGATGCAGTCAATGCGCATCTTCGTCCGGCGCCGATTGCCGTAGTTGAGGCCGTCGTTGCCGATCCGGACTTTCATGCCCGTTTTGATGCCATTCGGCGGCGCTATATCTACCGCATCGTCAACCGCCGTGCGCCGCTCGCGCTGGATTGCGGGCATGCATGGCGCGTGCCACAGCCGCTTGATGCCGAGGCTATGGCCGAGGGGGCAAAAGCGTTGCTTGGCTATCATGATTTCAGCAGCTTCCGAACTCGCCAATGTCAGGCCAAGTCGCCGGAGAAGACGCTCGACCGGCTCGACGTCCAGCGTCTAGGGGAGAGTGTCGAGGTGCGAGCCGAGGCGCGTTCGTTCCTGCACCACCAGGTGCGTATTATGGTTGGCACCCTGGCGCAGGTGGGTCTCGGCAAGTGGCGGCGGCGGGACGTGGCGTGCGCTCTCGCGGCGAAAGATCGCGCTGCCGCCGGTCCCACTGCGCCGCCCGAGGGGCTGTGCCTGATGGGCGTCGACTACCCGCCGAGAAAGGCCGCCCGATGATGGACCACGCTGGTGTTGATCATGTGTCAGATGCGGCGCGTATTGGTGTTGTCGGCGAGCGGGTACGTACCGAGTGGTACCATGTTGGCTAAATTGCCCGACGCCAGCACACCAATGTTGTCGTGGGGCAGATGCGGCGTACGCTACGGTTAGCAGAGATCAGGCGTCGCCGCCGAAGACCGCCAACTCCAACATTAGGCTCGCTAGCAGCATGACGATGACCACAGCGGTGGCAGCCCCGCCCGGCACGTCGAGGGCAGTGCGGGCGACGAAATAGTCGATCAACAGCATCACCGCGAGCACCACCAGGAACAGCAGGCCAGAAATGCCGGGAATAACCGCGATGAGCATGGCGGCGATGGTGAATATCACTGTCTGCATAACCGAGACCCAGTTCCAGGCGATCATCAGCGCTACGAAGCGCTGAGTGCGGTTCAGCAGATAGCATAAGCCGAGTAGAATAAACGGCCGTATCGTCCAAGCGACCACGGTCTCAAAGGCGAGCATCCCATAAGAAATCTCAAGGACTTCCTTGCCGGCTCCCGGCAGCGTTGCCACCACCAGCACGATCGGCAGTACCAGCACGATGCCGAAGAACGAGTTCCAGAACCCGGGTACCGTGAGCGTTAGCCAGCGCATGCCTTCGGCATCTCTCAGGACCAGGCGCCAAGCGCCGTAGAGCGACGACAGGATCTCCTGCACGCTCGGGATCATTGGGCGAAGACGCGCTCGAGCACAGCCTCGTAGATGGCGCCGAGCGCTTCCAGTTCGGCTACGGCGACACATTCGTCGATTTTGTGCATGGTGCTCCCGACTAGGCCAAACTCGGCTACGGGGCAGTGCCCCTTGATGAAGCGCGCATCCGAGGTGCCGCCGGTGGTGCCGAGCTCGGGCCGAGTGCCCGTCACGGCCTCCACCGCATCCGCAAGGCTTTTGCTAAAAGCACCCGGCGGGGTGAGGAAGGCGCCGCCCGACTGGTGGTGGTTGAGGCGATAGCTGAGGCCATCGCCGCCCGCTCTCTCGATGATTGCGCGTAGGCGGTCCAGTAGCCCCTTGGTCGTCTGCTCGGTATTGAAGCGGATATTGAAATGCGCGCTGGCTTGCGCCGGAATTACGTTGGCTGCGGGATTGCCAATAACGATATCGGTGATCTCCAGGTTCGATGGCTGAAAATGGGTGTTACCCTCATCCAGCACCTCGGTATCGAGCGCCACCAGCACGGCCACAAGCCGGCTTGCTGGATTGTCAGCAAGGTGCGGATAGGCAACATGGCCCTGCACGCCGTCCACCGTTAGAGTGCAGGACAAGCTGCCACGGCGCCCAATCTTGATCATGTCGCCGAGCACGGCCCGATTGGTAGGTTCGCCGACCAGGCACATATCAAGCTGCTCACCAGACTCCGCCATCCAGTCGAGTATTCTGATTGTGCCGTTGACAGCCGGGCCCTCCTCGTCGCCGGTGATCAGCAGGCTGATGCTGCCGTCAAAGGCTTTGTGCGCCGCCAGATAGCGGGAGACAGCCGCGACAAAGGCGGCGATAGCACCTTTCATGTCGTTGGCACCGCGCCCGTAAATGATGTTGTCGGCAAGCTCGCCCGCGAAGGGATCGCACGTCCAGGCTTCTGCATCACCGACCGGCACCACGTCCGTATGCCCGGCAAACCCGAAATTGGGTCGCCCCTCGCCGAGGCGCGCGAAGAGGTTGTCGATTGGCGCTTCGCCCTCGGCCTCGAAACGCAAGGGCATGCAGCGGAACCCAAGGCTTTCCAGCGCCTCCGCTAGCACCGCTTGTGCGCCCGCATCGGCCGGCGTCACGCTGGGGCAACGGATCAGCGCCTGGGTTAGCACCACGGGGTCCACGATTTTGGGCATCTCGCTCTCCTAGGTTTCCGCCTTCATAGGGGTGGCGAAGTCATCTTTGCAAGCGGCGGACGGTGGATTATGGTCGGAGTCAAAGCAGGGGGAAGAAACGAGTGGGCTATTGGCTGATGAAATCGGAGCCGGGAGCCTATTCCTGGGACGACTTGGTGCGTGACAAGCGCACCCACTGGGACGGCGTGCGCAACCACCAGGCGGCCAACAACATGAAGGCTATGCGCAACGGCGACCGCGCCTTCTTTTATCATTCCGTCAGCGAAAAGACTGTCGTCGGCGTGATGGAGACGGTCAAGGAGTATTATCCCGACCACACTGATGCCTCGGGCCGTTTCGGCATGGTCGACGTGAAGGCTCTGAAGTCGGTCAAGCATGCGGTGACCTTGGCGGAGATTAAAGCCGAGCCGCGTCTTGCCGATCTCGCGCTGGTGCGTCAGTCGCGGCTTTCCGTGGTACCCGTCAGCGATGCACATTGGGTACTGCTTTGTGAGATGGCTGGGATTAAGGCCTAATACCCCAGGACTAGCGTCGGCGGGGTCTGCTTGAGCAGATGGTCGACGGTGGCGCGCGGGTCTTTAGATACCCAGGGTGACGATCCGGACGTTTCGTGATCCGCAAGGGTGATAAGGTCTTCGCCTATCTCAACGTTGTCCTCATTGGAATACAGCGTTAAACATCGTCTCCAATCGCCAGACCGGCGATATCAGATGTCCCAATCACGGCGCGCGTTTTGCTGTTGGGTCTAGAAAGTGTCTTTTCGGCCCCTGCATCGGCGAATTCCTGATATTGGCACCGGTAGAACTGCGCGTGGGTAAAATTTGATTGTCCGTGACGATGCCGAAGCGCCATCTTGGCCGCTGGTGGCTGGAGCATTCTGTCTGACGGCCATTCGGCGATAGACGTGACCGTGCTTTGGCGGAATAATCCCAGTTCGCCCAGCCAACGAGGACGAGAAGGAAGCGCGGCATGTTCGAAGCCCATAATTACCCTGTGCCGGACGATATCGCCAAGGTTGCCTGGATCGATCAAGCCGGCTACCGGCAGCTCTACGAGCGCTCGATCTCTGACCCCGACGGCTTCTGGCGCGACCAAGCGATGCGCATCGACTGGATTACGCCGTTTAGCACGGTCAAGAACACATCCTATACGCGCGGTAACATCTCCATCAAATGGTTCGAGGACGGTGCCCTCAACGTGTCAACCAATTGTGTCGATCGCCATGCGGAGAAGACTCCCGACCGGATTGCTATTCTCTGGGAGGGTGACGAGCCGGCGGACTCGAAGGCGATCACCTATGCCGAGCTAAAGACCGAAGTCTGCCGCATGGCCAATGTCATGCTGGCGAACGGGGTGAGCAAGGGCGACCGGGTCACCATATACATGCCGATGATCCCGGAAGCCGCAGTGGCCATGCTCGCCTGTACACGCATCGGTGCCATACATTCCGTCGTCTTTGGCGGGTTCTCTCCGGATTCGCTTGCTGACCGCATTCACGACTGCGATTCGAACTTTGTAATCACCGCTGATGAGGGCCTGCGTGGCGGTCGCACGGTGCCGCTAAAGGCCAATACAGACAAAGCGCTGGAGCGCTGTCCGAGCGTAGATCATGTGCTGGTGATAAGGCGCACCGGCGGCGACATCGGCTGGACTGAAGGCCGTGATATCTGGTGGCATGAAGCGGTGGCAGGCGTCTCTGACGATTGTGAGGCGCCGGCCATGAACGCCGAGGATCCATTGTTCATCCTCTACACCTCGGGCTCGACCGGCAAACCCAAGGGTGTGCTCCACACCACGGGTGGCTATCTACTTTATGCCTCGCTGACCCACCATTACGTTTTCGATTACCACCCAGACGACATCTACTGGTGCACGGCGGATGTCGGCTGGGTCACGGGCCACAGCTACATCGTCTACGGTCCACTCGCCAACGGTGCGACGACGCTGATGTTCGAGGGCGTGCCCAACTATCCCGACGCATCGCGCTTCTGGCAGGTCTGCGACAAGCACAAGGTGACTATTTTTTATACGGCCCCCACCGCTCTGAGAGCGTTGATGCGAGAAGGCGACGGGCCGGTTGCGGCCACCAGTCGCACTTCGTTGCGTCTTTTAGGCACGGTCGGCGAGCCGATCAATCCGGAGGCCTGGATGTGGTACCATGAAGTGGTTGGCGACAGCCGTTGCCCGATCGTCGATACCTGGTGGCAGACTGAGACCGGCGGCATTCTCATTACTCCGTTGCCGGGGGCGACGAAGCTCAAGCCCGGCTCGGCAACGCTGCCGTTCTTCGGCGTCAGGCCAGAGATCGTCGATGCTGACGGTAAGCCACTGGACGGCGCCACGGAAGGAAATCTCTGCATCGCCGATTCGTGGCCGGGGCAGATGCGCACGCTTTATGGCGACCATGAACGCTTCGAGCAAACCTATTTTACCACCTACGAGGGCAAATATTTTACTGGCGATGGCTGCCGTCGCGACGAGGATGGCTATTACTGGATTACCGGCCGTGTGGACGACGTAATCAATGTTTCCGGCCACCGCATGGGCACGGCCGAGGTGGAGAGTGCGCTGGTCGCCCATGACGATGTTGCGGAGGCTGCCGTGGTCGGCTATCCCCACGACATCAAGGGTCAGGGTATCTATGCCTATGTTACACTAAAAGTTGCCTCTGAGCCGACTGAGAAATTACGCAAGACTTTGGTCTCTTGGGTGCGTAAGGAGATCGGGCCGATCGCTAGTCCTGACCTCATACAATGGGCGCCGGGCCTGCCGAAAACGCGCTCAGGTAAGATTATGCGGCGCATACTACGCAAGATTGCGGCCAACGAATATCAGTCACTCGGCGACACCTCGACCCTCGCGGACCCGGCCGTGGTCGACGACCTAGTCGAGAACCGCATGAACCGCAGGTAGTGTGCTACGAGCCGGCTGGTGGCACAGAGACCTGGGTCTAGCCACGGCTTATGTCTAAGGACGATCTAGCGGCGCGTGCGCTGGCACTAGACTGGCTGGCCGCCGTGCTGCACCAGGCCCGCCCGCTCGACGAGGCGATGGCGACAGTGCCCGGCGACATGACAGTGCGGGATCGCGCTTTTGCCCAGCTACTCACACGAACGGTACTGCGACGCCTCGGGCAGATTGACGATCTGCTGGGTCGGTGCATTGAGCGACCGCTGCCAAAAGGTGCCTGGCTGTCCCAGTTAATCCTGCGGCTCGGCGCCGCACAGCTTCTTTTTCTCGACACGCCACCTCACGCCGCTGTTGACACCGCTGTGCGCCTTGCCAAGCAGCGTTCCGGTCGTTACCAAAAAGTAATTAACGCAGTTTTGCGCAGACTTGGGCGCGAAGGCAAGGCCTGGAGAGAGGCCCAGGATGCGGCGCGGTTGAACACGCCGGACTGGCTTTGGCAGTCCTGGTCCACGGCCTATGGTGAGGATATCGCCCGGGCCATCGCGGCCAGCCATCTGACGGAGCCCCCGCTCGATATCAGTGCCACGGTTGACTGTGCCGAAGCGCTTGCCGCGACTGTACTTCCGACCGGTACCTTTCGTCGCATAGGTGGCGGCCGTATCGTCGATCTGCCGGGCTTTGCGGCAGGCGAGTGGTGGGTGCAGGATGCAGCCGCAGCCCTGCCCGCGCGCTTGCTCGGATCTGTGTCGGGCCGCCATGTCATCGACCTCTGTGCCGCGCCCGGCGGCAAGACCGCTCAGCTCGCCGCCGCTGGTGCCACGGTCAGCGCTGTCGATCACGCCCCGACCCGTCTCGCACGCCTGACTCAGAATCTGGACCGCCTGGGCCTCTCGGCGGCGGTGATAGAGGCAGATGCGGCGACGTGGCAGCCAGAAAAAACCGCAAAATTTGTGTTGCTCGATGCCCCTTGTTCCGCAACCGGAACAATCCGACGGCACCCTGATATTTCCCACCTCAAACGGCCTACCGATGTGCCTGTCGCCGCAGGGGTGCAGGCTCGCCTGCTGGCCAATGCGGTCGGCATGCTCGCGCCCGGCGGAACTCTGATCTATGCGGTCTGCTCGCTGCAATCCGAGGAAGGTCCGGCCCAAATCGAGCCGCTGCTGGCGAAGGACACAGCGCTTGAAAGGGTGCCAATCGCGGCAACCGAGATTGGCGGCCTTGGAGAGCTGATCGACCCTAACGGTGACCTACGCAGTTTGCCCTGTCACCTTGCCGATCTGGGTGGCCTCGATGGCTTTTACGCCGCACGCTTGCGGCGGAAAACTTAACCTGTTACTTCAACTGCTATGCAACAGCCGGTGCGCATAGCGCCATCCATTCTGGCATCCGATTTCGCCCGCCTCGGCGAGGAGGTACGGGCGATCGAGGCTGCCGGGGCTGATTTCATCCATGTCGACGTCATGGACGGCCATTTCGTGCCGAACCTGACCATCGGATCGGGTGTTGTAGCGGCGCTCAGATCCCATTCTGCCCGGCCCTTTGATGCTCATCTGATGATCTCGCCTGTCGATCCCTACCTTGACGAGTTTGCCACGGCCGGCGCCGATATTATCACCGTGCAGGCCGAGGCTGGCCCCCATCTGCATCGCAGCGTTCAGCGAGTGCGCGGGCTCGGCAAGCACTGCGGTGTGGCGCTGAATCCGGCCACGCCGGTTGCCGCGATCGAGGAGGTGATTGACGACCTCGATCTGGTGTTGGTGATGACTGTCGATCCCGGGTTCGGCGGTCAGAGCTTTCTCACCGGCCAGCTGGATAAGGTGCGCCGACTGCGCGCCATGATCGATGAAAGCGGCCGCGCCATCGATTTGCAGGTCGACGGCGGCATTAATTTCAACACTGCGCCACAGGCGATTGAGGCCGGCGCAGACATACTCGTTGCTGGGACCGCCGTCTTCCGTGGTGGCCCGGAAGCCTACGCCAACAATATCCGTAGGTTGCGCGGATGAGTAACGGTGGTGGCCTGCTCGGCACGTTCAGTGGCGTTGGCTCAGCTGTAGCGGCGAGAAGTGAGCATCATGCCGCGCGGCCCCGATTGTCGGCAGGCGCGCTGCTTTACGGCAATCCGCTTTATCCCCTGACTTTACTGGGCCCGGTGCCTGAGCGGTTGGCTTTACAACCCGTCTCTGGCTTCCTCGGCGAGGTCGAAATCGGCGATCGCCTGTTCCAGGGCCAGTATCGCTTTGCTGGCCATGAGGTAGGTGCCCCGAAACTTCCCTTGTGGCTGCCGCCCGGCGCCCCGGATGCCTGGCTTGAGGATATGCATGGCTTCGAATGGCTGCGCGATCTAGCCGCGGCGAGGGGCGAGACCGCTCGCCGCCACGGCCGCATTGTGCTGGCCAACTGGATCGCAGTCTGCGGCCACTGGCGAGCTACTGTCTGGCGCGCCGATGTGCTGGGGCGCCGTATCGCCTCGTGGACACTGGCAGCCGGCTTTCTGCTGCGTGGCGCCGAGCCGGCTTGGAGGCGCAGCTTTTTATCTAGCCTCGCCATGCAGACGCGGCATCTTGCGCGCATCGCTTCGCGTGAGGCCACAGGTGCCGCGCGCATCGCAGCTATTCGTGGTCTGCTCTATGGTGGCCTTTGCTTCGGGCCCAACGAGAGGCGCACCGCAGCGGCCATCCGTCTGCTGATCCGCGAATGCCGCCGTCAAGTACTGGCGGACGGTGGGCACCGGTCACGCTCGCCGCGGCTGTTGCGTGCTGTCCTCGCTGACCTCGCCGATTGTCGTGGCTTGCTTCTGGCCGCTAACCGGGTACCGCCTGAGGGCCTGACCCGCGCCATCGATCGCATCGCGCCGATGCTGCGTGCCCTTTGCCATGGAGATGGCTCGCTCGCCGCCTTCAACGACGCCGGTGAGGGCGATGCGGACGCAGTGACTACCGCCTTGACCATGGCGGCGGCCCCGGGGCGGGCTCAAGCCAATGCGCCGCATATGGGTTTTCAGCGCCTTAGCGCCGGTGAGACCACGGTGATCGTGGACAGCGCTCGCCCCCAGCCCGGCTTGCAGACCGCCCATGCCGGCAGCCTGGCTCTTGAGATGAGCGTTGGCAGCCACCGCCTTGTGGTCAACTGCGGTCCTCATCGTGGCCGCGACGACGCATGGGCAGGTGCGTTGCGCAGCACGGCGGCCCATTCTACCCTGGTGATTGCCGATACCAACTCGGCACAGCTTGGTAACGAGGGTGGCTTCCTTGCTGACAGTGCCAGAGTAGTCTGCGAGCGCCGTGAAGGCGATGGCGCCACTTGGCTCGATCTCTGCGACGACGGCTATGTTGCACGATTCGGCGTGGTTCATCGCCGCCGCCTGTATCTTGGCGAGGGCGGATACGATCTGCGGGGCGAGGATCTCCTGACGCCCTCCGGCACGATGGCCGAGCCGCGCCCCTTTGCCGTTCGGTTCCATTTGCATCCGAGCGTTCAGGCATCTTTGGTAATGCACGGACGAGCAGTCTTGCTGCGTCTGCCCGACGGCAGCGGCTGGCAATTGCGTGTGGTGGGCGGCAGCCTGGCGCTCAATCCGAGCGTTTACTTCGACTGTGACGGCGAGCGACGGCGTAGCGAGCAGGCGGTGATCGTCGGTGTCTGTACTAACGAAGGAGCCACGGTCAAATGGGCGATTCGCCGGGTTGCAAACTAGACAGCGTACACTCGCTGCCCTATGGGCGGCAGCACATAGACGATGACGATATCGACGCGGTCGTCTCGGTACTGCGCGGCGACTGGCTGACGGCTGGGCCCGCCGTAGCGGCATTTGAGACCGCACTGGGGGAGGCGGTCGGCGCGCCTTTCGCGGTGGCATGTTCCAGTGGTACCGCTGCCCTTCACCTAGCGGCATTGGCTTGCGGTGTACAGCCCGGTGATTACGTGGTTGTGCCCAGCCTTACTTTTCTGGCGACGGCCAATGCACCGCACCACGCCGGTGCCGAGATCATCTTTGCGGATGCGGATGCGGACAGTGGCCTGATGACGGCGACAGCACTCGACCAGGCCCTGGCCGGGGCCGAGGGGCGGCGGATTGTCGCGGCGATGCCTGTGCATCTCAACGGTCAGTGCTGCGATCTCGAAGCCATTGCCGATATCTGTCGTCAGCATAAAATCACCGTCATTCATGATGCCGCCCATTCTCTTGGCACCGAATACGACAGCAAGAGGGTAGGAAGCGACGGTAGCCTACACGCCTTCTCGTTTCACCCCGTGAAAATCGTGGCGATGGGTGAAGGTGGGGCGGTGACTACAGACGATGCAGCACTGGCCCAGACCATGAGAAATATGCGCAACCACGGCATGACTAGGGAGCCCCGCCGTTTCGTAAACCCTGAGTTTGCCTTCGGCATCGATGGACAGGCTAATCCCTGGTATTACGAGATGTCCGCACCCGGGTTTAATTACCGCGCTAGCGACCTACATTGTGCTTTAGGTGCAAGCCAGCTAGTGAAGCTCAGCCGGTTTGTCGCTCGCCGCCGAGAGCTAGCCGATCACTACGATTCTGTGATCGGCAGCTTTGCTCCGGTCGTGATGCCCGTCTCGCGGGTTGAGGGCTGCCATCCCGCTTGGCATCTTTATGTGGTGCTAATCGATTTTGCGGCGGTCGGCAAGGATCGCGCTACCGTCATGCGGGAGTTGAAGGCTCGGAGCATCGGCACTATGGTTCATTATCTGCCGGTCCACCGCCAACCATACTATCGAAAGCGCTATGGTGAGGTGAGTCTGCCCGGCGCTATGCGATATTACGAACGGGCTCTGAGCCTGCCGTTGTTTCCCGAGATGCGCGATGATGACGTCGAGCGGGTGCTTTCGATTCTGGCGGAGGTGCTCGGGATCAGGATGGGGTGAGGCCGAGTAGCCGCAGTTGCCGATCTATGACGATGTTCTCGTCATAGAGCTCCCGCGCCCTATGCAGGCCTGCAGTGCCAAAATTTTTGCGCAATGCCGGGTCACGAGCAAGGATGCCAAGCGCTGCTGCAAGCGCCTTGGTGTCGTCAATGGGAACCAGGAATCCGGTCTCCTCATGCGCAACTTCCTCACGGCTGCCACGCACGTTGGTCGCCACCACGGGTAAAGCTGTCATCATGGCCTCGATGATGGAGCGTGGCATGCCTTCGCGATGCGACGGCAAAGTAAAGATATCGGCAGCCCGAAGAAGCATCTCGATATCGGTTCGATAGCCAAGCATATGCAGGCGTGAGCCAAGATCAGGATCGTCGCGTGCCCGATCTATCGCGTCGTCGATGTTTTGTGCATGTTCTGTTGTCAGGCGATCGCCAATCACCCATAAATGCGCGTCGACATGGCACATGGCGTCGAGTAGTTCACGATAGCCCTTCTCCGCCACCAACCGGCCTATCATTACCACAACCACTGCATTGGCTGGTGTGTCGTGCCGGGCACGCACTTGGATCCTTTCCGCTGGATTTGTGCTCGGACGAAACAGCGAAATATCTACGCCATTGCCGATCGCCTCGATCACTCCCGTGCGGCATAGCCTCAATCGCCGGGCAGTTGCCGCATCCTCTTCGGCTTGCGTGAAAAGCACATCGGTGCAACGCCCGCCAAACCACTCCAGAGCGACATAGGCGGCGCGCTTCCAGGCTGGCATGCGATCGTGAAAATAGAAGCCGTGGGCGGTATAGACGACACGCGGCACGCGCTCGTGACATGCGGCGAGCCGACCGATCAGAGCCGCAACCGGCGTATGTACATGCACTATGTCAAAAGCCTCGCGCCGCAATAGCGCGCGCAATGACCGGTAGGCGGTAAGATGGTCACGCGGTCGCAACAGGCCGCGTGAGAACGGTATGGCTTCGACGTGTATGCCTTCGTCGCGCACTTGCGCTGCCAGGGGGCCGTCGGCGCAGGCTGCGACCACCTCGTGGCCGGCGCTACCTAGGCTGCGGATTAGCGGCATGAGGAAATGGTAGAGCGTGAAATCGACCGCGCAAAGCTGAAGGATTTTCATGGTAGTTATCCTATGCCTCGCCGTGCCGCTCGTACCAGGCTTGGAAAGCGACGAGCGTCCACAAGGCTTCGGAGGTATCGCGCCGGCCACCCTTCAGGGCATCGTACCAGGCGGCGGGAAGCTCGGGTCGAAACAGGCCTTGCGTAGCCAGATGGGTTGGATCTATGGCCCGCCGTGTTAGGTCGGCAAGCTGGCCTGTCAGCCAGCTTGCGATGGGCATCTCGAATCCCTTCTTGGGGCGTGCGAAGACACTGGGCGGCAATCGGTCGGCAAAGGCTTGTCGTAAGGCGATCTTGCCCGTCCGCGCACCGAGCTTTAGTCGACTGGG
>Ga0187827_10000466_pt1 | contig 63787 bp, 58 predicted proteins | sample ETNtaG_39_FD_167969 | JGI IMG/M metagenome (GOLD analysis project Ga0187827, IMG submission 167969) | Marine microbial and viral communities from oxygen minimum zone, Eastern Pacific Ocean - ETNP2014_SV_150_PacBio MetaG (Illumina Assembly) | ecosystem: Environmental > Aquatic > Marine > Hypoxic... | reverse complement strand
AAACCGGATAGTAATTCACCCAGATTATGGGGTGGAATTTTTGTTGCCATACCCACGGCTATGCCATCAGCGCCATTCATTAGCAGGTTGGGGATATTGGTTGGTAAAACCGCTGGTTCTTCTAGAGTATCATCAAAGTTTGGAGTGAAATCCACCGTTTCCTTTTCCAGATCTTTGAGCATTTCAGAGGATATTCTATCCATTCTGGCTTCGGTATAACGCATGGCTGCCGCGCTGTCACCATCAATGGAACCAAAGTTGCCCTGTCCATCCATGAGGGGATAGCGTAATGACCAGGGCTGGGCCATTCTTACCAGGGAGTCATAAACAGATGAGTCTCCATGCGGATGGTATTTACCCATAACCTCTCCCACAATTCTTGCACATTTTTTATATCTTCTATTCCATGATGCACCCAATTCAAATGTTCCAAACAATACTCTGCGGTGGACTGGTTTTAAACCATCACGGACATCCGGCAAGGCCCGGCTTACAATTACTGACATGGAATAGTTTAGATAGGATTCAGACATTTCCTTAACAATGTCTCTTTCTTTAATAACTCCTTCGAAAATTTCTTCAGGCATTTTTATTTTTCTAAACGTCTAGATTAACCACGAACTTTGCGTTTTTTTCTATAAATTCTCTCCGGCCGGCTACTTCTTCTCCCATTAATTTATAGAAAATACGATTGGCTTCAACAGCGTCATCAATGGTAACTTTAAAAAGGGTTCTGTTTACAGGGCTCATTGTTGTGTCCCAAAGCTGATCAGCATTCATTTCACCCAGTCCCTTATATCGCGCAATATCAATTTTTGTGCCTTCTGTTTTTAATTCTTTCAATATTCGGTCACGCTGTTCATCTGTATATGCATAATGGGTTTTTTTTCCCTTAGTTAATTTATATAATGGAGGTTGGGCAATATATACATATCCGCCAATAATTAATTCCGGCATTTTTCTATATAGGAATGTTAATAGCAGTGTGCGTATATGGCTTCCATCTACATCCGCATCTGTCATAATAATGATTCTATGATAGCGTAGTTTCTCTATATTAAACCCGCCCACCGAAGTTTCTCCATTGCCGCCTAAAAAATCTTCGTCGCCCCCGAATCCCGCCCCTAAAGCAGTAATGATTGTCTGAATTTCATTGTTTTCCAATAGTTTATCAATGCGTGCTTTTTCAGCATTAATTACCTTACCCCGCAAGGGCAAAATTGCCTGGAAGCGTCTATCCCGACCCTGTTTTGCAGATCCGCCCGCAGAATCTCCCTCAACCAAATATAATTCACAAAGGGAGGGGTCTTTTTCAGAACAATCCGCCAACTTTCCTGGGAGGGCTGATATGTCTAGAACATTTTTCCGGCGGACTAATTCTCTGGCTTTTCGGGCCGCCTCTCTTGCTCGTGCTGCATTTTCGGCTTTTGTGATAATTCTTTTTGCGATTTCTGGGTTTTGCTCAAAATAATCTGTTAATCCTTCCATTATAATTGAATCACACGCCCCTTTTGCTTCGCTATTTCCAAGCTTTGTTTTGGTTTGTCCTTCAAATTGGGGCTCAGAGACTTTAATTGATAAGACGGCGGTTAGACCCTCTAGGGTATCTGATCCAGACAATGAAAGCGTTTTCCCTTTGACGGGCTTTATAATGTTGTTTTTTTGCGCGTATTGATTTAAGGATCGTGTAAGGGCTGTTTTAAGTCCAGAAAGGTGTGTGCCGCCTTCTATTGTATTTATATTATTTACAAAGGCCAAAATTGTTTCATTATAGCTGTCATTGTATCTTAATGCTAATTCTACAGGAATATTTTCTCTCTCTCCAGTTATTAGTATGGGCTCTTCAAAAACAGCTTTTCGTCCCACATCAAGGTGTTTTATAAATTGACTTAAGCCTCCCTCATAATGGTGTTTTTTGGTTTTGTTATTGTTTCTTTCATCGATTAGCTGAATACATATTCCGCTGTTTAGATATGCTAATTCCCGCAACCTTTCATCTATAGTATCAAAATTATATTCTGTTTCTTGAAAAATGCTGTCATCTGGAATAAATACTACTTTAGTGCCTGATTTTTCCGTTTTTCCTGTTTTTTCAGTGGACGTAGTGGCCTTTCCATATTCATAAGACTGGGTTGTTTCATAGCCGTCTCTGCTGACATAAACACTACAGTTCTTTGAAAGAGCATTAACCACCGAAACACCTACTCCGTGTAGGCCACCAGAAACTTTATAACTATCCTTATCAAATTTTCCTCCAGCATGTAAAACTGTCATTACTAATTCTAGTCCAGATTTTCCTTCTTTTTTATTTATATCAACAGGTATTCCTCTTCCATCGTCTTCTACAGATATTCCGTTTTTGTTTAATATTTTAACGACTATATTATTGCAGTGTCCCGCCATTGCTTCATCAATAGAATTGTCTACAACCTCCCAGACCAAATGATGAAGTCCTTTAAAACCCACATCTCCTATATACATGGCAGGCCTTTTTCTTACCGCCTCTAATCCTTTTAAAACAGTTATTTTATCTGCGCTGTATGTTGGTGTTTTCTGAGCTTCTATCATCTAAATTTAATTTCTGTGATATTAGTTTCTGGATCTGCGGTTTTTATTTTTTTCAATAATTCTTTTTTTTGTAGGGATAGCTCATTTCGCCATATAGGATTAGAGGTTTTAATGGTTAGTGTACCATTTTTTTGGCAAAGAATTTCTGTGTTTTTTGTTATTGCCTTTCCTACAACAGTTTTCCACAAGCGTTCAATATTAATGTTATTATTAATTTCAACATGATTTGTTCCTCTTAGATAGTCGGAAAGAAGATCTTTTATTGGTTTGGCGTTCAAAAATTAATCGTTCAATCTAATTGGCATTAACAGGGTTGTTTTTATATTATTTGTATTTTGTTGCAGTGGTACAAACAATCCTGCGTTTAATGGTGTGTTTAACATAATTTTAATTTCATCAGCCTGCTGGTGTTGTAAAACTTCTCTTAAATATAAGGCATTATAGCCTATTGTCATTGGATCTCCATCATAATTACATTCAATTGTTTCTTTTCCTGTTGTGATGCTCTCTGGGTCCTCTGTGGTAATTGTCATTTGGTTGTCAGACAGCTCTAGGGCTATCTGGCGACTTGATTTATTAGAAAAAATAGAAATTCTTTTTATCGCCTCAGTAAACATTTCTCTATTTACAACAAGTGTTTTTGTGTTATCTTTTGGAATTACTCCTTCATAGTCGGGATATGATTCTTTTATAATTCTTGTTGTAATTATTGAACTGTCAATGTTTACCTGCATGTGGTTTTCCCCAACTATTAATGATAATTCTGCTTCCTTGTTTAACAATGAGTTCAGAAGTGTTAAAAATTTTATGGGGACAACAACATTTCCATTATAATCTAATGAATGTATATTTTTCTTTTCTAGTTTTACCAGTCTGTGTCCATCTGTAGCAACAGACACAATGCCTTCATTTTCAATTTTAAATAAAACTCCCTGTAAAACAGGCTTAAGATCATCTCTGCTTGCAGCATATGATGTACTATTTATGATATCTGTTAATTCTTCGCCTGAAAGAGAAAGAGTTTTGCTATTTTCAATTGTATGTTCAGAAGGAAATTCTTCATTTGATTGTCCCATTATAGTATATTGTCCTGTTTGACAATCAATTTTTACTTTTCCTATATCTGATACATCAAAATTTATTTTATTATCGGGCATTGCTGAAGTAATTTCTAATAGTTTTGATAAAGGAATTGCAACACACCCATCTTCTGCATTTTCTATTTCACATTTAAGATTTATAGATATTTCTAAATCTGTTGATCTAAGATTAAGAAGTTCATTTTTTATTGTAAATAATGCATTGCTGATTATTGGAAGGGTTGTTCTTGCAGGAATAGCTTTTGATAATAGCTGTAATTTTGTTAAAAGAGTGTTTTTATCAATTGTAAATTTCATGTTTATCCTATATGTTTGTATATGTTCTTGGAGTAATGAAGTTTATCTCTATTTTAACCACTTTTCAAAAATAATTAATATATTTTAATAATTAATATTATATATATAAATAACTAAGAATGTTTATAAATAAAATCTTCAACAATATATTATTTATTAATCATGAATGATAAACACCTATAATTAAACCTATACTTTATGTTTATAAGTATGTTAATAACATACAATAAAAATAAATTAGTAACATTAATATTGAAAAATTTTAATATGAGTTTTTTTTCTAATGTTTTCAACTAAATTATTAAAGTATTCATTTTGTTTATGTTGTTTGGCATATTGATAAATAGTATACCAGGAATTTTCTAGGTTTGGTCTAGACTCATTCATATGTCCATATAAATAAATCAAAGCCATTCCCCTATCTGTTTCAAAAGGATCAATTAAAACTGGAAATTTATTATGACCAATCAGCTTATTAAGAAAAATATCCGAGATGTTTATAATAGAAGAATTATTATAAATACCAGAAGAATTATTAAAGCGACTAAAATAGCTGTTGGCAAGTGAATCAAACACAGAAGATTCTTCATTTATTAATAAAAGTATATTGCTAAAAGTATCAACCACTAAGCTTTTATCTTCTTCAGAAAAATCAATTGTTTGAAGAATGTGTTGAGTTGATATTTTTTCACCCTGTCTATCAATAAGGCGGATAATATGATAACCAAAAGAGGTTTTGATAGGATTGCTTATTTTGCCTATAGACAAAGCATATGCAGCCTCTTCAAACTCTTGTAATAGAGTACCCCTTGTAGTAAAACCTATATATCCTCCCTGTGAAGAGGTTCCTGGATCATGTGAATGTATTATTGCAAGTGAATCAAAAGAAACACCATTTTTTTCAACGTCTTGTTTTAATGATACAAGAAAATCAAAAACCTTTTGTTCTGAAACTGCCCCCGCAGCAAAAGGAATTTCAATAATACTGAAAGAATAATGTTCTGGAACAACAGGAAGAGAATCTTTATAGGTATAAAAAAAATTTTCAACTTCGATGCGACTAATATCAAAACCCTCTATTTTTGAAAATTGATATCTTTCAACTAACATCATATTTCGAAGATCTTTCCAGTATTCAGACCTTAATTGACGCATAGACATACCAGCCATTTCTAAAAAAAGATCCTCAGAACCCGCCCTCATAATAAAAGTTTCAATTTGTTGATCTAAAGCTCTATCAACCTCATCATTTGATATTATAAGATTAGTGTCTTTTTCTGCAAAACCAAGAATTGCATATTGATCAATAAGACTATTTAAGGTAGACAAATAAATGTTTTTAAAAAGACGCGGACTTCTTAATGGATCAATGTTTTGTTCTAATGCAACAAACTGAGCCTGTTGTAGAACATCACTATGCAATATAGTATTGTTTCCTACAATTGCAGCAACGCCATCCACCCTGTCCTGTGCCGCAACAGGATATACACAAAAAAATAAAAAAAGGAAGGAATAAACAATAAACATTATTTATAAAGCAGAGAAGTTTTTTTTGTAATAACATATTTATCAGACAAATCATTAATTCCCACGCGCTTTGAATTATCTTGATTTTCTTTAAACAACAAAGATTCAATGCTTGAATATACCCCCTCAAACTCAAGTGGTGCTGGCGGAAACTTTTCAATAAGTTTAACAATAGAGAAGGTGTTATTAGAAAAAGAAATAACGGGGCTTATATTGCCCACTTCAAGCAAAGACACTGCATCGAAATATTTTTGAGCCTGTTTTCTTGAAAAAGGACCAAAGATCCCGCCGTTTTCAGCATTTACAAGGCTATATTTTTCAGCAAGCGAAGAAAAACCCACACCAAAACCAACCTCTATTAGAAGGCTGTCTGCCAAATTGCGATCAGAAACCCTTATTTCGCGCACAGTAACCCTTTCATCATCCATATAGTTTTCAAGCTTATTATCATGATAGTATTTTCTTACAGACAACGAATCTGGGCGCGGGGCAATATTAACAAGATGTTTTAAATAGGCATCATAAAGAATACTGGAAACCATATCATCAACCTTTCGTTGATATGAATACAATGTATCAATAGAGGATGACAGTCCTTTCTTTATAGCAATATCCTGAAGAATAAATGTTTTAAAAACAGACAATACCGCATCTACACTCCCCAAAGCTGGAAATCTATCAGGCGGAGCCTCAGCCATCTTTTTTGCAAACCACCTAGGACCATAGCCCTTATTATTATAAACACACACCACAACAGGCACAGCCATTGATTCTAAAAAGGAAGCAGATGGCCGGCCACCAGACAACTCTAATTCTTTTTGATGGCGACCATATAAAACAACAATATCATTAATTGCATTCATGTTAAAAACAACACCATATTCATTAATAGTATTTTTATCATATTCTAGCGCCGCGGGCCTAAGCTTATCCCGAACAGACCTTTTTGTAATATTAACAATCAGGCTTTCATACTCATCATCAGACATATACTGGTAATCTGAGGAGCGCCTATCAGAAACAAGAATAAGATGATATCCAAAATCGGTAAGTATAGGAGAAGAAAGGACGCCAGCGTCTAATATAAATGCTGCAGACTGAAACTCTGCAACTGTTGCACCCCAAGACACCCATCCAACCTCACCAGAGTTTTCTTTAACTCCTGGATCATCAGAATATTTTTCTGCTAAAGAAGAAAAACTTTCACCACCCTCATAGTCTTGTTTTATTTGTTGACTTAAAACCAAGGCCTCATTTATCGTTCTGTTTGGAGGCTGTCCAAGATATGATTCAGAGTGCCCAATTAGGACATGGTTTATAAAAATCTCCTTTTTCGCGTTTTTCCTTGCAAGCTCTAGCTCCATTTCGGACAAAAGTGGTCTCGCAACAAAATATTCATAGCTTTCATTTACTAAAATCTGCAGAGATCGATTATATATTTTTATTGCAGTTTGAGGATTGTTATGAAAACCCAATCTTTTTGCCTCCAAAACACAAAGCTCTCTGCTTATAAAATCATTTAACATTTTTTCTTTTTGAAGGCTGTCTGTGCGCTCCCATTGCCTTTTAGGATATCGTGAAAAAAAATCATGTATAGAATAAGGCCGGTCTTCAATCACTATAACGCTTCCATCTACACAAAACAAAAAAGAAATGAAAAATAAAAGAAAATTCACTGATATAATCCCCCTATTATTTATTTTTTTCCCAAGATGAAAATTTATCAATAAACCCTAAGAAAAGAGAATAACTATATTCATCATCAAGCAAGTGTACACAAAAGGAAATATAGTGCCCCTTTATAGGCACTATATGGTAATAGGTGTTAACGCCTTCCCAATAATTAGATAGAAGATCCAAAAAACCGCCGGCATCAACACCATCGCCACTTAGATTAATAACTACACCACACCCCCGCCTAACAACAACACTAATGCCAGCAGACGCAAGAGCAGAACGAAGCCGAGATTCGTTTATAAGGTTTTTAACTGGCACAGGCATCTCCCCAAACCTATCTACAAGATTATAGGCAAGCCCATCAAGGGAGGGATCATCAAAAGCAAGAGAAATATTTTTATATACAGACAGCCGAACATCTTCTGAGGGAATATATTTTTCAGGTATAAAGCGTTTATAAAAAAAGCAAACATCAACATCTTCTGGGCGAATTGACGCAGGAATATCGGAACCCAACGAATCATAAACCGCATCCTGAATAAGCCGGGCATACAGCTCATAGCCAACCGAACCAGAACCCCCAGATTGTTTATATCCAAAGAGAGCGCCCGCACCCCTAATTTCCATATCAGAATATGCTATGCTATATCCAGACCCTAAGCGAGTATTCTGCTCTATAGCCTTAATTCTTTTATATGCAGTTTCAGATAGAGAAATATTGTTTGGTATTAGAAGATATGCGTGTGCTTGAAAAGATCCCCTTCCAACACGTCCCCTCATCTGATAGAGCTGGGCCAACCCAAAAAGATGAGCATTATTAATAATTATACAATTAGCGGATGGAACATCTATGCCAGATTCAATAATTGATGTACAAACCAAGATATGAATTTTACCAGAAACAAATAAGGACATCTTTTTTTCTATTTTACCAGAAACCTCCTGTCCATGTATAAATTCAATAGAGAGAAGTGGGAATGAACCCCTGAGCCTGGAAACAACACTTTTAATGGTGCGAATGTCGTTGTGAACAAAAAATACCTGACCTCCACGACCAACCTCAAAATCAACCGCACCCCGGATTAATCCATCATTATAAAACTCAACACGGGTATAAATAGGTCTACGAAGCAGGGGTGGTGTTTGTAACATAGATATTGTGTAAATATTTGACAATACAAGATTAACGGATCGAGGAATAGGGGTTGCCGACATAGACAAAACATCGACACCCGCCCTACAAGCCTTTATAGACTCTTTTTGCTTAACACCAAAACGATGTTCCTCATCAATTACCAATAAACCTATGTTTTTTATATAAATATCATCGTATAAAAGCGCATGTGTCCCAATTAATACATCATTAAGGCCCCCAACAATATTTTGTTTAATATTCAAAACATCCTTTGATGACCTAAAGCGGGAAACAATATCCACGGATACAGCAAAGGGTTCCAGCCTCGATGAGAAAGATGAATAAAGCTGATTTGCCAATATTGTAGTTGGGGCAAGGACAACCACTCTTTTATGTGACATAACAACACGATATGTGGCGCGAATAGCCATCTCTGTTTTACCAAAACCAACATCTCCACAGAGGAGCCTATCCATAGGAGCATTAGATTCAAGGTCCTTTAAAATTTCAGCCCAAGAAGTAGCCTGATCAGGCGTGTCTTGATATGAAAATTGAGATATAAAATCATCTTCAAAATCCTTATTAAGAAAAAAGGGTTCTCGAGCAAGCCCCCTCCTTTTAACATAAAGACTAAGTAGCTGTTCTACGGCAACCTCAGCTTGTTTTTTTGCAGCAGCCCTTTTTCTTAGCCAGGAACCCTGCTTTCCAAGAGAATCAAGAGAAATACCCTCAGCATCACTGTTTGCAAAAAAAGAAACTAAATCAAGCCGCCCAACATCAACGGAAACAATAGCCCCATCTCCATATTTTAATACTAAAAACTCTCTATTTTCACCCCCATTTTTTTTTACAGAAAGGCCAACACAAACACCGACCCCATGATCTCTATGAACAAGATAGTCTCCACGGCAAATATCAGACATTTCAATTATTCTATTCTCGGAAACGGGCCCCTCAACGCTCTTAACAAACGATTTATTTAGAAACCATCTGGGCACAAAAACCGAATTATTATCATCCAATACGGCGACGGAGGTCAGTCCGCTTGTTTCATAGACTTCATTAAAATAATTGTCTCCATGCTCGCAAAATTCTCTATGGGTTAACGTTTTAACATTAAATTTTTTAATACAACGCTTACCCGCCCCAATTGTCAGAACCCGGCCAGATGAAAGTTTAAGTGGAAAAAACCCATCTAGAGAACACTCACTTAAAGGAAAACGAATATTGGCATTAACAGAAACAAGCTTAAAGTTTTCTACACTTCCACAAGTAAGCTGAGTATCTATATCAAATCGAGAAACCAAGGGGATGCTATCAAGAAAATTAACCCTGTATGGATAAAATGATGTAGTCGGAAACAAATCTATCAAACCACCCCGCAAGCAATATTCACCGGGCGACGAAACAACATCAACACAAGTATAGTTTTCTTTATTCAAAAAGCGACAACATAGATCAAAATCCGTATACTCATTAAAAACCAGTTCATTCTTAATGCCAGCACCCAAAATAGGTACGCGCATCCCAGAACTAGAACAAACTATAAGGCGGCAATCCCCAAACCCCCCTGACAAGAGACCTTTTGATCGATTAATAAATCCATCTGAATCAGAGATAAAGCCGCCTGGAGAGTGGCCGCTTGAGGGCGAACCAATAAAAACAACACCATCGTCATCCCATAATATCGAAAGATGCTTTATAACCACATCAAAGAGTTCATCCGAAATTTGTAAAACAACATTATCAGAAATCAAATCAAATAGGGACAAAAAAAGATCGGGATGAAAGTCAAATAATTTAATATTATCTTTAGAAGAAAGACATGGAGCCCGCAAGACAACAGACTCTAAAAAAGGGGGATGTTTCACGTGAAACAATTAAACAAGAGTTCTTAAAAGCATGGCCAAAACTCCAACATCGGCCGGGCGAACCCCGGCAATTCGATTGGCCTGCCCTAGAGTTTCCGGCATGATTCGCATCAACTTTTCTTTTGATTCGGAAGAAATGTTGTTTATTGAGGAATAGTCAAAACCTTCAGGAATTTTCACGGAATCCATTCCCCTTAATTTTTCTACACGCTGAGATTCAATTTTTACATAGCCCTCATATTTTATATCTGTTTCAGCAGAAAAAATTGAATCATATGAAAAACCATCCAATAAGCAATCAGGCACAATTTCACTTTTTACATTAAAGTCTGGCCTTTTTAAAACATTATTTAATGAAAGTGTCTTTTTACCTAACAATACCTTTGTATTTTTACAAAGTTTTTTTATTTGATTAACAGAGCGGTCGTGTTTTTTAAACAAACGATATTGTTTTTCAGAAACCAGCCCCGCACGAAAAGCTTTTTCAGTTAGTCTCAGCGAAGCGTTATCTGGCCTTAGAAAAAGTCTGTGTTCAGCGCTTGAAGTAAACATGCGGTATGGTTCATTAATATCTTTAGTTATAAGGTCGTCGATTAAAACGCCAATATATGCTTCCTTTCTAGCCAAAACCAAGGGGTCCATGTTTAGTAGTTTTAATGCAGCATTGGCCCCAGCAATAAGGCCCTGGGAAGCAGCCTCTTCATAGCCAGAGGTGCCATTCAGCTGGCCCGCAAAATAAAGACCTGAAATTTTTTTTGTTTCTAACGTGCTCTTAAGTTGAGATGTGGGAAAATAGTCATATTCTATAGCATAACCATATCTAATAAATTCAGCATTTTCTAAACCACATATATTTCGGATAGCTTCCTCCTGCACCGCCCTTGACATGCTGGTAGAAAATCCATTTACATAAATTTGATTCGAGTTTTCCCATTCAGGCTCTAAAAACAACTGATGTGATGTTTTGTCTTCAAATCGTACAACCTTATCCTCAATGCTTGGACAATATCTTGGACCAACCCCATCAATTTTACCCGAATACATTGCAGATTCAGATAGGTGTTGCCTCAAAACACCATGCACTTTATCGTTTGTGTTAACAATAAAAGAAGGTGAGTTTTTGGGAATAAAAGGCCTTTTAGAAAATATTGAAAAAGGACTAGGGACCTTATCGCCAAAAGTAGGCCTAGATAGGCTCCAGTTAACTGATTCCGAAAGAAGGCGTGGCGGGGTTCCTGTTTTGAGCCTAGAAAAGTAAAATCCATTATTAATAATAGACTTAGTAAGTTCAGCAGAGGCCGGCTCACCAAGCCTGCCAGCAACATAATTTTCTTGGCCCACATGTATCAGACCGTTCATAAAAGTGCCGGTACACACTACTAGGCCCTGGGCACCAACATATCCAGAATGGCGAAGAAAGACACCATTTAAAACAGAGTTATTAACAGAGAAATTAACAACCTCATCTTCTAATATTTTAATATTTTTTTGTTTTGATATAAAATTTTGCACAAATAAGGGATATTGTTTTTTATCGATTTGCGCACGCGGTGACCAAACAGCGCGCCCTTTAGACATATTAAGCATTTTAAACTGTAAACCACACTTGTCTGCAGCTATGCCCATTATACCGCCAAGCGCATCAATTTCTTTTACAAGATGGCCTTTGCCTAAACCGCCAATCGCGGGATTACAGCTCATTCTACCGATTGCAGCCCTATCCATAGTTACTAAAATCACACCAATTCCCAGCCTGGAGGCAGCAAGGGCCGCCTCTATTCCTGCGTGACCACCTCCAACCACAATAATACTAGACTTTTTCATTTTCCTATACAGAAATTCTTAAAAATGTTTTCAATTATATCTTTATCTGGTATCTCGCCAATAATTTCCATAAGAGCCAATGAAAAACCACGAACGGTTGAAGCAACAACATCCATTCCAACATTTGATTTAAGTTGTTTGTGGGCCAAATTAAGGCAATCCAAAGAGTCCCTTAGCAGCCCCCTCTGCCTGTTCGTAATTAATGCGCCAACACTAGAATCATATGAATAGTTATCCACAACACATGTGGATATAGATGTTAATAACCTGTCTATCCCAAGGTTTTTTATGGATGAAACAAAAAGATATTCTGAAGAATTTTTTATATCCATTTGCAGAAGGTCAGATTTTGAGCGAACCCAGATACAATGTTTGTTATAAATACGCCTAAACGCATCATCTATCAGTAAGTGGGGATTATCTTCATCAACAATAATACATATGTCGGCACGCTTGAGCTCAATGATGGTTTGTTTAACGGCGAGAACATCTAGCTCGCTTTTGGCACCACCAATTCCTGCGGTATCTACTAGACAAATAGGAATGCCCCCTAACTCAAACCAAGATTCCAGACAATCGCGAGTTGTGCCTGGAATAGATGATGTAATGGCGCGATCATGACCAAGTATAGCATTGTATAATGTTGATTTTCCAGAATTCGGTTTGCCATAGAGTATAACTCGAACCCCTGAAAAGATATTTTTTCCAATAACAGAGGATCTCAAAAGACTATCTATACTATCCCTTATATTACATATATCAGATATAATTTTTGATGTTTTAATAGGAATAATTTCTTCATCTGAAAAATTCAACTCATTTTCAATTATTGACAAAAGATCAAGTGCGTCCTGTTTAAGAGAGCCTATTGCACGCGAAACCTTTCCGCTTAAATGTTCAAGGCTTATCTCTAGTGAAAGCTTGCTTTTAGAACTAATTAAGGAAGATATTGCCTCAGCCTGTAATAGGTCTATTTTTCCATTTAAAAATGATCGAAGTGAAAATTCACCAGGTCGCGCTAAACGTGCGCCACCATCAATAGTTGCGCCCACTACAGACTCTCGCACATTTACACCCCCATGACATGAAATTTCCACCATATCCTCGCCAGTAAAACTGTTTGGTGACTTAAAATAGGTTATCACTGCCTCATCAAGCAAAAAGCCTCGTGATGGATGATATATTTTAGAATACAGAGCATATCTATTTTTTGGAGCTTTATGGGTAAGGCTTTTGTATAAATTAAACAGATTTTTTCCTGAGAGTCTAACAATAGCAAGCGCGCCATTGCCGGGTGGAGTCGCAAGAGCAACTATATTATCTTGATTATAAGGGAGCATGTTCTACCGAACCATCATTTATTTCCAGATTTTGCCCGTATGCTACGCTGCTGAAAGAAGCTAAGAATATTATAGGCGGTGTAATATAAGTTTAGCCCCGATGGAAATGTATTAAAAAGCAACACAAAAAAAACATTCATAAAATACATAACCGGCTTCTGACTTTTATCCATACTTACAGATGTCATGCGCATAGTAAGTATTAGCGTTGCTCCCATCAATAACGGTAAAATAGCAACACCATTACCATATACAGGAATTGAAAAGGGAAGAGTGAATACAACATCAGGCTTCGATAAATCATTTATCCAAAAGACGAAAGGTGCTCCACGGAATTCAATTGTGGTTCTAAACACCATAAAAAGGGCCCACAATAAGGGCATTTGCAATAAAAGAGGAAGACACCCGCCAAGAGGATTAACTTTATGTTTTTTATATAATGCCATAGTTTCACGGTTTAATCTTTGAGGATCGCCCTTATATTTAGATTGAACCTTCTTCAGCTCTGGCTGAATGCCCTGCATATTTTGACTAGATTCAAAACTTTTTTTTGTCAGCGGGCCAGAAATAAGGCGGACAAGAACTGCAAATATTAATAAAACGACACCATAATTTATATTGAATGTTTTATGCATAAATTTTAATATCCATAAAACACCCTTACTGATAGGACGTATTATAGCAAAGCCCCAATTCATGGTTTTATCTAATCCAGAGCCAACCTTTGAAACATGATCAACATCAAGGGGCCCCAGATATATTTTAGATGACACAAATGAAGCCTCGCGGGGCAACCCAATGCCCGCACTGTATAAAGGTGTTTGTTTTCTGTTTCCAAAAGGAACATTTGTAGCGGATAAAACGGCATAGCTTCCAGGGATCTCAAGAAGCAGTGCAGACATAAAATATTTTGTTCTAACAGCCACCCACTCTGTTTGACCTTTGTACGCCTCTCTATCAACACTGTTTTCAACACCCCCAACTTGAATATCATTAATTTCGCCCGCTTGACTAATAATACCCGAACTATACTGAACATCTTCTTCAACACTTTCTTCTGTAGGCCGCAAACCACCGCTCCAAACAACCTCTATATCACCAGATATATCAATCCCCCCCCTGTCTATTGAAAAACTATGATCACTAACATATGAATTGCCGTAAAAAACGACAGATTTTGTGATAATAATATCACCCTTGCTATCAACCAGTTGATATTTAAGGTCCAACAGATCTTCTGGGCCCAGAAAAAGAGTATCGGAACCCACAGAACTCAGTAAGGCAAATGGTTTATCAAAATAATCATATTCATCAACCCTTTCATTATATGCTGCAAGACAGGGCATACATGCACCTGTTGATGGTAAAATTAAAGAGACAGAAAGAGTTGGATCAAAATATCCCGAATCATCATATCCACCAACATATTTTAATTCTTCTGAATTATTATCATTAATAATATAATTCACAAAGCTTCCACCAGCCCTATTTGTTAGAGTTGCCGTGTATAAAGGGGATGAAATAGTTATATAGGACTCTCTTATGGAGCCATCAACATAAGTTTTTAAACTTTCTGTGGAACCTGAAATATCGCCCTGCTTAGCTTCAGCCACCAATAAGGTCTCATTAGGGGACGCTTTGTTTGAGCTACTCGCATCTACTGGATCATAGCCCAACCACTCAAGGTAAAGGGGCTGAAGAATAATAATTAAAAAAATTAGAACAGCAGCAAGAAAATATCTAAATGTATCATTCATGGCACTGGATCATAGCCGTTCCTACAATTAAAAGGATGACACCTGACTATGCGTCTTATAGAGTAAAAAGCCCCCCTAAGCACACCATGTTTTTCAACAGCCCCAATAGCATAACTTGAGCAGCTAGGAAAAAAACGACAAGAATTAAAAAAAAATGGTGAAATAAAAAACTGATACGACCGAATCATAAGAATAAAAAGGTTTTTAATGTGAAAATTTTTCATAAATCAGGGAAAAGGAGGCAAAAATTGACTGATAAGAGATGTTTTTTGATTTTGGGCGCACAATAACTGATAATCCTAGCCCTCCATCGATAATCATTGACTTAAATATAAATCTACATCTGCGCTTAAAGATGTTTCTTTGAACAGCACCCCCATATTTTGTAGAAACAGAAAATCCAATACATGGGTCTGCGTCCAATACACACCTGAGAGACAAATCCCCATTATATAGGGATATCGGAGTCTCCATAATATGTGAAAAACGGGGTGAAGAAAGAGAGAAATTCAACTATGCAGAAAGAGATGATCGACCCTTTTTACGGCGCCTTGAAAGTATTGCTCGGCCAGCCTTAGTTCCCATCCGCTTTAAAAAGCCATGTTTATTTTTACGCTTCCTATTAGTATATTTTATTGTAATTTTCATATTGGTTCTTCTTTATTTGATTACAGCCCAGTAATTTAATTAAAATACAAACCATAAATTAAACAAATTATTAAGGCCAGCTGACATTAACACGCGTATTAATTCCCCCCCTTGTGTTAAATCTGCCCACAACTTCTATTTTTCGAGGTTTACAAGCTTCACGAATGTCATCAAGAATTTTATTTATTACAGCTTCATGAAAAATTCCAACATCCCTGTATTGTTGTAAATAAAATTTTAATGATTTTAACTCAACAATTGATTTATCGGGTGTATAATTGATTTCTACAACAGCAAAATCAGGCTGTCCTGTTCTAGGGCAAACACAGGTAAATTCTGGAATAGAAACATTTATTACATAATCTCTATCAGAAAATAGGTTTTTAATAAGTTCAAAGACAGGTGAGATGGAGGCGTTATTGGCCATTTATATAGTAGCCCCTTCAGACATTGTGGCTTTTATCTTATCAATTCTAGTAGTGAGCTGTTCTTGCGAGACAAACATAAGAGGCTCAACCCCAAAACCCTCAACGCAAAATGAGGCCATTGCAGAACCAAAAACAGCAGCTTCAACGAAATCCGGAACAGGCTGTTGTGAAAGGTATCCAACAAATCCACCCGCAAAAGAGTCCCCGGCCCCAGTGGGGTCAATCAAATTTTTTGTAGTATATACAGGAACAAAAACACCAGTATTTTTTTGTGCCACATATGAACCTTCCGCACCCATTTTAATAACCACCACATCCGGGCCCATTTCTAGAAATATTTGCGATGCTACAACAATGTCAGCCGTACCAGAGAGCTGTTCAGCTTCTTCATGGTTAATAAGAAATATATCAGATTTTGTAATCACATCTTTTAGTTTATCAGGGTCCAAATCAATCCACAGATTCATTGTATCACTGATAATATATTCTGGAGAAATCATTAAATTTGCCACCTTTAGCTGTAAGGAGGGCTGAATATTTCCTAAAAACACAAGAGGTGAATGACGATCCTCTGATTTAATTTCAGGAGAAAAGGATTCAAAAACGCCTAATTCCGTATAAATGGTTTCTCTAGATGAATAATCATCACTATACCTTCCACCCCAGCGAAATGTTTTTCCATTAGCAGTTTGTACATTGTCCACATTGATTCCATGAGACAAAAACATATCATGTCCTTTTTCAGGGAAATCATCACCTATGATCCCCACTGTTTTTATTGGAGCAAGCATGCTTGCGGCTATGGAAAAAAATGATGCAGAACCACCCACCATATTTCTTCTGATACCCGCAGGAGTTTCCAATGTATCAATTGCAATAGATCCAACGACGAGGATAGTTTTCCCACTGTTCATAGGCGTCAATATTAACCTGTTTATCTGCCTTTATCCAATTATGAATTCAGTTATATATTTGATCAGTGGGATAATTATAATTCTATTCAAATTGGCGAAGCAGAAAAAGATTTAGAAGATTAAGAAAGTATGCTACATGAAAAATAATCAATCAAAAAAGAAAATTCTTGTTATACATGGGCCCAACATGAATTTAATCAGCCATAGGCCGGTCGCAGTAAGAGGCAAGATGACACTGGATAAAATTAACAGCTGTCTAAAGAAAGAGGCTCAGGCCACAGGGTACAATTTAAAAGCAATTCAAACTAACGACGAAGGAAAAGCGGTTACATACATTCAAAGACTACGAAATAAAATTTCAGGAATTATTATTTTTCCTGGTCCATGGCAACAATCCGCCTACACTATTAAAGATACGCTAGAGATAATTAAAATACCATTTATTACAATATCAACCGGAGAAAAAATGGGCCTATTAAAAGGAATTGATAGTATTAATAATGGCGATCTTCTAAAAAGCTGTCAGCAGGCCATCAAACAATTGACAAAATCAGATTATACCAAAAATACGAGGTAGGTCCGCGATAGATTTAATAACATAATCCGGCTGTATTTTAGAATTCGAAAGGAGATTCTCATTAAATTTTCCAGTTTTAACTAATACTGCATTCATACCTGCGCTTTTAGCACCACCAATATCAGCATAAATATCATCGCCAACCATATAAACCATATTAGGAGGACACCCCAAGCGCCTCGCTGCCAACATAAAAAAATTTCGATTCGGCTTACCGGTAATGACGACCTTTTTACCAGAAGCATATTCTAATGCAGATACAAATGCTCCCAAGTCCATTTTTAATGTTCCCGAATCGATCCAATAACGATTTTTATGCATTGCAACAATTTGACAACCAGCCATTATATCTAAAAAAAGTCTGTTTAATAGTTCAAAATTAAACATAGTCCCCATATCACCCAAAACTACAACCTCAGGATTTTTATCAACTAAATCAAACGAGCAGTAATCCTTTTTCATTTCAGAATCAGCCACAACAAGCAACATTTTTTTAAAATTTTTCATTCTGCAATATTCTACTGCGGCATGAGACGCTGCAAACACCCTGCTTTCTTCTGTTTTCAACCCCATTTGCTCGATATGCATAACTAAGCCTGCTTTAGTTCGGCGGGTAGAATTAGTAATAAAACAATAAGGTATCTTAGCCCTATTAAGTAGCTCTATTGTTGACTTAGCTCCATCAATAAGAACCCCATCCTGGTAAATTACGCCATCTAAGTCAAACAAAATTCCAGATGGAACAATCATCTAAAATCTGCCAAATTAAACCTTCCACTATAACAATGTTCAGCGGGACCCTCGCAATAAAATTCCTGCCAACCATCATCAAATGTGTAAATTAAACTTCCACCATCAGAAAAAGTCATTACCGGAGAAGTTACAAACCCATTACATGCGAGATGAAACACTACAGCCGCAGATCCAGATGAGCAGGAAAGCATCACCTGCTCAACACCCTTTTCATAAGTTTTGATTTTAATTTGACCACTATTAATTAAACGATAAAAATTTACATTAATTCCCTTAGGCTGGAATTCTGGAACATTTCTTATTTTGCGACCCATTTCAAAAACATATTTATCATCAAGCCTATTAGATTCACATATAAAATGTCTAGCCCCGCTATCAACAAAAACCCCCTTAATTCCTAGGGGCGCGATACAACCCGATTTATAAACAGGGATTTTCATGCTCATTGATACAAGTCCATCAGAATTGATTTTATAGGAATGTACAGCAGCCCCTGTTTCAAATTGCAGGATATTATTATTGTTTTTCAAAGCCAAATGATGTTTGGCTACACAACGAGACCCATTTGCACAAAAGGTTTCCCAATTACCATCAGAATTATAGTAATCTATATAAAAATCATACTTATTTGAAGGAGAAATAATTATTAACCCATCCGCACCTATTCCCATATGGCGACTACAAAGACTGCTGATGAGGGAGCCTTTGCGGCACTCAATATCTAAATCTCGGGAAGAAATTATAATAAAATCATTACCATTGGCATGGTACTTATAAAATGGAATCTTTTTCATTTAGCTATTAATATTTTAGATACTAATCAAATTTACAAAAAGTATTAAATTCAAAACGATTTTTCTGAAAATATGATAAAAAGTGTATTGATTAATAAAAACCATTTAATATTGTTTAGCAACAAAGGAGATTATATTGGAATTTTCTAAACGCGAAATTATCATCGAATCTTGGCAAACACTGAAAAGCCATTTAGGCCTATGGATTTTGATTATGCTTTTTATTTTTGCCTTTAATATAGCAACCAGCGTCGTTCAGGAAAGGCTCTTAGATGATATTACTGCTCAAACAGTAATTTTTATAATTGCCGCATATCTATTTCAGGCGGGAATTAGCTTGGGAATGTTAAAAATAGCGCTGAATATTTACAATAATATTGAACCAGGCTTCAAGCAAATTTTCAGCAGCTTTCATTTGCTTTTAACATATGTAATGGCAACAATTATTTCCCTGTCGTTGCTTATTTTGGCAGCATTGCCAGGCATTATTTTACTAGTGATTTCTGTATCAAATGATTTTGATTCAATATCAAGCCCACAAGCCCTGAATAATTTGTCATTATTGATACCAATAGTGCTCATAGTAATTCCCATTGTATATTCTTCAATTCGCATGCAGTTTTATGATTATTTCGTTGTAGATGGAGAATATGGCGCGATAGATTCAATTAAAAGAAGCATTGTCAGCACAAAGGGCCTTGTAGGGAGACTGTTTATTTTAAGTGCAATATTGTCCACCATTATTTTAGTTTCCATGATACCGCTAATGATGGGGCTGCTAATCAGCATACCTCTAGCAACCATAGTAAACACCCATTTATATCTAAAGCTTAAGAAGCTTGCCCAGTATGAATAAGCACACCATTTTTAGCAGACTTTAAATCCCCCCTCAATCCGAATAGCAATTTGTCTGAGAAATGTCTCCAGCTTGCGTTGTCTGCACCTGGCATACGCCGACAATTTGCAAGCGTATCTACGATTCCTAGTAAAATTGCGCTATATGTTATATCTCCCCCATTTTCAAGCGCAATATTTTTTGATTACAATCAGGGGATGTTATAAAACCTGTATTATACATATAGTTTCAAGTATAATGTTCATCATCGGTATAGCTGCCCATAATAAATTTAGCCAGAATATTTATGTCATAAATTTTCATAAACTCTCTCCTGTTAAGTCCTTTAATCTATGTTCAACTAAGCTTATTAGTCCATCCAACCCAAGATTTTCATAGCTATCTGTATTAATAATTTTTCCAATTTTTATAGTTATAGGGGCTGGCTTTATCCACCAGCGAGTTTTAGGTTTAAAGTCGAATGCTCCTAAAATACCAACAGGTATAATAGGGGTGCCCGTATTAATGGCCATATGAAAACCGCCTTTTTTTAATGGACCCATATTACCATTTAATGTACGGGTACCCTCTGGTAGAATTCCGATATGAATTTCTTGCATTAATACGGCTTCTGCCCGTTTAATGCTGTTTATGGCCGAACGAAGATTATTGCGCTCAATTGGTATAGCCTGAATACGTCGTAAAAGCGAGGAAAAAACAGGTATTTTAAAATTACTTGCAGCAGTTACACCAGAATAGCAACCACGCGGAACTAAAGGAAATATAAACGCATCTATAAAACTAGAATGGTTCATCATAATTATATATGTTCCTTCTGCAGGGAATTTGCCCTGGACCTTTGGCCAGAGAAAAAATGTGGACATAATTAATCTACAGAAAAACTTGTCCATCACATAAAATGTGGGGAGATAAATAATTCCAAATAAAATAAGTATCAATGATGAAATAAAAAATACTGGAAAAAATAAAATGTATGAAATAATTGAGAGGAATTTAAACTTTAGCATAAATTCTAGCTTTCCTCAAAAGTGATTAACAGACCATAATTGGCTTTTGGCAATTTTCCCGACCCTGGCCCGCGCAACCAAACGATTGAGGATTTTAAACTATTGAGCATTATTGACCCCTCATACAATCTATAGACCAAACCAGCCGCTCTAATATATCTAGAAGCCTTTCTTGTGTGTCTATATCCAAACTTTCAATCATTGAATGATTTACATCACCTAGTTTGACCTCAATTTTTTCAACAATATCATTACCTCTGTTGGTTAAAAAAATTTTTTGTACTCGTCTATCATATAGTTCTCCCCCCCTTTTAATGAGTCCCAACCGTTCAAGCTTTTGTATATTTCTACTCAACGTACTATTATCTAGTCCAAGCTTGTCAGACAGGGCGGACATTGTTATACCATCGTAAGGAATTGAAATTAAATGAAATGCCTGCGAGGAGGTGAGATTTAAAGCAGAAGCCGATTTTCGGATTAATGCATTATAGTGAATTGTTAAATCTGTTAAAAGCTCATAAACGGTCATAGTTGTATATTACAATCTTATAAAACATCATACAATAATTCATTAATTAAATCATCAGTAATTTCATCTAAATGCATGACAACTCTGTGGGCCACCGATAAATTTTCTATTGGTACGGATCCGGTTTTGGCTATAACGTGCGCCCCAGTATCAAGGGCAGATCTTAATCCATTAATTGAATCTTCAATAATAATAGAATTTTCCGGTAAAATATCTAATAGTTTTAACATGTCAAGATAGGGGGCCGGGTGAGGCTTATTATAAATAGACTCAGATCCTGAAATAATGTTTTCAAAGATTGTGTCTAAATGAATTTGTTGACACAACCAGTCAACATTATGTCGGGGTGATGCGGTTACAAGTCCAGTTTTATGATTTTTTTTAATTCGCTTAATTAAAGCATGAAAGCCAGGCATAAAAACTAAATTATTTTTAAACTCTTCTCTAACATATGCTCGCCCCTTGTCCATAAAAACCAATATATTTTCATTAATTTTATAGCGTTGCATGCTAAGGTTAAAAAAATCTTCCTCCGAACAGCCTCGAAAAAGTGGCCAATCTTCTTCAGGAATATGTACACCATATTCATCAAATAAGCGGATTTCAGCACGCGTATATAAAGGCTCGGTATCAAGTATTACTCCATCCATATCAAATATCACCGCAGTATTCATTCTAATGTATATAATAAAGAACAATGATTTTTGTATAATGCAAATATATTTACATTTTCCTTTTTAGAAACCCCGTGACCTATAATTGACTGATGATCAATTCTTACATCATCCATAGACTGCCAAAATCCTTTAATGGGCGTTCCATCAAAATGTAATATGTTTGATCCAAACGGATGAGACATCGAAACAGAATTAACCACACCGTCGTTTTCATACCAGGTGCTATCAATAGCATCGCTATAACTACCCATTAGTAAGCCAGTTGGCCAAAGATGTAATGACATAACAGAATCAGGTTTATGAAATAAAGAATTATTTTTTAGCTTTGTAGCAGATGTTGTAAATGAAAAATAGTACACGCCCATGTCTTCTTCATATAATTTATTAAACTCCTTTGCACCATTTATTGAAAGCTCCCATGAGCAGAGATTTTTTTGATTATTAAGTTTTGATTCTGATAAACGAGAAATAAAATTATCAAAAGATTCATTAGGGCTCTTTTTTAAACCCCAGTGTTCTAAATCAAAATTATAAAAATTATTAAATGCCTTACTATCAATACTCCCAAACCAGGGAGCAAGATTAAGTGAAAAAGGAAAAGCATCAAGCAAAATAGGCACCAGCGTAGATCCATTATGAGGGGTTGAAATAGTAGTAATACTTTTTATCCAGCCTTTATAATTATTGGATAATAATGGAGAACCCTCACCACTATAGGTTTCTTTTAGCAAAATTTCAAGCTGTCTTGCTGTCTGCCCACCCTGACTATGTGAAATTATATGCACAGGATGATCTGAACTCCACAAAGGGTAGAGGCCGTCAAATATTTTATTTTCAGGGCGCTGAATGATATCTAATTGTCTAGATAGGCCGCTCCCATAATCAACCTGTCCACCCTTTATCTGATAAAAAGCCTCAACAGCCCTATCCCAATTTGTAGAAATAGGACCTACTGAGACCGTATAAACCTCAAAGCCAGCCCTTTTAAGCTCTTCCTCGTAATCCATTCTACCGCCCCAGTAATAATAACCAGCCATTTCATCTCTGCCCCAACCTAAAAAACCATGAATAAGTATGATTGGACAAGCATTTTGAGAGACCAAAGAAGATCCAAAAAAAATAAGGAAGGTACTAATTTTAAACATTTTTTTTGAGAGCCTTTATTCGTTGCAAAACAGGAGGATGTGAATAGTATAACCAAACAGATAATGGGTGGGGAGTAAGGTTCCCAAGATTTGTAACAGTTAGTTTTTTAAGTCCATCAATCAAATGCTCTACAGAATCAGTTGTATTTTTAGCAAATTTATCTGCCTCAAACTCATGTTTTCTAGAAATGAAGTTACCAAAAAATGACATAATGAGATCTATAGGTGAATATAATATAGAAAAAAAGAGAAGGCCGGCATAAACAGAAACATTTTTCATTTTAAATGCATCAAAAAGGACCACGTTTTCTAAAAATAAAGATAATAAAAAGAAAACTAATCCCATTTGAACAATACCTAAAATAATCCCCTTTATATTATGGCGCATTTTATAATGTCCTACTTCATGAGCAATAATAGATATTAGTTCATTTTCAGTATGTTTTTCAATCAAGGTATCAAATAATGCAATACGCTTATTCTTGCCAAACCCAGAAAAATATGCATTTGACTTAGAAGATCTTCGCGATCCATCCATTACATCAATTTGGCCAATGGGGAACTTAACAGATTTTAAAAAGTCATTTATACGCTCTTTAAGAGACCCATCTTTAAGAGGAGTAAAGCTATTAAAAAGAGGGGCAATAAATAGTGTGAATAAGGGCTGAATCAAGATCAAAAATAAAGAAATGATAATCCACGCATATAACCACGCGCCAGCCCCAAGATTTTCAAAAAAATATAAAATGATGGTCATAATAAAACCACTAAAAACGATTACAAGAAAATAGCTTTTAATCTTGTCTAAAATAAATGTTTTAATTGTAGTTTTATTAAATCCAAACCCCTCTTCTATTATAAATGTTCTATAAATAGAAAAGGGAATATTTATAACATCTTGCAGCATAAACAGGCATCCAAAAAAAAGCAATCCAGAAACAATGGATGAAAATTCAAAACTTCGAATCCACAAATCAATAATATTAAAAAAACCAGAAAAAATAACCATAAGACTTATAGCCAAATCAAAACTAGATTTTAAATATGCAAAAAGGGAATTTTCTATAAGATATTCTTTTGAACGCCCATATTCATCATTATTATAATAGTTTTTGAACTCCACAGGCAATTCTGGGGCCATATTTCTCAAGTCTAAATAGCGCGACAAGTTATAAAGCAGAAATTCCAGCACCAAAGCGACCACAATAATAATTAGATAAATGTTCATAGTCTAAAAATTAATTTTTAACGATAATTGTTTAAAAAAACACTTAATTTTTCAAAATCAACATAATGATGAGCTTGAAAGCCTAGGTTTTCTGCCGATATAACATTTGCAAAATTGTCATCAATAAAGATAGAAAAAGATGGTTTTGTATTGGCTTCGATGAGAGCAAAATCAAAAATTTTCTGGCAGGGTTTATATGCGCCAGCCCTATCTGAAGTTATAACACCATCAATATGTTTTAAAAAGTCAAATTTTGTTTTTAATTTGACAATATGTTTCTCACTTGTATTTGATATAATCCAAATACTATTGGTGCAATGTAATTCATCAAGAAGAGATACCGCCGGCATTTCACTTACCCCAGAATCATGCCACATGCTCTTGACAACCATCTTATCAACACAGCCACCTTTTGGTAAGGCAGAACAAACCACATTAACATATGTATTAAAATTAATCTCCCCACGCTCCATTCGCATGAAGGCTTCCCCCAAAACAATTTCATATGTTTTTAAATAAGTCAAACCAACCTGTTTAGAAATGTAGTGAATAACAACAGACTGATCTGATCCCAACAGCACACCAAACAAATCAAAAAATATTGTGGTTTTATTAAGTTGTTTTTTCATCGAAGCTTCATATCATAGATTTGCAAATTACTTCCCTCTCCAAGTGGCGTTCGATAATAATCACCCCATTGATGTAAAACCTTAAATCCAGCATCTACAATCAACTGATTCATTTTGGATGGGAAATACATACGCATTGAAAATGTTTCTTTATTAAAATCTATATTATTGTCATCAGAAAAATACCAAGTAAGATGATTAACCTCAGTATCAACATTATATTCATTGCTTTCTTCCACAGCAACCCTGTTGCCCGTAATACAATCTGTATATTCTAGAACGAAAAAGCGCATACCTTCAGGCCGGTATAGAAAAAGTGGATTGGGAACAAAAGCATCAATTAGAAAACGGGTGTTCTTATGCATATGCCTCTTAACACAGTTTAGACATGCTATAGCATCATCATCAGATAATAAATGGAGAAACGAATTAAAGCCTATAAATATCATATCAAACTTTTTATTAATATTAAAATTACACATATTTCCATTAATAATAGTTGGCGCATTTCTTACGTTTTTTAGTTTTTTATTAGCAAGAGTTACAAAATCAGATGACAACTCGATACCTGTGAAATCTGCCCCATCTCGTATTAGGCTATAGGCTAATCGACCAGTTCCACAGGCCAACTCAAGAATAGAATTCCCATCTATTTCTGAAAAAATACCTGACCAGAAATCCAAGTCATTTTTTTTCCACCAATGTATATCATCATACCGCTGAGCATCATCATATATGGAATTAATCGTTTTAGTAGTATTTTTCAGGAAAGAATAAGGATTTATTCTTGAAGATTAGAAATAGATAGCATAATATTATTCCTTTCCTCTTCTATTTTTCTCTTATCTTCCCCATTAGAATCTAAAAGATCAAGAACTTCAAGAGCCTGATTGTAGTGTTTTTGGGATTTTAATACTTGAACCATGGTGAAGGTAGCCATAGACCTGTCAACATTATATTTTTGCTCATTATTAGCTTCAGTTATTATCCCATCCTCAACACTTGATAGGTGTTCCAATTCAGATTTTTTAATATCAGACGCTTCATTTTGGAGAGGAGTTTTTTTTGTAGATGATTGGAGTTGTTCCATCCATTGCATGCATTCTACATCTTGAGGGATAAATCTTAAAATACGATTAATATAACTTTGTGTTGTTTTTTGGCTACGCTTTAATTTCATCTCAATTTCGATAAGCATGCGGAGACCATTAAAGTGCATAGGATTTTCATCTACAACCCACTTTAAACATTTTTCTGCAAATCTATAATTTTCTTCGACCATTGCTACTTGGGCAAAAATAAATCCACCATCAGAATTTGTTGGATTATAATCTAGGCCCACTTCACAGACCTTCTTCGCCCTTCTCACATCTCCTTCAGATAAATATTTTTCTGCAAGAATAGGAAAAAAAGGGGTGCTGAAATCATCAGCAAAACTATTTTCTAAAGTTTTTTTATCTAATATATTGATCATAATATAAAATTAGAGCGGAATATTACCATGTTTCTTTTTAGGATTGCTATCAACTTTTGTTGCCAGCATTTCTAGCCCCTTAATTAATTCAGTCCGGGTTTCATGGGGTTTAATAACGCTGTCTATATAACCACGTTCAGCAGCAATGTACGGGTTTGCAAATTTTTTTCGGTATTCATCTACAAGCCCTTCTATTTCTTTTTTCGGATCCTTGGATTGATCAATTTTTTTCTTAAAAATTATTTCAACCGCTCCCTTAGGACCCATAACGGCAATTTCTGCAGAAGGCCATGCAAAATTTAAATCGCCACGAATATGTTTAGATGACATAACATCATAAGCCCCACCATATGCTTTGCGGGTAATAACAGTAAGCTTTGGCACTGTAGCTTCAGCAAAAGCATAAAGGAGTTTTGCTCCATTTTTAATAATTCCTTGCCACTCTTGATCTATGCCCGGAAGAAAACCAGGAACATCCTCAAAAGTTATAAGAGGTATATTAAAAGCATCACAGAATCTAACGAATCGCGCACCCTTTACAGATGAATCAATGTCCAAAACACCCGCTAGATGAGAAGGCTGATTTGCCACAATACCTATAGACCTGCCACTAAGTCGAGCGAAACCTACTATAATATTTTTTGCAAAGTCCTTATGAACTTCAAAAAAACTGTTTTTATCAAAAACAGTGTTGATAACCTTGTGCATATCATACGGCTTGTTTGGATTTGCTGGTATAAGCGCATCTAATTTTATATCCTGTCGGCTTGGACCATCCTTGTATTCCAAGGCGGGCGGATCATCTAGGTTGTTGAGAGGAATATAGGAAAGCAGTCTGCGTATATTATTAAGAGTTTCCACTTCGTTATTACATGCAAAATGGGCAACGCCAGATTTGGAAGCATGTGTGTCTGCTCCTCCCAAGGTTTCCATAGTAACATCTTCATGTGTCACTGTTTTTACCACATTAGGACCAGTAACAAACATATGGCTGGTATTTTTTGTCATAAAGACAAAATCTGTAATGGCAGGTGAATATACAGCGCCACCTGCACAGGGACCCAGAATAGCAGAAATTTGTGGCACGACGCCAGAAGCCAGGGTATTCTTAAGAAAAATATCCGCATAACCTCCTAGGCTCACCACGCCCTCCTGGATACGGGCACCGCCTGAATCATTAAGACCGATGATAGGTACACCGATTTTTAGGGCCATATCCATGACTTTGCATATTTTTTCAGCAAATGCCTCCGATAAAGATCCGCCAAATATAGTAAAATCCTGGGAAAAAACCATTACTTTACGTCCGTCAATAGTGCCGTATCCTGTTATAACTCCATCGGTAAGAATACGATTTTCCTCCATACCAAAATCATTTGAACGATGTTTAACGAACATATCCAATTCGGTAAAACTACCCTTATCTAGCAGAATATCCAGGCGTTCACGAGCAGAAAGCTTTCCTTTATCATGCTGTTTTTGGATGCGGTTTTTACCACCACCCTCCAGGGCAGAGGTGCGCATTTTATCCAAATGTTTAATTGCGGTTGTCATTTATCCAGACTTCAATGTAGTCAATGGTTTCCTGTACAGGTGTGCCGGGGCCGAACAGTCTGCCAACTCCGATATCTGCCAGTGTTTTCATATCTTGTTCTGGTATTATGCCACCGCCAGTGAGAAGAACATTTGTAAGGCCCTCCTTATCCATCATTTTTTTAACTTTAGTAAAAATAGTCATATGAGCACCGCTGAGAACAGACAGCGCAATAATATCCGCATCTTCCTGAACAGCTGAAGAGACAATCATTTCAGGTGTCTGACGAAGGCCAAGGTAAACAACTTCCATTCCAGCATCCCGGTATGCCCGCGCTAATATTTTAATCCCCCTGTCATGACCATCCAGCCCTGGCTTAGCCATAATGATACGTATTTTTTTATTCAAAGTACACTCCTGAAGACATAAAATTTACAGCACAATCCGTTAATCCAGAAAGGTTCATTTCCTATCTCTGCTATCTAATATAATGGTCACTGGTCCGTCATTTGTAAGGCCTACTTCCATCATGGCCCCAAACTGTCCCTTCTGAACAGGAACACTTTCATCTTGGAGCTTTTTACAGAACTTTTCATATGTGCTTTCAGCAATTTCATGAGGAGCTGCATTTATAAAGCTGGGTCGCCGCCCTTTTCGGGTATCTGCGCAGAGGGTAAACTGGCTTATAACAAGTGCCTCACCCATTACATCATGTATGGATAAATTCATATCATCATCATCATCCTTAAAAATTCGCAGTCCCACAGTTTTGTTGACCATATAAGACAAATCTTCAGGCCCATCATCTTTTTCTATTCCCAGTAATATTAGAAAACCTCGATTAATTGTCCCAACCTCATTTCCATCGACGGCAACGGAGGCTGAAAGCACACGCTGAATAACAGCCTTCATTTACACTGACTAATCCATACATGGCTGTCGCCAAAAACAGCACGAAGGCTCTGTACAAAATCCTTTGATGCGCTAACCCCCAATTTGCCCGCCCGAATACGCTCTACAGATCCATTTTTTGCCTTCAAATGTAGCACAAGGCCCCTCCGACCCTTGTTTTTACTAGAAAGATCCTTTAATGTATTAAGAAAACTTTCATCATATTGACTGCTGTCAATCATTACATTAATATTCCGGCTCAGCCTTTCTCTTGTTTGTTCAAGGGGAAAAACGTCTCTCGCAATCATTTTAAGGGTTTCGCCGCCCTCGTCACGATCTGAAGGGGAACCCTTAATAAACACACAGCCATCATCTAAAAGTAAATCTTTTGTTTTTTCATAGACCTCATTAAAAACAAATACATCAGCCTTACCCGCTGAACCATTAAGCTCTACAATGGCCCAGGGACGATTTTTTTTATCATAACGGGAATTCACAGATTTAATAATGCCACCAATCCGAATTTCTGTTGGTTTCTTTTCGGGTATATTGGCAAGATTAATATTAGCAAATTCTTTAATATCATCCATATATTTTTCAAGAGGATCACCGGACAAATAAAAACCAATCATCTCTTTTTCCCTGTGAAGACAATCTTCTGCTGCCCACTCATCCACATCAGGCAGCACAAGGGGGGCAATTTCTGCAATAGCAGTATCACCACCAAAGAGACTTTCCTGAGAAGACGCTGCATCTTCACACATTTTTTGTCCCCAGCGAAGAGCATCATCGATAATTTCGAACTTCTGAGCACGATGACCCACCAGATTATCACAGGCTCCTGACAAAACTAGGGCCTCGATGGATTTGCGGTTAATTAAATGAGAATTGATTTTACAGAGTTCAAATATACTTTTGTAGTTACCACTTTCTTCCCTTCCTTCCGCAACAGCCTGGGCCGCCTTTGAACCCATATTTTTAATTGCCGCCATACCATAGGCAATACATGTATCACTTAAAGCACGAAATTCAGCATAAGAAGTATTTACATCCGGCGGCAGGATTTCTATTCCCATTTTTTTTGCAGAAGCAAGAAGCTTTACTACCTTATCGGTATCATGCATTTCCGATGACAAATTGGCAGCCATAAATTCAGAGCAGAAATAGGTTTTCAACCAGGCTGTCTGGTATGCCACCAGGGCATAGGCTGTGGAATGACTTTTATTAAATCCGTACTGGGCAAATTTTTCCAGGAGATCAAAAATTTCAATAGCCATTTTTTTATCATAATTTTGTTTTATTGCACCTTCGACAAAATCTACCTTGAAAGCAGCCATGACATCAGCTTTTTTCTTACCCATAGCTCGACGGAGCATGTCCCCCTGGGCAAGGGTAAACCCGCCGATGATCTGGCTGATCTGCATCACTTGCTCCTGATAAACGATAATTCCGTAGGTTTCCTTTAAAACCGGTTCAAGATCGGGGTGAATATAGTCAATTTTTGAATCACCGCTTTTCCGGGCAATAAATTTTGGAATATTTGCCATAGGTCCTGGACGATAGAGGGCATTCATGGCAATAAGATCTCCAATGCTGCTTGGCTTTAACTGTTTCAGGTATTCACGCATGCCATCTGATTCAAACTGGAAAATGCCCGTAGTGCGTCCATCGGCAAATAGGTTGTATACCTTTTCATCTTCTAAGCTTATTTTGGCTATATCAATATTTTCTCCACGTGTCTTTTCCACCATCATCACCGCTTTATTGATCACTGTAAGATTTCTCAGGCCAAGAAAATCCATTTTTAGAAGACCTAGGTCCTCTAGGGCGCCCATCTCAATCTGGGTTGTGATATCCCCTGTGCCGGGGCTCTTAAACAGGGGAACATATTCAGTTAAAGGCCCGGGCGTTATAACAACACCGGCAGCATGGGTGGAAGCATGACGATGCATTCCCTCGAGAACTTTGGAAAAATTCATCAATTCTTTATGGGTTTCATCAATAGAGGCAATTTTCCTCAGATTAGGGTTCATTTTCTCCGCTTTTTCTAGGGTAATTTTAAGTTCATTTGGCACCATCTTGGCAATCCTGTCCACATCTCCATAGCTCATGCCAAGCACCCTTCCCACATCCCTCAGGACAGATTTAGCCTTCATGGTGCCGAAGGTAATAATCTGAGCCACTGAATCGTGTCCGTAACGTTCCTTGATATAGCTGATAACTTTTTCCCGCCCCTCAATACAAAAATCAATATCGATATCGGGCAAGCTGATTCGTTCAGGGTTTAAAAATCTCTCAAACAGGAGATTATACTTTATAGGGTCAACATCTGTAATGCCCGTAGCATAGGCCACAATAGATCCGGCAGCACTTCCACGGCCAGGACCGACGGGAATGCGGTTGTCCCTTGCATATTTTACAAAATCCTGCGTAATGAGAAAATAACCTGCAAAGCCCATTTTTTTGATAACATCTAGCTCAAAATCCAGGCGTTTTTGAATTTCAGGTGTTATTTCTCCATAGCGCTCCTTCAGGCCGATTATACAGAGGCTGCGTAAAAACTCGTCACCATTGCCAGAGCCGTTTTCTCCCGGTATAGGGAAGGTGGGGAGGTGGTACTTGCCCATAGGGATCTCGAGATCACAGCTTTCGGCAATCTTTAAAGTGTTTTCAAGAGCCTGAGGCGTATCCTTGAAAATATCAAACATTTCGTCTGCAGACTTAATATAAAATTGTTTAGGTTCATATCGTACACGATTAGGGTCATCGCGGTTTTTATCTGTTCCCAGGCAGAAGAGCACATCGTGTGCCTCCCAGTGTTCTTCAAGGGCATAGTGGCAGTCATTTGTTGCAACAATGGGAATATCTAATTCATTAGAAAGTTTTTTTATAATTGAATGGGTTGCAAGCTCTTCTGCCAGATTATGGTTCTGTATTTCCAGATAAAACCTTCCGGGAAAAATTTCCATATATTCAAGAGCAGCTTTTTTTGCGCCTTCATAATCATTTTGTGCTGCACGTTGATTAATCTCTCCTGCAAGACAGGCGGAAGTACATATAAGACCCTCATTATATTTTCTAAGAAGATCTTTGTCAACCCGCGGCCGGTAATAGAATCCATCCAGGTAGCCGACTGTCACCAGCTTCATAAGGTTTTTATAACCCGTATCGTTTTGTACAAGAAGAACTAGGTGATTATAGCCCCATTTCTTGCCTGTTGAGGTAGTGATCTGCTTTTTCTCAGTGTGATTACCTACTGAAATATACATTTCACAGCCTAAAATGGGTTTTAAACCGCGTTTTCTGGCTTCTTTGTAGAATGGTATCATCGAAAAAAGATTTCCGTGCTCTGTGAGGGCAATACTATCCATATTGAGGTCATCACAGCGGTTACAGAGCATCTCTACTGATTGAGCCCCGTCTTGTAATGAAAAGTCAGAATGATTATGTAGGTGTATGAAATCAGACATAATTAATACAAAATATTGGATTAATTCCCATAAAAGGAGTGGTCAATTTAACCTGTAAATATAAATTATTAACATTGAATTATATTGTTTTTTTATAACAGCCAGAATTTAGAATAGACATAAAGTCTTTATGCCCTAACATAGTTTATAAGATAGGTAGAAAAAACACCAAGAAGACCGCCAATAATGATATTAATACTTAGAGGCTCATCAATAAAAATATATGCAGTCGCCATTGCAATAAATGGTACTAAAAAAATAAAAGTACTTGCAGAAACAGGCCCAATTTTATGTGAGACTATGATATAAATCGATGTTCCAAAAGACATGGCGCTGCAAACAAAGAAAAAGTTTAGAAAAAATCGCATATCATACACCGAAAAATCTAATATTTCTGTTGGATTGATAAAAAATAAAGAAATAAATGATGTAACTAAGTAGCAAAGAGCTATATACCATATAGAGTCAATTTTTTTTTGTCCACTGGATACAAAAATAGTTAATATTCCCCAAAATATAGAACAAAGTATGAAGTATCTGTTTCCAGCAGATAAGAAAGAATCAAATCCTTGATTAAAAACATCCAAAATCAGAAAGCCACCAAATGCACCGATACCTATAAAAAACATATTTATAAAACTAAATTTTTTAGATATAATTGAGACAATAAAAAAAGTAATAACAGGATTGGTTGATGTTACAAAAACACCCCCCATGCCAGATTTACCAATATCAGTCCCAATAAAAAAACATTGATTATATAAAAAAAATAGAAAACTTGTTAAAAATATATTTATAAGGGTAGAAAATGAAATGTTTGATAGACATAATTTTTTATGATAAAGAAAAGGTATCATACAGAGAAAGCCTACAAAAAATCTTAAAAAAACTAAATTATTGTATTCAAGATACTCATTTACTATTTTAGCACTTGTCCAGGCGATACCCCATGTAATCATTGCCAGGAACATAAGAAAAAATACAAATCTATTGTTTGAAAACATGATAAAAGAAATTAATACATTGAAATATATTGATACTATTGCACGACATCATTTTTATTCAATCCAGACTTATCTTTAGCCCAGCACAATATCCTCTTGATAGGCGAAAAATAATTTGCAAGAATAATAAGTCCCGGTATACCAAAAATCCACCCTTGAAAAATGGGTATTAGTCCACCAATAAGGCCAATAACAACAAGAATAATGCCTATAGAAATTTTAAGGACATGTTTCATATAAATCTAAGATTAAAACCATATAGTTGTTTGATTATATTGTGCTTATAAATTTAATGTAATTTAGTTATTTCCTTTATATGCTTTGGTGAGGACCCGCAACATGCGCCCAATATATGTGCACCTGCATCAAGAGCATATTCAATTACAGAAAGGAATGTTTTTATAGATTCCAATTCTACAATATTTCCATGTGGATTTGGATCTCCAACACCTAAGTTGGGGTAGATTCCCCAGTCACTATGCCAATTGTCAACAATGATATCCACAGCCCTTTTTGTTCTAAACAAAGGGTTACAGTTCAGAAGAACTTTATCAACATCGTAGTTGTTCAGTACACTCAGGGCATTATAAAGGCTGTCTCCAGAAAGAAGATGGTTGTCATTTTTTAATACAAAACTTACCCAAACAGGACAATTAAGACCCTTTAAGGCTTCTAATCCAGCCTCAGCTTCAACCAGGGAATTCATAGTTTCTAAAATAATAATATCTGCACCAGCATCATTCAGCCAACTACCTAATAGTGAAAATTCATATACCGCCATATCTTTACCAGGGAAAAGATTGGGCTGATAACAATCTTCTAAAGGAGCTATAGATCCAATAATCTTTGTGGATGATATAGCGGCCTTTTTTGCTAATTTTACTGCTTGTTCAAGGGCAGCCCTTGCTCTTTCTACACACACTTCGGAATTTAGACTGCCTAACCCCGTTTTAGCATATGCTCTTGGGGTTGTTCTAAATGTATTTGTTGTAATAAAATCAGCGCCTGCATCAATATATTCACGATGAATTTGCTCTATCAGGCCAGGATGGCTTATATTAGCATCAGCCGACCACGTATGTTTGTGAAGGACTACCCCATTTTTAATTAGCTCAGAACCCATTGCGCCATCTAAAACCTTAAAAGAACCCATTATTTTCTTATAATTTTTGTAAGCCCAGGGTTTGGACGTAAACAGCAACTATAAAAATAATTAGGATCATTTTCTGAGAAATTACCTGAATTCCAAGTGCAAAAAAGTTGAGTTTAGGATCAGGGCCTAATTCTGAAATTAAAATATATAATAAAATAGAAAAGGTAAAAATTAAATAACCTCCTGCATATTTATTTTGAAATGTAGGATGACGGAAAATAACCATTGTATAAAAAAGGGATGCGATAAACATAAAGCGGAACAACCAATGAGCACAAAAAACATGAAGATTGAGATATAAATCGGCAGGAGTCATTCCAACACCAATTAAGCAGAGTCCACCCAGCACACCCAAAATACTTCCTACAAGTGATAATTTTCTCTCTTTATTGTTGTTATTAAATACTTTGTGAAGATTAATGTAAAACAAAGCAAAAATGACTCCTGCTAAAATCAATGATATATTAAAAAGCTGAGCGGAAAAAAAATTGTTATCATCTGAAAATGTATGCGTTCGACCAAGATCACTGAGAAAATTATGTGCAAAGGAATAACCTTTAGTTGAATGATCCAGAAATGTACTTCCAGGATACAATAGCATCGCTATAATATTAAGCGCTAAAAATAACCAGAGAATTTTCTGAGGCATGTAAATAAGCCATATATTTCTTTGTATATTATTCATTTTACTTATTTGATAATTTACTTTTAGTATTGAGCACCTAAATACGATTTAATTTTTACAAATTTAATGACAAAATATAATACAGCGCCAACGCCATCTAAGTACATGCCCAAAGGCATTCCCTATATTATCGGAAATGAAGCAGCAGAACGGTTCAGTTTTTATGGCATGCGAACTATTTTAGTTATTTTTATGACAAAATATCTTATGGATCAAAATGGCATTTCTGATGTGATGAGCAGGGAAGAGGCCCTTACTTGGTATCATTTATTTAGTAGCGGAGTATATTTTACACCCATTCTTGGCGCAATTCTTTCTGATGGAATCTTGGGAAAATATAAGACAATTATTTCCCTTTCTGTAGTGTATTGTCTTGGCCATTTAGTCCTGTCTTTAGATGATACCCGTATGGGGCTGTCTATTGGACTATCTTTAATTGCAATGGGGTCGGGTGGAATTAAACCTTGTGTATCTGCTCATGTCGGGGATCAGTTTGGTAAAACAAACTCATATCTCTTAGAAAAGGTGTTTAGCTGGTTTTATTTTTCAATAAATTTTGGTGCTTTTCTTTCCACTCTGGCAACTCCATTATTATTGGAAAAATATGGTCCTAATGTTGCTTTTGGAATACCGGGCCTGCTTATGCTCATAGCCACGTATGTTTTTTGGTTGGGCCGAGATAAATTTATTCATATTCCACCAGGCAGGATGAAGTTCGTTAAAGAGATAGCAAGTAAACAGGGATTGAATGCTTTAGCACGACTTACGATTATATATTTATTCGTATCAATTTTCTGGGCTCTTTATGATCAAACTGGATCATCATGGGTGTTGCAGGCAGATCAAATGAACAGAACGTGGTTGGGAATCACATGGCTTCCATCTCAGATTCAGGCAGTAAATCCTATTTTAATACTTATTTTTATTCCTCTTTTTAATTATGCCGTTTTTCCTTTAGTCAGCAAACGAATAGATCTTACACCATTACGAAAAATTGGTTTTGGACTCTTTTTAACGATACCATCCTTTTTAATTATTGGCTATGCCCAGTCCCTCATTGATGTGGGATTGGTCCCCGGGATTTATTGGCAGATTATTGCCTATGGTTTTATTACTGCCGCAGAAGTGTTGGTGTCCATCACCTGTTTAGAATTTTCTTATTCTCAGGCGCCACGAACGATGAAATCAATTATTATGAGTTATTTTTTTCTGTCCCTTGCCCTTGGAAACCTGGTTACAGCAGGCGTTAATATTTTTATTCAAAATCCTGATGGAAGTCTTAAAATTGAAGGAGCTAATTATTATTATTTTTTCGCATGCCTTATGTTGCTAACTGCAATATTATTTACCATATTTTCGCGTTGTTATAAACCTACTTCATATTATCAGAAAGAAGTATCTTAAAATTGTAAATGAAACAACTATTTATAATAATATTATTAATAATCGCGCTACCAAAGGGTGAAGAAAAACCTCAATCCCTACCATCCTTTTATGATATTAATGCGAACACTATTGATGGCCATGCCATCAGCATGGAGAAGTACCGCGGCAAAAAAGTTCTTATTGTAAACGTAGCTTCTGAATGCGGATTTACTCCACAGTATGAAGGTCTGCAGAGGTTGCATGAAACCCATGGTAAAAGCTTAGCAGTTTTAGGTTTTCCATCTAATAATTTTTTATGGCAAGAGCCGGGAACAAATAGTGAGATACAGACCTTTTGTAAACTAAATTATGGAGTTACGTTTCAATTGTTTGAAAAAATACATGTAAGAGGGAGAGATCAGCACCCACTCTATAAATGGTTGTCTGATAGCAGTCTAAATGGTTGGAACGACAAAATACCATCATGGAATTTCAGCAAATATTTAATTGATGAAAAAGGGAAACTTCTAGAATATTATAATATGCGAATCGCCCCTGAAGATACGGCTATAACTAGGCATTTAAGAAGTAATTAAATCAGCAGCCCCAAAAGCAGTATTAATTAAAAGAAAATTCTTCAAATTCAGCCTTACAAGGCTGTCCATTTGTAACCCACATTTTTTTATCATACAGATCCATAATCATGGCAGCCTTAGTGATGGTTTGCTGTGAATCAGGAAGAGAATTGTCTCTGTGGCGGCAGAGTGACTGAGGCTTATTTTCATGATCTTTCAAAATATCCTGTATTTCAGATATGCCCAGTGGCCTATGTTCATACAGTAGTGCCTTCATGCGTTTTTGACGGAATTCAGATAAATAACGACGAGGGTTTGGTGGCTCAGAAACATTATCTATCCCATGATTAGTAAAATGATTAGCATGGGATATAATATTGTCTTCAGCATCAATTAATAGTAAATTATCAGGTGCAAGCTCAATATTGACAACCCTCAAAGGCTCATGCCCAATAATAAAATTAGCTGTACAGGAACGCGGTGTGTCTGTTAATAACCCTAATGCCTCATCCATATTTCTAGATCTTAAAACTTCATAGCAACGAAGGTGGAATGGTTTCTTTAAACGTGTCCAATCATCAGAAGTAGAATACATTCCATTTACTGCCAGCCCAATACCTTCGCAATTCATGCCTGGTTTGCCAGTAAAAATTCCTGCTTCTGTAAATGATATGCGCTCCATACCATCAATATCTTTATTGGTTGTGAGCACACAATCTACATCTGGAATCCAGTCCCAGTTCTGCCCCATAATTAGGTGATTATTTTGTGTAGCTTCTGGGAGAATAGCAAAGGAGGTACAGCCATCAACAGATTCCTCTAAATAACGTTTCCCCAAGGCATCATATAGTAATTCATATCGAAGATTCAAAAAGGCAATTTCAAGTATGTCAATATCTGAACTTTCGGAAATACCATTAATACCATTTAAATATTCAGGGCTCTGTTCCCGTAAAATGGTTAAATATATTTCAGCATTTCTAATAAGCTCATCTTTGATAATTCCTGTTTCTGCTTCAAAGCGATTCAAATACACAGCTATATTTTTTTTAATTGAATCCTTAAGTGCTTCACCATGGGAGAGCCCCTGTTCATATGAATTTCCTGAAAATATAAAATGCTGTTGGCTCATTTTCCCCCCTTAGTAATTTTATCAAACACCAGCCAAGCGGGCATAAATTTAAACCCAGCGTCAAGATTTATTTTAAGCATACCCTCATTAGAATCAACGTTGTTTGTTTTAATACTATCATATCCATACCTTTTAGCCCAAGCTAGACTAGTATGTTTAAGAGCTGTTGCAATACCCCTTCTTCTGTATTCTTTTAAAACACCTGTGAGGCCTGTGCCAGCAACTTTTTTTAAAGCTGTTGTCCATAAATTGTTTAGACCAATGATTGTATTTCCATCAAAAACAATAAACCACGAATCTGGATTAAAACGAGGATTGCTTAACATATATTCTTTATAGTGGTTAAAATCAGGTATGGTAATGGGATCAGTCCAAGGCATATCAGGAGCGACTATCCGCTCGAACTGCCAGCATTTATAATCTGCTTTTTTATTTTCTTTGCGGAACCATGAAAGGGTTTCAATTCTAAATCCTTGGTTTAAAACATGTTCAATATTTCCCTGATATTTCTCTGGATTATAGGCTGTAAAATCTAACCGAGACACTTGTTCCTTCATAGATACTTTAAACCCCCTGTCCTTTAAAAATTTAATTCCCCTATTATGAATTTCATTTACTTCACAAGTAATTTTAATTGGATCAAATGGAACAAGCTCATCAATAAGAAAATTATATGAAGCCGAACCATATCCCTTATTATTATGTTTATCTAAAACATGGATATATATATTAAATTTCTGCGGATGATATGCTTCTAAAAATTGCCCATATCCCGCACATACAATTATAGTACCATCTTTATCAAATACAAAGCGCTTTTCCTTGATTTTTCCCTTATGAGTGTTATCGTAATGTCGAACCATTTCAGCTGTTTTAGGATGGTTGGGATACAGGGAATTACGAAGAACAACGATACCATCATAATCATTTTCACTAAATTCTCGGAGTTTGAAGTCTGACATTATATTTAATAATGGTAAATCTAAATAATAAACTTGAACATATTACTATTGTAAAAATTACAATATATTAATTAATATTCCATCTATGAAAATCTATTTTGCTGGTGCAATCCGCGGAGGAAGGGAAGATGCACAATTATATAAAGACATCATTGCATACTTAGATACCAGAGGCCACGTCCTTACAGAACATATAGGCGATCCAGATCTAAGATGCAAAGGTGAAGAATCTATAACAGATCAAAGTATTTATAATCGTGATATGAATTGGTTACGATCAGCGGATGTAATAATAGCTGAGGTTACAATTCCATCATTAGGAGTTGGGTATGAACTTGGTATTGCCAAACAATATAAAATTCCCACCCTATGTTTGTATCGAACCATTAAAGGAAAGCGCCTATCAGCTATGATTAATGGAGATGAGACATTACAATGTCAAACCTACAAATGTGTTGATGAAGCCAAAATACATATAAATAATTTTTTAAAACTGGAACATAAAGTATGAAATATAAAATAATATGGTTATTATTAATATTCCTGATATTCAATTGTTATCAAAGCCACGCAAATACAATTTTATATCCTGAAACCCGTACAGATAAAAATGTAAGTGATAATTATTTTGGAACTGAAGTTGCTGATCCCTATCGCTGGCTGGAAGATGATAATAGTGATGAAACGGCCCAGTGGGTTGAAGCCCAAAATAACATAACATTTACATATTTAGAAAACATACCTCAAAGGAAGGCCATAAAAGAAAGATTAATTGAAATATGGGATTATGAAAAAGTTTCAGCACCTTTTAAAAGAGGAGGGGAATATTACTTTTATAAAAATGAGGGGCTGCAGAATCAATCTGTTCTGTATTCTTCAAATGAGCTTGGTGGAAAAGAAAGGGTTATACTGGACCCCAATACATTTTCAGATGATGGTACCGTGTCGCTTTCAGGCGAATATTTCAATTATGAGGGGAATTTACTGGGATATGCAAAATCTATAGGTGGATCGGATTGGAAAGAATTTTACATCAAAGATTTATCTACAGGAGAAGACATAAAAGACCACTTACGTTGGATCAAATTTTCAGGAATGGCTTGGGCCGGAGATGGATTCTACTACTCACGCTATCCTGAACCTGAAGAAGGAGGTGAGTTAGATGCCAGCAATCAGAATGCCAAGGTGTACTACCATCAACTGGGAACCGAACAAAAAATGGATCAGCTTATATTTTCAGATCCGGAGAACCCAAAGATTTCTAACTATGTAGGTACCTCTGAAGATGAACAATTTTTATATCTATACCGCACAAAGGGGACCAGTGGAACAGCCTTATACATTACAGAAGCAAAAAAAGGCGACCATCAATTTACAACCGTAATGGAAGATTATGATTTTGATCATGGAATAGTAGGAAACATTGGAAGCACCATTTATCTCAAAACAAATTATAAAGCAAAAAACTGGAAACTGGTTAAATTCAACTATGATAAACCAAACCCAGAAAATTGGAAAGATGTTATTTCTGAATCTGAATATCCCCTGAATTCTATATCAATTACAGGGGGGAAGCTTTTGGTAAAATATTCCAAAGATGTACACTCCCACCTATATGTGTATTCCTTGGATGGAGAGTTGGAAACGGAGGTTGAATTACCAACAATTGGAACCGCATCAGGCTTTGGTGGTAAACAAAACGACAACGAAGTATTTTATAATTTTACCAGCTTTGCCTATCCACCCACCATATTCAAGTATGATATTGAAGCTGAAACCTCAACTATGTATAGGCAATCTAAGGTTAAGGTAGATTTTTCACTATATGAAACTAAACAAGTGTTTTACCCCAGCAAAGATGGTACGCAAATCCCCATGTTTATTACTCACAAAAAGGGACTAAAATACAATGGAACCGCGCCCACACTTCTCTATGCCTATGGTGGATTTAATATCAGTATAAATCCATATTTCAGTGTCAGTCGAATGATATTGTTGGAAAGTGGTGGTATTTACGCCTCTGCTAATTTAAGAGGCGGGAGTGAATATGGGGAAGTTTGGCATGAAGGGGGAATGAATCTAAATAAACAAAATGTATTTGAAGATTTTATAGCTGCAGCAGATTATTTGGTTTCAGAGAATTATACCAGTAAAAATCGTCTTGCAGTTCAAGGTGGATCTAATGGCGGACTTCTTATTGGAGCGGTATTAAATCAGCGTCCTAATTTATGCGCAGTGGGGCTTCCTGCAGTTGGAGTCATGGATATGCTACGCTTCACTAAATTCACAATTGGCTGGGCCTGGGCGGTAGAATATGGGGATCCGGAAGCATCTGAAGAGTTATTCAACTACATATATAATTATTCACCTTTGCATACCATCAAAGAAAATGGCAATTACCCAGCGGTGATGGTGACTACAGCTGATCATGATGACAGAGTTGTTCCAGCGCATTCATTCAAGTATATCGCAAACCTGCAGGCGAAAAACCCGGACAATCCAAGTCCATTATTAATCAGGATTGAAACAGATGCGGGGCATGGAGCAGGAATGCCAACATCGAAAAGAATTCAGGCAGCAACAGATATTTGGACATTTATGTTCCATAATATCAATCATACTTATTTTTTACAATAACAAAGGGTTGCCTATCAGCATTTATTCCAATTAGTAAAATCAGAGGAATAGCAGCAAGGCCCCCTGCTACTATGAAAGCTATATCATTAGAAACATAGTTATTTAAAGAACCTGCCAATTTGTTACCAGCGATAGATGACATATTAGACATTGCCATATAACTGGTGAACATAGTAGCTGCAGATTTAGTCCATGATATTTTCATAAAAAGGGAGAAAATTGCCACTGCGCCCAATGCCCTAAAAAAGGGTGAAATTATTAAATAGGCGGATGCAAAATAGGTAAATTCCCAATAGGCAGAAAATATACCAAATAATATTGTTATCAAGGCAAATCCTCCGTATCCTATAGCAATGATTTTTCTTCGTCCTACTTTATCAGCCAACAATCCACCCAATAGTGCACCAATAAACTCTAATATACTTCCCAAGCCTCCAGCAATTTGAGAGTAGGAGTCCGGTTCCCAATCTAAGTCTTGCATAAACAATACAGGAAGTAATGCGCTATTTATACCATCTCCAATAGAGGCAATTAGTAAAAATATAGCCCCAATAAAAGTTGCCTTGATAGAAAACCCTTTCAGCAAATCTTTTATCACAATAAGTGGATTTCTAATGGATACAAAGTCGTCAGGCAACATAGATTTTCCTTTTAACCAAGGAAGGAGTTTTTCTCCAGACCTTTCCCTAAAACAAATAGGAAAAATCATTACAGCCAACACTAAAACCGCTTGAAATAATATGGTGGTATTAAGAGATGTCTTGATCAGAAGGGTGCCCATAATAGAACTGCCAAATCCCACTCCAATTATTTTTGATCCCCACATATAGCCATTAATTTGGCCTCTTTCATCAGGATGGAGAATATCAACAGCCAGGGCGTCGGTACAAACATCCTGTAATGAGGCAAAACAATTATGTAGAAAAAACATCCACCCTAAAAAAGTCAAATTAGAAGTTATATCACCACTCAGGGCTATTGAAATTAATGTAACAGACATCATAATTTCAGCAAAAATTATCCATGGCCGTCGTCTGCCCATAGCAGGGAAATTGAATGAATCTATAAGGGGTGCCCATATAAGCTTAAAAGTCCAGGGAAGGATTGCCATTGCTATTAAGTGCCCCGTATCCTCTACTGAAAGCCCTTGTTTGGCAAGATATGCCACCAAAGCCGTCGTCATAAATCCCCAGGGAAATCCCTGAGCAAAATATAGAGCACATAATGTAGATATTCTTGCGGATTTACTTTTGGTTAAACTGGTCATTATCCCTCAACACATTATTTGTAATTTTACAAAGTAGAGGCTAACATAAATATCAAAATATCAAATTTAATGCTAAAAAATACTAAATATGAATAATATACCAAGTAAAATTATCAGGGGCCCCTATTTCTCTAGAGAGAAGTTTTTTTTCCATCAAGTTAGAAGCTATTTGAGGAGCATTATTTGTAACGTAATATATTATATCTGGTTCAGATAAAAAATTTGAAAGTCCGTCAGAACAGATTAAGATTTGATCTCCTTTTTCAATCTTTATTGAATAGTAATCAGGCTTTACTTCAAACTCTCTACCAAAAAATCTATTTAATGCTCTTGGATTCATAAACATACCGCCACGCCCTGAACCCTTGTTTAGTAAATCATGTAATATATTATGATCCAGAGACATCCAAATTATATTTCCACATCTGAAATGGTAAATACGACTATCACCACACCAAGAGATATAAGCGATATCTTCATTTATAGAACATACTGCGGCAGTAGTACCCAGGGGCTTAGGATTTGCCTTCATAACAGATTTTTGACCACATTGCATCGCTGACTTAAGCCTCTTTTCAGATGAACGGGATGATTTTGAATAATCTGCAAGAATTGAATCCAAAGCAATTTGACTTGCTAGAGCTCCATTTGGGAGGCCACTCACTCCATCGCAAACTACAAACAAAGATCCCAACTCTGTATCAATATGTCCCAAAGCATCTTGGTTTTCTTTTTTTACCAAACCCACATGACTTGTTGAAGCATATATCATTGAATGTTATAAATTAAAATTTATTGAGTTTCATTATACAAAAGTTAATCTCTTAAAGGAATTAATTACCATTTATCTATCTTAAATTTAGTCAATACTTTAAAGGATAAATTTAAGCAACATTAAAAGGGATAAAGTTTTGAAAAAATGGTCTGGTTGGCGGAGCGAATACTCCGGAAACAAATATGATGTTATTATTATTGGCTCTGGGATTAGTGGTTTGACTGCTGGTGTTCTGTTAGCACAAAAAGGACGAAAAGTTCTCATTCTGGAAAAACATTTCAAGGCGGGCGGATGGACCCATACCTTCAGAAGAGATAATTATGAATGGGATGTTGGTATACATTACATCGGCGAGGTCCATAATAAGCGTTCTTATGTTAGAAAACTATTTGATCTGATCAGCAATGGTCAACTAGAATGGCATAAAATGGAAAATAATTATGATCGAATAATTTTCCCTGATAAGGAATATAATTTTGTTGCACCAAGGGAACAGTTTATTGAAGATATGGAGAAATATTTCCCTGGTACAAGAAATAAAATGGAACAATATATCCAAAAAATTGATCAAGCGGCAAAAAGTGGACGTAATTATTTTGCAAATAAGGCACTCCCAGATTGGATTGGGAAGCTACGCTATAAACAAATGACAAAAGATTTTTTTCTATATTCAGACAGAACCACGCGTGATGTTATTATGGAAATTTTCAATGATGAAAAAATTCTAGGTGTATTGACTGGACAATGGGGTGATTATGGACTTACTCCAGGTCAAAGTAGCTTTGCAATGCATGCCTCTGTTGTACGGCACTACTTAGAAGGTGGGAACTATCCTATTGGATCTTCAAGAAGGATTGCCGAGACAATTGTAGATTATTTAGAAAATATAGGAGGCAAGCTGTATGTAAATGCAGGCGTTGATGAAATCATCACACATAAAAGAAAGGCAATTGGGGTTCGATTGGAAAGCGGAGAAGAACTCCTTGCCCCAGTTATTATCAGTTCAGCGGGCGTTATGAATACTTATGGCAGTTTTCTACGCAATGCAGAATCTGCGCAACAATTTTCTAGTCAGCTTAAAACCATTTCTCCAACTGAAAGCTATATCTGCTTATATATGGGTTTAAATCAATCAGCTTCAGAACTTAAGTTAGGGAACACCAACTTATGGATATATCCCAGCTATGATCATGATAAAAACCTAGAGAATTATATTGCAAATTCAAATAATTCACTGCCGGTTGTATATGTATCTTTTCCCTCAGCTAAAGATCCATCCTTTGAACATAAAAACCCCGGATATGCAACCATGGAAGCTATAACTATAGCAAAATGGGAAGAATATGGTAAATGGAAGAACAAACCATGGAAAAAAAGAGGCGAGGAATATGAATCTATAAAAGAATCACTGAGTGAAAGGATATTAAATACAGTATACACACAGGTTCCTCAAATCCGTAATTCTCTTAAATATAAAGAATTATCAACTCCGTTATCGGTAAAAAGCCTAGCAAACTATCCTAAAGGGGAATTGTATGGAATTAATCATACACCTAACCGGTTTCATCAGAGATGGCTTAAGCCAAAATCTGAAATTAAGAATCTATATTTAACTGGTCAAGATATTATAACTGTGGGAGTAACAAGTGCATTATTTTCAGGACTTTTAACAGCATCATCTATATTAAAAAAAAATCTGATGAAAGAGCTATTATAGATTACATACACTTTTGTTAGAGACTTAAAACCCGGTTGAAAGAATTACAATTAAACCTGCAATAGTAATACCTTTTAATATATGGGAAGATTGGATATAATCAACAGCAATAGAAGAACCATGCAATTTAAAGAATAGTAGCCATAATAAGGGCAATTCAACCAGTAGAACCAGCAGAATAAGATAAATTTTATTATAATACCCTTCCATCCATGGCATCAGGGCAAATAAACACAAAAGTATCGACATAGCCCTCAATGTCCATAGTGTTGCTGGAAGACCAAATTTTCTGGGGAAAGTCTGTAAGTTTGAAACAGCATCACCCTCTATATCAGCTCCGTCTTTTACCAGTTCACGAATTATAGAAAGACCTGCTGTAAGACAAAAAGGAATCCACATTTTATCTATAGTTCCATATATTGCCGCTTCGGTGAATAGAAAAACTAAACCTAGAATTGAGCCAATCACTATATTTCCAATTAAGGGCAGTTTTTTGAACACAGGAGTATATAAAACCAGCAATGGAAGTACTAACATAAGAGCAATATATTGTCCCAATGGTAGAAGGTATGTAGATGCTATTATTCCTGTGGAGTATAAGGCACTCATTAGGATAATAGCATCCAATATTTTTAGCCGTCCAGATATTAGAACTCTATCAGGACGATTAATACTATCGATATTAATATCTAATACATCATTAAGAATATTAGATGCAGCAGCAAAACAAATTACAACTATGGTGACATGAGGGAGAACTGGAGAATTTATTGCATTAATTAAATAAGATGTGATAATAACAGCTATTAGTGATAGTACTATATTTAATGGACGAACAATTTCAATACAAGCGATTAATATATTCATCTTTCTACCTCTACTACACGCCATTCCTGTTGAAGATCTTTATAAAAATTAGTTTTCAAGTTATAACTGATAAAAAGACTTTCTATTTTATCCCTTTGTTCGTTACCACTAATTTCAAGGATAAGAATTCCATCTAGATTAAATAAATTATTAAATTGATCTGCAAACCTTTTATAAAAAGTCAATCCGTCTTTATTATCAGTAAGGGCAGTATGGGGATCATAATCTCTTACCTCAACCGGCAATTCCTTAATTTTATTTTTTGCAATGTACGGAGGGTTGGATATAACAACATCAAATTTTGTATTAAAACCAGATTTTAAAAAATCGTGAACACCAAATCGTATATTTTCTGCCCCGAGCATTTTTCTATTTTTTTCAGCTATTTCTATTGCAGATTGAGAAATATCTGTAGCAAAAATATTTTTTGCTAGTCCTTCCAGAGAAACAGTGATAGCTATACACCCCGAACCTGTACCAATTTCAAGCAAAGAATTCATTTTCTTTTGTGATTTTAAACGTTCAATAATAATTTCTGTTTCAGGTCGCGGAACGAGCACATTTTTATCAATATAATAATCTCTACCATAAAAACTACCTCTACATATAATATGTTGAAATGGTTCACCACTCAGTCTACGTTGTACCATTTCTCGCAGAACAATTAAATGTTGCTCTAAGAGGACATCCTCAAATTGTATGTATAGATTTATTCTTTGGCAATTCAATATATGGCAAAGGAACCATTCTATTTCAAATCGGGCGTTACTAATATGATTTTTGGAAAAACGCTCTTCTCCCCATTTGATTAGATCAATGATGCGCCACTGCTTAGCATGAGTGTTCATTTAATACAATTTATAACAATAGTAAGTTAAAACAAACAAATGAAGAATGATATTTGAAAATATAATTTTGAAGTTTACTATAATAAGAAATCAGTGATGTCTAAACAATTTCCATTGCAGCTTTTTGATCTTCAAGCCTAAGAGCTTCAATAACTTCTATTAGATCGCCATCCATAATTTCATTAAGCTTGTAAAGTGTCAAATTAATGCGGTGATCAGTAACTCTTCCCTGTGGATAATTATAGGTTCTAATTTTTGCAGACCTATCTCCGGTTGAGACCATTGATTTACGGGCATCTGCACGCTCTTGATGCTGTTTATCTATTTCAATTTCATACAATCTAGACCGGAGAACTTTCATAGCCTTATCACGATTTTTATGTTGTGAAGATTCATCTTGGCAGGTTACAACCAATCCTGTTGGTTGATGAGTAATTCGTATGGCGGATTCTGTTTTATTAACATGCTGTCCACCAGCCCCTGAAGCCCTGTAAGTATCAATTTTTAAGTCTACTTCATTTATTTCAATATCTACATCTTTAGCTTCAGGAAGAACAGCTACAGTAGCTGCACTTGTATGAATCCGTCCACTTGATTCAGTTTCTGGTACACGCTGTACTCTATGAACACCGGATTCAAATTTTAGAAGCCCATAAGCACCATCTCCCGTTAGTGAAACTACAGCTTCTTTTATGCCTCCACCTTCATTTACATTCATGGAGAGCACTTCTGTAGTCCACCCCATTCGTTCAGCATAACGTAGGTACATTCGATAAAGATCTCCTGCAAATAATGCTGCTTCATCACCACCTGTACCACTTCGGATTTCTAAAATTGTATTTTTATCATCATCTGGATCTTTTGGTATAAGGAGAAATTTAAGTTTTTCTTCCTGTGCTGTTAATTGATCACGTAATTGATCAATTTCATCTTTAGCCAATTCTTTTAATTCAATATCATCGCCAAATAAAATTTCCTCATTCTCTTTAATTTGATTGCACGTGTAAATATATTTTCTCGCATTCTCAACCAATTGAGTCATTCCATTATGCTCCCTGGCCATTTTTGTAAAAGCCTTCATATCTTTCATTGCTTCAGGCTGGCTCATAAGGTTAGACAGCTCATCATAATGAGCAATAATAGATTGAAGTTTATCAATCATCCAATTGCCTCAGCAATGTATGTTTTTCCACGAGTATATTCAGGAAGTTTATCTCCAAATGCTTCTTCTAATGCTTTCAGAGCAACTTCCAATTGGGCATCATCAGGCTGTTTCGTAGTTATATTTTGTAGCCATAAACCAGGTTTAGCTAAGGATTTGAAAAAAAAATTATCTCTATGTTTTGCAGTTAGTTTCAATATCTCATATCCTAGCCCTGCAACAACAGGTATGAAAGGAATATGAAAAACAAGACGCATCCAAATTGTCAATTCCTTAACATAAAGCATAATTACAGAATCTAGTAAGGCAAATGATAATATAGCCACAACCATAATGATAAAAAGGAAACTAGTTCCACAACGAGGATGTTGAGTGGGAAATTGCTGAGCATTTGAAATACTAAGTTCTCTACCGGACTCAAAATTGAATACTGTTTTGTGTTCTGCTCCATGGTACTGAAATAGGCGTTTAACATCCTTTATTAGGGATATAAGCAGTAAATAGGTGATAAAAAAAACAACACGGAAAAACCCAGATATAAGATTAAAAACAAGAGCCTCTTGGTTGCGATCAAACAGCCATGATGTTAAACCAATGGGCGCGACAAAAAAAAGGCTAAGAGCTAATAATACAGAAAACAAGGTAAGTAAAATATCGGACCACCTACTAGCCTGTTTAGTTTGTTGATCATCAAATATATCTGCAGACCACTGTAGTGTTGAATATCCAATTTTAAGTGATTCAAAAAGCCCCACTATACCTCTTAATATAGGTGCTTTTAATATGGGATAAATTTCAATTTTGGATTTAAATTTATGACGATCAGTCTGAATATTTCCATTGCTATCTCGTACTGCTGTTGCATACGCGCCAGGAACCCGCATCATGACACCTTCCATGACAGCTTGTCCACCAACAAGAATAGAAGACTGAGTTAATAAAAATCGTATATTAAATAGTATTATTTTCATGAAAATTATAAAGCGGTCCGTTATATAATTAACGAAAACCGCCTTTAATTAAAATGTATTATACTATTGTTTTATATCTTTCTTAGAAAGATTGTATTTTTCCATATACTTTTCAATCCTTCCGGCTGTGTCTACAAGATTTTGTTTTCCAGTAAAATATGGGTGACAGTTACTACATATCTCAACATTAATCTTTTCAGCAGTCGCCCGCGTAACAAAATTATTTCCACAAGCACAATGTACGGTTGACATTTTATATTCTGGATGTATTCCTTTTTTCATTTTTTATTCCTCTTTCCTACTTTAATTCTTTTAATGATTCTTCAACTAATTCCATTGCTCTTTTTAAATTCTGATCAGAAGCAGCATAAGAAAAACGCACACTATTAACATTTCCAAATGCATTGCCGGCAACTGTTACCAATGCTTTTTGTTCCAAAAAATACAAAGACAAATCATTAGCACTTTTAATATTATTTTTCCCTATATAGGCACTAAAATCAGGGAACACATAAAAAGCTCCACCGGGGATATCACAATTAACACCTTCAATATTATTAAGCCGATTAACAATATAATCTCGTCTCATTTTAAAAACATTTCTCATATTTACAACTTCAGATTGATCGCCTGATAGCGCTTCGACTGCTGCTGATTGAGCTATTGAATTTGGACAGGATGTACTTTGTGATTGTAATTTACCCATGGCCTTAATAATCTCTTTATTTCCAGCTGTATATCCAATACGCCATCCAGTCATAGCATATGTTTTTGAACAAGACTGAAAAGTTAAGACTTTTTCTATATTATTTTCCAGTGTTGCTGTGCTAATATAAGGCTTATCGTACGTTAATTGTTCGTAACATTCATCAGAAAAAACCCAGGCACCAGATTTTTTAGATAGTTTTAGCACTTCTTTAACCGCATCATCTGACCAAACACCCCCAGTTGGATTAGAAGGGGAATTAATTATAATACCCTTTGTGCGAGATGTTATTTTATTTTTTAAGTCTTCCATTACAGGCTCATACTGTTTAGATGGATCTGTTTCTACAAATACAGGTTTTGCTCCAGTTACTGAAACAAAATCCGGGAAAGAAACCCAGTATGGCCTGAAAATTATTACCTCATCACCTGATTGGAATAGAGCTTGGCATGCATTGTAGAGAGAATGTTTACCGCCACAGGAAATCAATATTTGAGAAACATCAAAATTTAAATTATTATCACGATAAAGTTTATTAACTACAGCTTTTTTTAAATCCATTGTTCCACCACCTGGCGTATATCGTGTATGACCATCATCAATAGCTTTCTTTGCAGCAATACAGATGTTATCAGGAGTTGGAAAATCGGGTTCACCCACACTTAAATTTAATACATCAACCCCAGCAGCCCTGAGCTCTGCAGCTTTGGCAGTCATTTCCAAAGTAGCTGAAGGTGTAATTCTTCCTATTCTATTAGATAACATGATAAACTAAATCTCAATCCAATAATTAGGAACTCATAGAGTCTAGAAATTCCCTATTACTTTTGGTATTTGTCAATTTACCAAGTAAAAATTCCATAGCTTCTACATTTGTCATTTCATCAAGAAGTTTCCGTAATAACCAAACACGAGACAAGTCTTTTCTCCCCATGAGTTTATCTTCTCTCCGTGTACCTGATCTTTTAATATCAATAGAAGGATAAACTCGACGATCACTGAGAGATCGATCAAGAACCAACTCCTGATTTCCTGTTCCCTTGAATTCCTCAAATATTACCTCATCCATGCGGCTCCCCGTATCAATCAAGGCGGTGGAAACAATGGTTAAACTGCCCCCTCCCTCAACATTTCGTGCGGCACCAAAAAATCGTTTTGGCTTATGTAATGCATTAGAATCAACTCCACCAGTTAATATTTTTCCACTATGAGGTATAACCGTATTATAAGCACGAGCCAATCGTGTTAATGAATCTAATAAAATGACTACATCAGAACCAGTTTCTACCATTCGTTTTGCTTTTTCTATCACCATCTCGCTTACCTGTACATGTCTTTCTGCAGGTTCATCAAAAGTTGAACCAATAACAACTGCATCTACACTCCTTGACATATCAGTTACTTCTTCTGGTCTTTCGTCAATCAAAAGTATGATAACCTGAATTTTTGAATCATTGGTTGTAATTGCATTAGCAATTTTTTGCATTAAAATTGTTTTTCCTGTTTTGGGTTGAGCAACAATTAACCCACGCTGGCCTTTACCAATGGGAGCAAGAATATCAATAATTCTTGTTGAGTATTCTTTGGCTGAAGTTTCTAATTTAATAGTTTCTTCTGGAAAAAGAGGTGTTAGATTATCAAAGTAAATAATATTTCTTTGTTTATCTGGCGATTCACCATTTATGCTATCAACTCTTAGAAGGGCAAAAAATCGTTCATTATCTTTTGGCGGACGAACCTGTCCTGAAATTTTATGTCCAGTTCTAAGCTTAAATCGTTTGATTTGTGAATGGGACACATAAATATCATCGGGTCCCGGTAAATAGCTGTAATCCTGAGAACGGAGAAAACCATATCCATCTGGAAGAACTTCAAGCACTCCTGATGCAAATATATTTCCATTTTTCTTTGCTTGAATGCCAAGAATTTCCTTAATAAGATCTTGCTTTCGTAATCCAGAAAAATCTGTAGAACCAAGATCTCCTGCAAATTTTTGTAATTCTTTAACTGTTAAACCTTGTAATTCACTGGTATCCATCTAATATTCCTTAGTTTGTTGATTGAAATTATTGGTAGAAAACAAAACGGAATTAATTCGGGGAAACGGGAACTATCCCATGTAATAATTTAGTAATACTTTAATATTTGTCAAAGGATATTTTAAATACATTACTGACAGCTGGTCCAAGACAATGTGTGCCAATAATTGCCAAAGCGCCGTTATTAGAAAGTTTTTGAAATCCCCACAAAATAGCTTCTTCAGGGTTTGGAATAACCTTAACTTTATGATTTGTAAATAAACTTCTCAATATATTTGCAGGCATAGGATTTCGACCTTTTGTTTCTGTACAAACTATAACTTTAAATGTGGATGTAAGTATAGGTATAACTGATTCAATATGTTTTCTAGTCTGCAATGCAATTATAAGTACAGAACTTCCTATTATTTTAAGACTATTATAATAATCCAAGAAAGAATTCATACCCGCTACATTATGAGCTACATCAAAAATTACAACTGGATTATTGCGGATAATTTGATTTCTACCAAACCATTTGACAGATAGTAAGCCTTTAGCAATAGAAGTATCTGAAAAATTAAATTTTTTTATATAGGATAGTGCAGAAACAGATAGATGCGCATTTTCTTGTTGATGTTTTCCTGGTATATTTATACAGTGTTCAGAATAATTATTTCCATTAATAAATGATAATGGACAACCTATTTTATTTGCCTGATCAATCAAAATATTTGCCGCAGATTTTTCCTGTTTGGCACTGATACATTTTACCCCCTTTTTCAACACACCTGCCTTTTCAAAAGCAATCTTTTCTAGGCTATCTCCAAGCACTTCAATATGGTCAAAAGAAATAGGAGTAATTATCGTGACAATAGGTTCACAGATTGAAACACTATCCAGACGACCCCCTAATCCAGTTTCTAAAATAGCAATATCAACATTTTCTTTTTTAAAATACCAAAAGGCCATTGCTGTCATAGTTTCAAAAAATGTTGATTCTATTTTTTCAATATTGATTTTATATTTATTAATAAAGAAGTGAATATCATTATTTGTTATAGATACACCATTGATACGAATTCTCTCATTTACATTAACTAAGTGAGGAGAGGTAAATAGGCCTGTTTTATATCCCTCTGTCTTAAAAATATTTGCAAGCATTGCACAAACTGATCCTTTTCCATTTGTACCAGCAACTTGTATTGCTGGCATTCCTGTATGTGGATTTCCACAGACATCCATAATATCAAGGGTTCTCTGAATTCCCAGTTTGATACCACGGGTTTCAATCGAAAACAGATATTGAACAGAATCCACTACTGAAGAAAAATATGTTTAACATTGTTTAGTACTTTTCCGAAAAATTGGCTACCTAGTTCATCAAATTTTTTTGGGAAATCTGAAACATAAAAGTCTATATTCCCCTCTAAAGAGGACGTATTCATTAATCCTTTTTCTTTCAGGTATGCGGATAATTTTAGCCCAACTGCTTCTCCTGAAAATATCATCTTTATATTATTTGAAATAACAGAATGAATAGTAGTGGCCATTAGGGGGTAATGGGTACAGCCAAGAATTAAAGAATCAATATTTTTATCTTCAAAACTTTGCAAATATATGCCCGCAATTTCTTTTGCAATTATTGTATCAGACCAACCTTCTTCAATTATAGGCACAAATAAAGGACAGGATACTTCATAAACTGAAATTTTATCATTTATTTCTTTAAACTTTTGAGAATATGCTTTTGAACTGATAGTGCTAGTTGTACCGATAACTCCAATACTTTTTGTTTGGGATTGCTTAAGGGTATATTCAACAGATGTTGAAACTACATCAAATAAAGGAAAGGAAGATTCTTTCTGAAGAACGTCATATGCTACAGCTGAAGCAGTATTACAGGCAATGACTACAGCTTTAATATGGTAATTAGAAAAAAAATTCAGGATGCTCTGTGAATATTTTACAACTGCATTTGTACTTTTAGTACCATAAGGTACATGTGCAGTATCACCAAAATAAATAAATGATTCCCTAGGAAGAATTTTTTTTAGAGATTTAAGAACCGTTAATCCACCCAAACCGCTATCAAACACACCAATAGGAGAATTTGAAGATAATTTAGTTTTCACTAATGAGCGGATTTTCGTATTTATCTTTAAAATTTACCAATGCTGAGAATATAGCATGGGCAATTTTTTCACGATAGCGTGATTGACCGAGTAATTTTGATTCATTATTATTACTTAAATATCCAGTTTCAATAAGAACGTTTGGCATAGAGGCACCAACTAAAACCTGAAAACCTGCCTGTTTTACTCCCCGGTTAGGAGATGTAAGTACCTTACCCAGTTCTTTTTGAATTTCAGTGGCAAGAAATTCACTTTCTTTCATAAATGAACTTTGAGCCATTGTATATAGAATAAGTTTATCATTGGATAATTCTTCATATTTATGATAGATTTCTTCTAAAGCAATAACCTCATTCTCCCTTTGGGCAACATCAATTGCATCCTGAGTTTTTCCTGGTCTCAATAAATAAGTTTCAAACCCTCGTACATTTGGACTTCCAGGCGCAGAGTTTGCATGAATAGATATAAAAACTTTACCACCCGAATCATTGGCGATCTGTGTACGTTTCCATAGAGGAATAAAAACATCTTCATCCCGGGTATAAATCACTTTAATTCCCATATTTGTCTGAATAAGCTTTCCAAGTTTCTTTGCTAAATCTAGATTAACATTCTTTTCCTGAAGGCCGCCATGAGATACACATCCAGGATCTTTACCACCATGGCCTGCGTCAATCACAATTGTATCAAGAAGCCATCTTTTTCTCATTTCCTTAATTTTATTTGCATTTTCTGCCATTGCGGTGCGGAGAAAAATCGAAATATACTCATCGGTAGATTCAATTTCAAAATCATCTACCTTAGATTTAAGGAGAAAAGAAATCTGTGCTGATTCATCAGATTGAACGGTGCGTATTCTTAAGATAGGATTTTGAATTTCAGATTCTGCTAAATTAATAGAGTCCAGAATAGCTCCAGCAATAGTGAGATTTAGCCAGCCAGCTTGTGAAATAGAAGAAGCCAAAACATTTTTGGAAAATCGCTTTGATGTTTTTATCTTTATTACAGAACCATTTATTTTATTTGTTACTGAAATTGTGCTGATATTATAAAGTGGAGATGCTGTAAGCATATATTTCTCAGAAGAATCAACAAAAGCTATTGGTAAACCAGATATAGCCAGTATATCTAAAAAAGGTTCAACAGGTATAAAAAAATCATTTCCATTATAAATAACAGGTAAATACATGTGAAAAGTTTTATCATTTAATCGAATAAATGAAGAGTGTGGAGATACAACTAATTTTATATTTTGAAAACGGAATTCCAGTTTTTCTTTATTTTCATAAAATAAAGTGCGAACATTTTGAGCTTCGGCATATTCTAATGCAGAAATATATTTAATACCATTGATATCATATAATTTTGTTTTAGTGACTTCATCTATCTGTCCAATTATTAATTGAAATAATAATGAACAAAAAAATAATGTTCTTATTTGGCTGGAAATAGAGATAGTCATTCTGTAAAATTTAACCTAATTGAAATTCAGAAAACAATATCCAACTGAGTTAATAATTCACGCTTTAATTATCATATAACATATTAACGAAATAAAACCTTAAATGTTCATTCTCAATACCAATATCAAGAATAAAAGTATTTTAAATTATAAGATATTTGGATAAAATTAATAATGTATTTTAGATGCTATATCGAAATAAATTCAGCGATAATATAAAATCTATAACAGCAAATATAGTAAAAATGAAGTGTATCAGTATGAAAACAGCTGAAATTGTTATCATTTATTTAAGGTGGTTTAATAAAAATTACTTTTAGAAAACAATATTTATCCTATTTAATTTTTCTTCTATCAATTACACGGAATACTTTTTCGCCAGGTTTTACCATATGAAATTTTTCTTGGGCAATATTTTTTATATATTCCTTATCATTTGTCAATCGATCTAATTCATTGGTTAATTCTTTTTCTTTCTCTATAAGGTGATCAATTTCTATTTGAACCAGATTGCGCTCATTATGCAATTGATACCAGCGAACAATTCCCATTTCATTGGATAAAAGAAATAGAACTCCAACAATTAATATACAAAGGAAAGCCATCATTCTATTTTTAATAATTATTTTCTTCCTAAAATTTTTCTTTCTTAACACCCTAAAAAGTCTCTCCCCGCATATTTGCAATTTCCATTCAATTTTTCTTCAATTCTGAGTAGTTGGTTATACTTTGCAATTCTGTCTGTACGACATATGGAACCTGTTTTAATTTGACCAACCCCCGTTGCAACGGCAAAATCTGCAATGGTTGTATCTTCCGTTTCTCCGGAGCGGTGTGAAATAACAGAGGCCATGCCTGCTGAACGGGCAAGTCGAATGGTTTCAAGTGTTTCTGAAATAGTGCCAACCTGATTCAATTTAATTAAAATAGCATTCATGCATTTTTCATCAATTGCCCTCATTAAACGTTTAGGACTTGTTACGGTTAAATCATCACCTACTAGTTGAATTTTATAACCTAAAACAGCATTTAGTTCCTGCCAACCTTCCCAGTCGTTTTCATCAAGTCCATCCTCAATGGAAATAATTGGATACTGCTGGCACAAATTGATATAATATTCAATTAATTTAGATGAAGAATAGGATTTATTTTCTGAGGGCAATTCATACTTTTTAGTATCTGCGTTATACAATTCACTAGAAGCAATATCAAGAGCAATATTTACATCATGTCCATTTTTATACCCAGTTTTTTCGACGGCTTCAAGTATTAATTCAATTGCTTCAGAATTAGATTTTAAATCTGGAGCAAAACCACCCTCATCTCCTACATTAGTATTAAGTCCTCGTTCTTTTAAGACCAATTTTAACTTATGAAAAATTTCAGCACCCATCTGAAGAGCTGCAGAAAAAGATAACGCACCTACAGGGAAAATCATAAACTCCTGGATATCCACATTATTATCTGCATGACTCCCACCATTCAAGATATTCATCATGGGAGAGGGTATAATAAAAGAAGAACCATAATGCAAGTATTCAAAAACAGTCTGTTTTTTTGAAGCAGCAGCAGCATGTATAACAGCCATAGACACTCCCAAAATGGCATTGGCTCCTAAGCAGCTTTTATTTTCTGTTCCATCAAGATTAATCATTTCATTATCAACAGACTGAATATCTAGTGCATCCATGCTGACCAATTTGCCTGCAATAATTCTATTTACATTTTCAACTGCTTGTCGTACAGATTTTCCACAATATATTTGAGCATTGTCTCTGAGCTCAACTGCTTCATGCTCACCTGTAGACGCACCGCTGGGAACGGCTGCCCTGCCAAAGCTTCCATCATCAAGATAAATATCCACCTCTAGAGTCGGGTTTCCACGAGAATCCAAAATTTGTCTAGCATGGATATTACGAATTTGACTCATTTGATTATTCGTCCTTCAAGAGATTTAATTTAGCTCAATTTTGCAAAATTTGCAAAAGAATATAATATGATAATTAAGTATAGAAAAGATTTATTATTAAATAAAAGGACTTAGAGAACTAATAAATATTAGGTTTGATTACCCTACTTCAAAATCATCTGATTTAAATTCTTCTTCAGTAGCTATATCCCAGTCATCACTTTCAAGTTCAGATTTATGTTGTAAATCATCACTATTGTTAGTGAGGTTTGGTTTTAGGGGTGTATTTTGAGAATTTAGTTGATGAATAATCAGTATGGGGAATAAAGAAAAAAGCCCTATTCCCAGAGATCCAGCAATTCCTCCAGAATGAAAAATGATTGCACCAATAGGATGTGCTACTTCCTCAACGCCATATAAAAAAAATACGGATATTGCCAAAAGAAATCCCGCAGAAGAAATAACTAAAGAAAATATTTGGACATCAAATGTATCAAAATACAAACCAAAAATTACCCAAAGAAGCAATGCACTAGTTAATGAAACTAAAGCCAAGTTGACATTTTTATTTATAAGGGAAGATAAAAATAAGATTAATCCAATAATAAGAATCAGTCCACCAGCAATATTTTTTAGATGCAGGTTCATTTGTTTTTTTGTAAAATCAAACTATTTTCCAAGTACTTAATTTCTTACTATCTGAACAAAATACCAAGCATTTGGATAAAAAATCAGATAAAAGGGTTTCTTTTTGACTTGAATCAGTATAGTGTAAATTTTTAATGTGAAAATTGATACTACAATAAGCATTGGCGTAGTTGGCGTGGGCCATTTAGGGAATTACCATTTGAAGCAATTGAAGAGTATCCCCCAAATTTCAATTTCTGGAATATATGATGATGATCCAATCCGAGCAGATAAAATGAGCAACCAACACAATGTACATTCTTTTTCTTCCCTGAAAGGACTTTTAGATAAAAGCCAAGCCGTTTCAGTTGTAACACCCACAAATACCCACTATGCTGTAGCAGATAAAGCTTTAAATGCAGGATGTCATTTATTTATAGAAAAGCCCATTACTGATAATATTAATCATGCTAAATCACTTTTAAGTAAAGCTAAAGATTTAAATAAAATTATTCAGGTTGGACATATTGAACGATTTAATCCAGCATTTAACATATTAAAAAAGATGAAATTAAATCCCCAATTTATAGAAGTTCATCGTCTTTCTGAATTTAATATCAGGGGCAATGATGTTCCTGTGATCCTTGATCTAATGATTCATGATCTAGATATAATTTTATCATTGGTTCAGTCAGAAATAAAAGAAATACATGCCAATGGAGTAAGGGTTATTTCCTCAACACCTGATATAGCTAATGCAAGAATTGAATTCAAGAATAGTTGTGTAGCTAATTTAACAGCAAGTCGAATTTCACAGAAAAATATGAGAAAAATGCGCCTCTTTCAAAAACAAGACTATATAACTATTGATTTTCAAAAAGGAAGTATTGAGGAATTTCGCGTTAGCAAAATAAAACCCAATATAGATAATGATGATATTTTAGTTGAGCTAGAAGGTGAGGAAAAAAAATATATTCGATATCATAAACCCTATATATCTCAATATGATGCGTTAAAAAAAGAACTTAGTCATTTTATAGATTCAATCAGAAATGCTAGAAAGCCAGAAACAGATGGTGAAAGTGCTGCAAAAGCACTTAGAATAGCATTGGAAATTCAAAATATTATAGATAAATAAAACTACATCTAATATTATGCCAGACACATATTTAATTATTGCCGGGGAAGAGTCTGCTGATAATCATGGTGCAGAATTAATGAAATCAATGATAAATCAGGATTCGGGGATTAAATTTTTTGGTATTGGCGGAAGAAAAATGATGGATTCTGGATTAATATCTATAGAAAACATAGAAAAAATGGCCGTTATGGGTTTTATTGAAATAATTAGGTATATAAGTTTTTTTCGGAATCTTATGAAAAGAGTATTAACAAAAATAGATGAATATAAGCCCCGCCAGATTATATTAATTGATTATCCTGGTTTTAATCTGCGCCTGGCACAAAGAATAAAAAATCAATTTAATATTCCCATAACATATTATATCAGCCCTCAAATCTGGGCTTGGAAAGAAAAACGTATTGACATTATAAAAAAGTATATTGATCAAATGTTAGTAATATTCCCATTTGAAGAAAATTGGTATAATGAGAGAGGAATAGATGCAAAATTTGTGGGACATCCTATTTATAATGAATGGGTGCCATCAAGTCGAAAGGATCTATGTAGGTTATTAGGTAAAAATTATTCTAAACCAATTATTACATTATTCCCAGGGAGTAGAAAACAAGAAGTTAAAAGACATCTTCCCATTTTATTAGATACATCAGGCAAGTTAAAAAGAAAAAATAAAGACATTCAATTTATTCTTGGAGTAGCAAATCATATCAATATTGAAAATCTGGATATTCCAGACTGGGTACATATTGAGAAACAATTTCCACAAAAAGCATTAGAATGTGCTAATCTTGCATTGATTGCTTCTGGTACGTCTACTATTGAAGCTGCAGTGTTTGGCACTCCTATGGTAATTATTTATAAAATGTCTCCTCTTTCATGGTTTATTTCAAAAAAACTAGTAAAGGTTCCATATGCAGGGATGGTAAACATAATTGCAGGCTCAATGATTATGCCAGAGATTTTACAATATTCAGCAACACCAACGCGGATATATAATACAGCTCTAGAAATTATAAATAATCCCGAAAAAATAAACCAGATGGAATCAGATCTATTAATTGTAAAGAATTCTTTAAAAAGTAGTAAAAATTCAAAAACAGCCACTGATTACATTTTAGAATTAAAATAATCATGAAAGAAGAATTAAGAATCATGTTTACATCTATCATTGGACGCTGGTTTTTTCAAATATTATTTTTGCTTAATAAAATTAATATAAAAGGAGAAGAACATCTTATTAATTTAATTAATTCAGGTAAACCAGTAATGGTGTGTGTTTGGCATGGTAGACTAGTTTTCCCAAGCTGGTATCTCAGGCTAAAAACAACAAATGTACATGCCATTGCAAGCCACCACACGGATGCAGAAATTATGGCAAGAGTTCTTAAACAATGGGGATATGGTTTGATTAGGGGAAGTACAAAAAAGGGCGGTAAGGCAGTTGTACAGAAAATGGCAGAGATTTTTAATAATAATGGAATTGTTGCAGTAACCAATGATGGGCCTAAAGGACCACCCCGAATTGCCAAAGCAGGGAGTACCGCCACCGCAATAAAATATAATGTGCAAGTTATTACCATTACAGGTTCTGCCACAAAATATTGGCAAATGAAATCTTGGGATAGATTTATGGTTCCAAAGCCTTTTGGAAAAATTCAAGTTATTGTATCACCCCCTTTAGATTTTTATGGAAAACTGGAGACAGCTAAAAAAGAAGTAGAACTCCTTTCTAATTTTATGAACCAGTATCAGAATGAAGTAGATAGAATAACTGGTAAAATTGATTAATGCAAATCTTCAGGCAGATTTTTTTACCCTTCATTGTTCCGTTATCTTTTATATATGGATGCATCGTTTGGATTCGAAATCAATTGTATAATAGGGAATGGATTAAAGTAGCTGTTTTTAATAAACCCATCATATCTGTCGGAAATATTACAAGTGGAGGAACTGGGAAAACCCCTATCGTTATATATCTGGCACAGATATTTCAGAAACAGGGTAAAAATCCTGGGATTATAAGCCGTGGATATAAAAGAAAATCAACAGGCCTACATGTTGTGCATGATGGTAAAGAATTGATTGCCGATGTTAACACAGCTGGAGATGAGCCATTATTAATGGCAAGTATACTCAACAATATACCTATCATTGTTTCTGAAAATCGTATAAAAGGAATAAAACGATTAATAGATTATTATTATGCGGACATAATTATTATGGATGATGGATATCAACATAGAAAAGTAAAAAGGGATTTAGATATTATAACAGTTTCAATAAATGACACAAAAAAAAACTACCGATTACTGCCTTGGGGGAATCTACGTGAGCCACTGAAAAATATTGATAGGGCGGATTATGTCATTTATACTAAAACAAAAAACTTTAGTTCACCTGATATTCATATAGATATTCAGCGGTTTATAAAAGCAAAATATCTAATAAGTTCATCAATACCTGTTTTAATGAAATATGATAATTTAGACTATAGAAAAACTCTGACTCCAAAGGGATCTGTGTTCGCATTTTGTGGAATTGCCGATCCTATATCATTTATAAAAACTGTAGAAGAACTATCCCTACAGATTGGAGGCAGACGTTTTTTTAATGATCATCAGGATTACAGTGAATCAATTGTTCAAGCATTGACTGAACAAATTTATTTAAATAATATTAATCAAGTAGTTACTACAGAGAAAGATATAGTGAAGTTGCCAGAGAGTTTTTTATCAAAATTTGAGACGTATGTGATAAAAATAAAGATTAAATTTAAAAATAGAAAAGATATTCAAGAATTAATTCAGCCTTTTCTGTTTGATTAATTCATTTACAACTGCAACGCTACACTCTTTCAATGCATCAAGATTATATCCACCCTCTAGTCCTAGTAATATATTTGGCTGGATTTTTAAACAATGACTGGTCATATAAGAAAAGTCTTTTGCTGAAAGATTTATTCCCCCTAGCGGATCACTTTTATGTGCATCAAAACCAGCACTTATAATTAACATATCTGGTTCAAACTTTTGAATAAAAGGGTAAATATTATCATCAATAATTTGTCTATATTCACTACTTGCAATGCCTGTTGGCACAGGTACATTTAACACATTTCCGTATTTCCCTTTTTCCATGTGTGAGCCAGTGCCAGGATAAAAAGGATATTGATGAATGGATGCATAAGCAATATCAGGGTTAGACTCAACAATCTGCTGCGTTCCATTACCATGGTGAACATCCCAGTCAAATATGGCAATTTTATTTATTCCATTATGTTTCAAGGCATAGATAGCTGCTAATGCGGCGTTTGAAAAAAAACAGAAACCCATTGCTCGTTCAGATTCTGCATGATGTCCTGGCGGTCGAGACAAAGCAAATGCAGAATTGCCCTTTAATACTTCATCCACTCCATCCATCCAGGCACCTGCTGATTTTAGAGCGATAGAATAGCTCTCCTTACATGCTGGAGTATCTGGATCTAGATAACCTCCTCCAGAATTGCAAACTGATTTTATATTTTCAATATGTTGCCGAGTATGAACAAATTCCAATTCTTTTTCCATTGCAGATCGGGGTTCAACCCATGTTAATAAATTAAAATTATCATTGACTTCAAGGGCAGATTTACATGCCAGAATTCGATCTGGTCTTTCAGGGTGATCTGAACCAGTGTCATGGTTTAGAAAATCAGGGCTATATAAAATAGTAATTGAAATAAGTTATTCGCTTTAAACAGGCTGCTGAATCAATTTAATTTGGGAAAAATAAAGATTTATTCCCATTGAAATGATTAGAAAAATGATAATTATAAATTGTATTACATTAGAAGTTAATAATCCTCCTTGATTTAATAGAAATAGTAATACACAAACAAAAATAAATTTCAATATTTCCATTAAGATTGCGAGTCTACTATTATCCAACAAAAATGCATATGACATAATATGTAGAAATAGCACTCCTACAGTAACACTAATTATCAGAAAGGGAAAGTTCTCCATAGTATAAAAAATTAA
>Ga0187827_10000465_pt1 | contig 63808 bp, 65 predicted proteins | sample ETNtaG_39_FD_167969 | JGI IMG/M metagenome (GOLD analysis project Ga0187827, IMG submission 167969) | Marine microbial and viral communities from oxygen minimum zone, Eastern Pacific Ocean - ETNP2014_SV_150_PacBio MetaG (Illumina Assembly) | ecosystem: Environmental > Aquatic > Marine > Hypoxic... | reverse complement strand
TATTATTACTAAATTTGACGATTATGGCGTAAAAAATTTTTTAAAAAAAAAAAAAATTAAAAAAAAATTTTTTAATCATCCAAAAAAATTACTACCTAAAAATTCAAAATATTCAAATTCAATAATGCTGAAAAATTCTCTCAATTATTATATAAAAAAAGATTTTGATTATTTCATTTTTTCTAATGCAGATATTTTAATATCTAAAAAAATAATTAATATTTTAAAACTGGTAGAAACAAAAGACTATATGGGATTTATTTATCCCAACACTCTTATTAAAAATGGCGAAGTAATAAGTAGTTTTACTCCACATTACGGAATTGATTTTATAGCATTCAAGTTAACTAAAAAGAAAGCAAAATTATTTTTAAAATTGTTAAATGACTACAAGCAATATAATTGGGGAGTGATTGATAATTTTTATATTGCTGCAGGAGAAGCTTTAGGAATGAATTTACAAAATTTATATAAAAAAATAAAAGTTAAAAAAATTGAAAATAAATTTAAGGATTTTAGCGAGAATAGAGCATGGCAAATTGAAAGTTGGAAAAAAAATAACAACTTTTTTAAAAAGTTTTTAAAAAAAAATAATTTATCTATATTATATGCAGTGGGATCATATTATTATTTACTTTTTAAAATTTTTAGAATTAGAGATATGAATCTAAAATTATTTATAATATACGCGAGATTTTATTTTCTTTTACCTATTCAACTTTTAAAAAAAATATTAAAGACAATTTTTTAGGAAATTATTTGTAATTTTTCTCATTGAATATTTTTTTAAATAAAAATTTTTTGCAATAATTGATTTTTTTTTTATAGATCTATTATTCTTAATTACATTATCAATAGTATTTATAAATTTTTTATTATTTTTTAAAACAAAGGGTGGATTTTTTTTATTTAACTCTATTCCCTCAATACCTTTTGAAGAGGAAATTACAATTGCACCAATAGATAAAGCTTCAATTATTTTTATTCTTGTTCCAGATCCAAATTTTAAAGGGACACATAAACATTTAGAATGATAAATTAAATTATAAAGTTCTTTTTTTGGAATAATATTTTTATTAATTACCCATGGATATTTTTTTTTTAAACCACCGCCTGTAAGTAAAAGTTTAATTTTTGGATGTTTAGTTAATAAAATTGGCATTATATTATTATTTAAATAATCTATAGCATTTTTATTTGGTCTATATAAATATGAACCTGAATATAATATATAATCTTTAGTTATTTTTTTTATCCCAACTTTATAATCGATGTTTATTGCATTCGGATAAAGAATTGTATTTACATTATAGAGTTTTTTAATTTTGCTTTTTTCATATTTAGAAACTGAAGTAGAGATATCAACGTATTTAAACATTAATCCTTCTAGATATTTTGTTAGTAGATAGATAAATGTATTAGAAAATTTTTTTCTTATTTCAGATTCTATTGAGTGAGAAATATAAATAATTTTTGATTTTATAAATATTAATTTTAATAAGAAAAAGACTAAAAAACTATAAAAAATCCAACTTGCACCTTCAATAACAATTATTTTATTTTTTGAACTTTTTAAGTATAAAAAAACTGAAAATATCAGCTCTGGTAATGAAAATATTTTGTTTAAAGGTTTTTCTTTTTTTATAAAAATAGTTTTTGTATTTTTATTATTAATTTTTTTAATATGAGATAATTGAAATAGTTTTTTTTTTGAAGGCCAGCTTTTGAAACGACTATTTACTACTGTCGAAGATCCCATATTATCGGGAATCACAGAAAAGAATGTAATAAAAGCAGTTTTAGTATTTTTCATTTTTAAATAAATAAAAAATTTAATTTAAAGGTGTATAAATTGATATAAATTATTGAACTAAAATATTAAAGTCTTTTAATAAGTTGTCTATTTTAGTGTTTATTTAGCATTAAATTTGTAAAAATAATTTGCCTTTTTAAATAAAAAGATTATAACTTTTTTGCCTGGTGATTTTTGCGAAGGGGTAATACCCGATCCCATTCCGAACTCGGAAGTCAAGCCTTTCTGCGCCGATGGTACTTTGTCTTAAGACACGGGAGAGTAGGACGTTGCCAGGCTAAATAAATCTATCTATGAAAATAGCAAGTTCTTTAAAATCCTTAAAAAAAAGAGACCTCAACTCGAAGTTAGTTAGAAGAAGAGGTAGAGTTTATATAATAAATAAAAAAAAACCAAGGTTTAAAGCAAGACAAAAATAATTCTGCTTTGTATATGAACATTGGAACAGTTTCAGAAAATAAAAATTTAGAAAAGAGAGTTGCTATTACTCCCGAAACTGTAAAAAAATATAATGATTTGGGTTTTAAAGTTATTGTTGAAAAAGATTATGCCTCTCATTTAGGCATTAGTGACGAACAATATAAAAGTTGTGGAGCTCAAATAGAAAAAGATAAAAAAAATATTATTGATAAATCAGATTTAATTTTACAATTAAATTTACCATCAGATGAAAATTTATCTATTATAAATAAAAATAAAATTTTAATAGGTATATTTAATTATTACGAAAATAAAGATAAACTAATTCAACTATCAAAAAAAAAAGTAAATATTTTTTCTCTAGAGTTATTACCGAGAATTACGAGAGCCCAGTCTATGGATGTGCTCTCATCTCAAGCTAACTTAGCTGGTTATAAAGCAGTTATCGAGTCATTTGCAAATTTTTCTAAAGCTATTCCTATGATGATGACAGCAGCAGGCACAATTCCAGCCGCCAAGACATTAGTTATTGGAGCAGGAGTTGCTGGTCTTCAGGCTATTGCCACTGCAAAGAGAATGGGTGCAATTGTTTTTGCAACTGATGTAAGAATTACATCAAAAGAGCAAGTTGAAAGTTTAGGTGGGAAATTTTTAATTGTAGAAGGTGTAGACAATATGGAGACCAAAGGTGGTTACGCAAAGGAAGCTTCTGAGGAGTTTAAAAAAAAACAACAAGAATTATTATCAGAAACTTTAAAGAAAATTGATATAGTAGTATGCACAGCTTTAATTCCTGGGAAAAAAGCACCTATAATTATTAATGAAACAATGATTGATAATATGCAGCCTGGATCAGTTATTTATGATCTAGCCGCATCACAAGGAGGCAATTCAGCATATACAAAAGTAAATGAAATTGTTGAAAAAAATGGAGTAAAAATTCTTGGAGAGAGCAATATATTAAATAAATTACCAACTTCTGCTTCTAATTTATATGCGAAAAATTTGTTCAATTTTATTGTAAATCTTTATGATAAAAAAAATAATAAAATTAATATTAATTTAGAAGATGAAATAATTCAAAATACACTTATAAAATAACATGGAAATAGATCCTTTTATATTCAGATTAAGTATTTTTATTTTATCAATATTTATTGGATATTATGTTGTATGGAGTGTAACTCCATCGTTACACACACCTTTAATGTCAGTAACTAATGCAATTTCATCAGTGATAATAGTTGGTGCTATAATTGCATCTCTATCTGGTATTTCAGAAAATATTTTTGAAGTTTCAAATATTTTTGGTTTTTTGGCAATAATACTTGCTGCGGTAAATATTTTTGGTGGTTTTTTAGTCACTCAAAGAATGCTTCAAATGTATAAGAAGAAGAAGAAATAAATATGATATCTGCTAATTTATCTGCATTATTTTACTTAATTTCAGGAATATTATTCATACTTGCATTAAGAGGACTATCTTCACCTGAAACTTCAAGACAAGGAAATTATTTCGGCATTGCTGGAATGACTATAGCAATGATCGTAACATTTTTATCAGTTGGAAATTTTTCTACGGGTTTAATCTATGTTCTTGTATTATTATTAATAGGTGGTTCTATTGGAGCTTTTATCGCTTTTAGAATTCCGATGACAGCTATGCCAGAATTAGTAGCTGGTTTTCATAGTTTAGTAGGTTTAGCGGCGGTTTTTGTTGCAATCTCGGCTTTTTTAAAACCTGAAATTTTTAATTTGGGAACTGTAGGCAATATTAAATTAGCTAGTTTGATCGAAATGTCTTTAGGAGCTGCAATAGGAGCAATTACTTTTTCAGGTTCAATAATAGCTTTTTTAAAACTTCGAGGAATAATGTCGGGTTCACCAATCATTTTTAAAGGACAACATTATATTAACTTATTATTAAGCTTATCGCTTATAGTGTTAATTTTTTATCTTTGCAAAACACAGTCGGACAGTTTTTTTTGGAGAATAATTGAAATATCTTTTTTATTAGGAATTTTATTAATTATACCAATTGGAGGAGCAGATATGCCAGTTGTTATATCAATGTTAAATTCTTACTCTGGATGGGCAGCTGCAGGCATAGGTTTCACATTAGAAAATACAGCGTTAATTATAACTGGTGCATTAGTTGGCTCATCAGGAGCGATTTTATCATATATAATGTGCAAAGGTATGAATAGATCTTTCTTTAATGTTATTTTAGGAGGATTTGGAGCAACTAATGATTCTTCATCAAAATTATCAAAAGAACAAAAACCAGTCAAAAGTGGAAATGCTGAAGATGCAGCTTTTTTAATGAAAAATGCATCATCCGTTATAATTGTCCCAGGTTATGGTATGGCAGTAGCTCAAGCACAACATGCTTTAAGAGAAATGGTAGATACTCTTAAAAAAAATAATGTAAAAGTTTCATACGCAATTCATCCCGTAGCAGGTAGAATGCCCGGACACATGAATGTATTACTAGCTGAAGCAAACGTCCCTTATGATGAAGTTTTTGAATTAGAAGAAATAAATAATGATTTTGCAAATTGCGATGTTGCCTATGTTATAGGTGCAAATGATGTCACAAATCCCATAGCAAAATCTGATCCACAAAGCCCAATATATGGAATGCCGATACTTGATGTTGAAAAAGCCAAATCAGTATTATTTGTTAAAAGAAGTTTATCACCTGGTTACGCAGGAATAGATAATGATTTATTTTATAGAGATAATACTTTAATGCTTTTTGCAGATGCTAAGAAAATGACAGAAGAGATTATAAAAAGCTTATAATTTTATGACTAAAATATTTTGTGATATTGCTGATATAAATTTAATAAAAAAATTTAATAAAAAAAACATTGTTAAAGGGTTTACGACAAATCCTAGTTTAATGAGAAAAGCTGGTGCTAAGGATTATTCAAAATACTGCAAAAATATTTTAAAAATTACCAAAAAACCAATTTCATTTGAAGTGTTTGCTGATGACAATAAAAATATTATTAAACAGGCCTTAAAAATTAAAGATTGGGGAAAACAGATATATGTTAAAGTTCCTGTAACAAATTCAAAAGAAATTTTTTTAGGTAAAGTTATAAGCCATCTTAACAAAAAAAATATTAAATTAAATATTACCGCAGTTTATACGGCAAAACAAACAGCTAGAGTTTTGAAAAGAATAAATAAAAGAACAAAAGTAATAATATCTATTTTTGCAGGAAGAATGGCTGACAAAGGAAAAGATCCAGTTCCTGAATTTAAAAAAAGCATTATGCTTGCAAAAAACTATAAAAATGTTGAAATTCTATGGGCTAGTGTAAGAGAACCTTACAACTATATACAGGCCAAACAATTAAAATGTCATATTATAACTGTTCCACCTCAAATAATTGAAAAAATAGAAAATTTTGGAAAGTCATTTAAAGAATTAACAACAGATACCGTTAAAGCTTTTCTTATCGATAGCAAAAAATCTAAATATAAACTTTACTAGATAAATATTATTTTTTTTCAATTTTTTTTTTTAATTCGTAAGATATATATTCGGCAATTTTTTTGTTTCCAGATGGGCGCGTATGAATGCCATCATAAAAGTTTTTTTCAAAATCAAAATTTACTTTTTCGTCTAGAGGCAAACAGATTATTTCATTATTAATACAAAAATTTTTAGTTGTAATATTTATTATATTAAGTGCATTTGATAAAAAGTGATCCTTGTGAACATTTTGAGTTATAAAAATTGTTTTTGATTTATATTTTTTTGTTCTTTCATTTATTTTTTTGAGTCTTTTTTGGTATTCAATTAAAAACTGTAGAACAATTTTATCTTCCTTATTTACTTCAATAGGTTTAATTTTTTTTTTATTTTTCCATGTACCAGTGAAATGCGTTACACCATATTTTTTTGCAAGAAAATATCCATCAATTAATTTAAATAATTTGTAAAATACACTATTGTTTTTTAAATATCTGACTTGCCTTTCAAATAATTTTTTACTTACTAAAGTATCTGCTTCATTGTAATTTCTTTTATCTTTATATTTGTCCAAGGCTTTTAATAAAAGAATCGAGTCATTTATGCCTATATAATATATAAAATATTCCGGTTTTAAATTTGGTATTTGGTTGAACCATATTTCGAAATTTTTTAAATGTCCAATTGTAGATTGACCCATAGTTCCTGCATTAGCAACTTTAATGTTAGCATAAGTATTTTCTAATTTTTTTTGAAGCAAATGAGACCAGGTTAAATTTTCATCAATCCATCTTTCGTCTGTTGTGCTTCCACCAACAGTTATTATTTTTACATTAGATATATTTTTGTAGTTACCTCGAAATCCAAATTCGTCTTTTTTATACATTGCTACATGATTACTTTCATAGTGAGTTGGATTCCAAACCTTTGTTATGTTTCTTTTTATTATTAATGAAGAGAATTTTGGACCAAATATCCAATTACCAAAAATTAATTCAATTAAAATCAGACCTAAAAATAAAAACAGCAGATTATAAAAAATAATTTTTCTCATTTAAACAATATATTTTAAATTTAATCCAGGTCATATTTATTTTTATAATTTGGATAAATATTTTTTGGCTGATCTTTTTTATAAAGAATAAAATTTTCAATGACTAAAATATCTAAATTTGTTCCCATAAAACATTTATAAGCATCCTCAACACTGCAAACTATTGGTTCACCTCTTATGTTAAAAGAAGTATTAACCAAAATTGGACATTTGGTGATTTCTTTAAATTTAGCAATTAACTTGTAATATTTAGGATTAGTTTCTTTATGAACTGTTTGAATTCTAGCAGAATAGTCAACATGAGTAACAGCTGGAATTGAAGATCTTTTTATATTTAGTTTATCTATTCCAAAAAGCTCTTTATTTTTTTCTGACAGCGGTATTTGTAAGCTTTTTTTCACATTTGCCACTAAAAGCATATAAGGACTTTCTTTTTCTAATTCGAACCAGTTTGAAAGATCTTCAATTAGAATTGATGGAGCAAATGGTCTAAAGCTTTCTCTAAATTTTGTTTTTAAATTTAGTTCTTTTTGCATTTTTTCTGATCTTGGATCAGCTATAATTGATCTAGCGCCAAGAGCTCTTGGACCAAACTCCATTCTTCCTTGAAACCATCCTACAATTTTTTCTTTAGCTATTTCATTAGCTATAGTCTCTATTAAATCATTTGATTCATATTTTGAGTAATTTGCTTTAAGGGATTTAAGATGTTCTTCAATTTTTTGTTCATTATAATTAGGTCCTAAAAAAGATCCCCTCATTTGATCTTTAAAAATTATTCTTGGTTTATTTAGTTCTTTATGCCAGTAGGCTAAAGCAGCACCCAATGAGCCTCCAGCATCTCCAGCAGCTGGCTGAATCCAAATGTTATCAAAAATCTTTTCTTTAACAATTTTTCCATTAGCAACGCAGTTTAAAGCTACTCCTCCCGCTAAGCATAAATTTTTAATATTATATTCTTTAGCAATGTGTTTTGTTAATTTTAAAATTATTTCTTCAGTAACTTTCTGGATCGAAGCAGCTATATCCATATGAAATTGCGTTATTTTATCTTTTTCAGGATTTCTTGCAGGTTCACCAAATAAGTCAGCAAATTTTCTATTAGTCATTGTTAGACCTGTTGCGTAATCAAAATATTTCATATTTAATCTGAATGATCCATCATCTTTAATACTTAATAAATTTTCAAAAATGAATTCTTTGTACTTGGGTTTGCCATAAGGGGCTAAGCCCATTAATTTGTATTCTCCACTATTAACTTTAAATCCAGCGTAATAAGTAAAAGCAGAGTAAAACAATCCCAAAGAATGTGGAAAATGAATTTCTTTATGTATTTTTAATTCATTTTTTTTTCCTATACTAACAGTTGTTGTTGCCCATTCACCTACTCCATCCAAAGTCAAAACTATAGCTTCTTCAAATGGCGACGGATAAAACGCACTAGCAGCATGACTAAAATGATGTTCTGAAAATTTAATCTTATTAATATCTTTAAATTTTTCATCATGTTGTTGTAGCTTTTCAAAAAGAAATTTTTTTTGAAATAATTTTTCACGTAGCCAAATTGGCATTGATAATGAAAATGATTTAAAGCCTGAAGGTGCAAAAGCTAAATAGGTTTCAAGCAAACGTTCAAATTTTAAAAAAGGTTTTTCAAAAAAAACTATATAATCAATCTGACTTAATTCTAAATTTTCTTCCGATAATACATATTTAACTGCATTAAAGGGATATCTTGCATCGTGTTTTTTTCTAGAAAACCTTTCTTCTTGTGCTGCTGCAATAATTTTTCCATTATGAATTAGTGTTGCAGCACTATCATGATAAAAAGCAGAAATACCAAGTATATATGACATTTAAAAAACTAATTCCTTTAATAAATTTTTTGCAAATTTCATTCGCTGGTTCTTAGAATATGGTATATATAAATGGAGCTACGGCAGATCCTTGGCTTAATACGATCAAAATTCCAAAAATAGTAAGCACAATTATAATTGGATATAACCAGTATTTTTTTCTTTCTTTTAAGAAGCCCAGGAATTCTATAATAAAATTTAACATTAATATTGTTTATCCATTGTTCCTATATTTTTTTCTCTTTTTATCCAGTAGGATTTTTGTTTAGAAAATTTAGTATTAAGCAAATCTTTTCCCATTATTCTTATAATGAAGCTTAAAGGAGTTAAAAATAAGAAAAAAATTAAGATCATTATTATAGGTGATACAAATCTACCTAAAAGTTCGCCAAATTTTATCCAAACATTTGACACACCATCGAAAAGAATTGGTTTAAAAATTGTAATAATTAAAAAAATCAAACTTAAACATATTAAAATATAATTTATTTTGTTTGAATTAAAAAAATTAAAAATTGAAATAAAAAATAAAACAAAGAAAAAAAGATAACCAAACTGTTTGTTTTTTTTATCTTTATTCATATATCTTTAATGTACAGTAATTTATTCAGCTATCAATTTGATTGTTATTTGTATTTTAATTGGCTGCGGGGGACGAATTTGAACCGCGACCTCAAGTTTATGATGAAAGTGCATTAGCAAAAAAAGAATTTAAATAACCTGCTTCAATTTTTCGTAACTTCTTTTCTTTGATATTAAAAATTTGTTAAATTTTCTCGATTCCCAACGCTGATAACTGGTAAAAATAGCAAAAACAAAAACTTCGATATTTCTAGTTTTATATAGATCTTTGATTGATTTAATAACTAAACTTGGTGTAAGAAAAAATGAAAAAATAGCCTTTAGGAGAAATCTTAAATTATTGATAGTTAACATGCTTAAATAATTCTTAACAAAAACTTTATTTCGTAATTTTTGATGGTATTTCTTCAAGGTGTCTGTTGTAACATTCGATAGATTAACCAAAGGCTCGGTTTCAATTAACATATCATAATCTTTATAGAAATATTTCTTATCCAATTTACCTTCTTTAATCGCCGTATTAGCTATTACTGTACCAGGATATGGTGTAAGTAAATTAAAATAAGTAAAGTTTGGTTTTATTTCATCAAGAAAAGAAAGATTCGCTTTTAAATCTTCCTCATTCTCATCGGGTAAGCCTATAATAAAACTGGTAAAACTACGAATATTATTGTCATTTAAAAATTTAAAAGCTTTAATTGCTTCTTCTCTTGTATGTGCCTTTTGTATTTTTTTTAGCATTCTGTCAGATGCTGTTTCCATACCAACATCCACTTGAACACATCCTGATTTTTTCACCATCTCTATATTTTCTTTTCTACAGCTATTTATTACGTTCACAGTTGTTTGGCAGCCCCACTTTATTCCTAAACGCTCCAAGCCTGCACATAAGGTCTTCAACCACTCGTTATTAAACATAGGAAAGGTCTCGTCATGAAAATAAATTCCGTCGATCTTATAATCTTTAATTAAATTTTCAACTTCATTAAGGACATTTTCTGCAGAACGCCTTCTTGTTTTTCTATAAAATATTTGATTGCTATTGCAAAATGTACAAGTATAGGGACATCCTCTACTTGTTATAACACTCATGACCCTATTTAAAAAAACGGATCTAATGTACCCTGGAGGTACTAAATATCTTTCTACTGGCAATAAATCTCTTGCAGGTAATGGCAATGTATCTAAATCCTGCACAACATTTAACTCTTTACTAATATAGTAACCACCTCCCTCCTGTTTATACGCAATACCTTTTATACCATCAAAGTTTTTGTGGTTTTCAATCGCGTCAATAACTTTTAATATCGTGTTTTCTCCCTCACCAATTAATACAAAGTCAAGACTTAAATCATCGATAGTTTCCTGTGGCAGGACTGTGGGATGAATACCACCCGCACAATATATTTTGTCTGGAAATTGTTTTTTTAAGGCTGTATTTAATTCCTTTGTTTTATTAAAATTTGTTGTCATCATCGAATATCCTACAAAATCTGGAGGAAAGTTTTCTGCGAGATCATCAATTATTAGTTTGATATCATCCATTGGATAAAGGTCAAACAGTCTCACCTCATGACCATTTTCTCTTAGGACGCTTCCCAAATAAGTTATACCGAGAGGCATCGACATCATGTCGGAGGTACGTACATTAAAAAAACAAATTTTCATTTTTTTCCCTTATAAACAAATTAAAATATCCTATTATATCCCTAATTCATGTTCAATTGATTTTTTATTGCTGTTGCTTTGGTTGCGGGGGACGGATTTGAACCGCCGACCTCAAGGTTATGAGCCTTGCGAGCTACCAGACTGCTCCACCCCGCGATATTTAAATTCTGTTCTTAAGTTTATTTAACTTTTTTACTCTTTTAATATTTTCTTGTTGAATTCTTTTTTTCTTTTCTGACGGTTTTTCATATGTGTTTTTTAATTTTATGATTTTAAAGAACCCGTCTCTTTGCAGTTTTCTCTTAAGAACTCTAAGGGCCTGCTCAACATTATTGTCTTTTACTTCTATTTTAATAACTACCTCCAAAAAAATGAGTAACTAACATTTTAAAATTTTGATGTCCATTAAATTGATACATATCTTTAAGTTGTTTTTTCTTGTCTTTCTTTCTCTTTTTCCTTTTTTTCTCTTTTTATTCTTCTTTCGGCTTTTTCAATAGAATTTACTAAATCTTTTTGAGAAAATAATCCCATGGCAACAGGATCCTTTGCGTTTAAATTATTATAATTCCAATAATTTTTATTTCTTATTGATGTAACTGAGTTTTTGGTTACACCTATGAGCTTTGCAATTTGAGAGTCTTTTAATTGCGGATGTTGTTTAATTAACCATAAAGCTGAATCTGGTTTATCTTGTCTTTTAGACAAAGGAACATACTTTTTAATTTTTTTATTTGCATTAGAAATTTCAATATCACTGCTACTTATTTTTAAAGGTCTATTTTCATCAGTAGACGATAGTTCAATTTCTTCTCTAGAAAGTTGACCAGATATAATTGGATTATAAGGTTTAATTCCTTTAGCAACTTCTCCATCGGCTATTCCTTGAATTTCTACTTCGTGTAATTTGCAAAATTCAGCAATTTGTCTGAAAGTTAATGTTGTATTTTCTACTAACCAAACAGCAGTAGCCATTGGCATTAATGGCGCATCATTCATTTATTTTTTCTTTTCTGATCTAAAATTTTGAAATTTTTTATTAAATTTACTTACACGTCCTTTATCCAGAATAGCTTGTTTTCCGCCTGTCCATGCTGAATGAGATTTTGGGTCAATTTCTAATTTTAATATATCGCCTTTAGATCCCCATGTTGATTTGGTTTCAAATTGGGAACCGTCTGTCATCTCAACCTTTATAACATGGTAATCTGGATGAATTTTTTTTTTCATATCGAGATTTATAGCAAAACAATTTAATAAAACAATTAAAAGTTCGTGAGGTTTTGAATTAATTTTTCATTAATTTCAGTACTGGAAGCTAATACGTTTATATTTTTATCTTTACTCATATCAATATTATTCACTATGCCACCTGCTTCTCTAACCAAAAGTATACCTGCTGCTATGTCCCATATATTTAAATTCTTCTGAAAGTATCCATCTAACCTTCCTGAAGCTACATAGGCCATATCAAGAGCAGAACTTCCGAAATTTCTAATTTTAATATTTTTTTTAACTTTAACTTCTTTAATGCCATTATCACCAGTTCCAAATAAGCAATTTTCTAAATTTTTTTTCTTAGAAACTCTAATTCTTTGATTGTTAAAATAAGCTCCATTATTTTTTTCTGCATAAAACATTTCGTCTTTAATGGGATCATAAGTTAGACCCGAAACAACTTCGTTATTAGATTTTAAAGCAATTGTTATTGCAAAATGTGGAATACCATGTAAAAAATTATTTGTTCCATCTATAGGATCGATTACCCAAAAATTATTTTTATCATCATTAACCTTATTTCCACTTTCTTCACATATTATAGAATAATTTCTTTTTGATTTTTTAAGTTCTTCAATAATAATTTTTTCTGCTTTAATGTCTGCATTAGATACAAAGTCGAACGGACCTTTCATCGAAACTTGTAGTTTTTCAACTTCACCAAAATCTCTAATCAATACTTTCGAAGCTTTTTCGCTTGCTTTAATCATTATATTAAGATCTGCAGAAATAGAATTCATTTTAATTTTTATATCTTTTTTACGTATTCTATAGTTCTTGTATCAACTAAAATTATATCTCCACTTTCTATAAATGGAGGAACTTGAATTTTTAAACCATTATCCAATACCGCCGGTTTATAAGATGATGAAACTGTTTGTCTTTTTAAAGCAGCATCGGTGGTATCAATTTTACATTGAATTTGGTTAGGGAGATTTACTGATAATGGATTTTCATTGTAAAAATTAATTATAACTTCCAAACTTTCTTTTAAAAATTTTCCCTTTTGTCCAACGACTTTTTTTTTGATATTTGTTTGTTCAAAAGATTTTTGGTTTATAAAATAATAATCAGTTTCATCTTCATATAAAAAATTAAACTTTTGTTCTTCAAGAGAAGCTTTTTCAACAGCGTCACTTGATCTAAATCTTTCATTTAGTTTTGTATTATTATTTACACTCTTCATTTCAACTTGATTAAAGGCGCCGCCTTTACCAGGCTTAACGTGTTGTGTTTTTAATATTTCCCATAGATCATCTTTGTGTTCTATTATCATTCCTGATTTAATTTCATTACCTAATATTTTCATTTTAATTTTCTTATTGCCTCAATTGGTTTATATTTTTTATTATTCCAAATGTAGCCTGAGATAGCTAAAAAGTTTGCTTTATTCAATAAAAGTTTTTTATAATTATTCAATTTTATTCCTCCTATTGCAACTATTGGAATATTTGTTGTTTTTTTTGCCCAATTTAAAACTTTAATATTTGCTTTGTATTTAACTCTTTTGGTTTTAGTTGAAAAAAATGCACCCAAAGCAATATAACTAGCTTTGTTTTTTATCGCTTTTTTAATTAATTTTTTTGAATTGTGACAGGTAATTCCAATAATGTGTTTTTTTAATGTTTTTTTTGCCAAAATTATATCCATGTCAGTTTGACCAAGGTGACATCCATCAGCATTTATTTTTTTAGCAAGCAATGGATCATCATTAATTATATATTTAACTTTATATTTTTTGCACAATTTCTGTATTTTTTTACCGATAATTAATTTTTCTTTCTTTCTTTCTTTTTTTAATCTAAGTTGGAAAAAAGCAACCTTGTTCAAATTAAATATTTGTTTTAATTGATTATAAAAACTATTACTTTTTATTTTGCTTGGAGAAATTAAGTAGATAAATTTTTTCTTATTTTTAAATTTTTTCAACTTCTTCAGACCATTCACCTTTTGATGCAAGACTACACATTTTTGCTCTATGATTAAAAACTTCTTGTGTTCCTTTAATATTTTTTAGGTCTTTTGACCAAAACTTAAGTGCACTTTGTTGTAAAGCTCTGCCATAAGAATAAGTCATAATAAAATTTGTTTTATTTTTTACATTAATTTGATTCAAATTTTTAGTTGCTTGTTTTTCTGATTGTCCACCAGATAAAAAGGCTATCCCTGGAACTTCTGAAGGAACAGATTCTTCAAGACATTTAATAGTCATTTCTGCAATTTTTAAAGTATCAATTTTTTCACCTGAATCTGTACCTGGTAAAATCATATTTGGTTTAAGTATTGTTCCTTTTAATTCGACTTTATGAAGCTCTAATTGTTCATAACATTTTTTTACAACTTCAGATGTTTTCTGTAAGCAATCTTCAGAATTATGACTGCCATCCATTAACAATTCTGGTTCAACAATTGGAACCATGCCAGATTCTTGTACTAAAGCAGAGTAACGTGCTAACGCATGAGCATTGGAGTATATAGAGATTTTGCTTGGATATTTTTCTGAAATTATATAAACACCTCTCCATTTTGCAAATCTTGCTCCCAATTTATAATACTCTTTTAATCTTTCTCTTAAACCATCAAGACCTTCGGTAATTTTTTCTTCTGGAGAGTTAGCCAAAGTTTTTGCGCCTGTGTCAACTTTTATTCCTGGTACTGCGTTTGAATCTGAAATTAATTCTGGAACTTTTTTTCCTAATGAACTGGATTGTTTTATAGTTTCATCATAAAGTATAACACCACCAATACAATTTTTCATGCTAGAAGAACTAAAAAGCGTTTCTCTAAATAACAATCTGTTTTGAGCGTTTGACTCTACCCTAACGCTATTAAGTCGTTTAGTCATTGTTCCAGTGCTTTCATCAGCAGCTAGAATTCCTTTTCCATTCCCAATAATTTTTAAAGCAATATTATTTAATTCAGACATTTTGATTTAATGCTTTTATACCAGGTAGAGTTTTTCCTTCAAGGTGTTGTAAAAAAGCTCCACCAGCAGTTGAAACAAATGTAAATGAATCCAATTTTTTAAATTTGTTTATTGCTGCAACGGTTTCTCCTCCGCCTGCTACAGAAAAAATATTATCATTTATCGTTTTTTTCGAAATTATTTCTAAGATTTGTTTGGTGCCATTTTGAAAATTTGGATTTTCAAAATATCCAGCTGGACCATTCCATAATATTGTATTTGAATCATTAATTATTTCTTTGATAGAAGAAATTGTTTTTGGTCCAATATCTAATATTATTTCATCGTCATCTATTTCTTTTATATCTTTATCTTTGCCCATATCTTCAAGATTTTTTGAGACCACAACATCTACCGGGCATGTAATTTTACAATTATATTTAATAGAATTTTCTAATATATCTCTTATTAAAGGTTCACAATCGTGTTCACATATTGATTTTCCTATTTTTAAACCGACATGTTTTAGCATTGTATTAGCCATACCTCCAACAATAATTATATTATTAAATTTTTTTATTAAGTTATTAATAATTTTAATTTTAGTTGAAATTTTTGAACCTCCAATAATAAGTGTAACTGGTTTTTTTATTTCAAAAGTTATTTTTTTTAGAGCATTAATTTCCTTGATAATTTGTAATCCAAAATATGAAGGGATGTATTTTGTAATGCCTTCAACAGAGGCGTGAGATCTGTGAGAAACAGAAAAAGCATCGTTAACATATATATCGCCTAAATTTGATATTTTTTTCGAAAATTCTTTGTCATTTGATTCTTCTCCTTTGTTAAAGCGAATATTTTCTAACATTATTATAGAGCCATTTGTAATTTTGTTTACTTCAGACAGCGTGTTTTCATTTATTATATCTTTGTTAAACAAAATTTTTTTATTTAGTAAAAAAGCTAATTTTTTTGAAATAGGCTCTAAAGACATTTCTTCAACAATCTTTCCTTTTGGTCTGCCAATGTGAGATAAAATTATTATTTTTGCCTGTTTTTCTATTAATAGTTTTATTGTTGGTATTATTTTTTCTATTCTAGAAGTTTCGGTTATGGCCCTATTTTCCATTGGAACATTCAAATCAACTCTAAGCAAAACTTTTTTGCCTTTAAGCTCTAAATTTTGATTTAAAATATTATTCATAAAAAATTAAATTTTATGAATATATTCTGCCAAATCACACATTCTTGAAGCAAATCCCCATTCATTATCATACCACGCTGAAACTTTACCCATGTTATTTCCAACAACATTAGTTAAGGATAAATCTACAATAGCAGAATTGGGGTTGTGGTTGAAATCAATTGAGACAAGCTTTTCTTCTGTTGTATCAAGTACATTTTTTAATTCTTTTTTTGATACCCTTTTAAAAGAGTCGTTAATTTTTTTTATGGACAAATTATTTTTTGAATTAAAAATTAAATCTATCAATGAAACATTTGGGGTCGGAACCCTCATTGCCAAACCTTCAAGTTTCCCTTTTAGTTCTGGTATAATTTCACCAAGAGCTTTTGATGCTCCTGTAGAAGTCGGCACAATAGACTGTCCCGCAGATCTTGCGCGCCTTGGGTCTTTATGAGAATTGTCTAAAAGTCTCTGATCATTAGTATATGAGTGAATAGTTGTCATAAAAGCTTTTTCTATTTTAAATTTTTTATTTAATACATAAGCAACTGGCGCAAGGCAATTGGTAGTACATGAAGCTGAAGAAATTACTAAGTCTTTTTTAGTTATTGATTTATGGTTTACGCCATAGACAATTGTTTTATCGGCATTTTTACAAGGAGCTGAAACAATTACTTTTTTTGCTCCACTCTTAATATGTTGAAGTGATTTTTCCTTAGAATTATTTTTTCCCGTGCATTCCAAAACTATATCTGCTCCATTTTTTTTCCAATCAATTTTATTTAATTCTGTTTCTTGTGAAAAAGATATTTTTTTTTTATTAATAAATAAGTTTTTTTCATTAAAACTAATTTCTGCATTGAACTTTCCGTGAATTGAATCATATTTTAATAATTGACTACTAATTTTTGAATTAGCTCTATTGTTTATTTGCTTGATTTCTAAATTATTATTTTTATTTTCTAAAATGGACCTAACAATCATTCTACCAATTCTACCTAGTCCGTTTATTCCAATTTTCACTGTCATATTTAATTATTAATTATTTCTTTTATTTTCTTCATAATTTCCTCACTTGTTAATCCAAAGTATTTAAACGCATCTTTATAGGGAGCGCTTTTTCCAAAATTATTTATTCCAAAACTAAAGCCACTATCTCCAACAAATTTTTTCCAGCCTTCCGTTGAACCTGCCTCTATAGATACCTTAAATTTTGTTTCATTTAATATTTCTTCTTTATAAGATTTTAACTGTTTCTCAAATAATTCTTGTGATGGTACTGAAATAACTTTTGAATAAATGTTTTGTGTGGCTAATTTATGACCAACATTAATTGCCAGACTAACTTCAGAGCCACTAGCTAAAATTGTTAAATTTACTTTACTGTTTGTTCTGCTTATTTCGTAAGCTCCAAAAGAACATTTATTTTCATTAGTATATTCTTTTCTAACAGGTTCAACTTTTTGTCTTGTTAGTGCCAATACGCTTGGAGCGTTTTTGCTTTTAAGAGCAAGTTCCCAACATTCAAAAGTTTCTATTGTATCTGCTGGTCTAAATATATTTAAGTTTGGTATTGATCTTAAGCTTGAAAGTTGCTCTACTGGTTGGTGAGTCGGTCCATCCTCTCCTAAGCCAATTGAGTCATGTGTCATTACATAAATAACTTTTTGTTTCATCATTGCAGCCAATCTAATTGCAGGTTTACAATAATCACTAAAAATTAAAAAAGTTCCCCCATAAGGAATTAGTCCACTGTGTAAAGATATTCCGTTCATTATTCCACACATCGCGTGTTCCCTAACGCCATAATGAATATAATTGCCCTCAAAATTTCCGGGTTTAATTATTTTATGATTTTTTGTTTTTGTATTATTTGAACCCGTAAGATCTGCAGATCCACCTATTATATTTGGGTATTTACATACTATATTTAATAGTTTTTCCGAAGATTTTCTTGTAGCAATAGGTTCTAGAGTTTTTAAATAATCTTTTTTTTCTTTCTCGATCGCACCTGAAATAGATTTTTCTATAATATTATTTTTTGGTGGAAAATTATTACTAAATTTTATAGCTGTAGCCCATCCTAGCCAATGATTAGTTTTAGCTTTATAATGTTCAGACCATTTTGTAAATTCTTTCTCTCCACGCTTACCAATATTTCTCCATTCCTCTAAAATTTTTTTTGGAATTACGAATGGATCATATGACCATTTTAACTTTTTTCTGACCAAGGTAGTTTCTTCCTTACCAAGAGGACTACCATGCACTGATGCTTTTTTAGATTTATTTGGTGAGCCGAAGCCAATAATTGTTTTGCAAGAAATAACTGTAGGTCTCTTTGCTTTTTGAACTTTTTTCAGAGCTTTAAATATTTGTTTTTCATTATGCCCATCAATTAAAATATAATCCCATCCATAACTTTCAAATCTTTTTTTAAAATTGTCAGATACAGCAAGATTTGTTGGTCCATCGATTGATATAGAATTATTGTCAAACAGCATTATAAGATTTTTTAATTTTAAATGTCCCGCTAAACTTAAAGCTTCATGACTTATACCTTCCATTAAACATCCATCTCCAGCCAAAACATAAGTTTTATGATTAATAATTTTTTTGTTTATTTTATTTTTTAAAACTTCTTCTGCTATTGCTAAGCCCACTGCATTTGCTATTCCCTGACCTAGTGGACCAGTAGTTGTTTCAATACCGGTATTTATCTCATATTCTGGATGTCCGGCACAAATAGAATTTAATTGTCTAAAATTTTTCATGTCGTTCAAAGATACGCTTTTATATCCCGTTAGATAAAGCAAAGAGTAAAGAAGCATTGATCCATGGCCAGCTGACAAAACGAATCTATCTCTATTTATCCAGCTTGGATTCTTTGGATTAAACTTAAGGTAGTATTTAAAAAGTATTGTAGCTACGTCAGCCATACCCATTGGCAAACCAGGATGGCCTGAGTTGGCTTTTTCAACGGCATCAATTGCTAAAAATCTAATTGCATTCGCCAAATCTCTATTTTGCTTACTCAAATATTATCCTATCTAGACTAAGAAGATTCGATTTTATATTATAAATATATATATATGAAAACTTCTAGTGAAAAAGAAAAAAAACTTGATACTGCATTAAGTAAATTAACTAACTTAAACTTAAATGCAAACCTCAAAGAGAATTTACAACATTTAAGCTATCAGAAAAATCAATTAGAAATTGAAAAAAAAGAAATTTCGAACAAATATGAGGAACTTATTAAAGAACACGAAAAAATTAAGCAAGAACTAACAGATTATAAAAATAAAAAAAAAGAAGAACAATCCAAGGTCTTGCAGTTTTCTGAGAAAATAGATGAATTAAATCAGGAAACAGATACTCTACTTGAGGACATTGATAAATGGCAAATGTAAATGTTACTTTTAATGGAAAAGAATTTTTACTTTCTTGTGAAGATGGTCAGGAAGAACATCTTTTAGAGCTTTCAGAGCAATTAAATAATAAGTTTTCTAGTTTAAAATCTCAATTAGGAAATATTGGAGAAAATAAATTGCTACTCATTGCGTCAATTAAAGTTATGGATGAATATTTTGAGACAAAGAAAAAAATTGAAGAAAAAAAGAGAGAACTTAATGGTTTATCAAATAAGTTTAAAGAACTAAGGTCTTTAGTTTTTCAGTATAGAGATAATAAAGAAAAAGAAATTGAAATTTTAAAAGATAATCAAGAGAACTTTAAAGAAGAAATAGAAAAAAATAAAGAAGTTTATGAGAAAATAATAGATGACGCAGCAGAAAAGATTGAAACTTTTATTCAACAAGCAAGCTCAGATAATAAAATTCAGCAATAGATTGTGTTAAAATCCAAAATTAGAAAAAAAATTCTAAAAGTTAGGGAAAATAATAATAAAGGAAAGATTCATATAAAATTTAGTAAAATTTATAGTTTATTAAAAAAAAAAAATAATTTAAGAAAAAAGATTATAGGAGGATATTATCCTGTAAATTATGAGATAGATGATTTGGAAATTTTAAGAGAATTCTTGAAGAAAAAAAGTAAAATTTCTTTACCTGTGATTAAAAAAAATTTTAGAATGGATTTCGTGCAGTGTTCTCTTGATGGCACATTTACCATTAATCAATATGGCATTCCAGAGCCAGACGATGGTAAAATTGTATATCCCGATATATTATTAATACCTCTTGTGGCATTTGATAAAAAATTAAATCGATTAGGTTATGGAGCCGGCTTTTACGACAGGTTTATTAAGTCTTTAAAAAAAAGAAAAAATATTATTACGATTGGACTAGCATTTGATTTCCAAGAGGTATATTTAATACCAACTTCCAAGTATGATCAAAAGTTGAATTACATAGTTACAAATAAAAAAATTATAAAATGAATATTCTTTTTTTAGGGGATATAGTAGGTATCTCTGGATGTGAAGCTGTTAAGAAACATTTGCCAAAAAAAATAAAAGAATCCAAAATTGATTTTGTTATTGTTAATGGAGAAAACGCAGCAAATGAAGGAGTGGGTATTACAGAAAAAATAACAAATAATTTGTTTGATTATGGAGTTGATGTAATAACAACCGGCAATCATGTTTGGGATCAAAAAGAAACAGTTAAACATATAGAAAATGAAGAAAGACTTTTAAGACCTATAAACTTACCTCAACTTTCACCAGGAAAAGGTTTTGATGTTTATAATTCAAAAAATGGATTAAGAATTGGAGTATTAAATCTGATGGGAAATATTTTTATGAAAAAATGTGATAATGTTTTCAAAGCTGCACAAGAATTTACAATAAGGAATACTTTGAAAAAAGATTACGATATTTTGGTTGTCGATTTTCATGGAGAAATTACAAGTGAAAAAATGGCCATGGGGCATTTTTTTGATGGCAAAGCTACATTAGTTGTAGGTACACATACTCACGTTCCAACTTCAGATACAATGATTTTAAAAAAAGGAACAGCGTATCAAAGTGATGCTGGAATGTGTGGTGACTATAATTCGGTTATAGGAATGAATAAAGAAAATTCTTTGAACAAATTTTTAAAAAAGAGTTCACAAAAACACTATCCGGCAACGGGTGAAGCAACTTTATGTGGATCAATAATTGAATGCGATATAGAAACTGGCCTTGCAAAAAGTATAAAACAATTCATACACGGTGGTGTTTTGCAAAATTTAAATTAGAAAAATATGGCAGGACATTCTCATTGGGCAGGCATTAAACATAAAAAAGGAAAGGCTGATAAATTAAGATCAAATCTTTTTTCTAAACTTTCCAGAGAAATCACTGTGGCCGCTAAATTAGGAGACAAAGATCCAGATATGAATGCCAGATTAAGATCTGCAATTCAAGCAGCCAGATCAGCCAACATGCCAAAGGATAATATAAAAAGGGCTATCGATAAGTCCTCAATAAATGCAAGCGAGAATTTTGAATATTTAAGATATGAAGGGTTTGGACTTGATAAAATAGCTGTAATTATTGAAACATTAACTGATAATAAGAACAGAACAGCTTCAAACATTAGAACTATTTTTAACAAGTATGGAGGAAGCCTTGGAACTCAAGGATCGGCATCACATAATTTTAATCAAATTGGTGTAATCAAAATAGATAAAAAAGAAATATCCGATGATGAAATATTTGAACTTGCTGTTGATTGTGGTGCAGAAGAATGCCTTTCTTATGAAGATTTTTATGAAATACAATGTGTAAAAAGTGAGATTTATAATGTAAAAAAAAAAATAGAAAAAAAAATTCAAAATTTTATTTCGACAGGAATAGAATGGAAGCCACTAAATGGAGTGAAAGTTAGCAAAGATAAATTTGAAACAACTACCGAATTTTTGGAGACTTTAGAAAATGACGATGATGTTCAAAAAGTATATACTAATTCAATATTTGGAAATAATTGATGCTTATTATTGGAATTGACCCAGGCATTTCAGGTTCCATTTGTTTTTTTGAAGATGGAAAAGTAATAGATATTATTGAAATGCCAAGTATGGCTGAGGGTAAGAAAAACAAGAAACAAGTTAATGGAGCTCAAATATATAATGAAATTTCTTCAAGAATTAAAAAGATAAATAAAGGAGATATTAAAGTAGTTATAGAACAAGTCTCAGCAATGCCTGGGCAAGGCGTTACCAGCATGTTCAATTTTGGCCAATCATTTGGAGTATTAAAAGGAATTTGTTCTGCAATGCAGTTATCCGTTTACTTTGTGAGACCAACAAAATGGAAAAAATATTTTAATCTTATTAATACAGAGAAAGACGCCAGCAGAACTAAAGTAATTGAAATTTTTCCCTATATTTCTTCACAATTATCTAGAAAAAAAGATGCAAATAAAGCGGATGCTATTTTACTAGCTAGTTTTTTCTTTGAAACATTCCAACTAATTGATTAGTTATTTAGCAATATAGTCAAATTAATGACACATTTTAGTGTGAACCATTCTTAATGGAAGCAGAAATATCTACACAAGCAGTTGGCTTAGCTAGCAATACTGATTTTTCAATAATAAGCCTTTTCATTAGAGCAGACATAATAGTAAAGACAGTAATAATTATTTTGATTGTAAGCTCAATTTACTCATGGGCTATTATTTTTGAAAAAATAAAAATGTTTAAAAAAATAAATAAAACCACTGAAGAATTTGAAAATAAGTTTTGGAAATCAAAATCTGCTGAGAATTTTTATAATAATTTACCTGCTAAATTAGAAGATCCAATGGCAAGTGTATTTAGAAATTCAATGGAAGTAATGTTGAAGTCTAGAAGAAGTCCCAATCCTAATGAAAAAATGTCAAGAATGTTAGAGATAAACTTAGAACAACAAATGGAAAAAATTGAAAAAAGTTATACTTTTCTTGCAACCGTAGGATCAACAGCTCCTTTTATAGGCCTGTTTGGAACAGTATGGGGAATTATGAATTCTTTTCAATCAATAGCAATTTCAAGAAATACTAGTTTAGCAATTGTTGCCCCTGGTATAGCCGAAGCATTATTTGCAACCGCTCTTGGTCTTTTAGCTGCAATTCCAGCTGTAATAGCATTTAATAAGTTTAATAGCGATTCAAGAAAATACTCACAGAAATTAGAAAATTTTTCAAAAAGACTTTTATCAATAATTTAAAATGGCTTTTAAATTAAAACGTTCATCCAGAGAACTAATGAGCGAAATTAACGTAACACCATTTGTTGATGTAATGTTGGTTTTGCTGATCATATTTATGGTAACTGCTCCATTATTAACAGTTGGGGTTCAAGTAGATTTGCCAGAAAGTTCCGCAGATTCTTTGCCAGAAGAACAAGAACCTTTAACTTTAACCATTAATTCAAAAGGTGAAATTTTTATACAAGAGTCAAAAGTAGATTATGAAAAAATTGTTGCAAAAATATTAGCTGTTTCAAAAAATAGAACTGATACAAGAATTTATGTAAGAGGAGACAAAACAATTAATTATGGAAGGGTTTTAGAAGTAATGGGCATGCTGTCTGGTTCAGGATTTACTAAAGTTGCTCTAATTTCTGAACCTTATAAAGAAAGGTGAGCAAGTGTATAAAAATATTGCTATTTCAACATGTTTTCATTTGCTTATAATTATTTTAGCAACTTTGAGTTTACCTTTTTTAATAAAGAAACCAATTGAGCTTCCGCCCATTGTGTCTATAGAGCTAATTCAAATTACAGATAAGACAAATATTCCATTTGCTCCAAAGGCAAAAAAAATAATAGAAAAGATTAAAAAAAAAGAAGAAAGAGTTATTTCTGAACAAGCACCACCAAAAAAAATAAAAAAGGAAAAACCAGATGCTGTGCCATTGCCAGATAAAAAAGTAGAAAAAGTAAAAAAAATAGAAGAAAAAAAACAAAATCCTGAGAAAATAGAAACGGAAATTAAACAAGTTTCAGAATTTGAAAAAAAAGAATTGTTTGATCCAAATAATATTGCTGCGCTAATTGATAAATCTAAGGAGAATATTGCCGAAACTACAAAAATAACAAAAAAAATTACACAATCTCAGGATAGAAATATAGAACCACGTGGACTTTCATTAAACGAAGAAGATGCTCTAAAGGCCCAAATATTTGGATGTTGGAGCATTCCTTTGGGATTGCCTTATAACGAAAGTTTATTAGTTCGTATAAAATTACAATTGAAACCAGATGGTACAGTAATAAAATCAGAAATATTAGACCACGCTAAAATGAATAAACCTGGACAAGGATTTTATAAAGTGTTAGCTGAGAGCGCATTAAGAGCTATAAGATTGTGCCAACCATTAAGAGTTCCAACAACTGGCTATGACAGATGGAAAGATTTACAACTAAATTTTGATGCAAGCGAAATGCTAGGAGGTTAAAAATTTGAATTTATTTAGAACATTGATCATAATATTTTTGTTTCAATTTAAAGCTTATGCTTTAATCGAGGTAGATATAACTAGAGGAAATTTAAATCCTCTTCCTATAGCAGTATCACCTTTATCCTCTGACAAAGATTCTTTAGATAATTTTGAAAAAATTTTAAAGAAAAAGGATATAGGATCAGAAATATCCATTATAGTCGAAAGTAATTTAAAGCAAACTGGACTTTTTAATCCACTTGAAAAAGATGCGTTTTTACAAAAACCAGAAATTGCTCATTTAAAGCCAAGATTTGAAGATTGGGCTTTGATTAAAGCTCAAGCATTAATAACTGGGAAAGTAGAAATCATTGATGAAAAATTAAGAGTTGAGTTTAGACTATGGGATGTTTTAGCAGCAAAAGAAATGCTTGCATTAGCCTTCACAACTGTTCCAACAAACTGGAGAAGAGTAGGCCATATATTAAGTGATAAAATTTATGAGCGTTTGACTGGAGAAAAAGGTTATTTTGATACAAGAATAATTTATGTTGCCGAAGAAGGTCCTAAAACAAAAAGAATAAAAAAATTAGCAATCATGGATCAAGATGGATTTAATTTGAAATATTTAACACTGGGAAATGAATTAGTTTTAACGCCCAGATTTAATCCAACAAATCAAATGGTTACTTATCTCTCTTATTTTAGAAATCTACCGAGAGTTTATTTATTAGATATTGAGACAGGTGAGCAAGAAGTTGTTGGAGACTTTCCGGGCATGACATTTGCGCCACGATTTTCACCTGATGGAAAAAAAATTATTATGAGTTTTGCAATGGATGGCAATTCAGATATTTATACTATGGATCTTGAAAACAGAGTTGTAGAAAGAATTACAAACTATCCTTCTATTGATACTTCACCATCATATTCTCCAGATGGAAAGCATATTGCTTTTAATTCTGATAGAAGCAAATACCAGCAAATTTATGTTATGCGAAGTGATGGTTCTAATGTAAAAAGAATTTCTTTTGGGAATGGCTTGTATGGGACTCCAGTTTGGTCTCCAAGAGGAGATTTAATTGCTTTTACAAAATTACACAAAGGGAAATTTTATATAGGGGTTATGAGAACAGATGGTTCAGGAGAAAGACTTTTGACAGAAAACTATTATCAAGAAGCTCCATCATGGTCGCCAAATGGTAGAGTTTTAATTTTTTATAGAGAAACTAAAACTGATGAAAAAGGGGAAGGATTTTCCGCAAAATTATGGTCTATCGACCTGACAGGCTATAATGAAAGGCAAGTTCTCACAAAAACTGATGCTTCCGACCCATCATGGTCGTCTTTATTAAGTAATTAATACTTAATTATCTTGATTTTTTAACTTGAAACATCTATTTAGTTGTGAAAAAGTTACATTATTCAATTTTAAGGAGCACTAATGACTTTGAGCAAAATTTTGAGAAATACATTTTTAGTAATCTTTGCATGTTTAATATTATCTGCTTGTGCAACAAAAAAAACAACTGATATTGGCGGACAAATACAAGGCGACGTGTATGTGGGTTCAGACACTGTTGAATACTTAGCTTCAGGTGTTCCAGATAGAGTTTTCTTTGCGACAAACGAATCAATTTTAACTACTCGTTCAAGAGATACTCTTAGAAAACAAGCAACTTGGTTAAGAGATAATTCAGACATAAATGTTGTAATCGAAGGTCATGCTGACGAACGTGGAACTAGAGAGTACAATTTAGCATTAGGAGAAAGAAGAGCAAACTCAGCTAAAGACTACCTAATGACGTATGGAGTATCTGCAAATAGAATTTCAGTAATTAGCTATGGAAAAGAAAGACCTATTGATTCAGGTTCTAATCCATTGGCTTGGTCAAAAAACAGAAGATCAGTTACTGTTAAAGCTAATTAATAATAGTTTTATTAAATAATTGAAAAAGACCCTCGTGTATTAACATGTGGGTCTTTTTTTTGCCATCATTATTGTTAGAAATATTTGAATGATTATATTTAAGAGAAGAATTTTACTTGTATTTCTTTTATTTTTGCTATTGTTTTCCCAGAAATCTTTTTCAGAAGATCAAAATGTTTTTGAGATTTTAGAAATAATTCAAAAAGATTTAAAAACACTTGAAAAAGCAGTCTATTCCGACTCAATCTCTATAGACTCAAATACTACAGGTAAAATTAATCAAAATACCGAAGATGTTTTAACACGTCATTTGCTAAAGCTTTCGGAATTAGAAAATCAATTCAATTTATTGACCAATAAATTTGAAGAAGTTAATTTTAAATTAGATAAACTTTCAAATAGATTGTCAAAAATTCAGGCTGATAGTCAATTAAGATTTCAGCAGCTAGAATATGGAACATCAAAAAGCATTTTAGAAAATAAAGATTTAGCTTCAAAGCCAAGAGAAGTTGAAGATAAAATTCTACCAGGATCTTCACAACCGCAAGATTTAGGCTCAATATCTTACAAAGATACATCTACTGAAGAAACAACCCAACAAACTCAGTCGACAGATATTACAAGCACAGTAGTTTCAGAAATTATTGAATCAGAAGAAAAAATTTTGCCAGAGGAAACTCCAGAAAAACAATATCAGTTTGCTTCAAGCTTTTTAAAGGTGGGCGATTACAATACAGCTGAGAGAGCTTTTTTAGAATTTGTAAAATTAAATCCAGAACATGATTTAGCGGGAAATGCACAATATTGGTATGCAGAAACTTTTAGAATTAGACAACTTTATACTGATGCTGCGGGAGCTTATTTAGAAGGTTATCAAAAATATCCAAAAAGTAGTAAGGGTCCTATAAATTTATTAAAACTTGGTGTATCATTAGTTCAGATAGGAGAAAAAGATCAAGGTTGTTTAATGATTTCTGGAGTTAAAGAACAATATCCAAAAGCAAATCAATCTGTTCTTCAAAAAGCAAAATATGAAGAAAAAAAGTTTGGCTGCAAAAAAGACAATACATAGATCGCTTCTTAATCATTTAAAATATAGTCAAGTTAGGAAAGTTTTTAATGGTTATAGAAATTATTTAGATAAATTTATAAATAAAAAAAGTAAAATCGGAGTAGCCGTCTCTGGTGGTCCAGATAGTTTAGCTTTAGCATACCTTACAAAATGTTATTCATTGAAAAACAAATTAAGTTCAAATTTTTTTTTGATAGATCATGCGCTTAGAAAAGAATCTTCAAAAGAAGCAAAGTCAGTAAAACTGCTATTAGAGAAATTTGATATTGATTGCGAAATTATAAAATGGAAAGGCAAAAAACCAAATTCTAATATTCAAAGCATTGCAAGAAACAAAAGATATAATCTTTTAAAAAAAGCATGCAAAAAAAATAATATAAGATATCTTCTAATTGGACATCATACTGATGACCTTTATGAAAATTTTTTTATAAGACTTGTGAGAGGAAGCGGATTAAGAGGACTTTCATCTTTTGGAGAACCAATTAAAGAAGAAGATAGTTTTTTTATATTAAGACCATTAATTAAATTTAAAAAAAAAGATTTAATTTATATTTCAAAGCTTATTTTCAATTTTTTTATTGAAGATCCTTCAAATGAAAATTTCTTTTTTTTAAGAAGCAGAATAAGAAAGCTAATTGCAGATTTGAATAAAGAAGGTTTTAATCAAAAAAAACTAGATTTAACAATCAAAAATCTCAAATCCGCAAATGATGGAATAAATTTTTATGTAAAAAAAAATATTAATAATAATGCAAAATTTATTGAAAATAAAAAAGTCTATATTTTAAATAAATATTTCTTTAACCAATCTGAAGAAGTGATTTTTAGAAGTATTACTTTGGTTTTAAAAAAAATTAGTGGCAGATATTATTCGCCAAGAGGAAAAAGTATTTTAGATTCAATTGTAAAAATTAACTCTTTAAAATGTAAAAGGTTTACTCTTGGAGGCTGTTTTATTGAAAAAATTAATGAAACGGTCTTTATTACTAGCGAAAATTAAGAATAAATTTAAAAATTGTTGTAAATTGTCACTTGTTTAATTAATAATAACTCTTATTTTAATCTTATGAATTTGAAAAACCTAGCAATGTGGGCTGTAATAGTTTTCTTGACTATTGGACTATACAACATGTTTAAGAATCCTCAGAATTCAATTAACAAAAAAGATACAATAATATTTTCAGATTTTTTAACAGAGGTTGATAATGGAAGAGTTGTTGAAGTTCAAATTCAAGGAAACAACATTTATGGAATTTTATCTGATGGAACCAAATTTTCAACTTACTCTCCAAGCGATCCAAATTTAATTGAAAAACTTACAAACAAAGGAGTAAGTATTTCTGCAGCTCCAATTGAAGAAAAAATGCCGTCATTATTTGGAGTACTTTTGTCTTGGTTCCCAATGTTGTTACTAATTGCTGTATGGATTTTTTTTATGAGACAAATGCAAGGAGGCAAAGGTGGAGCCATGGGCTTTGGCCGATCAAAAGCAAAAATGATGAATGAGCTAAAAGGCAAGGTAACTTTTAACGATGTTGCTGGAATCGAAGAAGCAAAAGAAGAAGTAGAAGAGGTTGTAGAATTTTTAAAAGATCCAAAAAAATTTAGCCGACTTGGAGGAAAAATACCAAGAGGATGTTTGCTAGTTGGAGCCCCAGGTACTGGAAAAACTTTACTGGCTAGAGCAATAGCTGGAGAAGCCGGAGTTCCGTTTTTTACAATTTCTGGATCTGATTTTGTTGAAATGTTCGTTGGAGTTGGTGCTTCAAGAGTTAGGGATATGTTTGAGCAAGGAAAAAAATATTCTCCTTGTATTATTTTTATAGATGAAATTGACGCCGTTGGAAGAAGCAGAGGAGCCGGTCTAGGCGGAGGAAATGATGAAAGAGAACAAACTTTAAATCAATTATTAGTTGAGATGGATGGTTTTGATACTAATGAAGGCGTTATAATAATAGCAGCAACTAATAGACCAGATGTTTTAGATCCTGCTCTTTTAAGACCAGGAAGATTTGATAGACAAGTAGTTGTGTCTCTTCCCGATATTCTTGGCAGAGAAAAAATTCTTAAAGTTCATGCAAAGAAAATTTCAATGACACCAGATATTAATTTAAGGACAGTTGCAAGAGGAACTCCAGGTTTTTCAGGAGCAGACTTAGCAAACTTGGTTAATGAAGCAGCTTTATTAGCAGCAAGAAAAAATAAAAGAATAGTGACTTATGCTGAATTTGAGGAAGCTAAAGATAAAGTTATGATGGGTGCAGAAAGAAGATCTATGGTAATGACTGAAGAAGAGAAAAAACTAACGGCATATCATGAAGCAGGTCATGCTATAGTTACAATAAACGAAAAAGCAGCCCACCCAATTCACAAAGCAACAATAATCCCAAGAGGAAGAGCATTAGGAATGGTAATGCAGCTTCCTGAAAGGGATGAATTATCTCAAACTAGAGAGCAATTGCATGCTCAAATGGCGATTGCTATGGGAGGAAGAGTAGCAGAAGAAATTATTTTTGGAGAAGATAAAGTTACTACTGGAGCAGCAAGTGACATTGAACAAGCTACAAAAAGAGCCAGAGCAATGGTTATGAGAGCTGGTTTAAGCAAAGAATTAGGCCCAGTTGCTTATGGAGAGAATGAGGAAGAAATATTTTTGGGAAGATCGGTAGCAAGACAACAACATATGTCTGAAGAAACATCTAGAAAAGTTGATGTAGAAATAAGAAAGATTGTTGAAAAAGGATATGAAAAAGCTAAAAAAGTTCTTACAGAAAAAGTTGATGATTTGCACAAACTAGCTAAAGCTTTATTGACTTATGAAACCTTAACAGGCGATGAAATTGAAGATTTAATCAACAAAAACATACATCCTGCAAACAAAGAAGATTTAAAGACCGAAGATAATAATCAAGATTCCGCACTAGGATCTATTGGATTAAAACCAAAAATTGTTCACTAACTTCTAATGGAAAAATATTACACAAGAGTGTGTAATTTTTATTATGGGTCTTACGCTAGAAATTTAATTAAAAAGAAAAAGGCATTACCCCTTAATGATAACTCAAACATTTCCTTTGATCATATTGAAATTCTTTCGAGAAAGAACACGAAATTAATTCATTTAAAAGAGATAAAAAATTTACCTCTTATATTAAAAAAAAAAATTAAAAAAGATCTAATAAAAATATCAAAAAGAAAAAAAAACTTTTCAAATTTAAATTTTAAGAAACTTCCTAACATTATGGGTGTAATAAATTTAACGCCTGACAGTTTTTCTGATGGAGGAAAATTTAATAGAAAAAATTTAGGATATAAACATGCAATTAGTTTATATAAGTTAGGATCTGACATTATAGATATAGGAGGAGAATCTACGCGCCCAATGTCCAAAGAAGTTAAATCAACAATTGAATGGAAAAGAATTAAAAGCACTCTTAAAAAACTACATAAAAAAAAAATACCAACATCTTTAGATACTAGAAAATCTTTGATAATGAAAAAAGGAATAAACGTAGGTGCAAAACTTATAAATGATATTTCAGGACTGAATTTTGATGGCCAATCAATTAATGTTATAAAAAAAAATAATATTCCTTTTGTATTACATCATATACAAGGCAATCCATTAACAATGCAAAAAAAACCAAGGTATAATAATGTACTGTTAGATATTTATGATTATTTTGAAAAGCGGATAAAATTTATTCGTTTTAACGGCATAAAACACAACAATATTATAATCGATCCTGGTATTGGATTTGGTAAAAACTTGAAACATAATATTATGTTAATTTCTAAAATTTCCCTTTTTCATAGTTTAGGATTTCCTGTACTACTTGGCATTTCTAGAAAAAAATTTATTAAAGATATTTCTGGAAATAATGATTCTAAAGAAAGAATAGGAGGAACCATTGGATCGTCATTGTTTGCAATTATGCAAGGTATTCAAATTTTGAGAGTTCACGATGTAAACGAAGTTATTCAAAGTATTAAAATATTTAAAGAATTATTGAAAAAATAATGACAAAAAAATATTTTGGAACCGATGGTATAAGAGGTGCAGTTAACAAAGATATCATAAACGGTGAAATGTTTTTTAAGTTTGGTTTAGCCGCGGGCACATTTTTTAAAAATCAAAAAAAAACTAAACAAACAGCAATTATAGCTAAAGACACAAGATTATCAGGTTATACTTTAGAGCCTGCGCTAGTTTCGGGACTAGCTTCAGCTGGTATGCATGTGTTTACTTTAGGACCTCTTCCAACAAATGGTCTTGCAATGTTAACTAAGAGCATGAAAGCAAACATGGGAATAATGATTACAGCCTCACATAACCCATACTATGATAATGGTTTAAAATTATTTGGTCCAGATGGATTAAAACTTTCTGACAAAATTGAAAAAAAAATTGAAGCTTTAATTGATCAAAAAAGCATTATGCAGTTTTCAAAACCAAAAACTTTGGGAAGAGTAAAGAGATTAGAGAGCGGAAATGAAAAATATATAAAAATTTTACGAAAAAATTTTCCAAAAAATTTTATATTAAAAGGAATGAAAATTGTAATAGATTGTGCAAACGGAGCCGGATATAAAGCAGGACCAGCTTTACTAAAAACATTGGAGGCAAAAGTTATTTCAATTGGGACTAAACCAAATGGTTTAAATATTAATTATAAATGTGGGTCCACTTATCCAAAAAAAATGCAAACTGCTGTTAAAAAATACAAAGCACATCTTGGAATTTCATTAGACGGAGACGCTGATAGAGTAATTATGTGTGATGAGAAAGGCAGGATAATTGATGGTGATCAAATCATAGCAGCGTTAGCAAAAAGATGGAAGGATAAAAAAATTTTAAAAGGAGGTGTTATTGGAACTTTAATGTCAAATTATGGGTTAGAAAAATTTTTTCAGAAAAAAAAAATAAAATTTATTAGAGCAGATGTTGGTGACCGTTATGTGAAAGAAAAAATGAAAAAAAATAAATTTAATTTGGGAGGAGAACAGTCGGGGCATATAATTTTAGGAAAATTTGCGACTACTGGAGATGGTTTACTAGTTGCTCTGGAGATTTTATTTTCATTGAGAAAAGGTAAAAAAGCAAGCAAATATTTTAATGTATTTAAACAAACACCCCAAGTATTAGAAAATATAGAAGTTAAAGATAAAAATATAATAGACGATGCTCATTGTAAAAAGTCAATAAAGTTGGCAAATAAAATAATTAATGGAAAAGGCAGGCTGCTAGTAAGAAAGTCAGGCACAGAACCCAAGATAAGAATTATGGCAGAATCTAATAGCAAGAGATTAAACAAAAAATGTATTAGTATAATAAAAAAAACAATTAGATAAATTGAAACCAAAATCTAAAGTATTAATAATAGCAGGCTCAGATTCTTCTGGAGGAGCTGGAATTCAGGCAGATATCAAAACCGTTACTGCTCTTGGCTCATATGCAATGACTGCAATTACAGCGATTACAGCTCAAAATACAATGGGAGTTAAATCAATTGTCTCAATAGATCCAAAAGAAATTTTAAATCAAATAGTATTTACATGTAAAGATATTAAACCAGACGCAATTAAAATTGGCATGTTACATTCTTCAAAAGTTATAAAATCAGTAATCAATGGATTAAATAAAGTTAGAATTTCGAAAATTGTTTTGGATCCTGTTATGGTAGCCAAAAACGGAGCAAGATTGATAGATAACAAAGCAATAAATATTTTAAAAAAAAAATTGATTAAAAAAGTATCTTTAATAACCCCAAATATACCCGAAGCAGAGATCTTAACTAAAACTAGAATAAAAAGTATAGAGGATATGATAAATGCAGCCAATATATTGTTTGGATATGGCGCAAAAAATGTTTTAGTTAAAGGAGGTCATTTAAATAAAAAAATTGTCCTAGACGTATTTTTAAATGAAAAAGAAATTAAAATTTTTAAAAACAAAAGAATTTCAACCAAAAATACACATGGAACCGGTTGTACTTTATCAAGTGCTATAGCTACGTATTTTTCGTGTGGAAAAGCTCTAAAGAAATCTTGTGAGCTAGGAACCAAGTATGTAAATAGTGCAATAGGATCTAACTTAAAATATGGAAAAGGTTATGGTCCTATAAACCATTTGAGTTCAGTTGTAATAAAAAAAAGGTTTAGATAATGAAAAATGTCGTCGTCGTAGGTTCACAATGGGGAGATGAAGGTAAAGGAAAAATTGTAGACTGGTTATCTGACCAAGCAGACGTGGTAATTCGCTTCCAAGGAGGACATAATGCAGGTCACACTTTAGTTGTTGATGGTGTAACTTACAAATTAAGACTTCTTCCCTCAGGAATTGTTAGAAAAAATAAAATTTCCATTATAGGAAATGGGGTTGTTGTAGATCCATGGGCACTATTGGAAGAGATTAGAGAAATTAATTTAAAAGGTGTAGAAGTTAATGAAAATAATTTTATTATTTCAGAATCTGCTAACTTAATTTTACCTTTTCATAGAGAAATGGATGAAATTAGAGAAGATACAGCAGGTAAAGGTAAAATAGGAACTACAAGAAGAGGAATAGGACCAGCATATGAAGATAAAGTTGGAAGAAGATCAATTAGAGTAATGGATTTAAGATCTGAAAGTAATTTAGATCATCGGCTAGAAAATGCATTGCTCCATCATAATGTTATAAGAAAAGGATTGAGAAAAAAGATATATAAAAAAAATGAACTAAAAAAAGAATTACTAAAAATAGCACCTGAAATATTAAAATTTTCTCAACCAGTTTGGTTAAAAATTGATGAATTTAAGAAAAAAAAAAAGAAAATATTATTTGAAGGAGCTCAAGGAATTTTATTGGACGTTGATCATGGAACTTATCCTTTTGTAACGTCATCAAATACAGTTGCCTCAAGTGCTGCAACCGGCACTGGATGTGGTCCAAACACAATAAATTATGTTTTAGGTATAACAAAATCCTATATCACCAGAGTAGGCGAAGGACCTTTTCCTACCGAATTAAAAAACAGTATTGGAAAACACTTGGGAACAAAAGGTAAAGAATTTGGAACTGTCACAAGCAGAAAAAGAAGATGTGGATGGTTCGATGGAGTTTTAGTTCGCCAAACAATTAAAGTTTCTGGAATTAATGGAATTGCTTTAACTAAGTTGGATGTTTTGGATGAATTAGAAGAAATTAAAATGTGCATCCAATATGAATTGAATGGAAAAAAAATTGATTATCTTCCCTCTGCGCCTGAAGATCAATTAAAAGTTAAACCAATTTATAAAGTGTTTGAAGGATGGAAATCTTCAACTAAAGGAATAAAGAATATGGACGACCTTCCTGAAAATGCTAAAAAATATATTTATGCAATAGAAGACTTTATAGGAGCAAAAATTTCAAGTATTTCTACGAGTCCAGAAAGAGATGATACAATCCTTTTGGAAAATCCTTTTGATATATAATTTTAATTAGCTGGAAGAAGATTTCTTGATTTTGCAGCGTTAAGCATATGTTTTTGAACTTTTTCAAATGCTTTGTTCTCTATTTGTCTAATTCTTTCTCTACTAATTTTATATTTTTTACTTAGGTTTTCTAGAGTGATGGGCTCATCATTAAGTCTTCTTGCATATAGTATTTCTTTTTCTCTATCATTTAGAATTTTAATCGAGTCCTTTAGCAAATTTTTTCTTTCATTCATTTCCTCTTTTTGTGCAAACTTTAATTCTTGATCCATTTCTTTATCTATAACCCAATCTTGCCATTCATCCCCATCTTCACCGATTGGTGTATTTAAAGAATGTTCTTTACCTGAAAGTCTTCTGTTCATCGAAACGACCTCATCTTTTTTTACATCTAGTTTTTTTGCAATTTCAGCAACATGTTCATCTTTTAAATCACCTTCGGTTCTAGGTGCTATTTGGTTTTTTAATTTTTTGAGATTAAAAAATAATTTTTTTTGAGCAGTTGTAGTTCCAATTTTAACTAAACTCCATGTTCTTAATATATATTCTTGTATAGAAGCTTTAATCCACCAAATGGCATATGTTGCTAATCTGAATCCTTTTTCTGGTTCGAATTTTTTTACAGCTTGCATTAACCCAACATTACCTTCAGAAATCATCTCATTGACTGGCAGTCCATAACCTTTGTAACCCATTGCAATTTTAGCAACTAATCTTAGATGGCTGGTAACTAATTTTTCAGCAGATTTTAAATTACCAGTTGTTTTCCAGTTTTTTGCCAACATATATTCTTCTTCTGCAGCAAGCATAGGAAATTTTTTAATTTGTGCTAAATACGCAGACAGACCAGCCTCATTTGATAGAGTTGGTAGATTATAATTTACAGTAGAACTCATAATGCTATTTATTTAATAAATAAATTATTTATTGCAACGCTTTATTTGCTAAGTTTTCTAAGCGTTTTTAGTATGTTTTCAAGATCTTGTGGTAGAATTGAGGAGAATTCAATTTTTTTACTACTACTAGGATGAGAAAAACCTAAAGTTTGAGCATGTAAAAACTGTCTATTCAGATTTAAAATTAAGCTTTCTATATATGGGTCTATATTTTTAAATTTTTTAAATTTTTTTTTATATTTTTTGTCACCCAAAATGTTATTTCCTTTATAGCTCATATGAACTCTAATTTGATGCGTCCTGCCTGTTTCTAACTTGCATTCAACTAAACTGAAGGTTGGAATATTCAAGTTTTCAAAAACTTCCAAAGTTTTATAATTTGTTACAGCCTTTTTTCCTTTCAATTGACTCACTTCCATTAGTTGTCTGTTTTTTGAACTTCTTTTAATTAGAGTTGAGATAGCGCCATTTTGTGGTCTCAGCTTTCCCCAAACAAGTAATTTATAGATTCTTGATATTGTGTGCTTGTTAAACTGCTTTGAAAGATTTTCATGAGTAATATTATTTTTGGCAATTACAACCAGCCCCGAAGTATCTTTGTCAATACGATGAACAATTCCAGGTCTTAATTCATCTCCTATATTTGAAAGATTACCTTTGCAATATTTTACCAGCGCATTCACAATAGTTTTATCATGGTTTCCTGCGCCAGGGTGCATGATTATTCCTGAAGGTTTATTTATTATCATTAAGTCAGTATCTTCATGAATAACGTCTAATTTAAAATCATAAGGTTTTAATGAAGCTTTTTTTGGCTCAGGTATTTCAAGGATTATTTTATCACCTAAGCTTACTTTTTTTGATGGGTTAATAATAATTTGATTATTAAATTTTAATTTTTTTTTTAAAATTAGATTTTTTATTCTTGTTCGGCTTAAGGTAGATTCTTCTTTATTTATAAAAACATCAGTTCTTAGACCAACATTTTCTGATTTAACAATTAAATTAATGATTTTTTTCATAAACTATATTAATACTATTATATGCGCTTGTAGCTCAATTGGATAGAGCGCCTGACTTCGGATCAGGAGGTTGAGGGTTCAAGTCCTTCCAGGCGCACCAAAGCTATGTAAATTAAGGGCTTTATTAGGATTTTAATGAAAAAAAAAAATAATAAATTTTCAATTGTAATTCCAACATACAATGAAAAGCAAAATATTGCTCTCCTTGTAAACAAAATAGATAAATACTTAAGGAATTTTTTTTATGAAATTATAGTAATAGACGATAACTCTCAAGATGGCACAAAGTTAGTTTTAAAAGAAATAAAATCAAGTAAGAAAAATTTTTTATTTTATATAAGAAAAAAAGAAAATAGAGATCTTAGCCAATCTCTAATTTTAGGAATAAAAAAAACCAAATTTAATAATATAATAATAATGGATGGCGATTTACAGCATAACCCCAAATATCTTCCAAAAATAATTAGAGTTTTTTTTGAAAAAAAAATTGATTTATTGGTATGCGTAAGGAATTTTAAAAAAAGGTCTGGATTATCTATTATTAGATATTTTGCATCTCTGTCATTAATATTTTTTATTAATATTTTTTTGGGAAGAAGAGTTTCAGATCCCATGAGTGGTTTTTTTATTTTTAAAAAAAAAATTTATATATCAAACAAAAAAAACATATATGGAAAAGGTTTTAAATTATTGTTTGATTTGATCTATTTTTCTAAAAGATCTTTGAAAATAAAAGAATATATGATTATTTTTAGCAAGAGAAAAAACAATAAAAGTAAAATGAATTTAAAAGTTATTTGTCACATATTTGTAGCTATTTTTTATAATATGCTTATGAAATTATTGAGATAATTATTTTTAGTTTTCAAATTTTTTTAAAATAAAATAATTTATTCTAATTTCTTTTATTTCTACAAAGTTATTATTATTAGTGTTGAAATTATTGCATTTTTTTTCAAAATTCAAATTGCCTTTTTTGCCGACAAAAAATCTCTCATTTTTTAGACAAATAAACCAAAAACTTTTTATATATTCTGGATATTTGACATTTTTATCAAGCAAAACAAAATTTTCTTCAACAAAAATTTTTTTTGTACTTATATAATTATTGAATACAGCGCTTTCAATAGTTGTTATATATTTTGAATTGTCATTCTTAACAATTTCCAATGCCTCATTTGTTGGTGGTCTTTTAATTGGGGAGTTGTTAATTTCTAATACACAGAAAAGCATAGTTAAAAAACCTAAAAATATTTTAATGATTTTATTTTTATCAATTTTTTCTAACTCAATACAAATCCAAGTAAGTATTAATGGTAAAATGAATATAACATATTTTGGAGACATAATTGAAGCTCTTAACAATGTATAGGTTAACGTTAAAAGATAAGAAGATAAAATTATGTAAATAATTAAATTTTCTTTTTCATTTAAAAAAATAATTTTTTTTAAATTTTTTAGCAAAAGTAATGAAAAAGTAATTAAATAGACTCCTCCCAAAATAGGTGATCCAAAAAAAGTTCTAAAATGATAATTGTAAAAAAATGATGAATATAAAGATGTGTAGTGAAAATCACGAGCTAAATTTAATTTTAGATAATCAACGTTTAATATTATGTAGGCAATAAGTATAAACGCAAATAATAAGAAAATTTTTTTTTCAAAAACTTTATCAATAATTATTTTTTTTATTATATAGATGGATTTTCCAAAAAAAATAGCTCCACTAATTGGCCAAAGTGATAGTAAAAAAATAGATACAATTCCATAAATGATAATATTAAAATAGTTTTTGTTGTTTAATAATTTATAAAATAAAATAATATTAATTATAGAAATAAAAACTAAAATGCTATGGGCCCTTATTTCAAGCGATTGCCAAATTAAGAATAAATTAAATGTTATTACTAAACCTAAAAAAAAAGTTTTTTTTATATCAAGAAAAATATTTAATAAATAAATCGTAAGAGGCACAGACAAAGTACCCGCTATTAGCGAAATCCATCTGCCATTAAGATCGATGTAACCAAATATTCCAAAGAAATATTTTAAAATAAAAATATAGATATGAGGATAAAATTCGGTTAAAAAACTTCCTCCCTTATCTCCATAATATCTTGCAAGAGTTTCTGCTGTAGATAAATTAGGGTCAGCAACATATATTGTGTGCCACTCATCATGCCAGGATTCTCTTCCTTCAAATAAATAATATCTTGTTAAAAAAGATAACATTGTAAAAAAAATATATATAAATATTTTATTGTTAAAAATTTTGTAATTCATAAGAATATAAATATTATTTATTCACCAATGTTTATTAAAGTACCTTTTTTTCGTGCTCCGTAAAAAGCTAAATAAAAAATGATAACGGCACTTACAAAATAAAATAAATTTAATACTAGTGCTGTCATAATATTTTTATAATTTACTATATCATTTACTAAAATAGATCTTGCTTCCTCAAATAAATAAACTAATGGCAACCCTTTAGCTAATATTTGTAACCATTCTGGTAAAATTGATAGTGGATAATAAACACAACCTAATGGAGCCAATATAAAAAGGGATGACCATGCCACATTTTCAAACGCGGGACCAAATCTTAAAAGTCCAGAAGTAACAAGTAAGCCTAACGTTGTTCCAAAAAGATATAAACTTAAAAAAAGCAAAAATAGCGGAGGTCCCATCTCTAATAAGGACACCCCAAATAATGGATTCATAAGTATTATTGCAGGAATAATTCCAATTAATGTTCTTAGCAAAGCTGTAGACGTTAGCGCAGTTATAATTTCACTCACTTTTAATGGAGCAACAAATAGGTTAGTAAAATTTCTACTCCAAATTTCTTCTAGAAATAACATATTAAAGCTTATGCTTGATCTAAATAAAAAGTCATAAAGAATTGCACAACTTAAAATAACACCAATGGTATTATTGTAATAGTCGCTATACATGGTAAAAAATTGTGAAATAAATCCCCAAAGAATTATTTGAATTGTTGGCCAATAAATTAGATCTAGGATTCTTGGAAAAGAACCTTTAATTAAATAAAGGTGACGAATAGACAAGGCATATATTCTATGAAATTTCATATTATTCCCTAACTATTTTTAAAAAGGTTTCTTCCAAATTTTTTCTTCCATGTTTATTTATTAAACTATTGCATGTGCCTTTATCTATTATTTTACCATTTTTCATCATCAATACTTCATTACAAAGTCTTTCAACTTCATTCATGTTGTGTGAGGCTAATAAAATAGTTGTATTTTTTTTTGATGCAAAATCTTCTAAGTATGTTCTAATAAAATCACCCACATCAGGATCAAGACTTGCAGTTGGTTCGTCTAAAAGAAGTATTTCAGGTTCATTAATTAATGCTTTAGCCAAAGAAACTCTATTTTTTTGTCCAGAAGATAGTTCACCAGTTTTTCTTTTATTAAACTCAAGTAAATTTAATTGCTTCATTAAATCCGAAATTTTATCTTTTAAGTTATTTACACCGTATAATTTTCCATAAACTTTAAGATTTTCTTCAACAGTAAGTTTTTTTGGCAGTTCAACATACGGAGAAATAAAATTTACCTTTTCTAATATTGTTGTTCTATTGTTTTCGTTTTCAATATTTTGACCGTTAATAATAACAGTACCAGAAGTAGGTTTAATTAATCCCAAAATCATGCCTATTGTTGTTGTCTTACCACAACCATTCGGACCCAAGAGACCAACTATCGAACCTTTATTAATTTTAAAGTTTATATTTTTAACAGCCAAAATATTATTATAGTTTTTGTTCAAATTTTTTATTTCAATCGTCATTTATTAGATGCTCTTTTTAACCTATCATTTATTGTTATGCCCAAACCTTTATTTGGAATTTTTTCAACAGAAATAGATTTATATTTTTTTCTTTTTATATCTCTTAGCGTTTTATATAAGTTTTTTCCTGCTTCTTCTAAATTTTTATTTTTAGTTATATAAAAAAAATTTTTATTAATTTTTTTTCTTTTTTTAATTAATATTAATGCCTCACCTTTTTTGGGATTTTTTATATTTAATCTAATTGGAATATGTGGTGAATAATGAATTTTTCCCTGTCCAGGATATGTTATTTTTTTTAAATTATCATTTAATCTTAATTTTAAACCAAGAACTCTACTTAATTTGTTAATTTCTATACCCCCCAATCTTAGTATTTCTGGTTTAGAAGCCAAATTAATAATTGTGGACTCCAAGCCAATTTTTGATCTTCCACCATTTAAAACAAATTTAATTTTTTTCCCAAATTCATCTTTTACATCTTCTGGACTTACAGCACTTATTTTTGTTGAAATATTTGCACTTGGAGCAGCAAGTGGATAATTTAGTTTTTCTAGAAGTTTCCTTGCCATTTCATGTTTTGGAAATCTTACTGCCAGAGTTTTTTTATTATTTGTTACATTTTTAGAAATTTTGCTATTTTTTTTTAATTTTAAAACAAATGTTATGGGACCTGGACTAAATTTTTTAAAAAGCTTAAAAAAATTTTTGTTCAGATCACAATCCTTTTCAAGCATTTTTAAGCTTGCGTAATGGACTATCAAAGGATTTGTTTTGGGTCTTTTTTTTAATTTGAATATTTTTGATGTAGCTACATTTGAGTAAGCATTGGCAGCCAATCCATAAACTGTTTCGGTGGGTATTGCTATACATTCTCCTTTATTCAAAAAGTATTTAGATTTTTTAATATTTGAAAGATTGTTATTCATGTAATATTACCAACTATTATATGAAAGATAAAAATTTACCAGATGATAATAATTCTAAATCTCTTGAAGAATTAACAGAAGAAGTAAGTAGGATTATTGGGGAATTAGAGAAACAAGCAGATATAAAAAATTCGTTAGACGATTATCAAAAATTAATTAAACTAAATAATATTATTGAAAAAAAGTTTCAAAGAAAATCAAAAAATATAAACCAAAATATAAAAGAAAAAATAGAAAATATAACAAAGAAAAAAAATGTTAAATGATCTAAATAGAATCGCGAAAGATACAAATTTTTTTTTAAAAAAATATTTAAGAAATCAGAAATATTCAGGTTTAATTTCTTCCATGAATTATGGTCTTTTTTCAGGCGGAAAAAAAATAAGATCTAAAATTTTAGTTGATGTTGGTAAAATATTTAATGTCAGTAAAAAAAAACTCATAATTATTGGGGCAGCAGTAGAATGTATACATGCATACTCACTAATTCATGATGATCTTCCATGTATGGATAATGATTTAACTAGAAGAGGAAAGCCATCTACGCACGTAAAGTTTGGTGAAGCCATAGCGGTGTTGACTGGCAATTCACTGCTTACTTTGGCTTTTGAAATATTGAGTGATAAAAAATTAAAAATAAAAGAAAAAACAAAAAATATATTAATTGATAAATTATCTAAGTGCGCGGGACACACAGGAATAGCTGGGGGTCAGTTTTTAGATTTAGATTTTGAAAAGAAAAATATACCTTTTAAAAAAATTATAGATATGCAATTAAAAAAAACAGGAAAATTATTTGGATATTGTAGCTCTGTTCCTGCTATTATAAAAAACAGTAATTATAAAAAGATTAATACTTTCGAAGCTATTGGTTCTGACCTAGGTTTATTGTTTCAAATATCAGATGATTTAATAGATTATAAAGGAGATTCAATAAAAGCTGGTAAGAAAACAAAAAAGGATAATAAACTTGGAAAGGCAACTCTTATCAGTTTACTGGGATATAAAAAAACTGTTATATATAGTGAAAAATTAAGAAAAAAAATTATAAAAAAAATAAAAAAATATGGCCAGAGATCTAAGAGTTTAAGTGAAACAATAGACTATATTTTAAAAAGAAATAAATGAGTAATTATAAATATTTAGATAAAGTGAATTTTCCATCTGACATTAAAAAATTATCTATAAATGAATTAAAAATTCTTTCGGAAGAAATTAGAAAAGAAATGATTGAAGCCGTGTCCTTAACAGGGGGTCATCTTGGTGCAGGGCTAGGCGTTGTTGAATTGACAGTAGCATTACATTATGTTTTTGATACACCCAATGATAAATTAATTTGGGATGTTGGACACCAAAGCTATCCACATAAGATTATAACTGGTAGAAAAGATAAAATACGAACAATTAGACAAGGAAAAGGTTTATCAGGTTTTACAAATAGATCTGAAAGTGAGTATGATCCGTTTGGAACGGCACATAGTTCAACCTCAATTTCATCAGCACTTGGTATTGCAGTAGCAAATAAATTATCAAATAAATCAAATGATGTAATAGCTGTTATTGGTGATGGAGCGATTAGTGGCGGGATGGCTTATGAAGCCATGAACAATGCAGGAACTTCAAAGACAAAAATGATTGTAATTTTAAATGACAACGAAATGTCAATTGCAAAACCAGTTGGAGCAATGAGAGCTTATTTAGCCAAATTACTTTCTGGAAAATTTTACTTTAGTCTTAGAGAAATTTCAAAATTTATAATTTCTATTTTCTCTAAAAGATTTAGCGTAAAAGCAGGAAAGGCAGAAGATTTTTTAAGATCAGCATTCACAGGAGGAACATTGTTTAGTTCATTAGGTTTTTACTATGTCGGACCAATTGATGGATATAATTTAGATTCTTTAATAGCAGTATTAAAAAATGCAAAAGAATCCAATCATGAAGGTCCAATAATGATTCATGTTAAAACTGAAAAAGGAAAAGGTTATTCTTTTGCTGAAAATGCGTTGGATAAATATCATGGAGTATCAAAATTTGATATTAAAACAGGTATCCAGGAAAAATCTAAATCTAATATTCCTTCCTATACAAAAGTTTTTGCGAATACATTAATCAAACATGCAGAAAAAGATAGCAAAATAATCGGTATCACTGCAGCTATGCCATCCGGCACCGGCATGGATTTTTTTGGTGAAAAATTCCCAAAAAGAATGTTTGATGTTGGAATTGCAGAGCAACACGCAGTTACATTTGCAGCAGGCTTAGCAACTGAAGGATTCAAACCTTTTGCAGCCATATATTCAACATTTTTACAGAGAGCCTATGATCAAGTCGTTCACGATGTTGCAATTCAAAGTCTTCCAGTTCGATTTGCGATTGATAGAGCTGGATTAGTTGGGGCAGACGGACCCACTCATGCAGGTTCTTTTGATATAACTTATTTATCAACACTTCCAAATTTTGTAGTCATGGCAGCAAGCGACGAGTCAGAGCTAGTTAAAATGATAAACACTTCTGTGGATATAAATGATAGACCATCTGCATTTAGATATCCTAGAGGCGCAGGAATTGGAATCGAACTTCCTCCTATTGATCAAAAATTAGAAATAGGAAAAGGAAGGATTATTCAAGAAGGAAAAAAATTAGCAATAATTAATTTTGGAGCAAGATTGAAAGAATGTTTAAATGCATCATTAAATTTAAAGAAAAAAGGAGTAAATATTACTATAGTAGATGCTAGGTTTGCTAAACCTCTTGATGAAAATTTAATTTGGCAAATAGCCACAGACCATGAATCTATAATTACAATTGAAGAGGGATCAATTGGAGGTTTTGGATCACATGTCGCAAAATACTTATCAGAAAAAAATCTTTTAGATGAAGGATTAAAATTTAGATCAATGATTTTACCAGATAAATTTATAGATCAAGATAAGCCAGAATTAATGTATAAAATTGCTGGACTGGATAATAAAGCAATAGAAGATAAGGTTATGGATCTGCTTGATTCAAATATAGTTCTTCAAAAACAGAAACAATAATTAATTTCCACACTGCGCTTTATTTAAAAGATAATGATCAAGCAAAACACAGTTTAGCATAGCTTCTCCAATAGGCACTGCTCTAATACCTACACAAGGATCGTGTCTACCTTTTACAGAAATAGATGTATTTTTTCCAAATTTATCAATTGTATTTCTGCTTTTTAAAATTGATGAAGTTGGTTTAACAGCAAATGAAACTACAATTTCTTGGCCAGTAGATATTCCACCAAGAATTCCTCCCGCATTATTTGAATTAAATCTTATTTTTTTTCCTTTTTGAGATATCTCATCAGAATTTTCTTCGCCATTTAGAAGAGCTGAACTCATGCCAGATCCAATATTTACACCTTTGACAGCATTTATACTCATCATTGCAGAAGAAATATCCATATCAAGTTTAGAATATATTGGAGCACCTAATCCAACAGGAATGCCTCTTGCTCTTATTTCTATTATAGCACCACAAGAAGATCCAGATTTCCTAACGCTTAATAAATATTTCTCCCAAAGTTTGATAATTGACTTGTCTGGACAAAAAAATGGATTGCTTCTTATTATTTTGTCGTTCCATTTTTTTGTATTACAACCAAGAATTCCTAGTTGAGTAACAGCACCTGTTACTTTAAATTTTTTTCCTAATTTATTTTCTAATACCTTTTTTGCAATTGCTCCAGCTGCAACTCTAGAAGCAGTTTCCCTGGCAGATTGTCTGCCTCCACCCCTATAATCTCGAATCCCGTACTTTTTAAAATAAGTAAAATCTGCATGTCCTGGTCTAAATTTATTTTTTATTGTTTCATAATCTCTTGATCTTATATCTTTATTATAAATTATAAGAGAAATAGGTGTTCCAGTTGTTTTACCTTCAAATACGCCTGACAATATTTTAACTTTATCACCTTCTTTTCTTTGTGTAGTAAACTTTGACTGGCCGGGTCTTCTTTTCTTTAGCTCAATTTGAATATCTTGTTCTTTTATCTTAATATTTGGGGGACAACCATCAACTATACAGCCAATGGCAGGGCCATGAGATTCTCCCCATGTAGTAAAACGAAATAGCTTTCCAAAAGTATTAAATGACATTAGTTTATATTATATAAATTATTTTGTTGAAATTATGAATCAAAAAAACTCATTAGGACTAGATAAGTGTTTTTTAGATGTAAATGATCCAATTGACTTGTTTAAATATTGGTTTAATGAAGCTAAAAAAATTGAATTAAACGATCCAAACGCTTTTTCTTTGGCAACTTCTGACGCAAAAGGTTTTCCCTCAGTTAGGATAGTTTTGCTTAAAGATTATAACCAAAATGGATTTGTGTTTTATACAAATTTAAATAGCAGCAAAAGTCTGTCTATAAAAGAAAATCCTAGAGCAGAGATGTGCTTTTATTGGAAGAGCTTATCAAGACAAATAAGAATTAAAGGCACTATATCACAAGTCTCAGAAAAAGAAGCTGACGATTATTATTCTACCAGACCATATGGTAGTAAAATAGGAGCTTGGGCTTCAAAACAAAGCGAGGTTTTAGAAAGTAGAGCAGAATTAATAAATTTAATGGAGGAATATAAAAAGAAATATAATGATGAAAAAAAAATACCAAGACCAAAAAATTGGTCAGGTTGGAGATTATTTCCAAGAGAAATGGAATTTTGGATGAGAGTTGAAAATCGAATTCATGAAAGACTCAAATATTCAAAAAATGTCAATGGAGAATGGGATAAGTTTTTGTTATACCCTTAAAAAGATCTTTCAATACTAAAAGAAGTTAAATTTTCTAATATTTTTTTTTCTTTTGATTCTTTAAATATAGATAATGAGCTTCTTGCTAAATTTATGAAATGCTGAGCTTTTTTGTAACACTGAGAAATAATTTTATATTTTGATATAAGTTTTAGCACAATCGAAAATTCTTCTTTGGTTCTGATATTTTTTTTAAAAAAATTTATTAGTTCTTTTTTTTCGAAATCATTTGATTGTTGAAATAAAAGAATTATTGGCAAGGTAATCTTTCCTTCGTAAAAATCATTTCCAGTTTTTTTGCCAAATATATTGATTTCAGATTTATAGTCTAAAGTGTCATCTGCTATTTGGAAAGTAAGACCTAAATTATTACCATAAAATTCTAAAGCTTCCTTATCTTTATTGTTTCTCTCAGCCAATATTGCGCCAACTTTAGTAGCTGCTGAAAATAAAGCTGCTGTTTTAGAAGATATGATTTTTAAATAAGTTTCTTCCAACATATCAATCTCTTTTTTATGTTGTAACTGCAGTATTTCTCCTTGAGCAATTTTGGCTGAAGTTGATGAAAGGAGTTTTAAAATTTCTAAGTTTCCATCTTCTACCATCATTTCAAAACATCTGCTTAATAAATAATCTCCAGCTAAAATTGAAGAATGGTTTCCCCAGATAAAATTTGGAGTCTTTTTTCTTCTTCGTATACTATCATTGTCTATTACATCGTCATGTAACAAAGTAGCTCCATGTATTAACTCAACGCAAGCAGCCAAATTAATATCTCTTCCACCTTTTAGGTAGCCACACAGTTTTGAGGATTCTAGAGTAAGTAATGCTCTTAGTCTTTTTCCCCCAGTTTTTATATGATAATCAGATATTTTTTGTACCAAATAAACTTCACTGTTCAATTTATTATTTATTTTTTCTTCGACTAAAATCAGTTTTTCTTCAACTGAATTTTTTAGATCAAAATAAGAATTATTTATTTGTTTTTTTAGTTGAATTACTGTTCCCATAAATTAAAGGTATTACAATTATATATATATTATTATATATCAATTGACGCACCTAAATCTTCAACTATAAGTAGACTTTATATTAAATAAAAAATTCTATAAGTGTAATTAATGTTCTCTTTTTTTAAAAAAAAAAAAATTATTTCTCACATAAAACTCAATGGAATTATTGGAAATGTAGGTAAATTCAGACAAGGAATTGATTTTGCTGGCCAAGAGGAAATTATAAAAAAGGCCTTTTCATTAAAAAAAATCAAAGCAGTGGCAGTATCTATTAATTCACCAGGTGGATCGCCTGTGCAATCGCATTTAATTTACAAATTTATTCGCCAACAAGCAAAAAAAAATAAAGTAAAAGTTATAGTTTTTGTAGAAGATGTTGCGGCGTCAGGTGGTTATTTAATTGCATGTGCGGGCGATGAAATTTATGCCAACTCAAGCTCAATAGTTGGTTCTATAGGAGTTATTTATTCTTCTTTCGGTTTTAAAGATTTGATCAAAAAAATTGGGGTTGATAGAAGAGTTTATACCGCCGGAAAGAACAAAAGTACTCTTGATCCTTTTCTTGAAGAAAAAAAAGAAGATATTGAAAGATTGAAAAATATCCAACTAGATTTGCATAAAGATTTTATAAAAGTAGTAGAAGACAGCAGAGGATTAAAACTAAATAAAAATTCAGGAATTGAACTATTCTCAGGTGAGTTTTGGTCAGGTAGCAAGTCAAAAGAACTTGGTTTAGTTGATGGAATTGGAAACGCAAATGAGATTTTAAAACAAAAATTTGGCGAAGATGTAATTATTAAAAAATTTGAAAAATCTAAAAGCTGGTTAAGTAAAAAACTATCTGCCACAAACAATGGTCAGTTGGACCAACTTGTTAATCTTTTAGAAGAAAGATCTATTTGGCAGAGATATGGTTTCTAAAAAAAAAATCAAAAAAAATAAAAAAAGAGTTACAAAGAATAATTTTCAAACTTTCCAGGATACAATTTTAAATCTTCAAAAATATTGGAGCAAACAAGGATGTGTTATTTTGCAACCTTACGATATGGAAGTTGGTGCTGGAACCTTTCATCCTGCTACTACCCTTCGATCGCTCGGATCAAAACCTTGGAAGACAGCTTACGTTCAACCATCAAGAAGACCTACTGATGGAAGATACGGAGAAAATCCTAATCGCCTTCAACATTATTATCAGTTTCAAGTTTTAATTAAACCTTCGCCAAAAAATATTAAGAAACTTTATTTAAATAGTTTAAGATCTATAGGAATTAATCATTTAGATCATGACATTCGATTTGTAGAAGATGACTGGGAAAGTCCAACATTAGGTGCTTCCGGACTAGGTTGGGAGGTATGGTGCGATGGAATGGAAATTACACAATTTACTTATTTTCAACAAATGGCTGGAATTGAATGTAAACCAGTATCAGTTGAACTAACCTATGGTTTGGAAAGAATATGTATGTTTACACAAGAAAGGAAGAATGTATTTGATTTAAGTTGGAATAATGAAGGAATAAAATATAGAGAAGTTTTTCACCAAGCAGAAAAAGAATTTTCAGCTTACAATTTTGAATATGCAAATACTGACAATCTGTTTAAAATTTTTGAGATGTTAGAAAATGAAACAAAATCTTTATTAGATAAAAAACTTTCTTTACCTGCTTATGACCAATGTTTAAAAGCAAGTCATGTTTTTAATATTTTAGACGCAAGAGGAGTTATAAGTGTAGCTCAGCGTACTGAATATATATCAAAAATACGTGAACTTACTAAAAGAGTAGGATTAGTTTGGCTAAATAGTCAGTCTTAAAATGTCAGAATTCTTTTTAGAATTGTTTAGTGAAGAAATTCCAGCTAATCTACAAAAAAATGCGAGAAGCAATCTTTTGCAAATTTTCAAAGATTTTTTTGAAAAAAAAAATATTAGTTTTAATAATGAGTTTTCTTTTTCTACACCAAACAGACTTTTAATATTATTTGAAGACATTCGACCACAAATTCATCAAAAAGAAGAAGAAATAAGAGGACCAAAAATTAACTCACCAAAAAATGCGCTTAGCGGCTTTTTAAGATCTAACAATCTTCAAGATAAAGATCTTTACAAAAAAGAAAATGAAAAAGGAATTTTTTATTTTGCAAAAAAACCATCAAAAACAATTAAAGTTTTTGATTTATTAAATGAAAATATTCCATTAATTTTAGATAAAATTTCATGGAAGAAATCAATGAAATGGGGAGATTTTGAACTTTATTGGGGAAGACCTTTAAAGTCTATTTTAGCTGTTTTTAACAATAAAAGGTTAAACTTTAAATATCATCATTTAGAAAGTTCTAATTTTACAATTATTGATAAAGATTTTGAAGATAAAACAAAAACATTCAATAATTTTAAAGCGTACATTGATTATTTTAAAAAATCCCAAATCATCGTTAACCAAAATCAGAGAAAAAAATTTATTGAAAAAGAATTATTAAAAATTTCTAATAGAAAAAATATTTCAATGGAAATTAATGATAAACTTTTAGACGAAGTAACTAATTTAGTTAACAAACCAAATATTATTTCGTGCAAATTTGATGAAAAATTTTTAAGAATTCCTAAAGAAATATTAATTACTACTATGCAATTTCATCAGAAATATTTTCATACATTTGATAAAAAAGGAAATATCACAAATAACTTTTTGGTTGTTGCAAACAGCAAAGACAATAAAGGTTTTATCAAAGTTGGAAATGAAAGAGTCGTAAATGCTAGGCTAAGCGATGCTCAGTTTTTCTGGGAAAAAAATAAATCTAATAATTTAGTCAAACAAGTTTCGAAACTTAAATCAATGAATTATTTCAAAGGAATAGGCACTTATTTTGATAAAGTCCAAAGAATGAGGCGGCTTGGCGGAGTGATTTCTGATGAGTTGCTAATTAGCAAAGACAAGGTTGAAATATCCACAACTATTTGCAAAGTTGATTTACTATCCGATATTGTGGGCGAGTTTCCAGAGTTGCAAGGAATTATGGGAGGGTATTTTGCAGAATTTCAAGGTTTTGACAAAGAAATATCTCTTGCAGTAAGAGAACATTATTTGCCAATTGGCACAGATAGTAGAACACCAAAAAAACCTTTTAGCATAGCCCTAGCATTAACAGACAAAATAGATACTCTGGTCGGTTTTTTTGGGATAGATCAAAAACCAACAAGTTCAAAAGATCCTTTTGCATTAAGACGCTCAGCTTTAGGAACAATAAGACTTTTGTTAGAAAACAACAAGGAACTTAAATTAAAGGATTTGATTAATTATTCTTGCAATCTTTACTTAGAACAAGGTTTTGAATTAAGTAACAAAACTATATACAAAGATCTAAACAATTTTTTTGTTGAAAGATTAAAAAACTATATGAAAGAAAAAAACATTAGATCAGATATTATAGAAGCTGCAATAAATTCTTATGGAATTGATAACATGATTAAGGTTTATAAAAAAGCTTTAACTTTAAATAAACTAATAAATAAAGATATAGGACAAGCAGTAATATCTTGTTACAAAAGAGCCTCTAATATTTTAGATCAAGAATTAAAAAATCCAGAATTTGAATTGTCAAACAATACTGATCCTGGATTATTTAAAAACGATTTTGAAAAAAACCTATATAAAAAAATAAATTACTTGCGTAAATATTTTACAAGCATTAATAAAGATGAAAATTATGAGTTATCGTTGAGCAATTTAGCAGAATCAAAAAATACTGTGTTTGATTTTTTTGACAATGTAATGGTTAACGATGAAAACAAAGCTATTAAAAAAAATCGCTTAGAATTATTGCAAATGCTATGCAAAACTTATGAAAATTATCTAAATTTTTCAGATATAGAAAGTTTATAATGAGCAAGTTAGTTTTAAATTTTAGATTAAAAAGTTCTAAAAGAATTAAATATCCAAAAAATCTTTTAGGAGGAAAAGGGGCAAATCTAGCAGAAATGCGAAAACTAGGTTTGCCTGTTCCTCCAGGATTTACAATTTCCACTAAAGCTTGTGATCTTTTTTTTAATAATAATAAAAAACTGAATCCAAAAATACTTAAAGAAATAAAAAAAGAGTTAAAAATAGTTGAAAAGCAATCAGAAAAAAAATTTGGCGGTTTGAAAAATCCTTTATTAGTTTCAGTAAGATCTGGCGCAAGAGTATCAATGCCCGGAATGATGGATACAATTCTTAATTTAGGGCTAAATGATGAAACAGTTTTAGCTTTAGCAGACAAAACTTCAAATATGAGATTTGCAAAAGATAGTTATAGACGATTTATACAGATGTATGCCAATGTAGTTATGGGAGTAGAATCTCATAATTTTGAAGAATTAATAGAAAATTATAAATTAACAAAGGGCGTTTTGTTAGATACTGATCTTGACGAAAATGATTGGGATGGGCTCATAAAAGACTTTAAAGAAGTAGTTAAAAACAAAACAAAAAAAGAATTCCCCCAAAATGTTTTTGATCAACTTTTTGGAGCAATTAGTGCAGTATTTTTGTCTTGGGAAAGCAACAGAGCAAAAGTTTATAGAAGAATAAATCAAATTCCTTCTGATTGGGGAACAGCTGTAAATGTTCAATCAATGGTTTTTGGAAATATGGGAAAAGATTGTGCAACTGGCGTGGTTTTTACTAGAAATCCATCAAATGGAAGTAATGAAATTTATGGAGAATATTTAATTAATGCGCAGGGAGAAGATGTTGTTGCTGGCACAAGAACACCTCAATATATTACAAAAAAAGCTGACAAGAATTCTTCATCAAAAGAAAAATCATTGGAAGAATCTATGCCTAAAGTTTTTAATCAACTTAAAAAAATATTAAAAACTCTAGAAAATCATTACAGAGACATGCAAGATGTGGAATTTACAGTAGAGAGTAATAAACTTTGGATGCTTCAAACAAGATCAGGAAAAAGAACTGCAAAGTCTGCAGTTAAGATAGCAGTAGATATGGTAAGAGAAAAATTGATTTCCAAGAAAGAAGCAGTTTTAAGAATTGATCCTAATTCTTTAGATTCTCTTTTGCATCCAACTTTGGATGAAAAAGATGAAATAAATGTAATTGCTAAAGGATTACCAGCCTCACCAGGGGCAGCTAGTGGGAAAGTTGTTTTTACATCAGATGAAGCTGAAAGACTGAATAATATGATGCAAGATACTATTTTAGTTAGAGTTGAAACTTCACCAGAAGATATTCACGGAATGCATGCGGCCAAAGGAATTTTAACTTCAAGAGGGGGCATGACAAGTCACGCCGCAGTAGTTGCAAGAGGAATGGGTAGACCATGTGTATCTGGTTCTAACGAAATTGACATTGATTATGAAAAAAAAATATTCAAAACTAAAGAAGCTGAGACAAAAGAAGGTGATATAATTACAATTGACGGATCAACAGGCAGAATAATTGTTGGAAAAGTTAAAACAGTTAAACCAGAAATTTCTGGAGATTTTTCAAAGTTAATGAGCTGGGCTGATAAATATAGAAAATTAAAAATTAGAACTAATTCCGAAACACCTTTAGATGCAAAAACAGCAAGAGAATTTGGAGCAGAAGGAATTGGACTTTGTAGAACAGAGCACATGTTTTTTGATGAGGAAAGAATTCTTTCTGTCAGACAAATGATATTATCTAAATCTAGAAGCGACAGAGATAAAGCTTTGTCTAAGCTTTTACCTTATCAAAAAAAAGATTTTATAGAAATATTTAAAATAATGAATGGATTGCCCGTTACAGTGAGATTGTTAGATCCTCCTTTACACGAATTTTTACCAAAGAGCGAAAATGAAATTTCTGATGTAGCTAAATCACTAGATTTACCTGTTAAAGAAATAAAAGGGCGAATTAGCGAGCTACATGAACATAATCCGATGCTTGGTCATAGAGGCTGTAGGTTGGGAATTTCTTTCCCTGAAATTTATGAGATACAGTGCAGAGCAATTTTTGAAGCTTTAGTTGAATGTAAAAATAAAAAAAACAAATCTATTTTACCAGAAATAATGATTCCACTAGTTTCCACAGAAGCAGAAACAAAAATAATGAAAGATTTAGTTATTAAAGTTGCAAGACAAGTTCAAAATGAAAATAAAACCAAAATAGAATTTTTAGTTGGTACAATGATTGAGCTTCCAAGAGCAGCTCTAAAAGCAAAAGATATTGCAAAACATGCTGAATTTTTTAGTTTTGGAACTAATGATTTAACACAAACTACATTTGGAATTAGTAGGGATGATAGTGGAAAATTTTTAAATGACTACATTGAAAATAAAATATTTGATATTGATCCTTTCATATCTATAGATGATGGAGTAGGAGATTTAATTAAAATTGCTGTAACAAAGGGAAGAAAGCAGAATAAAAAAATTAAACTAGGTATATGTGGAGAGCATGGTGGTGATCCAAAAAGTATACATTTTTGTTCCAAAATAGGATTAGATTATGTTTCTTGCTCACCATACAGAGTTCCAGTTGCAAGATTGGCTGCCGCTCAAGCACAATTGTCCAAAAAATGAATTTTTATTCAAAGAGGAAGTTAAATTTCTAATTTTAAATCTAAAGCAGTAGTACTGTGAGTAATTTTTCCTATGGAAATTCTATCTACACCAGTTGAAGCTATTCTATTAACATTTTTTAATGTTACATTACCCGAGGCTTCAGTTTGATATTTTTTTTTTACAAGTTTAACAGCTTTTCTTAAATTTTTTAAACCAAAGTTATCAAAAAGTATTCTGTTAAATTTCATACCTAAGATTTGTTTTAGTTGTTTTAAATTATCTACTTCAACTGTAATTATTTTTTTTGTTTTAGATCTATTTGCTTTTAAAATTAAATCTTTAATATTTGAGCTTGCAATATGATTGTCCTTAATTAAATATTCATCGCTCAAATTGAATCTATGGTTTGTTCCTCCACCTAATTTTACACCGTATTTTTGTATAACTCTTATATTAGGTATTGTTTTTCTGGTGCAACAAATTTTACATTTTTTTTCTACTTTTTTTACAAATTCATTTGTTGTTGTAGCAACTCCAGAAATATGAGATAAAAAATTTAATGCAACTCGTTCTCCTATTAATATGTTTTTTATATTGCCTTTAATAGTTGCAATAACACTCCCTTTTTTAATTGAAGAGCCTTCTTTCTTTTTTGGAATAAATTTTATTTTTTTGTCTATTAATTTAAAAGTTAGATTAGCGAATTTTAATCCACCAATAATTCCATTTTGATTAGAAATTAATTTTACTTTTTTTTTTATATTATTTTTTATAAGATCTGACGTAATATCGCCCGAAGGATAAAGATCTTCATTTAAAGCTAATCTACAAGTGCTTCTTATAAAATTGTTACTTAAAAATATTTTTGACACAAATATTATCTGCCAATCTCAGCCATTCTTTTAACAGATTTTCTTGCCATTGCAGCTATATTGTGGCTGATTTTAATTTCATTACTTTCGTTTGTTAAGCATTCAAAAATTTTATTAAGATTAATTTTATTCATATGAGGGCAAAGATTACAAGGTTTTATAAATTGTACATTTGGATTTTCAACTTGAACATTGTCACTCATAGTACATTCAGTTACTAACAAAACTTTTCTAGGTTGATTTTCTTTAACGTATTTTGTCATAGCTGATGTAGATCCAGCAAAATCTGAAGCACTTATAACATCGGGCGGACATTCAGGATGTGCAATAATTTTTATATTTGGGTTTTCTTTTCTAATGTCTTCAATTTCTTTTGATGTAAATTTTTCATGCACAATACATGTTCCTTGCCATGAAATAATTTTAACTTTTGTATTTTTTTGGACGTAATTTGCTAAGTAGTGGTCTGGAAGAAAAATTACTTTATCTACCTCGAGCGATTCAACTACTTTAACGGCGTTTGCAGAAGTGCAGCATATATCTGTTTCAGCTTTAACTTCTGCAGAAGTGTTTACATAGGAAACCACAGGTACACTAGGATATTTTTCTTTAAGCATTCTAACATCTTCACCTGTAATTGATGATGCCAAAGAACAACCAGCTTCCATATCTGGTAGTAAAACTTTTTTTTGAGGATTCATTAGTTTTGCAGTTTCTGCCATAAAATGGACTCCACAGAGAACAATTATATCAGCAGATGTTTTTGCTGCTTCAAGAGCTAAAGCAAGAGAGTCAGAGGAAATATCTGCGACACCATGATAAATCTCAGGAGTTTGGTAATTGTGAGCAAGTATTACTGCATTTTTTTGTTTTTTTAATTTATTAATTTTTTCTATTAATGGAGCATGAATCTTCCATTCAATTTCTGGAACAACAGAAGAGATTTTTTTGTAAATATTATTTAATGTATTACTCGTTAAATTCTGAGTTGTCATAAAAAATAATCTATCAACTTGAAATGAAATTGTCATTCAATTATTCTACGCATAAAGCGGCCATGCTGAAACTGGTAGACAGGCTTGGTTGAGGGCCAAGTGGGTATTCCCATTGAGAGTTCGAGTCTCTCTGGCCGCACCAAAAACGTATAGAATTTTAAGATAAATTTTTAAAAAAAGAGAATTTTTTTAGCCAAACGCGCTTGTTCCGTGCAAAAGGTTTTAATAATTTTATAATTTTATTATGCAATTTTTTGTTAGAGGTTGCCAATATATTTCCTCCACTTTCAGCTGGTTCATTATTCCAATTCGTAACTATCGCGCCTGAGTTTTTTATAATAGGAATTAAAGGTAAAATATCATATGGCTTTAAATTAGCTTCGACTACCGCATCAACTTTACCTTCTGCTAACAAACAATAATTTAAAGCATCTAAACCAGCAAATCTAAATGACCATCCAAATTTTTTGATAATTTTTTTTTGCTTTTCATAACTAAGCGTTCCATGAAAATTTCCGATTATTTTTATCGTTTTTAGATTGTTATTATTTGAACTTTTCAACTTAAATCTTTTTTTATTTTTAAAAACATAAGAGTTTTTTTGATCGTTAATATAAAATTTATTTAATTCTGGAAAATTAGCTAGTCCTAAAATAGGTTTTTCTTTATGAGATAAACTAATTAAGTTAGACCAAGTAGGAGCTCCTATTACAAATGCTCGAGTTCCATCTATTGGATCAATTGACCATTTATAGTTATTCGATGAGTATTTATCTTTTAATTCTTCCCCAACGATTGAATCATGAGGAAAAGATTTATAAATAATTGATCTAATATACTTTTCGAATGTCTTATCAAAATTTGTTACTGGATCGTAATTTTTTTTATTTTTAGATTTATTTGTAACTTTAAGATTAAATTGTGATTTCTTTTGATAATGAGCATTAAGTTTTTGTGGAAAATTTTTTAAAAAAAGATATTGCCTTTTAAAATTTAGATATTGCATATAACGTAAATTAATTTATTTAAAATATAGAGCTATAAAAGATATTAATCTCATATTTTTAAGAATTACAACTTGCCAATTGACACATCAAAATGATAAATTTTTTAGTATAATGGTTAATATTATTGTATTTTGATAACATTTAATTATGAAAAAAATTTTAGAGATCTTGGTTCTGACTTTGTTTTGGTGCAATATTTCTTTAGCAAATAATTTTAAAGTTGTTGATGGTGATACAATCGTTCTAAACGGTGAGAAGATACGCTTTTCAGGTATTGATACACCTGAACTAAAACAAACTTGTTTGCAAGGTGATGAAAAAATAGACTGTGGTATGTATGCAAAGATTTTACTGGTTAAAAAGATTGGCAACAATACACCCGAATGCATCAGTGAAGGTAAAGATGTTTATAAAAGAACCCTAGCAGAATGTTTCGTGAATGGCGAAAGTTTATCAAAATTTTTAGTACGAAGCGGTTTTGCTTTTGCATACAGAAAATATTCAACAAAATTCATTGAAGATGAAGAATTTGCAAAAGCTAATAAACTTGGAATGTGGGCGATGACGTTCCAATATCCATGGGATTTTAGGAAGGCATCATGAAAAAACTTTTATGGATCTTGGTTCTGAGTTTGTTGTGCTGTAATTATACATATTCATCAAATTTAAATCCTGAAAAAATTCTTGATAGCGTTGACGATATTTACCGTTCAAATACTAGTCATGGCATTCTTACTTTGGCAGTAACTACAACAAACTGGCAAAGAACTCTTACTCTGGAACAATGGTCAAAAGGTAAAGATAGCCATTTAATAAAAATATTAAAGCCAAAAAAAGAAAAAGGTCTAGCAACTTTACGGATAGACAATAACGTTTGGAACTATATGCCTAAAGTCAAAAAAGTTATAAAAATTCCTTCTTCTATGATGTCTTCTTCTTGGATGGGTTCTCATTTCACTAATGATGATTTAGTTAAACAATCACGAATGGTCAAAGATTACGATTTTTCTATAACTTTCGAAGGTATTCGTGATGGAGTAAATATTGTAGAAATTACATGTATTCCAAAAAAGAATGCTGCAGTTGTTTGGGGTAAAGTTGAAGTTGTTGTTTATCGAGAAGATTTTATTCCATTAAAACTTATATATTATGATGAAGATTTAAATCTTTCACGTAAACTTGAATTTTCAAACATACAAATTTTAGATAATAAAAAAATACCATTACAGATGCAAATGATCCCAGAAGATGAGCCAGGAGAGTCAACCACAGTTCAATGGAAAGAAATTAAATTTGATTTAACAATAAGTGATGATTTCTTTTCTTTACGTAAATTACAGGAGTAATTTTATATAAATGAAAACAATAGAAGTTAGTTGGAGAAACTTATGGAGAAATCGCACTAGAACTAATGTTACAATTTCTGCAGTTGCTTTATGTATTGCTATTTTAATTATTTTTCAATCAATGATCGTTGGTTTGATTGAAAAAGCTGTATTTAATACGACAAACCTCGTTATAGGAGAAGTCCAGATTCATGCCAATGATTACCTTAATGATAAATCTTTATATAAAGATTTGAAAAATACTGAAAAAATTAAATCTATAGCTGAAAAAAACAATATAGGTTTAGTTGAACGCAGCTATGGATTTGGTTTAATTTCTTCGGGAACTAAATCCGCAGGTACTCAGTTTTGGGGGGTTAATCCGGAATCAGAACTTATGCATTTTGATTTTGCTAAACATATAGATCAAGGTGATTTTTTAGACAGTTCTTCTTCAAATAAAATTGTATTAGGTAAAAAATTAGCACTTTCATTAGCTGCTGAAGTAGATACTGAATTAGTAGTTTTTGTTCAAGGTGTTGATGGATCACTAGGTAATGAGCTTTTTTATGTTTCAGGAATATTAAAAAATGTATCTGATAACATTGATAGAAGTGCAGCCATAATATTAAAAAATGATTTTAATATTTTATTCTCTACCAACAACATGATTCATGAAATTGCTTTAAATTCAAAAGGTAATTTAGAAGCTGAAGAAATACAAAATCTTATGTTTGCAGAAATAAAAAATGTAGAAATAGACACGTGGAAACAATTGATGCCAACAATTTCTATGATGACTAAAAAAATGTCTGTTTTTATGAGAACGTTATTTAGTTTAATATTTACAATAGCAGCAGGACTTGGTGTGATGAACACAATGATTATGTCCACATATGATCGAATGAAAGAATTTGGAATTATTAGAGCAATCGGTGCAACACCTTGGAGAATTATAAAACAAGTTTCTCTAGAAGCAATTATTTTAACATTTATCGCTTCAATTATTGGCACGATTGTAGGATTGAGCGTAGCTTTATATTTTCAAAAATATGGATTTGATGTTACCGGACAAGGAAATCTTTCTTTTGGTGGCGTGGTTATGGATCCAATATGGAAATCAAGTGTTTCTTTAGGAATTGTATTGTTGCCAATTGTATTAATGATGTTAATTAGTATTATTTCATCATTATATCCCGCAAGTATTGCTGCTCGAATTAAACCAATTGAAGCTATACACTATAAAAAATGAGATCAAATTTATTATTAATTTCAAAAATTGGCTGGCGTAGCATTTGGCGCAACAAAAGACGAACTTTGATTTCATTGTTCTCAATTATAATTGGGACAGGCATACCTATTTTTTTTGTATGTATCGCTTGGGGTTTTTATGCAGGTTTAATTGATGATGTGGCTCGTTTAATGTCTGGCCATATAACTTATGAGCATGTTGAATATCGTAATTCTCCTTCAAATGATCTTTGGGTAGAGGATATTCAAAAAATTGATCAAACTCTAAACAACAATTCAGAAATTTTGACTACAAAACAAATAGTTAATTTACAAGGTGTGGCTCATACTGCCAAAGGTTCTGTTGGTATATCTTTAATGGGAGTAGAACCGGAAAAAGAAATTGCTATTTCTTTTTTGCCAGAGAACATTATTAAAGGAAAATATTTATCAAAAGGAGATGAACGTTGGGTTGTTGTAGGTCAAAAGTTAGCCAAAAATTTAAATATTGATATAGGAAAAAAATTTGTTTTTACTACAAACAATGTTGACGGCGAATTAACAGAAGAATTATTTAGAGTCAAAGGTGTTTTTAAAACTGGATCGAAAGAAATTGACGGTCATTTTGTTCAAAGTGATATTGAAATTGCTAGAAAAGTAGCAGGACTAAGTAATGATGATGTTTCCCAGCTAGGAATTATTGTAAAAAATCCTGATAACCATGAAAACTTTATTAAAGATCTACAAAAATCTGTAACAAAAAACAATGGTGTGTTTTTATCTTGGCAAAAAATAATGCCAGATGTAGCAACCACCATTCGCATGGATAGAACCGCTATTAGTTCTTTTATGATAATGTTAGTTGTTATTGTTTTATTTACTATGTTTAGCACTATCTTAATGTCCACACTGGAGCGTAGAAGAGAATTTGCTTCTCTATTAGCCATAGGAACTCAACAAATAGAACTCAAAATTCAAATACTTCTTGAAACTATCTTTTTTGGATTAATTGCTTGTCCTTTAGGAGTTTTGTTAGGTATTAGTTTAGCTAAATGGGTCGAAGGTTATGATATGATGGATATGTTTGGAGGTAAAGCAGAAGACATGACCGTTGGTGGTTTTGGAATGGATACAATTATCACACCTTTGTTTTCAGCGCCTTTAATTTTACAAATTAGCATCTTCTTCTTCTTTGCAGTTCAATTGTTAAGTATTTTACCAATATATTTAATTTCACGAATTTCCATTACTGATGAACTAAGGTCTATATGAACGCTAATAGGGAAATTGTATCATTAAAAAATATAATAAAAAACTATGGTAACGACAAAGTTATAACAAAAGCTTTACAAGGGATAGATTTAAAAATATATCAGGGCGACTTTTCTGTAATGATGGGGCCTTCAGGTTGTGGAAAAAGTACATTGCTTAATATAATTGGTGGTTTAGATAGAGCAACAAGTGGAAATGTAATGTTTGATGGAAAAGATTTTAATTCATTAACAAATAAAGAATTAAGTATTATACGACGCAATCAGATTGGATTTGTATTCCAAAATTATAATTTGCTTCCCGTTTTAACTGCTTATGAAAATGCTGAATATGTATTGATGCTTCAAGATATGTCTTTTTCTCAGAGAAAAGAAAAAGTAATGGAATTATTTAAAGAAATGGGATTAGAAGGTCTTGAAAACAGACTTCCTCGAGAACTTAGTGGCGGTCAGCAACAAAGAGTTGCAATTGCTAGAGCTGTTGTTTCCGATCCTTTATTAGTGCTCGCTGATGAAATAACAGCCAATGTTGATTCTAAAACTGCTCAATCTTTATTATTATTAATGGAAAAATTGAATAAAACTAATAACACAACTTTTTTATTTTCAACTCATGATCCAGCTGTAAAAAAAATTGCAAGAAAAGTGATTTTATTAAAAGATGGTAAAATTCATAAGGAAAAACCATCTTTAGAAAATATATAATTATTAATATTAATGTTTTTAAAGAAAATTATAAAAAATATATTAATCATTATTTTATTCATTCCCATTAAAGTATTTGCTCAAGAAAGCTTGGTAAATTTTAGTGGAAATATTCAAACAGGTTATAACTATTATGACAACTATAGCTTTACGCCCTATTTTGATAAAGACACTAACGAAGAATATTCAGCAATAGCTCGTTTTATTTTAGAATCAAATAATTACGATAATTTTTCATATGAAATACATGCTTTGCAAACTTACAATTACTCAGATATTAAAACGGGTGTTAGTGGAAGAAGTTTATCAATGTTATCAGCTGACCTTGGAGAAGACAGGATAAAAAACAATGATGAATCGGCTCATTATTATATTGATCGAGCTAATATAAAATTTACAACAAATGATTTAGATATTTATTTGGGAAGACTGGCTGTTAGTTTTGGCAAACCTCAGTTTTGGAACTTGTTTGATTATTATGGTTCTTCATATCTTAATCAAGATTTTAAATCGGGAATTGATGCTGTAAGGATAGATAAATCTTTTAGCAATTTCAGTGGTGTAAATGTAATTGTAAATAAAATGAAAAAATACAACAATACAGGAAGTTATTTAGAAAATACACTTGCTCAATCATATCAGAGAATAGGACTAGAAAGAGAAATTGGGTTTTTGTTAAGGAGTTATACAACTATTAATGACACTGATTATGCTTTATTATACAAAAGTGAGCCTGAGGGACAACGTGTTGGATTTGAAGTAGATGGTGAAATAGGTTCTTTTAATATTTATAATGAAATTACTTACTTGTGGGGAACTGACAAAATTATAATGCCAGGATCTTACCAAGGAAATTTATTAAAAAATTACCTTACGAATGTTTTGGGAATTAACTATCGCTTTAACAATAATCTACAAATTATAGTAGAACATTTAATTAATGGTTTGGCAGATTCCAATAATTTAGACGTTTCCAATATTCGATATAAAAATGGTCTAAGTTCATCTCTAAATGAACATGTAACGGGAATTTCTTTGGACTACGAATTTAGCCCTTTATTAATTGGAAAATATGATTCCAAAATTGCTTGGCAAGATTCTTCACATCAACATAATTTAACTTTAACTAAATCTATAACTGATAACTTGGATTTTATATTAGGAAGTCAGATCAACATTGGAGATAGACCTAGTGGTAGTAATTGGCAAAATCCAAACATACAAAGTGAATTTGGTAGACTAAATAATAAATATTTTTTAGAATTGAAAAGTTATTTTTAAAAAAATACTATTTTTTGTGACTAGAACATCTGCACCAGCTTTGAGAGATTAATATTGCCATAAGCAACCATACAATCCACGTTTCTCCATTAGACATTTCATAATCTGCTCCAAAAACTCTGGCAACTATTAAAACAACATAAACTATTATTGGTGATAAAATTAACGAACCCAATAACTTCATTACCGTGCATTTTATATTCATTGGAAAAGAATATAAAATAATTAGCCAAAAATTAATACATAAAAAATTACTCAACCAGAGATTTAAAAATTATTCATAAAAATAATAAAATTTGATTTACGTCAAATTACTAAATGTTTATTTGTGATTAAATGAGAATAATTAAGAGGCAACTCTTAACTGGCCAGGTGAGGAAAAACCTTAGGGTAACAAGCTCACCGGGCAGAAAGTTCTACGAAGTAGCGCTAGCATAGTAGAACGGGCGGCTTGGCGGTAGCGCATCGAACGACAAGCCAAAACTTTCGTACATGCACTTTACGCATGCTTTAAAGGTGCATGGAACGGGAGTTATTGTAATAAAATAATTCAACATCACAAACAATCAAAGTTCCAAATGTGTGAGCAGTGGTAGTGGAAATTTTTACCTGCTAAAGCGCTTAAAGAAGTATTTAATAAGCAATCATTGTCTGACAGCTTTTATTTAAATTTTTAATTAAAAATAATAAAAGCCGTTACTATATGCAAATATTGCATACCTATTTTAACTAACAATCAATAGTTTTTTATTTTTATATAATTATAAGAACCTTTTTCGAAAGGAGATTTTATGATTAAACATTTAAAAAAAATAGCAGGTCCTTTAGTGGTTTTATTTTTATTACTAAACACGACCAGCACAAGTTATGCAGATACAACAGTATCTGCTGAAGTAGGTTTTATTTTTAATACTTTTTTATTTTTAGTATGTGGATTTCTAGTAATGTTCATGGCAGCAGGTTTTACCATGCTCGAATCTGGAATGGTAACTTCAAAAAGTGTATCTGTAATCTGCGCAAAGAACATTGGATTATTTTCAATTTCTGGAATTATGT
>Ga0187827_10000464_pt1 | contig 63825 bp, 51 predicted proteins | sample ETNtaG_39_FD_167969 | JGI IMG/M metagenome (GOLD analysis project Ga0187827, IMG submission 167969) | Marine microbial and viral communities from oxygen minimum zone, Eastern Pacific Ocean - ETNP2014_SV_150_PacBio MetaG (Illumina Assembly) | ecosystem: Environmental > Aquatic > Marine > Hypoxic... | reverse complement strand
GAGCCGCTGGCCGGCAACTACTTTGTTGCCGCGTATCCTCCGTTCTCTTCCTGGCGGGAGAGCGAGTGCCATGCGTTGGAGGAACGGTTGCAGACTCCGGCCCCTGACGAGCCGGTGGGCGTGTATGTTCATGTGCCGTTCTGCTCGAAGAAATGTGACTACTGCTACTACCTCTCCCTCACCGGCCGCACACGAAGCGAAGTCGATAAATACCTGGAACATGTCGCGGCAGAGCTCAGCATCTTCACAGACTCCACCTATATTAAGGGCCGCCCCCTGGCGTTTGTTTATGTAGGGGGGGGCACTCCATCGTTACTTGCCACTGCGCAGATGCGAGATTTTTTTCAAACGATGCGCCAGCGTATTGGCAATTACCATTCACCCGAAACGACCTTCGAATGCGCACCTAAGACCACGACGCGTCCCAGGCTGGACGCGCTTGCCCATTCCGGAGTCAACCGGATCAGCATGGGTGTTCAGAGCTTTGATGACGAGCTCCTCCGCAAGAATGGGCGTGTCCATCTTTCGAGGGATGTTTACAGGGCTTTCGCCATTATTCAGGAGTTTGGTTTCGAATGGGTGAACCTGGACTTGATGGCAGGGATGCTGGGCGAAACCAGGCAGGATTGGCGCCGCACAGTGAGTGAAGCCATCCGGCTGAATCCGGACAGCGTGACGATCTACCAGACCGAGATTCCGAGGAACACTCAACTTTATAGAGACCTGGTCGACGGCAACCTGCCCGCAGAACCAGTCGATTGGGACACGAAACGGGAGCGCGTTGACTATGCGTTCGGAGAGCTTGAACGGGCCGGGTACACCATCGTGAGCGCCTACAACGCATCCAAACGACCGGAGCGCCGGTTCCAATACCAGGAACATCTGTGGCGAGGGGGCGATATGATTGGGCTCGGCCTGTCTTCCTTCTCATACCTGGGGGGTGTCCACTATCAGAATGCCGCACGTCCGGAACATTATCGTGACGAACTCGACCAGGGGCGACTGCCTGTCCAGCGTGCCATTCGACTAAGCGATCATGATCGCCTGACGCGGGAATTCATTCTCCAGCTCAAGTGGGGCGAGGTCGCGGCGGAAGATTTTCGGACCAAGTTCGGCGTGAATATCTTTGAAGAATTCGGCGGCCCCTTACAGGAGTTGAGAGAAACAGGTCACCTGAAACTGACCGACGAGTCCGTCCAGATAACCCGGAAGGGCCTCCTGTGCGTCGATCGCCTCCTGCCGGCGTTTTACTCCAAGGAATATAGTGAGAGCCCTTATTGGTGATGGAATGAGTAAAGAGAGGATTCGTGAATTTGGATCAAGGAGGTTCGGTCTCTGAGCCTCTGAATTCCTGAACGTCCAAGTCCAGACCATGTCTACGGAAAACTGCGAAGTTGCCATCATCGGGGGAGGCCCGGCAGGGGCTGCCCTTGCAACTTTTTTGAGCCGGCACGGACACGACTGCGTGATCCTCGAGAAGTCTTCTTTTCCTCGCTACCACATTGGCGAGTCACTAATCCCGCACACCCATGGCACGTTCAAACGCCTCGGCCTGCTGCCTCAGATGCAGGGCTCCGACTATCCCGAGAAGTACAGCGTCCGGTTCGTTTCTCCAACAGGGAAGGAAAACGATCCGTTCTATTTCTCGGAAACCATTACAGGGGACGGAGCCCGAACTTGGCAGGTCGAGCGCTCGACGTTCGACCGGATGTTGCTCGACCACGCTCATTCAAGCGGAGCGCAGGTCATGGAGCGCGTCCGTGTACACGGCGTCTTATTCGATGGCAAACGTGCCGTGGGAGTCCGTGCGGGACAGAATGGTTCTTCTTTCGAGCTGGGTGCGAAGGTCGTTGTAGATGCATCCGGCCGGGCCACCATCATCGGGCGCCAACTTGGCCTGCGAGGCGAAGTGCCCGGCCTCGATAAATCTTCTCTCTGGGGTTACTACCGTGGAGGCAGGCGTCTGCCAGGCAAGGATGCCGGTGAGACGACCATCTTTCTGCTTGGAGAAAGCGGCTGGTTCTGGTTCATCCCTCTGCCGGATGACATCATCAGTGTGGGAATTGTCTCGCCGCCGGAATACCTGAACCTCGAGCAGGGCCGTTACGAGGAAATCCTGCACCGCGAAATTGGGAAGTGCGCGCCGCTCTGGGAACGCCTCGAAAAGGCAACGCTCGAAGGGAAATCACGCGGCCTGAAGCGCCTCTCCTACCTCAATCGTCAAACCTGCGGCGAAGGGTGGGTCATGCTCGGGGATGCCCGAGCGTTCCTCGATCCTATCTATTCTTCCGGCCTTTTCCTGGCCCTGGCCTCGGCCGAGCTTGCAGCCGATTCCATTCACGAAGCAATTAAACTCGATGACCTCTCACCTTCCGCGCTCGGCAGTTTCGAGCCAGCGCTCGCCGGGGGAATCGAGGTTATCCGCAGACTCATTCATGCCTTTTACGATCCGACATTCAGTTTCAGGAAATTCGTGGAACGTTTCCCGAAACATCGTAGCGCGCTGATTGACTGTCTCGTCGGCGACGTCCTGAAGGACATGGGTTCTTTCAAGGACTCCCTCGCCGAAATGACGCCGCCCCCGCCGCCTCTGGGGTGATCAAGCTCATTTGTTGATCTCGCTCAGAAGCGCGCGCGCTTCTGCTGCTGCCGGTGTTGCCGAATACTTGCTGACAATCTCTTTTAACATGCGCCTGGCCGCCGGTTTCTTTCCAGCCTGAATGAGCTGTTTTGCCATGCCGAGACGGCTGGCTGCGATTTTACCTGCCGGACGCTTCCTGGGGGCGGTCGTCTCTTTCTTTGGAGGAGTCTTCTCTTCGGCAGGTTTGGTTTGTGTTGAAGCTGGTTTGGTTTGTGTTGAAGCTGGTTTGGTCTGTGTTGAAGCTGGTTTGCTTTCCGGCACAGATTTTTTTATCGCGCCGAAGCGAAGGATGTAGGGCTCAGACGTTCCCTTCGGGACGTCAAATGCAAAAGAAAGCTGGGTCGGATTCTGGAGAAGGGTGAGATTAACCGAGCCGTCCGGTTGCTCCTTTAATTGAAACTTGCCGCGCTTGGTGGAACTGATGGTGCTTCCTTTTGGGCCGGCAATTTCAGGGTAGACGTATGAAGCCGCGGCAACGAATGCCGGCATGCCAACACCAAGGAGCTTTGGCTTCTCATCGGAGTTCGGTAGCTTCAGAGCGATGTCTTTGACCTTGAGCACGCCGCTGCCTTTGAAGTGATACGTGCCCCGGACTTCGAGAATGGCCCTGCCTTTAACTGCATCCTTCTGATTGCCTCTCGGTGTACGCAGGTATTTGCAGAAACGGATGTGCGTATCTCGAATCTCCCACATGGGCTCTGCATGAGATTGAGTCACGTTGAGCAGGCAGAGAAAGAATATCATCTGGCTAAGGCGCATCATGGTGTGAGTTGAGTGTTCGTTGTGGCAGCACAAGAATAGCATCATTGGAGGCGAGGATGGCGCCTATCTTGTCGGCCTGGATGAGTCGCAGGTTTTCGTGTGTTTCGCCGAGGATGACAGAGGTCTTTCCGCCGGATTTTGAGCCGCGCTCGACCTTGCCGATGAGGGCCATGGGACGCCCGTCCCCCGATTCGCCGACGCCCCAAAGGACGTAACGAGGAAGGAGCTCTGCCCATTGTTTGAGTGCCTCTCCTGGTTTCAGAGGCGAGCCAATCATTTCCTTCGCTGAGAGCTCGTATGCCTGCGCGTCCTTTTCACTGAAAACCTTGTTGGCCACCAGGCGGTAGGAGAACGGAGTGCCCCACGGCGAGAGGAGGCCTTGCTTACTGATCATATCGGCTTTGGCCAACTGATTCAGAGCGCGTGGAAACTCGAGATTTGAGGAATAGTATTTTTCCAGAGACGAGCGCAGCTTTGCCGTCTGCGTAGCGGCCAGCCACCTGCGGGCAACCTTGGTGCAGTGCTTGACCATCAGACCTTCCCCCCGACCAGGGGGCATTGAAACGCGTTGAAAGATACGGTTGCTTTCCTCTTCGCCCCCGGCCCCAATCCGTGCGATGAGAGCTGCCTGCACCGCGGCAGGGGCAGCGTACTTCTGCCTTGAATGCGCTTTGGTGTAGATATGCCAGATCTGTTTTGCTTTCTGAATTTCACCATCCAGTACTGCCTGCCCTGCAAGCTTCGCCCCCATATAGAACGCGTGATCTGCAGGGATGGTGCGGTATTCCTTCAGGAGTTTTGCGGCTTTGGCCCGGCGTTTTTCCGCAGAGGCAGGGCAAGCAAAAATGACCAGAATGCAGGCGAATCGAAGCATGGTCAGATTCCCAGGAAGTAACGGATGCTCATCATTTCTTTGCTCTTGGGACGGTGTCTTTTCTTTTCCGGATGCGTTTTGAGATAGGCATCCCAACGCTCGAAAGTAAAGTGATTCGCCGGGTACGGATCGTGGCACCTCGCACACCTCTTCCGATAGACTTCTTCATCACTCACGCGAATCGGATTGGTCCTGCGATCCGGGCACCCTGTGACGGTGAGTGCTAGCAGGATGAGAAGGGAGAGGCGGGCGGTCATGCAGTGTTGGATGCGTGATACGGGAATGGATTCTGTGTCTGGTGTGGGGACTTGTCCCGCCGCGATAGACTCGTCTGACACGCGACAGAGCTCATCCCGACTTTCCAGTTCCATCCTCCCACCCCTTGCTTCATCTCTCACTCCCCAGCCCTCTCCGAGATCTCCTGGTAATATTTTTCAACGAGCTCCTGATAGCCCGCGGGGAGTTTCTCGCGTCTGGCTTCGATGACCTGGCGTTTCAGTTTCTCGGGGAGGGCGGATGATTTCTCTGACTGGATGTAGGACTTTCCTTTCATGGAAAGGTACGAGAGTTTGAGAGCCTTGAGAGCCTGCTTCTGTTTCTCGCGGGCTTCAGTCAGGTTGTAGCCGCGGAGGTTCTCCTCTGCAGAATTCATGAGGCGGACGGCATCTGGAAGCGTCCAGGTCGGCAGATGCATGGAGCGAAGAGTCGATTCGAGCTGCTGCGCGCTGGTGCGAAGCGAGTCCTGGCGTTCTGCGAGCTCCTCGAGGTCTTCTTCAAATACGTCGTTGTTCTTGCCGGCCATGCCCTCTCCACCGGCGCCGCCTTTCTTGCCTCCTCCAGTGGCAGTGCCGTGCTTGGGATCGTTGTCCTTGATGCTCTCCGTCGATTCCTGTACCGCATCCGGTGTGCGGCGCTCGGGGGTGGCTTTGCCGTCGAGGTTCTTGGTTTCGCCTTCGACAAGCTCCCCGGAAGTCTGACCCGTTCGGCCGGCGCCGCCCCGTCCGCTTACCTCGGTTGGGTCGGGCTGGTGGTTGCCGGTCTTGCCTTTGCCGCCGAACGAACTGATCGGGCCCTCTTTAGCCACGCCGGCTTTTGAGTCTGCCTGCGCAAGGTTCGAGGACTTATCGTCGGTGTCTTCGTTTTCATCTTCCTGACCATCGATAAGATCCCCGACCATGTCCATGAGCTTGTCGGGCAGTTCCGGCAGTTCCATCCCCTTCTGTGCACCCTCAGGCGCATCTTCCAGATTAAAGCTCTTGGTGTCCGGTGACTGATCGAGCATTCCGAGCCCATCCTCGGATTTCTCCTTTATCTTGCTCAGCTTCGCCAGGAGTTTTTCCGTGCACTCGACGCAGACTTCCTTCGGCTCTTTTTTCTCGAGAGCCTTCTCAAGGTCATCGAGTTGGCCGGTCATGCTTTCCCACTCTTTCGCCATGGCGTCGGTAAGGGAGTTCTGTGGCATCTTTTTCAGGTCGTCTGCCGCACACTCGGATACATTGGCCGCACGCTTGTGGAACTCGGCGAGCTGCTCGTATTTCTTCTGATCGGTTTCATCGAGCTTATCCTCATTCTCCTGATTCAGTGCCTCGATAGCTTCCTCGGCCTTCTTCTCGAGCTCGGAGAGTTTTTCGGCCTTCATAGCGCTCTTTTTCAGGGCATCTTTCAGTTCTTCTTTTTCTTTGTCGGCATTCTCGGCCAGGGCCTTCACCAGCGAGGCGATGGTTGCCTCCACCTTTTCAAGGATTTCCTGTTCGGTTGTGACGGCCTTTTCGCGCCGCTTCTCCTGCAGGAAGGTCTGCGCCTGCACAATGTCCGCGGGAATACGCAGCTCGTTCGTTCCTCTGTAGATGGCCAGCGCGGCCTTAGCCAGCTCGGGCGAAATAGATCGCAGGTTGCCGGACAACGTCTTCAGCAGGCCAATCGCTGCAGTGGTCTTCGGATGCAGATGGCTCTCTTCCCTCGCTAGCATCTTGAGGGATTCGCCTTCGACCGCCGTGCGCGCCTTGATCTCATCCTGCGTTTCGCGAATTCGCTGGAACGCCTGCAGGACTTCGTGGACACGCACCGCGTGCTGCTCGTAGGCGAGACGTTCAAGGAGCTCCTCAAGTCGCCAGAGGACCCTCTGTTCGATTTTCGTGGCGTCTGACATCTGTTGAATGCGGTCCCCGGTTTCGGTCGCTCCAGCTGTCTCGAGCATCTGCACGGCCTCGACCATTTCGTTGGCGGCCAGCGGCTTGAGCGTGAGGGGCGCGGCGGGATGGGTGGCACCCAGAAGATTAGCGACCTCGATAGTCTTCTTCTGAATATCCGTCTGATTGTTGAGGACGATATCGAAACGGGCCTTATCGGAACCGGAGAAGTTGCCGTCCGGTTTGAGTCTATCGCGAATGTCTTCTGTCTGTTCCAGGTTATCGTTCTGGCGTTGGACGAGTTTTTCGAGTGCTTCGAGCCCGGTGGCGAATTGCTCTTCTTTCTCATCGGAGATCCCCTTGTCGTCCTTTATCTGCAGTATCACTTCATCGGAAAGAGTGAGGCCGGGGCCCGTCAGGTCATTGAGGTCTGCAGCCTGAATGCGCAGGGCAAGCGTGGTGTCCGGTTTCGGTGACCAGTCCGCGAGCTCGAGAGGGAATTTCAGGCTGACGCTCTCCTGGCCTTCGAAGTTCCATTCGTTCACTGGTTTCCAGTCCGCCTCTTCCCCGGTGAGATTGATCTGCAATACGACCTTGCCGAGACCGAAATCATCGGATGCAACAATTTTCAAAGGCACGGTATCAGTGGGCGATGCCGTTGGACTGGAGAGCTCGGTGGCGAGCTCAGCGTTGGGAGGGCCATCAGGCACTGATACCACCCTGTAGCTCACGGGCGGACCGGCGATTCCGCTGGCAGGCACCATCTCGATGCTGTAGTTGCCTGATTCCTTCAGCACCATGCTCCCCCGCATTGCTCCGTCCTCGACGGCGAGGGGCGTTCGTTCAAGATCTGCCATCACAAGTTCGGCAGACGTCACCGGCCGGCTGGATTTGAGAGTAAGGCTAACCTTTGTGCCGGCGACAGCCTCCACGTGTCCGTCACTTTCCGGCACGTCTTTCGGGAAGACCTTTGTATAGGGGGGGTATTCGTATCGCAGTCGGATGCCGCTGATGCCAATGGACGGATGGACCGTCACCCTGTGGCTCTGCGAAATACCTTTGCCCGCCCGTACACGATAAACAAAGGGCGTACGAACGTTTGCGAACTGATGCCCGAAAGCTTCGGCCGCAGTTGACATCTCGACTGTCTGCCATTCCGCGCTGCCCGTGCGCCAGAGTATCTCCGGCTGGCCCTCAAACTCTCCGTGGACCAGGGCCAGGATACTCAACGATTCGCCAATCGTGAGCGCAGCGTTACCCGGACTGACATCGATATCCGGTGCACCGACCTGCGCGATTTCCTGCGTTGGATGAAGGTACCGGTCGGCCGCATTCATAAACCACGCCGGAAACGCACTGGCATAGATAATTAGGCCGGCAAACATGATCGCGGCAAGCGCGGCTGGCTTCGCCAGTTTCTTCAGCGCACCTGTTTTGGCGAGGTCGACCTTCTTCATATGAAACTTCGCCTCTTCAACCAGAGCTGCCACAAAGGAATTGACCTCACCACCATCCGTTATCTGAACAGCGTTGACCGGCCGCTCACCAAGATCGGGAAACTCTTCTTTCAGAGACAGCGCGGCGCCGGTTCGGGAAACCGGCCGAGCGATCCTTCGAACCACGAGAATCGCCACTAATGCCGTCATAGTGAGAATCCACATCGGCGTGAGTAACGACCGATACGCGACAGACAGGTGAAGAAGGTTATCGAGCACGAAAAGCCCAATCGTGATGGCCAGACATATCGCGGCAGCCATGCAGATTCCTGACGTCACCCGGTTGCGCTGCAAGTCGTGTCGGACGTCTTCGATGGCTTCGTCAAACCATTTGTATGCGGAAGTGTGGAGTTTCATGGTCATCAATCCGTTTTAAGGTACAAAAAGTTGCAGGTTTAGAAGGTCCAAGGTCAGAGGCGCAAGGTCAGATCCCTGAGCCCCGATAGTGTTAATGCGACAAAGCGTATCCAAGTACATTGACGCCGATCTTGATGGCGGCTTCAGGGTCGTAGCCCAGGCAGTATTTGCAGTCTTCTTCTTCCCAGCCGCAGCTCAGGCTGTAACGACTGTAGATGACGGCTGTCGTGCCTTTGACGTCGATGCCTTCGAGGTATGGGTATTTGATGTTCGAATGCCTGGCCGCGATGTGATCGGGCAGGCTTGTCTTCGTGATGTCGTAACCGATATTGAAGAGTGAATGTGTTGGAGTGAGCAGTTCGAGCTTCTCTTTGGGCAATACGCGACCGATCTCCCGGCGGAACGCGAAATCGAAATCCTCTCGGCCGCAGCAGCTTTCGGCGAGGAGCGTTCCTCCGCCTTCGACGTATTTCCGGAGGGCGGCCACCTCGGGATCGGAAAGTTTGAACTCGTCGTGACCTGTGATGAACAACGCCGGATTCGAGAACAGCTTGGGATCGGTCAGGGAAAGATCCTCGCGTTTGTACTTCACGTCTGCCGGAAAGTTCTTGTCCAGGTCAGAGAGCAGGTTGGCGATGGAGCTTACGTGTCGATTCCATTCGCCGCTGTACTTCACCCGTGCCAGGACCACTTTGCCGCGACGTTTGTCGTCGGCGTCTTTGTACGACTTGGCCATTGCCAGGATCTCGCCCTGCTTCCTGTTGACCAGGGCATAGCTGAGCATATTGACACCCAGCTTGATCGCATCCGGTGAAACCACCCCTTTGCTGTGAGGGTGAGTGTGGTGATCCCATCCACACGACAGGTCGTAAGGTGTAAAGAAGACGGCCGTCCTGCAGCCGATATCGACACCTTCGAGATAAGGCTGGTTAGCCGGGCGATCTGTGACCAGCTTGGTGTAGAAAACTCTCTTGATTTCGTGGTGCGCGGTGAAGACAGGATGGTCGAGCGGCAATCGCTTAAACCGCCGATCCGGAAACATTTTGCGCACCTCAGTTTTGGCCGATTTGGCAAATTCCTTCCGGCCACAACAAGCATCCATGATGAGCGTGCCCCCACCTTCGATAAAGTCGCGCATCAGGCGGCGCTTGGCCCCGTCGAGTTTGAAAGCGTTGTGCCCGCTCATGTAAACGATGGGCGTCTCCGCAGGGTCGAAGCGGTAACCGAATTCGACCACGATAGAGCGAAACGGCGTCTGGAACTGTCTGCCAAGCAACTTGGTCAGGTTGAAGATGTCGTTGCGGTCAGTCATCCAGTCGAGGTTAGCGCCAAAGCTGATCTTGGCCGCAATCGTCGACGGCGCGGGCGGCATCTTCTTTTCAGTTCGGCGAGTCGGAGCGCAAGGCAGCTTGGATACCCCTCGTCCTGGGGGCTTGGCACTTTCCCCCCCGGCGATGCGCTGAGGCTTGGGCTTTGGTGGCGGCCCGCACATGCCCCGGGCGCCTCCTTTACTCTGTCCGAAAGCGACACTGGTATGGAAGGTGGCAATGAACGCCGCAATGGCGAGTGCCTGGATGGAATTGCGCAACATGAACATTTTACTCCTCACGAAAAAAGTGCTTCGAGAGGTACGGAGGTTTTGCACGACTGTGTGCAGTTGCAGGGCTCATCGACCAATCTTCAAAGCTTCAGAAGTTCAGAGGTTCAAGGTCATATCTTTGATAGACCTTGAACCTTGAACCTTGAATCGTTCTTAATGCGATAAAGCGTACCCGAGTACATTAACGCCAATCTTGATGGCGGCTTCTGAGTCGTAGCCCAGGCAGTACTTGCAGTCTTCCTCTTCCCAGCCACAGCTCAGGCTATAGCGGCTGTAGATGACGGCTGTCGAGCCTTTGACGTCGACGCCTTCGAGGTATGGGTGAGTGATGTTTGAATGCTTGGCCGCGATGTGTTCGGGCAAGCTTGTCTTGGTGATGTCGTAGCCGATCTTGAAGAGTGAGTGTGCAGGCGTGAGCAGTTTGAGCTTCTGCTTGGGCAACACACGGCCCATCTCTCGGCGGAAAGCGAAATCGAAATCCTCACGACCGCAGCAGCTTTCGGCGAGGAGCGTTCCTCCACCCTCCAGGTATTTTCGGAGGGCGGCCACTTCGGGATCGGTAAGTTTGAATTCGTCGTGACCGGTCATAAACAGCGCCGGATTCGAGAACAGTTTGGGATCGGTCAGGGAAAGATCCTTGCGTTCGTACTTCACGTCTGCTGGAAAATTCTTATCCAGATCGGCGAGCAGGTTGGAGGTGGAGCTGACGTGGCGATTCCATTCGCCGCTGTATTTCACCTGTGCAAGTACCACTTTTCCTCGACGTTTGTCATCAACGTCTGTGTACGCTTTGGCCATGGCGAGGGTCTCGCCCTGCTTCCTGTTGACCAGGGCATAGCTTAGCATGTTGACGCCCAGCTTGATCGCATCCGATGAAACCACTCCCTTGCTGTGAGGGTGAGTGTGGTGATCCCATCCGCACGAGAGGTCGTAAGGCGTGAAGAAAACGGCCGTTCGGCAGCCGATATCTACACCTTCAAGAAAGGGCTCGTTAGCCGGACGATCTGTAACCAGCTTGGTATAGAAAACTCTCTTGATTTCGTGGTGCGCGGTGAAGACGGGATGATCGAGCGGCAGTCGTTTGAACCGTCGATCTGGAAACATCTTGCGGACCTCACCTTTGGCCGATTCGCCAAATTCCTTCCGGCCACAACAGGCATCCATAATGAGCGTGCCCCCACCCTCGATAAAGTCGCGCATCAGGCGGCGTTTGGACGCGTCGAGTTTGAACGCGTTGTGTCCGCTCATGTAAACGATGGGCGTCTCGGCAGGGTCAAAGCGGTAACCGAATTCGACCACGATGGAGCGGAACGGCGTCTGGAACTGTCTGCCAAGCAGCTTGGTCAGGTTGAAGATGTCGTTGCGGTCAGTCATCCAGTCAAGGTTGGCACCAAAGCTGATCTTGGCCGCAATGGTCGGCGGCGCGGGCGGCATTTTCTTTTCAGTTCGGCGCGTGGGTGCGCAAGGCAGCTTGGATGGCCCTCCTGGCGGTTTGGCACTTTCACCGCCGGAGATGCGCTGAGGCTTTGCCTTTGGTGGCGGCCCACACATGCCCCGGGCGCCGCCTTTGCTCTGCCCGAAGGCGACACTGGTGTGGAAGGTGACAACGAACGCCGCAATGGCGAAGGCTTGGATAGCGGTACGTAGCATGTGATTACTCCTCAGGAAAAAAATGAGTTTGTGGGGTAAAGAGAGTGGGAAATGGAATGTTGAGAATTTCAGGATACAGGATACACGATTCTGGACATTTTTCATGAATCTCCGACTGCATAACGGCGGACGGTCCACTCGGCTGCCGCGAAGGCAATGAAGCAGACGAGGAGGAGTGGACTGTTCCAGAGGCGGACACGCTGGGTCTGGACGACCTCTTTCTTTATTTGGGGGATCTGTTTGATGAGCTCGTTGCAGTTTTCCGGTGTGAGATATGAGCCGCCGCTTATCTGGGAGATCGTGGTCAGGAGTTTTTCGTTGAGGTCGGTCTTTTCCATTTCGATGGAAGCCTCGCCTACGAGGAAGGAGACCGCGTCGGTGGCGATCAATTCTCCCCCCGAGTGCAATTTCGCGGAAACCTGGAATTGACCGGCGGTACGGGGCGTGAAGACTGTCTCGTATCTCGATGCTTCGTCTGCCCTTTGAAAAGAAAGTGGAGAAGACGCGCCGTCGGGGCCGGTCAACGTGGCCTTCAGATCCGGTGTGGATTCCGCAGTCTGAATGATTCGGGCTTCGATGCGGATGGGATCGGTGATCCGGTATTCCTGCTTGTCGGTTGCCAGGCGGAGCGGCTGTTCGTTGCGGGGATCGTCCTCCGGGTCAGGCATGAGCCAGCGGATGAGCTGGGACCAGAATTGCTGATACGCAGTGGAATCGCCCCCACGGCCGAGAGATTCAAAATCCCAGTGCCAGGTGGTATCGACGGCCATCACCGCGGTCTTGCCTTTGCCGTAGCGCTGTACAGCGAGAATGGTGTCGGGCTTGAGGATGCGCCGGGCAGAACGCCGAACCAGCAGCACACTCGCGGCCGGTTTGGCCTCGCCCAATCGATTCGAGCCGGACAGGCCGGGCAGCGATGCCCAGAGACTGCGATTCTCGTCAGGGTCGGGCGACAATTGGAGAATCGAATGCTGCGAACCGTCTGGCGTGAGGATTGGCCGAAACTCACCTTCGGCCTGAATGTCCCCAATGGGTTTGACTGCAATCGGCAATGCCTTCTCTATCGGAGTGCCTTCGTAGCCGCCGGAGGCCAGCGTCTGCTTTCCTCCCAGCATCAGCAGCGCGCCGCCGCTTTTCACGAAATCGGTCACGGCCCGCAGTTGCTTGTCCTCAAACTGCTTCGACTCGATGTCACCCAGAATGACCAGATCAAACTCCTTCAGAGCGGCCGCGTTGAGGGGCAGTGCGCCTTGATGCCCGGATGCTTCGGCGTCCGTTTCTTTTGTCGTCTGGTGAAAGAACCTGGTTGGGCCCACGCGCAGGTAGCTTTCGATGGAAGTATCTTTGTCCATCGCCAGGAGGCGCCGCAGAAACTTGTATTCCCACCGCATGGCGCCCTCGATGTAGAGGATTTGGTAAGAGCGGTCGATGACCTCGATGCTGAAGGAAATACGGTTGTTCACCGCGGTCAGCTCGTCTTTGATAGTGGGCGTAGAGACCGTGTACACGAATTGCCCCGGTTCTCGGGCAACGAATGACAACCGCACGGTCTCGACCTCGTCCGGCTTCACGCTGGCCAGCCCGGTGGCGATCTCTTTGCCGGCCGATCTGAGCGAAAGCGGTGTGACAGCAGAAATGCCGCGAGACCTGACGGCCAGCTCCACAACGACCGTGCTGCCTGCTTCGACCAGTTTCTCGACCTGCAGATCCGTGAGCGCCAGGTCTTTTGCCGCTGCATCATGATGGGCACCCACACCGATGCTGAAAATCGGCACGCCGGCCTGGGCCAGCTTCACCACGTCTGCGGAACGATTGTCCTGCCCGTCACTGATGAGCACGATGCCCGCCATGGGGGAAGAGCCTCTTCTGGAATTGGCCGTTCGGAGCGCCTGCGCAACGTTGGTCAGCGGGCCATCCGCGGCCGCATCTTTGAGGGAATCGTTGGGTAGACTGCTCGCCTGGTCGGCGAAGGTGAACAGCTCCACATCAAACTTGCGGGAGAGGTCATCCAGCAGATCGGCATCTTTCCCGTTGAGGAGACGTTTAGCCTGTTCGATGCGTGTCCGGCCGTTTGGCAGATCGGGCAGGCTCATGCTTGTCGATGTATCGAGCAAAACGGCGACGCGGCCTTCGTGAACGATGGTACGGGTTGATTTGAGATTCGGCTGCGAGATGCACAGGGCGAGGAGCCCGACCGCCATGAATCGCACACCGGTCGGCAGCATCCAGAACGCACGTTTTCTGATTCGGTAGGCGCGTACGCAAAAGATGGCCATCAGCACAAGAACGAAAACACCAACCCCAAGCGCCACCGGGGTGAAAGGGTTGGCAAAATTCCATTCGTATTGGCTACCGAACAGACTCATGAAGGCTCCAGCGTCGAAAAAGCTCGGAACACAGGGACAAGCCAGTCTCCACTTGTCCCTGCGGACCTGTCTGTTCAGGGGCGAGATTCGTTAGTGTGCCGGAGCAGGCTCAGCATCCTGGCCTACTCTTACCGAGACTCCTGCAAACTTACCGACCTGGTCTTCCTCGTTTCGAATGGTCTCCGGCTGGGGGGCGAAGCGTCCGGAGAGGAAGGATTCGATCAAGTAAAGAGCGAAGGCCGCGTAGAGTAACGGCAGCGAAAGACGAATACCTCGACGCTCTTTTAGCAAAAATGCAGCCACCGGCTGAGATTCCTGCACGATGCTGAGGGGCACCCCCTTTAACACCTTTCGTAAGACAGCATTGGAAGTCTGGCTCAAGTCGGATTCTTTTGTGTCCACGTTGACAGCGAACTGCGAAAACTTTTCACGCTCCGTGCCGGAAAACTGAGCCACATAGGTGCCCGGCTCACTGGTTTCATTGAAATGCGCCACGACCATGTTTCCCTGCAGAACGCCTTTGAGTTTGTGCTCGATGCCCGACGGAGTCTTCACGGCTATGCGTGTGCCGAAATCCGCCAGGTCAAGAGCAAATGGAATGCTCTCTCCAACGATGTAATTGCGGCCGAAATGCGTTCCGCCCGTCAGAAACTGGGTGACATGATGAATGAAAGGCACAAAACTGGTCTTGAGGGGCAGATTTCCCCAATCCGCATCTACAGGGAAAGCGGCCACCAGCACTTTACCCAGCCCGCGATTGGCCTCGATGAGCGCGGGGCTGCCGTTATCAAAGCTTGCGAGCACGCGGCTGTCAGAGCGGCCCTCGTTGAGGAGCGTGTGAACCCTATGAAATCGAAAGTGTGAAAGGTCGCCGGCCTTCTCCCCGTCGAAGGGCTTGAAGATGGGATGTTGATTATCCCATTGAGTGAGCTTCAGCGCGCTTTCAGCATCGGAAGCCTCACCGGCAGGCTTGCCGAACCCCGCCGGCAAGAGGCCCCCCTCGCCGGACGCAAGGGCCTGGTTGTGCCAGGGGATGTCCGTACGATCGCCGGGGAAGATGAGCATTCGGCCTCCTGCGTTTACATGGCTCTGCAGCTTTGAAACATCATTTGCCTGCAGTTTGGCGACGTTTGCCAGAATGACAGCTTCGTAGCGTGACAGGTCTTCGGACGAGATTTGGCCCGATTTGATGACCTTTGGGATGAATGGGGACAGCGCGCTCTCGCTGCCTCCCGGGGACAAAGCAGAGGACAAGAAATAGGTCTCGCTGCGGAACGTTATCTCTGACGGCGCGCCATCGACGACAAGCACCGGGACGCCATCGTGGACGGTCACCGCAAAGTGTCGGCGGTCGTCTGCTTCGAGCGGATCGCCGTCAAGTTGAAAGAATCCCTGACGCATGCCTGCCTGCTCGAGGGGATGATGAATAGTCACCTTGGCAGAGCCGCCGAACGGCACTGTTAGAGGTTTTTCCGCCTGATATTTTCCATCAATAGCCAACCGCACGATAACGTCTGCATCCGCTTCTCCGAAGTTCTGGATTTCCGCTGTAAAGGCCACCGGCCGGCCCCGTGATTTGACTTCGGAAGGCGCTTCCGTGCGAATAATCGCCAAGTTGCCGCGCCGCTCTCCGGCCTCTTCGGCATCCTCGGATGTAACCCCGCCTACATCAATAACGTAGATGTTCAATCTGTCTTTGAAGTCCGGCAGATCCAGCTCTTTCACATCGCCCTGCCAGCTTGCCTGCTGTCGATCCGACACCACGCAGATTTCTCTGTTGGCCGTTTGGGACTTCTGCAACATTTGCAGCGCAACAGAGATGGCCTCGGGCATCGATGCGCGGGAAAGTGAGGGACGGGTAGTGGCAAGTCTCTCGCGAATTTGCTCTATCTCAGGGGTCAGTTCCTCAGGTACATCGATGTTTTCGCCGGCAACGACCAGCCCTGCGGAATCTGACTCATCAAGCACCTGCAAAATCTCGTCAACCCTCGCCTTGCCCCTCTCGAATCGAGAGAGATGCCCATCGCGACATTGCATACTCATCGAAGCGTCGAGCACAACGACCATATCCGTCGGCCCGTCAATCTCTCCGACTGCTCCCCCTGTTTTCTTCAACACAGGTCTCGCCAACGCCATCACCACGAGCAGCAGAACCGCAAGCCTTACCAGCAGCAACAAGATATTCTGAATACGCAGCCGCCGTGAGCTCCGCCGCATAGCAGGCTGGAGGAACCGCATCGCGGCAAAGGGAATCCTCCGCATCTTCGACCGCGGCCGAAGGTGAAGTAGCACGGGAATGCCGAGCGCAAGCAGGCCCCCGAGTATGGCTGGGGTAAGGAAGAGGAGCGACATGAAGGTCCCTGAACGCGGATGCGGAATTCACGATGCGGACAGCGAGTTCCGGGCCAAACAAGAATCAGGTTGTTGTGACTGCATCCGCCTGCTCGATGCGCGTTTTCTGTTCTGCGACACAGGGCGGAATAGAGGCCAGGTTCTCGCCGGGCAGTGCTTCGCCTTGTGCTATGGTGAGACAGAGCTCCATGCCTTCCTCGAGATTGGTTCTGTATTGTTTGAGTGCTTTGACTTCTGCCGGCGAATGGCAACAACCTGACTGCTCGATGTACTGGTCTACGTACATCTCGATTTCTTTAGCAAACATGTGCGGCCGGTCTTCAGGGACAAAACATTCTCCTCTGCCGTAGATGTGGTCAACCATCTCTTTCAATGTATAGGTACGGTTGAACCAGGCAAGATTGGGGCCTGGGCAGATGGCCTGTGGTGCATCTTCGGCCTCGGCCAGGCCGAGGGAGATCAGCGCGCCGTTGCCAAGGTGATCGCAGATGCATGACTTCTCAGTGACACCAGTGCGGAGCCTCTGTTTCTCCTCGTCTGCGACATCCATTTTTTCAATCTCTTCAAGCTTCAGCTTCTGGTATTGCTGGGAGCTGGCGCAGATAGGCTCTTCAGTGAATTCTGTGTTGCTGATAAGAAAGTGTTTGGAGCATTTGGAGCCGGGTTCCCCTCTTTCGTTCTGTTCCTGGGTGCACAGCTCCGAGCCTGAGGTGCGCAGGTTGTTGAACGGGATACCCAGAGGGGAAGCATGGCTTACATAGAGTTCGTCATCACCAGCATCCTTGAGGCTCTCCAGGGTCGAGTGATCGACGCACGTGGCCTCCGGCACAAGCAGAAACGGCGTTCCCCAGCCGGTCAGGTCAGCGTCAAAATCGCGATACATGCGTTGAGCTTCGCCGTGGTTGCCGATGCCACCCTGTACGGAGAGGAGTGGACGGGCTTCAAGCGCGGACTCAGGGAAATTCCAGCCTTTTTTGTCGTAAAACTTCTTCACGGCCGGCTGCAGGGACGTCGTCAACTGCGAGCGTTTTTCCTGAAATTCCTTAAGCGCGGCGGGCATCAAGACCCCTTTGGTGGGGAAGGCATGGCCGCCGCAGTTGAGCCCGGATTCGATTCTGTATTCGGCCACTTCGAGTCCGAGCTGGGCGAGCACTTTGCCCTGCAGCATCGCGGATCGAAAGTCACTCACTTTGAGGATGAGCTTCTTCTCAATCACGCCCTCTTCGTCTCGGTAAAAATTGGGGAGCACCGCCATCAGCTTGATGAGGTCTCGATTAATCCCCGCGGAGAGAACCAGGGCGGATTGCGGCCGGCTGTTCGCAAATCCTCTCAGCGCGGCTTTCGCGTCGCTGAATTCCGGTCCGAGCGGTTGACCATGGCCGTTCGTGTGCCGCCTGTCGAGCTTGACCATGATATTGACATCTATCGAGCCCGGGCTCATCCGATCCGTCAGATCTTTGGCAAGAGCAATGCGCTCTGGCCCATCGTCCATGGCCAGCAGACGGAGATAATCCTGCTTCAACTCGCAATCATCGGGCAGCAGTTCGAAGTAATGGCGCTTCTCGTTGTCCTCGAAGAAGGACTGATTGCGTGTGGATTCGAAGCGCGTTTCCACGATTTCGTGGACCGTGTCCAGGTATGCTGTGATTCGCTTGGCGCGGGCATCCGGCTCGTTGGCTGAAACCTTGAATACCGGCAGACCATACTCTTCGCGATAATGCTTGCTGAGCCGGTAGAGGAGAATGTCATCCACAAGCGAGATAACGGAAGAAATGCCTAGATGGCCGACACGAATCGGGCTGTCCGCTGAGTGTCCGGTGCCCATCACCGGAATGTGGAATCTGTGTGGTGAAGGTGTCATTCGATGTGTTTTCCGGATTAAGAGTCAGCGGAAACAGGCAGCACGTAAACAAGAGTAAACTGTCGTATGGCTGCAGATGTTGGCGCTTCCGCTGCAGTTCCGTATTGGAACTCCGCCCTGCTGCAGAATGAGGTCTCCTGCAGAGATTATGAACCTTTATCAGCAGGCCTGCACTGAAAAATCTGCGCATCGGGAGGTGGTGGCCTCCGGCGCAAATGATGTTCCCCGTGCAACGACTACGGTTGGACAGGAAACTGGAAGACAGGATGCGGGAATGGTCAAAAGCGCTCTCTGAAAAAAAATCACTCAGCTCCTTGAAGCATGAAATTTGCTGCATACAATCCTACCAAAATTGAGACTGATTCTCAATTGCAGGAAATTCAGGGCGGCCCTTCCCACACCGCTGCCTTGTCTAAGCTTACGTTCTTAACGACTTTCTAGTAATTTCGCAATGTCCCTTGCCACCGCCGCTGATTCTACAGTGCCTGTTGAGGGCCAACAGGATATCCTGTTGATCGGCAATCCCAACGTCGGCAAGAGCGCACTTTTCAAAAACCTCACAAACCGCTACGTCACAGTTTCGAACTACCCGGGGACTACGGTCGATGTCGTGCGGGCACAATCGCGATATCCGGAGATTCCAGGACAGGTCATCGATACGCCTGGCATCAACGATCTCTCCCCACGGTCTGAAGACGCCAGAGTAGCCAGTGAAATCATCGAGAGCCACCCCAAATCAGTGATCGTCCAGGTGGCGGATGCAAAGAATCTTCGACGGGCCCTCTTCCTGACACTGAAACTGAGTGACTTAAACCGGCCCCAGATTCTCGTTCTGAATATGGCCGATGAGCTCGCCCACATTGGTGGCAGTATCGACACTGAAAAGCTGAGCGAGTTGCTGGGCGTGCCGGTCATCACCACGGTTGCGGTCCGCAATGAAGGCACCGATGAAGTGGTCTCTGCGGTGACCAAGGCCGCGCCCGTGAAAGTGCAGGCGCAAGAGGGAACCAGCACGGACGAGTTTGAAAGGAACTGTTCGCTCCTTGATGAAGCGAATCAGATCCTGGCGAAGACCTACAAGCTGACCAGGCCTGACAGTCCGTCGATAGGCGCCCGCCTGGGTTATATGGCGACTCAGCCCATCCGGGGGCTGTTGCTCCTGCTGATCGTTCTGCTCGGGCTTTTCTGGTTCGTGGGCATGTTCGGCGCAGGGACACTCGTCGATGCCATGGAAACAGGTCTCTTTCAGCAGCGGATTAATCCCTTGCTGATCAATGTGGCCAATAGCGTCCTGCCTTTTCCGCACACAAACGAAGTGGAAACTGTTGAACTCGCGGTCTCCATCCCACTGACTCCGGTTCACGAGATCGAGCTCTTCACCAGCCCTCGCGATTGCATCACTTCCTCTTATACACTGCCGCAGGAGCCGCTGACTTTTTTCCAGCAGTGCTGCCGCTTTGTTTATGATTTTCTCGTTGGCGAGTATGGCTTGTTCACTATGGCCTTGAGCTATGGGATAGCCATTGTTCTTCCCATTGTCGCTACATTCTTCGTGGCCTTCAGTTTATTGGAGGATTCCGGCTACATGCCCCGTCTGGCCATCATGGTGAACCGGCTCTTCCGCCTTATGGGACTCAATGGCAAGGCAGTCCTTCCTATGATTCTCGGCTTGGGGTGCGACACAATGGCCACAATGACCACTCGCATTCTCGACTCGAAGAAGGAACGCCTGGTGACGACTCTTCTGCTTGCGCTGGCCGTGCCTTGCTCTGCTCAATTAGGCGTCCTGCTGGCCATGATGGCGCGCCTCTCATTCACTGCCGCGATGGTTTGGGTTGCATTGATGGTCTCTGTCATGCTCGTGGTCGGCTGGCTTGGCTCGAAGGCGTTTCCGGGCGAATCGAGTGACTTTATTCTGGAAATCCCTCCGATTCGCTGGCCGCAATTCGGCAACATCATTGCAAAGACTTTTGGCCGGTTGGAGTGGTACATGAAAGAGGTGATTCCGCTCTTCATCATCGGAACGGCGATCCTCTTCCTGCTGGATCGATTCGGCGCCTTGGACTGGATATCGACAGTGGGTGAGCCCGTCGTATCCGGTTGGCTCGGCCTCCCGATCGAGACATCCAACGCGTTTCTTATCGGGTTCATGCGCAGAGATTTTGGGGCAGTGTACCTCCTTGATGCGGCCATGGGGCCCGATCCGCTGCTGAGCCCACATCAGGTTCTGGTATCCATGGTTACCATCACGTTATTCATGCCCTGTATTGCTACCTTTTTCATGATCGCGAAAGAGTTTGGCCGCAAAGTAGCGTGGGCCATGGTCGCCTTCATATTTCCCTTTTCATTCCTGGTCGGTGGCCTTGTGCATCGATTGGGAGGTTTCCTCGGAGTGTAACCGTGCCTGAAGATTCTCCTTTCTATCACTGTCCGATGTGTGGCTTCGAGTTCGATCGCTCGACCGCTGCCTGTGACCACGGCTGTCCGGTGTCCTCCATGTGCAATCTCGTACGCTGCCCGGGGTGTGATTACGAGTTTTCCGAGACTAGGAATCCCGTTTCCTGGTTTCGCCGCATCTTTCAAAACAAAACTAATGGCTCAGACTGCAGAGTGGTGCCTATGACCGGGATCGAGCCCGGCAGGGCGGCTCGCGTTAAAGTTATGAGCCACCATAAGACTCGGCGAAACTCTCTCGCCGCGTTTGGTCTCGTGCCCGGCAGTGAGGTCACCGTCATCCAGCATCGTCCTGCATGTGTCATCCGAATCGGCGAAACGGAGCTTGCCCTGGAGACAAGCATCGCCAGCGACATTTTTGTTGAGCCAGTGGATGCACACAAGGCCAGCCATCCAGAGCCGTCCGCTGCAACATAACGAGAATTTTCCGGGAGATGTTCCTGCTGCCTCCCATCTGACTGAATTGTCGAATCGTTTATCCGCCGGCTCAGACGGGTAAATCTTGCAGCGAATGCCGACATCGCGTGCAAAGAAGGTGGGTCTGGAATCTGGGATGGGAATGTGGAACGGGGATAATCCAGTAGAATGCGTTCGGAATCGGGATTGCGAAGTAATGACAGTTCCGCCTCTTCCTCGCCGTCTCTCGCGTTCTACATTCCACAGAGACCATCGCCACAACGCGGTAGCAGGCATTCTGAAGTATTTGGTATTGTGTTAGATTCCTTAACGCTGCAGGATTAATCATGACACCACGCGAACGTTACCTGGAAACCATCCTGTTCGGACGACCGGATAAAATCCCGTTTTCACCGGGCGGGCCGCGAGAATCTACACGGGCGGCATGGCACACACAGGGGCTGTCTCCGGATCAGTATTACATGCAAGCGCTCCATGAGATCCTCGATTTCGAAGCGCCGAAGACCAAACCCCAGACCAGTGCGGGTGTCTCGTTCAAGATGATTCCGACCTTTGAAGAGAAGATTATCGAGCACAAAGATGGGCACTACATCGTCCGGGACTGGATGGGCGCCATCACGGAAATCTCAGACACATTCGACTACACCTACATCCGGTCTGCCAAGGACTTTGTCACGAGAAAGTGGCATCGTTTTCCGGTTCAGAATCGCGACGAATGGGAGGAAATGAAGTGTCGGTATGATCCCGGAGGCGAAGGCCGTTTCCCCCTCGATTTCGAGAAACGTTGCGCATCCCTTCAGGATCGCGATTACATCGGCTCGATCCATTTCAATGGGCCTTTCTGGCAGCTCCGTGAATGGTGCGGCTTTGAAGGGCTGTGCATGTTGATGCTGGATGACCCCGATCTGGTTCATGACATGTGCCGCTTCTGGGCAGATTTCGTCTCGGCCACCATGGCACCGATACTGGAACGAGTCCAGCTCGATTCCGTGGGCATCTCCGAAGATATGGCCTACAAGGTCAAGAGCATGATCTCGCCTGCCATGGTCAGGGAATTCCTTCTGCCGGTCTACGAGCAGTGGATACCGGAAATCAAGGCATCCGGGTGCCCCATCATCGATATGGATTCCGACGGCTTTATCGGGGAGCTCATCCCCATATGGATCGACGTCGGGATCAACTGTTGCGATCCCATCGAGGTCGCGGCCGGCAACGATATCGTGGCGTTTAGAGAGCAGTTTGGAACGTCCATGGCCTACAAGGGAGGCGTTGATAAACGCGCCATCGCCAAAGGCGGCGAAACCATGAAAGCAGAGGTCATGCGAGTGGTGCCGCCTCTCATCGCAACCGGTGGCTTCATACCAAGCTGCGATCACGGTGTGCCCCCCGACATCTCATGGCCGAACTTTATCGAATACGCCCGGCTGCTGGCGCAGCTCACCGGCTGGACGGATTAAAGATCAGGGCCTGCTTGTGGAGAGAGCCAGTGGCTACGCATATCTGCCATGCCGCTGGATGGCGGACATGATTAGCCGGAGGCCGGTGAGGCGAGAGCCGTTGTTGATGGAACCGGCCGTGGCGAACAATAGTCCCCGGGATTCTTTTACCATCTCAAAATCGCGGAGGAATTCGGCTACCAGGTTCACCTCTTCGTTGCGGCTGAACGTAAACGGGGCGAGCTGTCCCTGGATGACCGTTTGCGGCATGAGGCGGCGAATCTCATCCACTCGGACTGTCGGGCCGAAGTTTACCATGGAGAAATTCAGCCGGGACAGGATCGGCAACAGGTGTGACATGGCCGAATCAGAATGCTGGTAGCGACGGTCGTCTGGCCCAGGGCTGTAGGCGTCAAAGACCGCCTTCAGGATCGGGTATCCAAAGAAATCATACGTATCGGGTGACAGAATTGCGCAGTTGTCATCGAGGAAGCTGAACCCTCTCGGCGCTGTCTCGGGGGTGTAACCGGCCTCCTCGTCTTTAATGCGGGCAAGCTCCAACATTGTGCGCAGAATAAGATCGCGGAAACGCGCTGCCAGGTCAGGCTTGTCAAGGATCAGAAATATGAGCTTCTCCACCCCGTACACGGACATGGCGAACGTCACCGGACCGCGCTGCCCCCGGTAAAGGGGCGGCTTGATTCCGAGCTTCATCAGGCGGTCCTTTTCTACCTCCCAGTTATCCGGAAGGACATATTCGCGCAGGTTGTGTAAACGGCTCTCGACACGATCGAGCAACCGGACGAGCGAATCTGAATCTTCTGCCGAGTGCGTCAGCCACCACGAGCCGGACATCCAGATATTCTTCGCTTCGAAGATGTCATGCAGTGATTTTGTGGCGGGATAGCTTGTATTCGGATCGCCTTTCTGTTCTGACAACAGGCGTCGCCCGAGGACCTTTTCTGATATGTCGTTGTAGGCTTTGTTGAGCGACATCCGCCAGGGCTCATCGTGTCCGTAGCGCCAGAAATCCTCCTCGATTCCCAACTCGTCATAGACGCATTCGCCGCTCATCCAGATCCCAAGAGGGCATTGCGGGATCTCACGGCCAAAGGGATCAGCTCTGGCGACATCCTGGTCTGCATAAAAGCGATCCAGATCAAGCGGCGCGAGTCCGTCATTAGAGTGGGCCTCAGCTACGAGCTCTTCGGCCAGTTTTAGGTGGTTTTCCTGCAAGTAGAGACTGCTCATGGGTCAGGGCTGGAGAATTGGAGTATTGGAGAATTGAAGTGTTGGAGTGATTATTGGAATGCTGTACTCCCAAGAATTAACAACCATGATGCCCAAAGGTCGTCACAACAACCACCGCCATCCGAGTCGTCACTTACTCATTACTCATTACGCATTACGTATTACTCATCTTCTCCAAGTTTTCTGAGCTCCCCGAGAAACACGGCCTGCGGCTTTCTCACATGTTCGAGACTGTCATAGGGCGAGCCGTCCAGCAGTACAAAATCGGCAGCGTTCCCCTTCTCTACATTTGCGGATGAGCAGCCCCAAAGCTCACGGGGAAGCGATGTTCCTGAGGTCAGAACCTGGGTGACCGTAGCTCCGGCTTTGTGCAGGTAGAAGAGCTCATCGATCGGCGCCTCACCGTGAACGACCCCGTAGCTGCCGGAGTCTGAGCCTGTGATGACCGGGACGCCGACCTCGTATGCCTCGACCGCGCGTTCATCGTGGTTGTCCAGGATCGCGCGCAGGCGGCCGCAGGTGTCTTCGTCCCACCCGGCGAGTTCGGGGCGCTCATATTGGAAGTCGACTGGTGAGAAAGTCGGCGTCCAGGCGATCCTCTTCTCGGCCATCTGTTCGAGGATGGTGCGATTCATAAAAAAGCCGTGCTCGATGCAGTTGATGCCGGCTTCCACCGATATTTCGAGCCCGTCTTCACCGCTGCAGTGGGCGAAGGTCAGCAGGCCTTCTTCTTTCGCGGTCTGAACGATCAGCTTTGCTTCGTCCAGCGTGAATTGCGGGCCGCCCTTCATTATGCCTTTTTCAAAATCGATGATCCCGGTCATGACGATTTTGAGCTGGTCTATGGTGGGAGCGATCTTTCGAATGGTCGCCACTATCTCCTCTTCATCCGCCACCTCCTGAGCGAAGAAGCTTCCGTAGCGCTTTTTCATGCGGATGCCGGCGCCTGCGCTGAGAAGGTTGACGTTGCACTCGGGATCTGCTTCCACCTCTTCCTTGATTAAGTGGTTGATTCCGTGGCTGTCCCCCGCGTCCCGCATCAGTGTGATGCCCGCGTCCATATTCCGGGTCAGGTTCAGACGCGCGGAGCCGATCATCTCGTCGAAAGAGGACTTGAGGTATGCGCTGCGCTTTTTGAAATCCAGCTCGCCACCATCGAGGAAGAGATGGCAATGCGCCTCGACAAGACCGGGCATCAGAAACGACGCCTTCACCGTCTCCGTTTCGGTCGCAGGCCAGGCCGCGTCCGGCGAAAAGCCGGGCGCGGTTGCGTCCTCCGGCACGATGTCTTCGATGAGCCCGTCTTTCACCAGAATGGAATATGGGCCGTTGTCGTGGTGTGCGTACCCGTCGAAGTACGAATGTGTGACAAAGATGTGCGGCTTCACGGTTATTCCTCGCGATAAAGTTTCATGAGCTCGGTAAGCGCATCGAAGCCAGTGCATTCGAGCGTGTCTTTGAAGCCCTGGTAGATGAAGTTGTCTTCGGGCAGGATCTGATAATCACGGCCGGCCGTGCCGAGGATGGTGTCGAGCCCAAGGGGCATGGCCATGGTCAGAAACGCGGACTCAAGCTGCACCTTCAGCAGGCTTCCGTCGATCGCGCGGCCCGGGAGCATGATGCTCAGGTTGGAAAGACCGACCACGGGGTGCACTCCCTTCAGATCGGGATCAGAGCCAATCAGACGGATGGACTCGATGGCCTGTTTGATGACGCCCTCAGAGTCTGAAGCCATCGGGCCGATCGAGACATCGACGAATATGTCGTCGGCAGTCATGCCGCCGTTTTGTGCAAGCACCAGCTCTGTCAGCCTGCGGGCAGTCTGGTGGACGTCTTCGGCCGTGCGATTAGGCAGCCGGTCGTCCCCGTCGCTGCGTTCGGAAACCATGAGGATCATGCGGAACGGGCGCTCTCCGATGAGCTCCAGCATGTCCAGGCGCAGCTCGGAAATGGAATTGACGATGGGTTTCTTGCCATCGGCTTTAGCGTCGTCGTAAGTCGAAAGACAGAGCGTCTGGACATCCTTGCCCGGGTAATCGAAAGACAGGGGAATCGAGACGGCGTCCTGCACGGTATGGATTAGATCGACCAGAAAATCGGGGTCATCAGTCGATGCGTCCCCCACGTTGATGGTGAGGTAATCGGCCCCCTTCTCGGCCTGCATGACCGCCATGTCACGAATGCCGTCGAGGTCTTTGTTATCGAGAAGCTCTTTCGAGCGGCGGAAGCCGGGGTTGATCCTTTCACCAATAATGGTCAGGTTGTCGATGGACATGGTTCTCCTTGTTTGCGCGGTGCATGACTGGGTTGTGGCGGCAGCAGATCTCAGACGATTTCCGGCAAGACGGAATAATCTGAACAGCATCAAGTGGTTGCCTGCAACATCTGGTTTCGCCCGAAAACGGGCGGCCATTTCATTCGCCAGGCAATGCCCTCCTGTTCAAGAACACCGGCCTGTTCGAGCCCTCGGATGGTCTCCTCACCCATTCTGATGCTGATCTGGTCACCCTCTTTGGTGACCTTGCCCTCCAGCTTGCGAAAGTAAAATCACTTATCAAGCTGCGGATATTAGCCCGTGAAAGGGATGCATCAATTGGCCTTCACAAAAAGCGACACTTCAACAATGAGATTCATCAAAGACATCCATGCCGAAAGAACTGACGAGCAACCAATACTCTCGATCGAATTCTTCCCGCCCAAGACGGAAAAGGGAATCGAAGTACTCTTTCAGAACACCGTGCCGCGGCTGATGGAGCTGAAGCCCGATTTCTGCTCCGTGACGTATGGTGCCGGAGGCACCACCCGAGACACGACGCTGGAAATCGTCGATAGAATTCAACGGGAATTCAATCTACCCACTATGGCTCATCTGACCTGCGTCAATGCGACGAGAGAAGAAATTGTTGGGGTCCTGACCGAAGCCAAAGAGCGCGGCATCATTAACATCCTCGCCCTGCGGGGCGACCCGCCCGAAGGCGAATTCAAGAAAACCGAAGGTGGATTCGAATATTCATATGAACTGGTCAACTGCATTCGCGAGATGGGCGGATTCTCCATCGGCACGGCCGGCTTTCCCGAGGGCCACATCGCCTGTGAAGAAGGCAAACTCGTGGACTGGGGTCATCTGAAGACCAAGATTGAATGCGGCGCGGATTTTGTCATCACCCAGCTCTTCTTCGACAACAAGGACTACTTTGAATTCAGAGATCATCTCATCAGCGAAGGAGTCACTGTGCCTCTCTGCCCGGGAGTGCTGCCCATCCTTTCAACGGAACAGATCAAACGCTTTACGGACATGTGCGGAGCCAAACTGCCTCAGCCAGTGCTCTCTAAACTGGATGAGTTGGGAGACGATGATGATGCGGTTAGAGATTTCGGAATTGAATACGCTTCCAACCAGTGCCGCGAACTGATCGATCAGGGCGTGCCTGGCATCCACTTCTACACCCTCAACAAGTACACCGCGACGGCCGCCATTTTCCAGAACCTGGGACTGGCCTGAGGATCATGAGCGAACCAGATTACTTTCCGGAGAAAGAGCGTTACCACCAGGGCGAGCCGCTCCGGATCGGTAATCAGCGCGTGCTTCTAATCGATGATTTCTTCGTCGAAGATCGATGGAACGTTTACCGTGAGATGGTGGGCCCGGTGAAACATCCTTCCAGCCCCGTGCTCGTGGGTTCAAAGCCCTGGGATTTCCATGCGTATTCGCCTTGCGTGCATTACGACGAGGAAGCTGAAATCTTTCGGATGTGGTATCAGGCATTCGACGCGACAGCCTTCACCACTCAGTTCAGAACCGGAACGTGGGAACCGGAACGCGATGGATACCCTTACTTCGTCTGTTACGCAGAAAGTGAAGACGGCATCGAATGGTCGAAGCCTTCCCTCGATGGCATCAGGTATCGGGACTGGAGCAAGAACAACGTGGTCATGGTCGGGGAGCAAAAGGCACAGGCATTCCGCGTGTCTAAGACTCCTGAAGGATGGGGACAACCGGGGAAGTTCATGATGTCCTACAAGGACAATGTCGGTGGTAATTACGGCGCTCTGTGTCTGGCCTACTCAGATGACGGCATTCATTGGCGGCAGGACCCGGCGAATCCTGTTTGCGCGGGCTTGAGGGATACGCAGCATAATTTCATCTATGACGAAGTTCGAGACCGATGGCTGCTCTTCACTCGGCCCGTGAGCTTCGCGGGGCAACACAAGATGACAGAGCCCGACAAGGCACTGGGCATGAAGGGCCGCACCGCCGTAGCAACTGGAAAGACGCCTTACGAGTTTAATTATCCTCGCAACATCATCTGGCCTGAAGAGGACGAGCGGAAGTTTATCGATGCCATGATCGTAGACCGATGCGGCGCTCATTTCATTGGGTTCCGCACGATGATGGAACGTGAATCCGGCCAAATGCTGAACGACGTTTATCTGAGCTTCAGTCGCGACGGGCTGACCTGGAATCGACTGGCCAATGAACAGCCGTTCATCAAGCGAAGTGAGACAGAGGCATTCGACACCGGCCAGACATTCTCCCCAAAGAACATCGTTGAGGTCGGCGAGTGGTATTACCTCTATTACTCGGGCACAACGCATGGCCAGTCCACATTTGATGATATCGCCGGCATCGGCCTTGCCATGCTCCGGAGAGACCGGTTCGTTGCGCAAAGGTCGGACTCGACAGGAGGCTACCTGCTCACCCGCGAGTTTGTGATCGAAGGGGACAATCTCTTCGTCAACATGAAACACTATACCAATTACGGTTACTGTGGTTTCGCCGCGGAATTGGTGACCTTGCCCAAAAGCGGGATGGCCGGCCCCAGGATCATTGAGGGCTATTCCTTTGACGATGTTGACAACAAGCCCTGCGATCACCTTGATGCGCCGCTCACCTGGCAGGGAAAGAATGTCTCGGCCCTCAGAGGCCAGAGCGTTCAGGTACGCTTCTGGCTCAAAGACGTGGGTATCTTTGCCATCCAATGTAGTTGATGCCGGCCATTTCGAAGTCTTCAGAGACCATCCGCTCACCTGACCCATTCTTCGGAAGGCGGAATAATATTTCTTGCCGGCATCCCAATCGAGGCTCTTCTCACATCGCACGCTCTGCAGGTGCCTTCTTCGCACAGCACAAAGGCCGGGTCCTCTTCAACGGCATCACGAACGACTTCGTAGATATGGCTTGCCTTCATCAACTGTGAAGGGGCATGTCCAATCAAACCCTCTCTCAGGCAGCCTCTCTCTATAAGCAGGGGATTGATCTTGTGGAAGGCACGGCTGTCTCCCGGGCATTCGTAGATGTCGAGTGTCCGTTCCTGTCCGTCCTCATCGATGAAGCGGGCGCTCGGACGCCAATCAAGATGGAGCCAACAGAAGACGTTCACATAGCTCACACCGGCCATCACTTCCGCAACGTGGACGAACGAATTCGTGTCTTGTCCTACGCCGACCAGCAGAATCCAACCGTCGTTTTCGCAAAGACGATGAAACGGGCTACCGGCGCCGAGTGGTGTCGCCCTTAAGTGATCGCGAGTGATCTCTTCCGCAAGTCTTCCGATTGCCGCCGCGGAGTGCGTCGGATGAAGACTGCGAAACGCTTCCGGCCTTTTACGAAGCATTTCGGTAATGAGGCCAGTCAGGGAAGGAGTCGATTCTCTCTCGAAGACATCAGTATTCTTCGATCCCTCAAAGCAATTGGTGAAGGTCGGAGTCATAAGAGTGCCGTCAGAGCCGACACACGCGAGCAACGAATCGATGACCGTATCGGCGCCTCCTTCAACCTGACCGATGCTTTTGAGTGAGCTGTGCATCGCAACCAGATCTCCCTCGCCGATGCCAAGGGAACTGAAATCGGTGACGAGACGTTCGTGAGTAATGGGCATGAGGCTCTGCTCGATGTGAAAAGCGCAGGTCAGTCCGAGAACCCTGGGGTCGCAAGCGTCCCGCTGATTCCCCGTGATTATGGCCGCTGTCTCACCGCGCGGAAATCCAAATCCTCACTCTCTCACGCATGAAGTTCCGCTCACTTCTTGATATTCTGCGTCCCTGTCAGCCCCCAGGATTCAGGACCAGGAGCGGAACTTGAAAGTGAAGATCAAACTGTTCGCTACACTCGCCAGGTATCTGCCACCTGACGCAGAGAACCGGACAGCAGAGCTCCATGTCGAGGAGGGTACGACAACCGGCCAGATTCTCGATCAATTGGAAATACCGGCAGCCCTGGCACACCTGACAATGATCAACGGCCACCAGGAAGATCACGAATATGTTCTGCAGGAGGACGATCTGCTGACCGTCTTCCCCCAGGTTGCAGGCGGCTGAACTTAGAGCACAGCTATGGCGAGTAAACTGATATCACTCCGCCGCATGATGGGCATCCCGCCTGTTCTGTTCATTGTCCTGTCTGCGTTAGGGCTGGTCGCGTGCACTCCAAAAAAGAAGCCAACCGATGAAAAGCCCAACCGGCCTGCAACGTTTAGGCCTTTGAAGAAGTTCGGAGATATCCAGTTCGTTCCGAATCCAGCCAAGGTTGACGAACTAGAGATGCTTACTGCAGTTCATGCCCGCGAGGTGATCGTTCCCCGAAAGAAACTGCCCGGTCTCATCAAGCCGGTTTCCATCGACTCCCGGGGCCAGCCGCTGTCCCTGGCTATCCGAAAATGGAGCAACGATTGCGGTATCAATGTTGCCCTCCATCCCAGGTTGCTGGGCGACGTCCCTCCCCAGAAATACAAGCTCTGGCTCAAAGTGGACAGGATGCGGGCCGAGGATGCCCTGGACTGGATCTGCCGCTTGACTCGTTCCTGGTACGTGGTTGTTGAGCACGGAATTTTCATCGTGCCGGATTACCGCTGGACCGCGAGTGAACAGGCAAAGTTCCACATCGATCTTGTGGGCGGCCTCTTTCAAAAGCGCGGCGATGACCTGACGACGTTTCTTTATTCTGCGTTCCAGCCGGTTCTGCATAAGAAGAGTGGATTCAAGGTCGAGTTGTGGCAGGCATCCGGGCAACTGGTTTCCGTGCTGCCTGAGGCATGTTACGAAAACCTTGCCCGAATGATTCGAGAGATCCAGATTCATGTGCCCACCCGCGGGCATAGAGATCAATTGCCGACAACGATCATTCTTCCCAAACTTCCCCCGCCACCACCTGTCAGGCTGAGCAAGAGCGACTTTGACCAACGCTTCCGACGGACCATGCGAGCCTATTACAAGGACGCGGACGCGCTGGATATCCTCGCGGACATCATCAAGAAGACCGGCATCAACATCGCATTCGATTACCGCAGCATTCCATCAAGCAGGCGCACGCTTGATATCAACCTCGGTTACGTGCCGGCCAGCACTTTACTCAATGAGCTGGTCCAGCGCTGCTATCAGAAGAGGCTGGTCATCGAGCCACACCGCGGCATCTGGATCTATCCTGAGAAGCGTTCAATTGATTTTGGCCCGACCCGCCATCAGGCATGGCAGCGCGTCATTTTCCGTTCCTATCCAGCCCGCGATCTTGCGGGGAGTGGGAACAAACCAAGAAAGCCTTCAGAGGAAGACAAGAGCCGTCCGACCAAACACAAACTGGTTCAGCACGTGATGAATATAATCGGCGGCGACTGGCGCGAGCCTGCCTATGCCATCGGCTACAATCGTCCCTCCGGCCGACTTCTGGTGCAGCATGAAGTCGCAGCACATTCGCGGATACCGATCATCCTGGCTTCCTACCGGAAGGCACTAAAAGTGAGTTCCAAACCGATCGGGCTGAAACCGCCAGGGGAGTGAAGGGATCAAAGCCGAAGACGTTCCTTCTCTGTATAATGCAAAATCATGAAAACGCACAGGAATTCGGATTTGCAGGAATTTGAATTGAATCAGAGGGCAGCAGAACACATCTGCCAACATCTCGAATGGCAGGGCCAATCATTCCGCGTTGGCGTTTGTGTTTCCTTGCTGAACGGCGAGGTGGTTTCAACAGAGAAAGATCTGGATTGTGCGCTCACCGCTCTCAGAAACGTAGAGCCAGACATCAACCGCGGGATGGTGTTCGAGGTGACAACTGATTTAGTCGATGTGATTCGTTGAAATGCCAACAGTTTTCTTTCCGAGCAGAGATGATGGTGACATCATCGAATTGGAATTAGTCACAGTCGGCGGGGCGGCACGTACAGTATTTCTAATGGTGGATTCCGGGTTTTTCGGTCTGAGCAGTTTTGTGCTTTCCAGTGAGATAGACGATGTAGTACTCGCACCTGCGCCGGCAGGAAATGTTCTCGGTGCGCTACGCGGAGTCCAAACGCGCGGTCTTGTATTATGCCAGATCCCCGACCTCGGGTTTAGAGGATCTCAGATTGCTATCATCACTGATGTGAATTCTCTTTCACTGCTTCCTGGTACCGAGGGTCTTGTTGGGCTCAGATTTCTGAGGCAATTTCAGGAATGGGGAGGTGTGCAGCGAGGTGCCGGAGTTTGGCATTTTTTTCTGACATCTTGAGACAGAGCAGAAATATGCCACGTTCCCACCAATTCTCCGAACTCTCCCTTATCGACTGGATTCGCCAGAACACTCCGGCGATATCCCATCCGCTGGGCATCGGGGACGACTGCGCGATCCTGCAGGCGCCGGCATCAGGAAGATATGTCATCACGACCGATATGGTTCTGGAAGGTGTGCATTTTGAAAAAGGCACTTCACCGTACAAAGTCGGTCGCAAAGCCGCGGCCCGCTCGCTGAGTGACATCGCGGCCATGGGGTGTCCGGCCGTTGCGGTCACGGCCTGTGTGGTGTTGCCGAAGGGTACTGAATCCCGCGAGGCAAAATCGCTGATGCGCGGCATGCAAACTCTTCTGGCAAAATTCGTCGTGCCTCTTGTCGGCGGGGATGTTTCTTCCTGGAGGGGCGGCCTTGTTGTCAATGTGACAGCCCTTGGAGATGTGGGTAAGAAATCGCCGGTCCTTCGTTCGGGTGCACGGCTCGACGATCTGATATTCGTCTCCGGCACGCTGGGCGGGTCGATTCTGGGGCGCCATCTGACTTTTGAGCCCAAGCTCGAACTGGCGCAGAAACTGGTTAATCGCTTTGCCATCCATTCCATGATCGACATCAGCGACGGGCTTGCTGCGGACCTCGGACACATCGCTCGTGAAAGCTCTGCCGGCGCCGTTATCCGATCGGAAAGCGTGCCTGTTGCCAGGGCAGCTCATCGACTGTCGAAGACATCGGGCCAGCCACCACTGGAGCACGCGCTCTTCGATGGCGAAGACTATGAGCTCCTGTTTACTGCCCCGCGAAATTTGAGGAGGCGAATTCTCGATGCCTCTCTTCCGGCAAAAGTCACATGCATCGGCGAAATCATAGAGAGACCGGCTGACGGCCCGGACCTTTTGCTGCAGACAGGCAATGGGCTTCAGCCGCTCCCCCCCGGCGGCTTTGAACACACACTTTCATGAAGCTGGAACTCACCACAGAATCACCGGAAGAAACGCAAGCGGTCGCAGCAAAGGTCGCTGCATCGATTGAGCCCGGCGATGTGCTTGCGCTTTGCGGAGATCTCGGCAGCGGCAAGACGTGTTTCACTCAGGGCCTGGCAGCGGCATTGGGAGTCAGCGAAGCCGGGGTCGTCAACAGCCCCACGTTTGTCCTGCTCAACGTTTATCAGGGACGGCTGCCCATTTATCACTTCGATGCTTACCGGCTCGGGAACGCAGATGCCTGGCTGGACCTGGGCGCGGAAGACATGCTCTACGGGGAAGGTGTCTGCATCATCGAATGGGCCGACATGGTAGTGGAGGCATTACCTGATGACCGCCTGACGATTGAGTTCGAACACGTGAGTATAAGTGAGCGGCATCTGATACTGACGCCGTCAGGGCCAAACTCGGGAAGGTTGGTCCATTCCGTCAATGTACAGGTCGCGCCTTGATGCCGGGCGGCGACGTTATGTCAGACAGGACTGTATCAGACCTCAAAACCAAACAGCCTGATGGCATTCAGGCCGAGTATTCGTTCCTTATCCTCTGCGGTTAGATGTCCCAAAAGTATCTCCACGAGTTCCGGAGCTTTCCGATACTCGGGAGCGGTCGTGCCGCTGCTGTAGCCTCCTCCGTACAGGATTCTCTCTGCGCCGAAACGTGATGCCATTCTGCTGACGATCGGTTTTACGTCCCGGTGGGGCCAGGGCTCTGAGGAGGCGCTGGAAATTGCGGAAAATTTGAGATAGCAGTTTTCGAACTCGGCCAGGGCAGCGACGTCCTCGTATACAACCGCATTCCCCTGCCCGGGCCGGCCGAGATGGTCGAGTATCACAGTGCAATCGGAAAACTGACGGTAAATCTTGGCAAACGCACCTGCATACCTGGGTGCGAAATGAAGTTGAACGCAGAGGCCCAATTCCACTGCCCTGCCCCAGAGCGCTTTCAACTCCGGTGACTCGAAGTCAGGGATGCCATCGTCTCGATACGCGTGAATCCGAAAAGCTACGATTGTTCCAGGGCCGGCCTTTTCAATGAGTGCAGCCATCTTCGCCGGTCCTTCACTGTCGTGCGGAGCGAACAGGCAGGTACCTTTCAGCCGTTTGGGTTCCTGTGCCAGACAATGCAGGGTGTACCGGTGATCATCAAGATAGGGTTCGCAATGAACGAGTACTGCCCCGCTGATTCCGGCGTCTTCCATAACGGGAATGTAATCCTCGATCGGATAGGACTTTTGCGGCTGATAGGCGCCATCCGGATGAAGTGGAAACTTCTCTCGATCTCCGCTGACCAGATGGATGTGGGTGTCGATGATGCTCACTTGTGAACCGTTCCTTTCTCACCAGAGTCAACAATGATTGCTGCGGTAACCCCCTTGTCCGAATTCTGGGGCAACGAGGAAGCGCGCACACTATCAACCCACTTCAGAATTTCCCACCCAGTTCACCCGCGTACCCGGTCAGTTCCACATACCCCTTGCCCTTGATTCCTTTCCCCTTCCTTTTTGCATTTACTGATACGGCTCCCTCCCAGTAGGTAATCTGCGTGCTTTCCCGAGTCATCAGTTCCTGATCTGTCATCAGCGGCTCTACCGCTATCTCAAGATCCAGTGACCCTATCTTCAGCCTCCATCCCGATGGATACGTTCCTTTTGAATGAGGGCTTACCCACTCGCCTGTCGAATCTAAAACGAAATCTCTGTGGTCGAGATGAATCTTCGAACCATCCGGCCTGACATAGGTGCCACTAGAAAAGGAATCCGGTTTTCCATCTTTTCGCCGCATTCGATACAGCATCAGTTCCGTGTCGTCTTCGAGCTGCAATGAAAACCAGTCCCAGCCAACCTGCTCTTTGCTCATTTGGTTACTGCCATATTCGTGATCCATCCATGACAGACCCTTCACGTTGAGACGCTTTCCGCCTGCCAGCAGTTTGCCCTTCGTTTCGAGCCGTGTCAGCGAGTAGTAGTGTGAAGCTTGGCCCCGTCCTTCTGATTTCTGGCTCACTCCATTCCGTCCCTGAATAACCGGCGGCTTCAACGCGCTCAGCTCGAGCTGTAACTCAATATCCTTGCCAGATGCCTGAAGAACGAACGCGTGTTTCATGTCTGACTGGTCACCAGAAAACTTTCCCTTCATCTGCCAGTCGCCAATCCAGATTTTCAAAGGCTTTTCGGTGATACCGCTCGTCCCAACCCCGCTCCGACCGCGTCGTTCGTAGTAATTGAATCGCTGTTCGTTGATGTCGGTCACTGCGAAGTGTGCGAAGTAGAGATCCTTTACTGCCCATTTGGACGGATTGTTCGCGGGCACCTTGTCCCGCAAGCCCATTCTGAAAAAGGTGAGCTCGTATCCGAATGCCCTGCCGCCTGCTTCCAGGTGGCCCGTGAAATACCACCACTCGGTACGGAAATCATCGTGGCTGCCGTGGTCGCGGGGGAATTCAAACGTATGCCCCGGCAATGCCAGTCTGTATGAGAATGGCTCGCCTGCGATTGGACCGGAAAACAGCAGAAGGGCTGTAAGAATCACGTGAAAGTCCTGGAGCATGAAATGCTGCCGAATGATTGGGCCTCGGCGATGTCTGCGAACCACACTACCGCGGAGTTCATCAATTGTTAACTTACACTTATGATGGCCGACGCTGATACTGAAGGCTGCCATTTCGAATCACGGATCCCAACGATGAACCTTGCACCATTTTTTGTCCTGCTCATCTCAGCTTTCCACTTTTCTTATTCCGAAGAGACACCACCGGACCAACCTCGCCGCTGGCAGGTGCCGGAGAGCATTCGTGGAGAGAGTGGACGCGCTTACGTCGTTTACGTGGAGGCCATGCCCGGGGAAAACTGGGATGACAAAATCAGCGCGGCCATCAAGCAAGCTCTGACCGGCGGCACCGCGGCCGAGGTGATCTTCCCTCCAGGACATCTGACCATCACCAGGCCGATCAAAGTATGGCGGCACCGCAAAACGGCTAAGGCAAACACTCTCGCCGAAGGAGTCGAACTCGCCGACATTCGACAAGTGTGGGCATCCATCAAGGGAGGCAGGAGACAGGACTTGCCAAAAGGAATCGTGCTGCGCGGGGCCGGCGGCGGGGCGACAAGACTCATCTGGGCAGGCGGGCCGAATCAGGTGGTAATCGATCTGCCTGCTCCGTGGTATGTGGAGGTGAGGAATCTTCACATTGACGGCAACAACAAGGAGGGCCTCATCGGCCTTCGATATCGTCCGGGTTGGGAGTTCGAGGCCAACGGCGGAAAGAAGAATACGTTCGAAGGCATCCGGCTCGAACGACTCGATGTCGGCATGCACATCGGTGGGCCCTTCGGGCCTGACCTTGTTGGCTCGACCTTTCGTCAGATAAGCGTCAATGCCTGTCGCATCGGCATTCGTCTGGTCGGGGCCAATGTGGCTGAGATGTGGTTCAAGGAGTGTTTCATCGGGAGCTGTGAAGAGGCCGGCTTCAAACTCGTCGGGCACAGGGGGCGCGTTCTCCGCAATCTCAGGGAGAGGGACGAGCCGACCAACGAGGACGTCGTGAAGGATGCGGACGGCCGGGAGGTGTTCATCGAGCAAATGCCGCCGGAGCTGGTGAAGCAGAAGCTCCGGGAATCTGAACATCCCGATGTGCCCGGCAGTAAATCACGGTCCTGGGCCGGGGGCGGCGCTCCCACCTGTTACATGAGCGATATCGTTTCGCATATGCATCATCCGTCCGCGTGGATGATCGACAGCAATTGGGCAGCAGTGCGACTGGAGCATGTCCGCATGGAAGGCTGCTCAGGCCTGTTGCGCGTCTCCGGCGAAGGGATGATAAACGTTCGCTTCAACGACATCCTTATCGATGTGAACGCGGTCACGACAGGCAACGCGGGCGGCCATGCCATCGAGTATCACAAAGGCGGCCCTATCTATTTTCTGGGAGGTACATTCGAAGGCCCAATCGGGCTGGGCCAGAACACCATCTGTTATTCCCTTGGCGCACGATTCCTGAATCGGAAGCGTCCCATGTCCGGCTACATCAAGGAAGGCGATAGGCTACCCAAAGGGAGTTTCTTCAGACACACGGGCGAGATGGTCACTGTCCCCCATCGGCGCTGGAAGGGGGAACGCGTGCGGAGCGGCATCCATGAAGAAATTGGTTTCAGGCAGTTGCCCGGGACAGCCGGCGCGCGCATTCACCGTTTATCAGAGTCACACGGTTTGACGGCGAAGGTGCCGGCAGGACAAACAAGCGTTGTGGTTCCACTCTCACAACTGTCAGCGCAACCGGACACGGCCTACCAGGTTTTCACCACACCAAACTGGCGGGCCGGCGCTCTGTGGGTTTCCAGAAAGGAAAATCACCAGGTCACTATTTCATTTGAAAACACGCCCGAGCGGGAAGGAGAAATCGATGTTGTCATTCGCAGAAAGCCATTCGAAGGGCAGAGGGCCCCATGAAACAGGTGTATCTACTGGTTCTGACGGTCACGCTGCCACTCCTTGCGGAAAGGCCTCACGCCCACATCGGCGCCAACGGCAACCTGATCGTCAATGGCCGCGCCGTCTTCCCCATTGAAATTTACAGTGCGCGATGGGATGAAGACTTCGCCATCACCAAAGCCTGTGGATTCAACACGGTCATCGAATTCGGCCAGAGCATCGAAGACCGCGCTGAACGCTTCGGCATGCTGCTGATCGATCCCAACTGGATGGGCCGGGACAACACCATCGAGCAAGTAGCGGCCAAGGCTGAAAAGTATCGGAACAAAATGGCGGTCATCGCATACAACCTGAATGACGAGCCTGACCTTCGTCCTGAGTCCGGAGTGAGCCCGGCCGATCTCGAGCGAATCGCAGGATTCTTTCGCAAGAAAGCTCCTGGACGGATGCTCTCAGTTACCTGTTCGGGCGGCGCCGGAGGCATTCGACTCTGGCCGGATTACGCAAGGCTTGTAGACATCTTCCGTATCGATCCATATCCGGTCATCGGAGGCGCGCCCCTTTCGCTGGTGACGGATCGCCTGGAGGCCGCGCGCAGGGCCGCAGGCCCCGGCAAACCGGTCTGGGTGGTCCTGCAGGCATGGTACATGGGCGATGCCAGTAAGTTTCCCAGTGCCAGGCAGGACAGGTGCATGACCTATCTCGCACTTGCAGGCGGCGCCAAGGCGATCAGCCATTTCGATTTCAACCTCGAAGTCTGGAGTAAATTTCCGGAATTCTGGACCGGTCTGATTCAGAATAATCGAGAGCTCCGGCTGCTGACTCCCCCGTTGCTGGAAGGTGCCCCTCTCCCTGTGAAATCCAGCGAGCAAGACATCAAAGTCGCCGCGCTGCTGTGGAAGAGATCGGTCGTCGTTCTAATTGCGAATCAAAGCGCTCAGGAACTCGATGCTTCCGTTGAGATTACTGGGAAGTTCAAGGCCAGAAATTCAATGCCCACGATCCTGTTCAAAGAAAGGAAGGCGGCCGAAGATTTAATCCCCATCTCATTGAGTAACGGGGCCGATGGGATTTCCTTCGACGTTGTTTTGCCTGGGCACGGAGTCCACGCCCTGCAGATTCCTGTTTCCCGGTGGTATCAGAAGGTTGATCGTTATCCGCTTTCCGAGTCCGAGTTGTTGCCGAACAAGGGCATCATATCGCTCGAACGATCCCGGAACTGGCTGCGGATTAAGAACACCACAAACTCGAAGCAGTTTGCTCTTCTGGATTGGAAATCCCGGTCACCGGAGATCATTGAAACCGATATCGCGTTTCGGCCAATGCGTGTCGTGGCTCCTGGACTGTGTGGAGGCAAGCTAGCTTTTAACACGAGACCCCAGACCGTCTACGAAATCGGTCGGCGCCCTGCGGAATTTGATCCGTTCGGGGAGGTCAGGGCATTCAAACGGTTACGCCTGGATATCGAATTCAGTGCTCCCTATATTCTCGAGGGCTTCGGACTTCCCTCGCAGCGATATCGATGTTTTCAGGGTGCCGTGATACCCATCCACATCATGTGGCGATCTGACCGGCGGATAAAGCATGCCGATGTTTCAGTAAAGGTCATTGAGCACGCCTGGCAGCCAAAGCTGACTTATCGTTCAAAAGGGGGTGTGCCCCTGCCGAAAAGAGGGCAGTCCGTATTTGATGTGATTGCACCGCAACCGAAACGCTGGGACAGAGACGAAACACTGACAGTCAAAATCTCCCGCGGGCGACATTCCGTTATCCGTCGGATGCGCTTTCGCTATCAGCGTCCTCTGGAGCTCGCCTTCGAATGGCAGGTTGACGAGACCGGCCTCACTTCCGGGCTGGGCACTGCCTCTCTAAAGAGTAATTTCTACGGTTACGTCTTCGATGACCTGCGATTGAAAATACTTCAGAAAACTGACGGGTGGGAAACCAGCATCACGAAGAAGGACAAGCGGCAATTCGGATTGTCGGCCAAGCCTCCGAAAACAGGTACCGGAGATGGAAAAGTTCACCGGTTCAAGATGGAGGTAACGGCATCCGGCAAAGTTAGCCGGTACAGAATGGGGGTCACTGCTTCCGGCATTCCACCAACCTCATTCGATTTGCCAGGATTGCTCCTCTCAGGAGGCAAAATGTATGTGGCACAGGATGGCCAGCGACGGGTCCGTGTGCCCCGAATCCCTGCCCCCCTGATTGATGGCAAGATAGACATGACTGAATGGAAACAGGCATCTTCACTGATTGGTTTTCTCGGTCTGGGCGTCGCGACATTCAGCGGGCGCCAGCCCCGTGCATGGATTGCCCACGACAAGAAAACGCTCTTTGTGGCGGCCCATCTTCCCGGCAAATCCATTCGCGTGCGCAAGGCCGAGCATGACAAAGTGGATTGGTCAGACGATCTGTTCGAGCTTTACCTCGATGCCGACCCTTCTCCGACCTTTCACTGTATTGTTGCGAATGCCGAAGGTGCTGTCAGTGACTTCATCATCAATCCCGCCATGGCAAGGGGGCAGCGTCTCAATTTGCGATGGAACAGCCAGGCTGTTGTTAAAACGATACGAGACGACTCCGGCTGGTCTATCGAGCTGAGCGTTCCACTGGGCACGTTCAGCGGAGAGCCGCTTGGCGCGAAACGGGAATGGCGATTCAATATCCGCACTCCCCACGGTGTCGCGCCTCGTTATGCAGAGATTTTTTCCTTTTCGAGCCAGTGGATGCCCATCCCCTCTGAGATGGCGCATATGTTGTTTGACTAACGGAGGAAATCCCTACGCGTGCGGCACCTTTCGTGCTGACGAAAGCGTCTGGTCGTCCGCGTGCCTGAAATCAACGTGAATTCGGGTCACTCCACAACTATTGATGTTGGTTCACTCCCTCCTACGGATAACTGGTCATGTCAAAAGGCAGCGGGACAAAAGGCACTAAAATCATCAGGATCAGAAGCAAACACTCTGGCCCCTGGTGGAAGCTGGGAACGTCTAAATCCCTCTTCGCAGTGCCTGGGGGTACCCTCGAGAATGCGGACCTTGCCAATGCGAATCTTGCTTCGGCATCTCTGAATTACGCGGTCCTTGCATTTGCCAACTTGCAGAATGCGAATGTGCAGGAAGCGGAGTTGATCGATGCCGACATGACGAGCGCCATACTCGACCAGGCCGATTTCACTGAGTCTGAGATGCGGGGCGTCAAGCTTGAAAAGGCCAGTCTGAACGAAACCAAATTCATTGAAGCCAGAATGTCGGAAGCCAATCTGGCAGAGGTCAACGGTGTTCTGGCGGACTTCACTGGCGCGGACCTCGGGGCCGCCGATCTGACCGGCGCCCATCTGACCGAATGCCGCATGTCCATGATCAATCTTACGGATGCGAACCTGTCCAGATCAGATTTCAGCGACAGCGACCTGAGCAAAGCCCAGCTCATTCGGGCCATGATGGCCGGCATCGATCTGTGCCGGGCCAAGCTTGTTGAAGCCGTCATGGAGGCCGTCGATCTTAGAAGTGCCAACCTGCAGGGCGCTGATCTCACCAAAGCCGACTTGAGCGATGCCCTTCTGGAAGGCGCGGATCTCAGCGACACCAGGCTCGAGAAGGCTGAGCTCATCAACGCCGATCTCCGCAAAGCTGAGCTCAGAAACGCGGACATGAATCACGCCCGAATGAATGCCGCCGATCTCACCGGCGCAAACTTGAGCAAAGCCAACCTCCACAGAGCACACCTCGGCTACTCCAGCCGCGGCGGAGACGCGTGTGACCTCGCCGAATCGAATATGTGCGATGCAGATCTGTCTCATGCCAGCCTTACAGGCGCAAACATACAGGGCGCGATCCTGAGCCGCGCCAATCTTTCACAGGCGGTCATGACAGCGGTCAATTTGAATCGGGCGAACCTCAACCAGGTGGACTTGACCCGGGCCAAACTCAACGGCGCGGATCTCAGCGAAACCGATCTGCGTGGGGCGGATCTCCGTGACGCCGATCTGGAAAACGTCTTCATCGGCGGTGCACAGTTCGACGAGAGCACCAGGTGGCCGGAGGGCTTCGACCCTTTTAACGCAGGGGCGGAAGAGGTGATGTCCGAAGAGCCGATTACGACGTGACGGCGCTCGGGTTGGCCTATGCGCAGAGGCTCGTCATCAAGAAGTCGTTCCTTCGTATGCAGGGATCATCTTCGGCTGAACGAGGTGCTGGAAATCCTCGTAGCTGAGCTGGATGAGCTCGGAATGGTTACCCCCGTTGAAGGCAATCTGTTCGTCTTCGGACAAGTGCTCTGCGACAAAGACCTGCATGCCGTAGAGATTGCCGAAGGGCGGCATCCCACCCAGCTCGCATCCGGGAAATCGATCCTCGAATTCAGATTCAGTGGCCAGCTCGACCTTGTCTGCTCCGCTGACATCTCGGAGCAGTTCCAGGTCGACGAATTCGTTGGCGGGCATCACGGCCATTGCCAGTTCTCCGTTGACCTTGACGATGACTGTTTTGGCGATCTCCTTCCCGGAGATGTGCGCTGATGCCGCGACTTCCTGCGCGGTGATGGCTGGTGAGTGCTGAATACACACGTACTTCACGGTGTTGGCATCCAGATACTCTTTGAGTTTTTTGACTGGCATGGCTGCACCTCTTGCATGGGAAAATACAGAAAGACACGTGAAGGACGATTGTGCAAACACAGTTCCGCAAACGCAGACGATTGCTGGGCGCTGATGGGATCAACTGTGCGCACGCAATCGGCCTCTTTGCCCCTTATCTTTGATTGGCGTATCCGCCTCACGTTCGCAGCCAACACGCTCGCGCCCGACCGAGGGCTCTGGGGTAAGCCGGGCGTGGCAAACCGATCTGCCCAGATCGGGCGACGAGCATGCGGCTGCACTGAGCAGGTGATTTCTGCGGGAAAATCACCCCGAATAAAAGTCCGGCGCTACTGGTGGAGCGTGGTTCATCAACCCTCCCGCGACACCAAGTAGGACCAGGAAACCAACCGCGATGGCGAGAGCCAGAATGATGAAGTGCAGCGGGTCATTCATGGGCTCGAATCGAAAACCGGGAGGCGATGATCTCCTCGGCTTCAGCCAACGCTTGTCAAAGTGAACCTGATGGCCCTGCATCTCTGATGTCTGCATTTTCAGGCCCTCCTTATTTTGAGAAGATCTTCTCAATCTCTGGTAGTGCTGCCGTGATGCATCATCTGCATTCGCTGGGCGTCGAAACCCCTTTCGGCTGGCACTTCCTGCGTCTTGGAGCGCGCTGTTCGACTCCTGCTGTTAACAGGCAATATATGTTCCTGATGGCCTCGGGGATATCGTGCGAAGGTACCAGCAGACACTGGCCCACGCCGGTCAGTGTATCGTAGAGCCCGAACCCGGTGGGCCCGGTCTCATAGGTGAAAGCCATATTGGCTCCACGGAACTTGCGCTGGAGCCCAGTCAGTACAGCGGTGCCGTCGTAAGGGAACTTCTAACCACGGAATCCCAGTCCCAGACCGCAACGGGGCTGGAACGCTTGTCCACATCCATTCCGACGAAAAGGTCAAAGTCACGGGGATTGATCCGAGAAGTGTCCGTGCTACGCTTCATGGCGAAGTCTCTGAAAGAGGAAAAAGAAAACAGTCTAATATCAGGAGACACTGCAACCCCTGGAGCTCCGTCGCCGTCAGCGTCGGTCGCACACTGCCCAAACCGATGCTGACGGCGACGGAGTGAAAGGGGTTGTCCCTGCGAGCTTCGGAGCCCGAAGCCAAGGGAGCAAATGCGTTGAAACTTTTGAATTAGTAGAAGACCCATACTGCCAACCAGCATAGGGTCTCAAGCGTTAGAATGGTAGATACAGAATTGCATTCGGGTTGGTTTGTCATACCTGTTAGGGAAGGGACCGACATGAACCGTCGAACACTGGCCGCCGTATTGACTTGGCTCATTCTTGTCTGGTTTGCATTGGACGCTGCTGGCGAAGATGAGACCAACGCACTGACATTCGATGGGAAGGACTACCTCCTTGAGATTGCGCATATCTCAGAGAATCGAGTTCTCTCTGGGAATTTGGGCCGGTGTTCTCTGCGAGTGGAATTCGCGTCCTTGGGACCCGAGTGGGTGTTAACGCATGTCGAGCTAGTTAAGGCGCAGGATGATACCGGCAAGGATTTAGTGCGCGAGAGGACTGCTAAGCTACGCCACAGCCTCTGGGTCGCTTCGAAGAAATCCAAATCCGGTTTCAGAATCAGTCTCAGCCAGAGCGATAGAAGAGCTAAGGAAATTCGTGAAGTACAGGGCTTTCTTCATCTGCAGAAGAGCGGCGCTGGCGCCAAGGTTGTCCTGCGCGATTTCGCCGCCTGGGCGGGTGAGTACGCTGTCAGCGATGAGCTCAAGCAGCTTGGCATCGAAGCGGCATACGTGAATGCTGAGACCTTCGATGACAAGGGTGGGAACCTGGTAATGGGACTTTTGACGCCAGCGGCGCAACTGGCGGATCTCTCAGAGGCGCAGAAGAAGGGGCCCCTGGCTATGGCGAAAGCTATGGTTTCTCAACCCAACACGATCGTCGTGCTCGTCAAGGATCCAATGGAGAAGCTGCTCAAGCTTGAGGCGGCTGACTCGCGTACAGGGCGAACGGCTAAAGCGGTGACGAGCACACAGGGAATGTACATTATCCCGACTTCGGCAACATTGGGGGACGAGGAGAAGCAACCACCGGCATTCGACGAATTACACTTGCACCTCAGAGACGAGCGCCTCGTCAAGAAGGCTCCGTTCTCGCTTCGGAGTGTGGCCCTGCCATAGTGTCGCCAGGATAGGGAGACACGAGGATCTTCCTACCGTCCTGAACTGGGGTAGCGCCGTTTCGGTCTCTGATTTTTGACGTTAGGTGATGACCATGGGGCAAAATGATGGTAGGCAGCAGTTGGACTGGTTTGCGGTTGCGTAGGGGCTTAACCAGAACTGTCCAACCCGTCCTCCACGAATCATCGGCTCTTATTTGTGTTGCGTTTGCTTTCAACTGAGCAGGGCCCAGTGTAATCGTGTCATCAGCTATTTGCGTTATCACTTGGCCAGACAGCACAGGGACCTAAAGCATGATTTCTCTGATGGCGCATCTAAGGCCAGCATCAGCGCTCGTGGGGCTGGCCATCGTAGCCTCGCTGGCAATCGGCGCTGAAGGGGTGGAAGCAGAGCTGATTGAGCAGCTTGAGCGACTCCTGCAGGCGCTCGACAACAATGACCGGGTCCTCCGGCGCGGTGCAATCTCGGTTATCGGCGAGTTTGGTTCCGGCACTGACTCGATGTAGCGGCGAATCTCAGACTCCACTTCCGACTTTTCGTGGCGAGCGGCCTCGAGTTGGTCGAGGTGCATATTCAGCTCGAATCGGACGCTGCTGTAATCGTCGCTGGTGCGGGGCTGTTCGATGCATGCCTTCGTCCAGCTCGGGCCCTCGGGGAAGGGGATGCCCTCGAACAGGAACAGGCTCTTGATGCGGTTCATGGACTGCACGCAGCGCTTGACCACCGCCTCGAGCAGATGGCACAGACGCCGCAGCTTTCGATACGGCGTAGAGGGAACGCGAATGCTGAAGAGTTGCTCTCCCCTGAGATTTTCCGCGAGTTTGTTGGCATCGATGCGGTTGGTCTTGTTCCGTTCGAGGGACAGGGAAGATGGAGCCGAAAGAGGCCGAAACCTGAGTGGTCTGTAGCACAGTCATTGCGCCGTAACTCATCGACCTGGTGCACAGCCTGCCGGTGATGGAACGGGGAGAGTTGATAGGGATCATCACTCACACGGATGTGCTGACCTGGGCCGCAGAGAAGCTGGCGTAAACCATTCCCCCTCCCTCCCCGTCATCACGCGAGGCCGGCCGTTTCCAGGACGTTCATCGCCTCGTCGGCCGTCTCTTTTTCGCTGCTTTCTGTGTGGATATTCCGTGTGTAAAGCGATGAGTTGCCTGCCTGAAAATCGTTGTGGTTGGAGGCATGAAGGTAGGTATCCCAGTCTGCGTCGGAAGGATCGTTTTCGCGAAGCTCCAATCTTCTCATCACTTCGGATGGGTCGGCCTCGCAGTGCAGGATGAGACAGGGGAGGGCCATCTCACCGGCCAGATTAGAAAAGGGGCTTCGCCGGCCCCCTTCACGAAAGCTGGCATCCACTACAACTCTTCTTCCAGCGAACAACAGCTCTCTGGCGCGATCGAGGCATGTTGCGTAGGTCCGGTCGTTCCAATCAGGTGTGTAGATCCCGCTTTCGAAATCCGACTTTGACGGCGTCCGCGGCGACAGACCGGCGAGTTCCTTTCTGACTACATCACTTGAAACTACATCAAATCCGGATGTTTCAGACAGGCTGCGGGCGAGGGTCGATTTCCCGGTACCCGGAAGGCCGGTGACCAGTACCAGACACGGCTTGTGTTCGGGCCGCACAGTTGCAGACAGTGCGAGCAGCCAATGAGCAAGGGACTCTCTGTGGGCCTCCTCCCTGTCTGCGATAGGTATTTCTGGTTCTGCGGCTTTGAAGCCTTCCACCTTGCCACGAACAGCCGCACGATAGGCGATGTAGAAGTTCAGAAGCTGCCGTCCCTGGGTGTCGTCGGCAGACCAGAAATAGGAATCGGCCAGAGCGCGTACGAAGTCAGGTCGCCCGGCGTAGAGCAAATCCATGCAGAGAAATGCGATGTCTGAGACAGGATCGGCAAATCGAAATCGTTCATTGAATTCGATTCGATCCAGCATCATCCATTGCTGGCCGGCGCTTTTCTCCGGAAAGTGGTACACGTGCTTGAGCCGAAGGTCCCCGTGGCTGTCGATCGGAAAGCAGGAATCGGCCCGCATCTCGATCAGCTCTTTCAGATTATCGAGGCAGGACCGTGTGCGTTCTTCGAGGTGTGACATGACATCGGGATGAATCGTCACTCCTGTCTGCCCACGGGACTGCTCAAAGTTTTCCAGGCAGTTCCTGCGAATGAGATCCCACCGTCCGAACTCTGCAATTCTCTCGCTGCGCTCGGCTCTCGAATGAAAATCCGCCACGTGGTGTCCGAGCTGCTCCATCATGTTTTCGTCGACGGCATTCCTGGCAAGCCGGGCCTCCATGGTGGCCTGTTCGGGGAGTCGCTGCATCTTGACAGCGTAATCGATGGCTTTTCCATCGCCGTCGCATGTGAGCTGGCCATTACAAGTCACGGGAGCGGTCCCCAGGTAAACGCCTGGCGCGAGCGGGCTGTTCAGCCGCACTTCCTCCTCGCAGAAGTGCCTGCGTTTATCGAGAGTTGAAAAGTCAAGGAATCCAAGGTCGACCGGCTTTTTGATCTTCCAGGCGAACGGACCCGCGAGGAACACTACCGAGATGTGAGTCTGGATGACCTCGACATGATGCACGGGATAGCTGTATGCCTTCGGGCAGGAAAGCTGTTGGATGAGGTCTTCGATGTCCATAATTCTGTCCTCTCGCTACCTCGCCAAGAGCAGGGGGATATGTGTTGCGTGCCGAGTCCTCTGCATGCCTGTTCCCAATGAAAGGATCCCACCGGTGTACACACTTACCGTTTGGATCATGATTCTCACTCCCTTTGAACAGTCCACCTTCGTCTGGCCTGATGGTGGACAGACTCATCGCTCCGGCCATCGGCCCTGCGTCAGCCGGCGGCGATCCTACGGATAGAACATCCAGACCTGTTCCGTTTCTACTGGATTGGGGTGGGCAGCGTTCCAAGAAACACGGCCGTGGCCATGAGAATGACCGCAACAGCGGCAACAACAACGATGACCATGATCGTCTGGCTGGTCTCGTCACTGTCTGTGCCCCTTGGCCTCCGGAAATGCACCCTTCCAGGCCAGGTCGGCAGATACGCTTTCTTCTGTGATTCTGTTGCAGAAGGCGCTTTCATCGTTCTCACCCCCTCCCTGCGTAAAATACGTTCGTGAATGAGCAACACTTCTCTGTGCACTTATTTCACGGGAGATCGGCTACCGGGAGATGTGCACAAGACGTGCCCAGGAAGCGGCATGCTCGATACTGCGAACCGATGCTGGTGGATCGACGAATGGCTACCCCGGTGAATGGAATTGCAGGGAAGAGCTGATCCAACATCGGTAGCATTCCGCTATGGAGCATCGGCTTTCCGAGCCACCATCATCAGCTTTCGCCGCCTGCATTCCTGCCGTCTTGCGCCAGTAGTTTCTGCCGCCTGAGATGGGCGAGCTCCCGCATATCGATGACCTTGTCGAACTCGTCAACAATCTCTTCGCCGAGAATCTCTTCAAGGAGGTCTTCAAGCGTGACCAGACCGGCCATACCACCCCATTCGTCAATGATGATGAAGATATGCTGGCGCTCGTCCAGAGCCTTGCGAAGCAGGATATCGAGATTTGTGGCGTCGGTGGCAAATTCAATTGGATTCATCAGGGCTTCGACAGTGGTGTCGGCGTTATCCTCGGCGGCTTCGGCGAGAATGTCCCTGCGATGTACGAATCCGACAATGTCGTCGGTGTCCTTATCGAATACCGGAATGCGGCTGTGTTCGAGCACGCCGGGTTGGTGCCGCGCTTCCTCTACAGATATGTTCAGGTTCAGTGCAACGATAACCGAGCGCGGAGTCATGATGTCTCTCGCGGTCTTGGACTCCAGCACCAGTATGTTTTCGATGACCTGCGCTTCATCGTCACGAATGTTCCCGCTCTTCTGTCCGAGCCGGGCCATCACGATGACTTCTTGCTCTGAAACTTCTTCAACCATTTTCCCCCGCGAAATGAACCAGGTGACCCCACGGCACAACCACACAAGCGGGCCCAGGAGCCAGACCAGCCATTGAAGCGGCCGGGCGACCCACGGTGCCAGGGGGCGGCAGAAAACCACGCCAACCGTTTTGGGGATGATCTCCGATACGAGCAGAATGATGAGCGTAAAGGCTGCCGAGAAGTAGAGAAGGTTCTGATGACCGAACACCAGAGCTGCTGCCGCGCCCGCGACCGCCGCGCCGATAGTGTGTGCCACCGTGTTCAGTGAGAGGATTGCTGCAATGGGTCGATCAATGTCTTCGCGCAATTCCTTGAGGATGCGCCCGGTTGGCCTTCCCTGTTCATCCAGGTTTTCAATATGACTCCTTGGAATGGCGTACAGGACTGCCTCGAAAAGTGAGCACAAAGACGAAATGACAACCGCAGCGCCAACAGCAAGTATCAGCTCCAGTACGGGATCCATAAGCCAAGTCTCCTAGAGTAACGTCTAAAGGGTCTTTGCCGACGCGACAATCGTCCGCAAGATTTGTTTAACCAGCATCTGCAATATTCGTTTGACCAGCATATCGGCGAGTGCAATGGTTGCATTTGTGATGGTTGTTTTAGGCTGGCCGAATTGAGATAAATCTCGCTATCAGCCTCCACAGTGCTTGAAAATGCCGTTTCTGTAGAAGCAGGATTGTGTATCAGATGATTGGCATCGACCTTGCTTAAAAATATTTCGTTCCTCTTGAACAGGAACAGGCTCATTGAAAACATACTGACTGACTCCCGTTCGCTCTTGCTCTTTCTCGACTGCTCCTCTGGAGACGAGGAATTAACAGCAAACATCTCTTTGACATAAGTGCTCGCTCTTCCCGTCGAGCAGCGTCAGAGGGCAACAGCGAGCGGGATCAGATCTTCCCGCTCGCTCTTGCTCTTTCTCGACTGCTCCTCTGGAGACGAGGAATTAACAGCAAACATCTCTTTGACATAAGTGCTCGGTCTTCCCGTCGGGCAGCTTCAAAGGGCAACATCGAGCGGGAATCAAAACCTCCGTTCGCTCTTGCTCTTTCTCGATTGCTCTTCTGGAGACGAGGAATTAACAGCAAACATCTCTTTGACATAAGTGCTCGGTCTTCCCGTCGAGCAGCGTCAAAGGGCAACACCGAGCGGAGGTTTTTTTGCTTAAAAGACCTGAGAGGGCGACGAATTAGTTCCAAGGGTCGCGGCGAACAGAACTCCAAAGACTGCTGCCAGCGGAACTATCAGAAACCAATCAGGCGCCTCTTCCACACCACGCACGGGCACACAAAACCAACCCCTCTTAAGCTCTCGCGATCTGCGGCGTTGCGGGTCTGCCTGTAACAGAGGTATAGACATGGGATGGCTCCCTAAACAACGGATGATTGACCGAGTATTCGCAGTCTTCATTTCGGCCTTTCGAGAAGTTCTGCATCGGTTGCGGCATTCCGCGTCGACGGAAAGCGCGCAACTGAAGTGCCGGCAATCCACATCCAAGGCTACCGCCTCTATGCCCGCCAACAGGGGCAATTAACGGCATATCTGTTGTGCGTTTTTGTGATGAAGCCGAGGCCTGCCGGCGCAAGGATTAGCTGCAGTATCGGGCTTCAGAAACGGCTCAAGTGTGCACCAACTGCATGAGCCGCGAATTCACTTTCATTCACTCTACCGGATCGGTGAAAGGGGGTGAGATTCATGGCACTTCGAGACCTTCTCCGCCCTGAGAAACGCGCCATCTCTGCGAATGGTGATGCCCCCATCACCTCGATGCGGAAGCAGATTAACCGGCTCTTCGATGACCTCTCATTCGGTCACTGGTTGGATGTCCCTCTGCCCACGCGCCACTGGCCTGCCGTGAACGTGGAGGAAGACGAGGACGTCCTGACAGTCAGCGCCGACCTCCCAGGCATGAACGAGAAAGACATCGAGGTCTATCTCGACGGCGACAACGTCACGCTGAAAGGTGAGAAAAAAGAGCACAGAGAAGAGAAAAAGGAAAACTTCTATCGCGTCGAACGCAGCTACGGCAAATTTGAAAGGGTGATTCCGCTACCCTCTGAGGTGAAGACGGATGAAACCGACGCGGTCTACAAAGACGGCGTTCTCATCATCAAACTTCACAAGACGGAGAAAGCTAAAGAGAACCGCAAAAAGGTGGCTGTCAAAGGCGCCTGAGAAAGGGAAACCCCGGCGGGCCCAACCTGTGGCCAGGGCCCGCCGATGGTTCCGGTGACTCACCATTGCAGGCTTTCACAGTTTGATTAGGCTGAATCAGTCGCACCAGCCGGTCAAGACGGAAGAGCTTATACGAATCTAATAAATGGGAGTCCTCCTGTTCAGGGGCGAAGCTCCGGTGGTTTGCCTAGCCCAGCCCAACGGGCTGGGTTCAGAGAAGGATTGCTAAACAGGGGCAACGCCCCGTCCATTTGCAGCATGTCAGTCTGGCAAATGGTCGGGGCGTTGCCCCTTTGGTTGTCCTTCATTACTTCCCAGCCCGCCGGGCTGGGCTAGGCAAACGACCGGGGCTTCGCCCCTGAAATCCGTAAAGACACCCCCGTCTTGACCTACTAGCACCAGCGGCCGACTACTTCAGCTCGATCACCAGGATGACCCAGTTGCGGACGGGCGGTATAGAAATTTCGATGCCGGCATCTGATGTCTGAGGACTCAGCTTCATCGGTGAGAGTTCTTCATCATCCGAATCAATGGCGAAGGCGCGAACATCCCGGGCATTCGTTGGGACTGGATGCGGTCGCGTTACGCCAGTGTCACGATCTGATTTCAATCGCACGCTGACAGGGAACGCTGGAGGCGGCGACTTATGCGGTGGCTCGTTGTGGTTGGTGGGACGGATATTCGGGCTGTCCAGATTGATCAGATGAAGGATGACCTGCCGTGCCCCACCGGCGAGGCGGCGTTCATAAACGGTGCGCTTCCAGAAAAGCTCGCGGCTGCTGTCGACTTCAAACTGTTTTTCCGGGCTGGCCATCCATTTCAAATCAGGGCTCCGCATGTACTCGCCAAATCGCCAGACGAATCGCAGATGCAGCGCCTCGGCTTTCGAGACCGGCGCATCCTTCCAGCCGCCCCACCAGCCGCCGTAGTTGCCAAAATGATCGTGCCACGTAACTCCACAGGCAGACAGCACTGACATCAGCGGCTTTGCGAAGGCCGGCGTGTATTCGCCTTTCCATGGCGGAGTCAACTGGGACCACATCAGCAGACGTTTGCCGGAAACCGCGCGGGCGATGTTGATGGTGTGTGCGTATTTGTCGTAGGTCTGCGGGTAGTTCTTCTGGCCGGAGTAGTGCGTGTCCATCTCGGCCGACCAAAGGTCGGCGGAATCGAACAGATCAGCATAGTGTTTGCGCATGTAGTCGCCGATGACTCCTTCGAGCTTTTCATCAGGCTGCTTCCAATGGTGATGGAGCAGCATGGCGCTCGATGCGATGTTCTGGACCAGAAATCGGAAATCAGGATTATGGGGTTTCACCGCTTTCCGAGCCGTTTCGATGTGCCTCCGGCCAATCTGTCCGGCCGTCAGATCCGTCAGGTCGTTTCCGGCTTTGTCCGTGCCTTCGGCCGTCTGAAAGAACGCCTGGGTCGCGCTATCCATCAGGATGCCGTCCCAACCGAATCGCTTCACCGATTCGCCAAGCTCGTTCGCAAAGAGTTCGTTGACCTTGAGGATATTCGGCTGAAAGCATCCGCGATCTTTTTCGTAAGGCTCCATGAGCTGAAACTTGCCATTGCCAAGGGGCCAGTAAACCCGATAAGGCTCGGCATCTTCGCCCTGCAGCATGATCTTCGGATCGATGACAGAGGTCTCGTTGTAAACGATGAGCTTGATGCCGTTCTCATGAAGCAGTTGCCGGAAGCGTATGGTTTTCTCGGCTGAGATGTTCGGACGATGCTGGTCACGGTAATAGATGCTCTTCCAGGTCGGGCTCTCAGGCGTCAGGTCGAAACTTTCCGGTATCCAGGCGTAGAGTTCGACTCCATTGATACCGGCTCTGCGGAAGTGTTGGATGTGCCGCTGCATGTCTTCCTCGGTGACATGCTCCCCCACAAGCATGTACGCGACGGTCGCCGCGAAGCGCAGGTGGTGAATCCAATCTTCGGCGACTTCAAAAAGTGCGCGCCGCTCGGAGAGAACCCTGCCCCATCGGTCAAGCACTCGCAATGTAACCATGTGCCCGAACAGTTCATTCTTCGCTGGTGTGAAGCGCAGTACGCAGTCCTGCGGCTTGGTTGGCTCTTTTGGATTCAGGTCCAGCTCCGCCACCTTCCGTTTCTTTCCCATTCCAAATACATCCCAGATTTCGATCCTGAAGGGAGCCGGTGCCTTTGCATCGTCGTCCGGCTTCGGCGCGTGCGAAAACCTGAGCCGGCATCGCAAGACCACCTCCTCCCCAACCCGGTAAAGCACCTTGGTTGCCTCAAAAGTCTCCACATGCGCGGCGGAAGGATAAGGCAACTGCTTCTCAGAAGATTCAGCCATGAGTATTCCCGCAGAGGCCAGACAGAAGATCAGGCCTTTTGCTCTTTGTAGATTCATTTTTCGGCCCGCGTGACTCAGAAACTGCTCAGTGTCTCGCCACCATCGAGCTTGCCCTGTCCTCTGTCCACCAATGCCTGCCCTCGATCAGGAAAGAACTCCAGCATCTTCCGCAGGTCTTTTCCGGGAAGCTTCACATCGGCGACCTCATCCAGATTCTCTGATTTGGAGTTAAAGGCAATGGAGAAGCCCGCGGCCGCGGCAGCCTCGACATCATTGAAATTGTCGCCAACAAACGCGCACTCATCTCGAGTGACCTCGTGCATCTCGCAGACGAGCTGCAGGCCGGCCTGCTTCTCCTGGAGATCGAAGGGCGTAGCTTCCCAATCTGAAATGCTGCCGTCGTCGTTGAAGTAAACCCGATTCACAAGCACCGGGTCGAACGGGTGATCCGGATACAGCGTTTCGATGCCAAAATCGATCGAGCCGGAAATGATGGCGAGTCTATAACCGCGGTTCAGTAATTCATTCACCGTCTCTCGCGTTCCAGGCATCAGGCTCATCTTCTTGACGACTGAAATCAGATGGCCTTTCTTAATGCCTTCTCTCTGCCAGTCGCCGACGTCCATATCCATCCACTCGTTGTAAGTAATATCGCCGGCCATGAACATTTCGAATCGCTGTTCATTCAGCTCTTCCGGAACTCCGGCGCTGCGGTGGATCTGCTGCCAGATGTTGATCGTGCCATCGCCGTCATCGAGCAGTGTGCCGTCCACATCAAAACAGATCAGTTTAATGGACAAAGCTACCTCCCCATCCGGACCTGGGCCCTGCGAATGACTTTGCCATTCTTTTCGTAACCATGTTTGAGCACATCGATCACTTTCCCTCTCATGTTTTCATTTGCCACGAATTCAACAGCCTCATGACTGGCAGAATCATAGGTCTTCGCCTGGGCCTCGATCTGTTTTACGCCTTCATCCTCGAGCAGGGCAACCAGGGCCTGGTGAGCGCTCGCTGCGTTGTGCAGCATGATGGCCGCGTCGTCTGCGTTATCGGATGCGTCCTCACCGAGAACCGTAGCCGCGATGCGTTCACGCAAGGTCGGCTCCGCTTCGAGCGAGAGCAGTCGCTCGCCACTGTGCACGCACTCGCCCAGCAGATCGATGATGGCTATCAATCTCTTAATCGTTTCTTCTGACATTTGTCAGAGCTGTTCCAGACGGACGCCCTTAGAGGCCCGCCAGGCCTCGCCCGCTGGCAATTCGATCCAGCCGCATTGGATTCCACGGGCCTCTAGATTAACAGCATCGGTGGGGCATGTGTATGGCTCGAACGCGATCATTGGCCTGTCCATGGGCGCGTAAACAACCCATTCACGGAAGGCTGAATCAGCCCAGATGCGGATCTGGAGGCCGGCATTTCGATCACGCAACACACAAGAGGTCTGGCCGCCCTCGGAAATCAGGTCGGTAAAGACATCATCGTAGGAGTCCTGGCCCAGTGGACGGAAATCGCGGCAGTCAAACTTGCCGGAGACGTTGAGTCGCTCGCCTGTCGGAATGCACTCGATCAGTTCCCAGATTTGATTCGCCGGCACTTTGATTTCGAGTTCGTCCCGCGTACTGCCAGGTAATATTGGCACGGGGAAATAAGGATGAGATCCAAAACCAAACGGCAGTGGACCGTCACCGGTATTTTCAACGACAGTGTCCACCAGCAATTCACCGTTCTTCAATGAGTAGGTGAGACTGAATCGAAACGGAAACGGATACTGCTGCTCGTTGAAGGTGCCCGGAAAATCTTCCGGCAGGACTGTGCCGGTGACGTATGCGCCTTTCTCTTCAGTGGCCCCGGAATCCACGCGCTGCCATTCTTTGTCGAGCACCAGGCCGTGGATGTGATTACCGGCTTTAAAATATTCGGTGACGGTGAAGTCTTTGCCTCCGAAGGAATACTTCCCATCCTTCACACGATTCGGAAAAGGAAAGAGCAGCGGAAAACCATAACCGGTACCCCCTTCCTTGAGTGCTTCGCCGGAATCCGTGGAGTAAAGGATCGGGACGGTTGTTCCGTCAATCACCTTCTCGAATCGGAAGCAGTTGAAGCCAGCAGCGGCCGCGACTTCCGCTACGGCGTCGTTGGCCGGGTCGTGCAGGACGACCGTGGAGACGTCGTCCACCCGGCCGGGTTCTACGAATGGTTCGGACATGTTTCCTTTGCCGTTTGAAATGTGCCAGGGGTACAGCTCATGGTGAGCCAGTAAGATTTGGTTTCATCTTCCAGAGCAATCTCAGTTCGATCAACTGTTTCAAAGCCACATTTCTCGTAACACCGAATCGCGCCCTGATTAAACTCGAAAACATTGATGTAGAGGACAAACGCGCGAAGGTCATTGAAGAGAAACTCAAGCAAACAGAGCAGCGATTCCGTTCCGTATCCTCTGCCCCGAACTGCACTCTTGCCGATCAGGATATTCAGCCCCAGGGCTCGGCGGCGAATGTTTTCAACATGCAGCTCAATGTCGCCGATGTAGTTCCCCGTTTCGTTTTCTATGGCAAGAACGACGGTGTATGGATTGTCCATCAAGCACTCAAACCAGGCGTGCATATCGAGATCCTCCGGCTCGGGAACGCGGGCGGTGATGAGATGAAACGTCTCTTTATCTGACAGCCATTCTGTACGAGTGGGGATGTCCTCCGCGGAGAATTGCCTGAGCCTGACACGCGGGCCTTGAAGAGTTGGAACAGACTGGGCCAAGTTTTCCAGCGAGTTCATGCCTGTAAGATGAGGTGGCTTTTTCGGAGGGAAACTCGGAATGATAGATAGCATCTCATGACTCACCACGCGCAACTGACAAGATGCCTGAACTGCCTGAAGTCGAAATCGTGGCCATCAATCTTCGAGAGTGGCTGCAGGGCTCGACCGTCTCAAAGCTGGAAATCATCGACGAGAAGATTCTGCAAAACTTGAGCGCGCGGACCTGGAAGAAACATGTCCAGGGCCGGCGGTGCACAGCGGTTACCCGACGAGCGAAATATCTCCTGTGCCATTTCGAGGGAGGCAGGACGTTGGTGGGCCATCTGGGGATGACTGGCAAGATTGTCAAACTGGCCCCGGATGAGGGTAATCGGCACTCAAGGTTCTTAGTGCATCTCGACAATGGCCAAATCCTTTCATTCAAAGACCCGCGCCGCTTTGGCAAAGCCTGGTTGCTCGATGATGCCGGACTGGAATCGCTGCCGGAACTTGCGTCGCTCGGCCCGGACCCGCTGGTGGACGGTCTGACTCTGGATTATCTGTCGGACAGATTTGGGAAGACGGCACGTGCTATCAAGGTGGTGTTGATGGAGCAATCCATCATCGGCGGTATTGGAAACATCCTCGCTAACGAGATCTTATTCCGCTGCGGCATTCATCCGTCACGGCCGGCCAGCAGATTGAATGACAGGGATATTCGAAGCATTCGCAAACATACCGTCGCCATCTGCAAAGACACGATTCGCCGTGAGACATCAGCCGAAGTGAAATATTTTGGTGAAGTCGGAGCAGTGAATTATTTCCAGGTTTATCTGCGCGACGGCGAGCAATGTCCCCAATGTGGTGAGGCGATCGAGCGGACGAACATGGGACAGCGAGGTACATTCTTTTGCCCCAGGTGTCAGAGAAACTGATAGCTGAATGTAAGGCGGAAAGACGAATAGGTACAGGCGAATAAAAAGGTTACGGCCATCTCTCCAATTGACTTCCAGGAACACCGCTTGATAATCCTCCCTTTCCTGGCCAAAAGTGCCGTATTCAGCCGTTTCAGAGGGTTTCATGTCCACAAACACAGAAGTGGCATACGCGTCGGAAGAGTATCAGAAACAGTTAAATCGCCATCTTCGTAATCTGGATCCGGCGGTCCAGTCCATCATTGATTTCGAGGCGGAGAGGCAGCGCGAGAAGCTGATCCTTATCGCATCAGAGAGCCTGTGCCCTGCCTCGATTCGAGAGGCCATGAGCTCGGAATTCACCAATCTGTACGCCGAGGGCTATCCCAGCGTTCGAACGGCGCGGTCGAATGAGGATGAGCTCACGGATTTCGCAGACCAGCTTTCTGATTACCGGCGCAACTCCAATCGCCGCTTCTACAAAGGCTGCGAGTATGCCGACCTCATTGAGTCCCTTGCCATGCGGCGTGCGGCTGAAATCTTCGCGAATGAGAATGCTTCGGTTGACCAGATCTATGTCAACGTCCAGCCACTTTCCGGCGCGGCTGCCAACAACGCTGTATATGAAGCCTTCGTAACGCCGGGCGATACGGTCATGGGTATGGATCTGGCACATGGCGGACACCTGACGCATGGGAGCCCGGTCAATCGGTCCGGCAAACACTTTAATATTGTTTCGTACGGGATTCATCAGGACACCGGCCGGATCAGTTATGAAGAGATCCGGGATCTGGCTATAGAGCACAAGCCCCGGATGGTGATAGCGGGTTACAGCGCGTACCCGTGGCACGTAGACTGGCGGGAATTTCGATCCATTGCAGATGAAGTGGGCGCGATCCTGCTGGCGGATATGTCCCACTACGCCGGACTGATCGTTGGTGGCGTTTATCCGAATCCGGTCGGCATCGCGGATGTCACCACGCTTACCACCCACAAGACTCTGTGCGGCCCGCGAGGCGCGATCATCCTGACGACCAAAGCTTCTGATGCGAAGAAGATTGATTTTGCTGTTTTTCCGGGCGAACAGGGAGGGCCGCACATCAACAACATCGCCGGCAGGGCAGTGTCGTTCAAGATTGCCGGCACGCCTGAATTTCGAAACCTTGCCGAACGCATCGTTGCGAATGCAAAAGCATTGGTCACCGCGTTTGAATCGCGTGGCATCGAGGTGGCGTACGGCGGAACGGAGACGCACCTGCTGCTCTGCGATCTTCGGAGCTTCAATCCGGAAGAGAAAGCCCCGCTTCGTGGTGAGATGGCTTCTCAGGTTCTTGATCTGTGCGGCATCACCCTCAACAAAAACACTATCGCCGGTGACAAAAGTGCGTTCGAGCCAAACGGCGTTCGCATCGGCACTACCTGGATTACCCAGCGCGGCCTGAACGAGCGTGACATGGACACGCTGGCCAGCGTCATCCACAAGGTCCTTACCCATACCAGACGCTACACATTGAGCGGCGAAAAGGGCCTTCTAAGCTATCGGGTCAAAGTGCCGTTTGATATCATCGAAGAAGCGCAGCAAACAGTCACCACCCTCATCAACAAGGCCGAGCCCGGCCGCGAGCGACAGCTCTTTGGCTACCCTCATTACCAGCCTTCCCCACACGGACCCGAGGAGGTCTCGGTCGATTCGGAGCTGCCTTCCGTCGCCGAGGTAGCGGCAGATGCCACCGCCCTGATCGGGCCGAAGCGTGAGTCTGATTCCGATGAAGGCTTCGCTGTCAGACCCTGGCTGCCGGGCGGAGGTATCCTCGACATCGCAGGAGCAAAGGCCAAAGGATTTCTGCAATGTGCGTCCACGAATAACATAGCCGCGCTCAAACCGGGCCAGAGCTGTCCAACGAACTTTCTCTCCGCGACCAGCTCTGTGCTGGGGACGGCGCGTGTGCATTTTCGCGGCAACAATCGTTACGTGGTCCACGTCGCTCCCGGTCAGACCGATCGTGTGCAACGCTGGCTCAGCCTGCTTTCCGACGGGCTTGTGGAATTCGACACTGATGACCCGGCCCGGACCCTCGATGGACCGGTGATCATTCGAAAACTGGCAAGCGCCGCGGTCACACTGATTGGCAAAAACGCGGACGACGTCGTTCAGAACCTCAATGCAGAAATCAGTGGCCTTGTACTCAACACCAACGACGCATTCGCCATGAGCGGCGTTCCGTTCATTGCAGCCAAATCGTGCGCCGGAGATCTGGGAACACGTTACGACCTTCTCGTGCCTTCATCGGATGCTGGAAAGATCTGGAGTCGTGCGGCGGAAGCCGGCGCGGTTGCCGCAGCCCCTGCCACCGGTGCCGAGGAGCTTTCAATCTGTCCGGACGACGCGGCTCTGGTGGCGGACACTAAGCCTTACTTCATCGGCCGGACCAGCACTGCCGACGGTGGGCACGATCGCCAGGCATTCACCTGGGAGGATGAGGAAGGCGAACCCCGGAAAACCTGTCTTTACGATGTTCATGCCGCCCTCACTTCGGCTAATCGTCTGATCCCGTTCGGAGGATGGGCCATGCCGGTCTGCTACAACGCAACATCGATAGCCGAAGAGCATGCTGCCGTGCGGAATTCGGCAGGATTGTTCGATGTCACCCACATGGGCGTGCTCGAGTTCAGCGGCCCGAATGCGGGGCGTTTCCTTGACCTCGTTACGACCAACGAAGTCTCCGATCTCAGTATCGGCCGCGTCCATTACTCGTTCCTGCTCGATCATAATGGCAGGCCCATCGACGACATCACCATCTATCGCCGAGGCCCTGATAAATTCATGATGATCGTCAACGCAGGCAACGCGGAAAAGGCTGAAGCGTGGCTCCGCGGCCTGAACGAAGGCAAGTGGATGATCGATGCCGATGCGCCTTCTCTTGGTCTGGACGCCTCGGCAAATATCCGGAATCTCAAGAGCCCCGAGGCCGGCGATGACCAGCGTGTTGATCTGGCGCTCCAGGGCCCGAATTCGAGGGACATTCTCGAACAGCTTCTGGAAAGCCAGGATTCAGAGGCCAGCCTGAAATCGCTCAAACGATTCGGTTTCATCGAGACAGAACTCTGTGGAACGGACGCTATCGTTGCGACCACCGGCTACACCGGCGAGAACATCGGATACGAGATCTACGCACATCCGGACAAGGCGGTCGAAATCTGGAACGCCATCGTGGAAGCCGGCGCCACCCCGGCTGGACTCGGCTCGCGTGACTCTACCCGCATCGAGGCAGGCTATCCGCTCTACGGTCATGAGCTTGCCGGCCCGGAAGACGTCAGCCCGGTCGAGGCTGGGTATTCCTTCTTCGTCAAACTTCAGAAACCGTTCTTCATAGGCCGCGCAGCAATGGTCGAGCATCGGTCCAGCCGAAACCGTGAGGTCGTCCGTTTTGAAATCATCGCCGATCGGGCAAGAGCCGTGCGTGCCGAAGATGAAGTCGTGGACGGAGAAGGCGCGGTCATCGGCGCCGTCACCAGTTGCACAAGAATCGAAGGCAAACAGATTGGGCTGGCACTCGTTCCCCGCAAAATGCGGAAGGCCGGAACGGAATTCAACATCCGTCCCAAGCCGCGCACCAAGCGTGAAGAGGGCCGACAGGTCGATGCCATCGCGGCCTGTGTGATTTCACGTTTCTTAAAGAAAAAGTAACCCCAGAGGGTAACCCGCGCATGCCGAAGCTCCGGTCTGCTGTCGAGAGACCACGCTTCCTGGATTACGCCTCCTTCTTTGCATCCTCGATCCGCCGTCGCAGCGTCTTGACCAGCCCCTCGTAACCGGATTTCTTCATGATGTCCGCGAATTGGCTGCGATAGTTTTTTACCATGCTGACCCCCTCAATCTTCAGGTCGTAAACCTTCCAACGGTTGTCGCTGGTCTTGAGCCGAAACTCGACCGGGTGGGACACTCCTTTCTGCGTGACAACCTCGCATTCGACCATAGCGTATTTTCCCTTCAGCAACCGTTCTTTCCTGTAAAGAACCTCTTTGAGATCGGAATAGTGGATCTCCAGCTTCTCGAGGTAGGAAACCTCGAGAAATTCCACGAAGAGTTTGACGAATTCATCCTGTTGGCCCGCTTTCAAAGTTGACCAGTTCCGGGCAAGGCTGCGGCGGACGATGTCTTTCCAGTCAAAGGTGGTGTCCGCGATTTCACGGATGGCTCTGCGCCGCTCGAACTTTTTAGCGTCCCCCTTCATCGCGGGATCTTCGAGCAGCTTTCTCAGGTCTGCTGTGGTCTTCTTGATCTGATCGGTCGCGTCTCCGGCGAAGGCTGTCGAGACGAGGAGCAGAGGCAGAGCGAAGGTGAATTTACGCATTTCGATTCCTTTAGAGTTTTCCGTGAACAAACTTGGAAATCAGATCTCCGATATCGATCGCATCTTGTGTGTCGATGAGTTCTCCGTCTGGTTCAACGTTGTCCTCTGCTCCACCGACACTGATGTCGATGAACTTTTCGCCGATCAGTCCCTTGGTCTTTATAGACGCGATACTCTCTTCATCTATTTTCAGATCCGAGTCCAGCAGCATGATGACGTGCGCCTGAAATTCTTCTTTATCCAGAACCACGCTCTTGACCCGGCCCACTTCGACACCTGCGATCATCACGGAGGCGCCGTTCTTCAATCCTCCGCAGTTGCCGAATCGTGCGTGTACCGGGTAGCCCTTCTCGCCGAAAACTTCAGCGCGGGCCATCCGGATACTCATATAGCCAAGACAGAGGACGCCTGCGAGAACGAATAAACCGACAAAGAATTCTGCTTTGAAGTTTTTCATGGGTTGGATGTCGTGGGATCAGTTTGCCTGAATCGGACCTTCCGTGCTGCCGGTGATGAACTGTCTGATCAGGGCATCTTCCGAATCGAGGAACTCTCCCGGCGCGGCGACCTTTATGAGAACCCCTTCGTGCAGCATGGCGACCCGGTCAACGATTTCAAAAACCTCGGGGATATCATGAGAGACTATAATACCAGTAAATCCGAATCGTTCGTGACAGGATTTGAAAAGTTTCAAGATTGAATTTGCAATAATCGGGTCGAGGCCGGTGGTGGGTTCATCGAAGAACATGATCTCTGGCTCGGTAACCAGGGCCCGGGCGAGTGCAGTTCGCTTGGCCATTCCACCGCTGATTTCCGCGGGATACTTTTCTTCCGCGTCCTTAAGAGATACCGCATCGAGTTGCTGGAAGACCTTCTCGCGAATTTCGCTCTCGGGCATCTTCGTCTTCTCACGCAAAGGGAAAGCGATGTTGTCATAGACGGTCAATGAATCGAATAGGGCGCCGTGCTGAAAGACCACGCCGAATCTCTTGCGCAAGTCTTCAAGCGCACGTCCGCGAATGTGCGACATGTCGTTTCCGTCCATGACAATGCGGCCCTCATCTGGCTGAATCATGCCTGCGATGTGTTTCAGCAAAACGCTTTTGCCCGAGCCGCTCATGCCGATGAGGGCGAGGAACTCGCCTTTCTCTACCTCACATGACAGGCCGCGTAAGACGGGCTGACTCTCGAAAGTTTTGTGAACGTTTTCTATCTGAATCATCAGAAAACCGCTGCGGTCATAAAGTAGTCCCAAACCAGAATAAGGACTGAGGTCAGGACGACTGCCTCTGTCGTCGAACGGCTGACACCTTCTGCTCCAAAGTAGGTGTAATAGCCTTTAAAGCAGCAGATCCAGGCGAGGATGACGCCGAAGCTCAGGGCTTTGTAAAGTCCTCCCACAATGTCTTCAAGATCGAGATAGGTTGTGATTTCGCCGAAGTAGGTGCCAGTGCTCAGTCCAAGGATTTTGACGCCGACGAGGTAGCCGCCATAGATCCCGACAAGGTCAAATATGACCGCCAGGAGAGGCATGCTGATGATGGCTGCGATCAGATTCGGCACTACCAGATATCGCATCGGATTGAGGCCCATGAGCTCGATGGCATCAATCTGATCCGAAATCCGCATCACTCCGATCTCAGCAGTGATCGCAGACCCGGCCCTGCCGGTGACCATCAGGGCAGCGATGACCGGGCCCAGCTCGCGGATGAGCGAAAGGGCGACAAGCGGTCCGAGGAATGCTTCAGAACCGACACGCTTGAGTGAATGGTACCCCTGCAGCGCGAGGACCATGCCGGTGAACCCACCGGTCAATACAATGACGGTCATGGATTGCCATCCGATGAAATGAATCTGCTTGATGGCGCGCCGGATTTTGATCGGTGGAGTCAGTGCGGCGAGCACTGCATGGATGAGGAACTGTCCCATACGTCCGACATAACTGACCCTCTTGAGGGTGTAATCCCCAAGACAGGAAATCAGGTTGGAAGGCATCTACACAATCCTCCCGAGCTGAATCCCGCCCCAGATTGCTGCCAGCCCAACAAACAGATGAGCGCCCAGATAAACGGCCGCCTGCGCGAACAGTGATTCCTTCAATAGATTGAATGCCTCGAGGCTGAACGTCGAATAGGTCGTAAAAGCGCCGAGCAGGCCCGTAAGCACGAAGAGTCTTCCGGCCTCGGAAACAAACTGCCCATCTTCCACCTTTTGAAATGCAATCCCCATGACCAGGCAACCCACTAGATTCACGACCAGTGTGCCCAGCGGGAACTGGCCCTCCGTCGCGCCCTGAATCCCTCTTCCTGCACCGTAACGACAAAGTGCGCCCAGTGCTCCACCGACTGCTATTGCGAGGTAGTTCATGGTTCAGGATTCAACAGGATTCAGGATTGCTCATTACCCATCACTAAACACGAAACATCTCACCCATCTTGCGACCCAGAATCATGCTCGCACCGATGAGACTTACGGTCAGAAAAACCATCGACCAGATCCCCAACGCGCTTGCGATGTAGGGGCCGTCTCCAAGGCGTGTGAACAGACTGTAGATAGCCTTGGTGATTGGATAGTAGTTCTCCGAAAACGCCAGCAGCAGACTGTCACTGACTTCCAGCATGGCAAACGAAAACGCGAGAATGGAGCCCGCGAGAATGTTGGCGCCGATCAGCGGCACTGTGATCTTAAACGTCGTTTCCACCGGGCCCGCGCCCAGGTTCATGGACGCCTCTTCAAAACTCTCACTCACCTGCTGCAGCCCGGCAACCACTGCCCGAACCATGTAGGGCAATCGCCTCACGGCATAGCTGATGATGAGCAGCCAGGTCGGATTGATCCTGGGATCGATACGCCAGCCCTTGAATGCGCCGACGTATCCAAACGCGAGCACAATGCCCGGCAGGGCCAGAGGCAGCATCACGATGCCGTCGATGATGTCCGAGCCCTTCACCTTGTGCCTTACCAGCATGATGGCGACCAGCAGGCCGATACTGATATCAAGCAGCGTGCTGAGCGAGCTGTACAGAATGCTGTTCTTGATCGAGGGCAGTGTAAT